>Ga0079224_100009662_pt1 | contig 13182 bp, 7 predicted proteins | sample Stecom2015_FD_80414 | JGI IMG/M metagenome (GOLD analysis project Ga0079224, IMG submission 80414) | Agricultural soil microbial communities from Utah to study Nitrogen management - Steer compost 2015 | ecosystem: Environmental > Terrestrial > Soil > Agricultural land | place: USA: Utah... | reverse complement strand
GTTTTCAAATGATGGGATATCCGGCCTATGCGGATCCACAAAGTGGAATGTGGAATCCTATTACATGGATAATAAATTTATTTGGAAAATATACAGTAGGGTCTTTGATAAGCGAAATGCTAGTATACTATATTTTAGCTGCCTTAGGTATGTTTTGGTTAATTAAATCATTATATCAAAATGAATTAATCGCTGCCATAATTGGTTTTGTTTATGCTTTATCAGGACCTATGATTGGAACTGCACAGTTAATGGTATTTACTTCAGGTACAGCCTATCTTCCTTGGTGCATAGCAAGCATGTTTCTTTTTTCAAAAACTTTTCAGTGGAAATATATTGTTTTATCTGGATTATTCGTTGCTCTGCATGTTGTTGTAGCTAGTCCTTCATTCACTGTTTTATTGATTTATATTTACTTTTTTGTTTACGTTTATTTATTTTATTTATTTAGAAAAAATAAAAATAAATTATTGAAAATTTTTCTTTCTGGATTTTTATTAATTGCTGTATCTATAGCCTTATTATTGCCTTATATTGCTTCTTTTTTAGATTTTGCTCCATACTTTTTAAGAATAGAAAAATTATCTTATGAAAAAGCTACAATTAACCCTTTAAATCCTATCAACTTAATATCTTTTATTTTACCCTATGTAGTTTTGAGTGATTCTACAATGTTATACCCTACTGATATTTCAACAAGAAGCATATACATAGGATTATTACCTTTTGCTTTCGCTATATATAGTATCATTAAATATAGAAAAAATAGAAAAATCCAGTTATTGACTGGATTAAGCTTATTTTTTATTATTGCTTCTTTTGGGAGTTTCACCCCTTTATATAAAATACTATACCAATTACCAGGCTTTGGTGTTTTTAGACATCCTTCCTTTTTAAAAGTTTATGCTGTTTTTTTATTATTAATCATTGCAGGATATGGACTTAGAGAATATATGAAAAGTTTTAAACAAGAGAAGATAAAGCTTCATTGGAAAGCAATTATAATCATTTTTACTATTATTTTATTAGCGTTTTTACTTTTTAAAAATGATTTGATTCATTTACTAAAAAAAATACAGATTTTAATAAAAGGAGATGCTGGTATGGGAATGGCTTTTTCAAAACATTTGTTTATTAATAGCATTGTTTTATTTATATTGTTTATTTTCCTAATTTTAATAAATAAAGTTTTTAAATATCCAAAATCAGTTAGTATAGTTTTGTTTGTTTTATTAGACTTTGCAATCATTACCCCTCTTTATGCTTACCAAACCATAATATTTAATTTGCCTTTTAAAGAATATAAACAATATTTTAAAGATTTACCTGATGAAATAAGCCAAGAAAAATTAGATATGCCTCTTCATTATTTTTCTGAAAAGCAAGATGAAATAAAAAAAATTACTGTCCTATGGGGAAACATTTCCACTTATCATAAAGTAATATCAGCAAAAGGATATAATCCTTTTAGATCAAAACAATTTAATGAAGCATCATTAAATGGAGATTTAGAATTTAATACAAACAATCCTTTATTCTTTTTTGCAGCAAAAGAAAGAAAAAATAGACATGAAAAACATAATTCAAATTTAGTATGGGGAAAGTATAATTTTGACAATTTAGATATTAAAAATACTAAGATAATTAATTCAAGAATTGGTTTTAATTCATTTTTTGCAGAAGTAGAAAATAATTCAAATAAACCCCAACTACTTTTATTAAATCAAAATTTTAATCATCATTGGAAAGCTAATATTGATGGTAAAGAAATACCAGTGATGTTAATGAATACACATATAATGGCTGTAGAAATTCCAGCAAATAGTAAACCTATAGTACAGTTCTATTATAGTTATAAAAATATATATTATTTCATCGTCGGAAGTATTATTGCCTCTATTTTAATAGGAGTTTATTTGTTACGGTATTTTATATTAACTCCACGAAAATACTTTTAATTCAATTATTTTATGCAAGAAACTGCCATTATAATACCTTGTTTCAATGAGATAAATCGTTTAGACTCAGATTATCTACTTTCTTTTTTTAAAAAGCATAGGAAATATACCATTTATCTAATTGACGATGGAAGCACAGATGGAACACAAAATCTCTTACATAAAATAAAAGAACAAAATCCGAAACAAATAGAAGTTGTAACTTTTCAAAGAAATAGTGGAAAAGGAGAAGCGGTTCGACGAGGAATGATGGAAGCTTTAAAAAATAAGGAATTTAATTATTTTGCATTTCTAGATGCAGATTTTTCCACTCCATTTTCTGAAATAATACGTTTAGAAGAAGTATTAAAAGCTAAAAATAAATTTGCTGTTTTTGGTTCTCGTTTAAAAACCCTTAATGCCCAAATAGAGCACTCTCTTGTACGGCATTATATAGGTCGATTTATTGCTACTTTAATTTCCAAAACTATTAACTTGCCTATGTATGATACACAATGCGGAGCTAAGATTTTTGATAGGAATATAGTTGAATATATTTTTAAAGATGTATTTATTTCTAAATGGTTATTTGATGTGGAAATTATAATGCGTTTGAAAAATCTATGGGGTGATAATATTTTAAATCATTTATTAGAAGAACCTATACTAAAATGGAAACATGTAGATGGTTCCAAAATTTCAATATCTTATGGACTAAAAATTCCGTTTGAATTATATAAAATCAAACAAAAATATAAACAGAAATAAAAAAATAAAGCCCAGATATTTCATTTTAAAAGTTCAAATTATTAATGTACCTTATCCAATCAAGATTTAAAATTTAACAATTTCAAGTTTTATGAACTTAAGCCCCTTACCAAAAAGTTTACAAATCGTCAAAGCTTCAGCAGGTTCTGGAAAAACTCATACTTTAACACAAGAGTTTTTAAAATTAATTTTTACCTCAGAAAAAGCATATCAAAAAGTTTTAGCAGTTACTTTTACGAACAAGGCTACTGCTGAAATGAAAGGTCGCATCATGGAGATTTTAAAAGCTATTGCGCTAAAAGATCCTAATGGTGAAGCAGAGGATTTTATTAATGCATTAAAAGAACATTATAAAGAATGGACAAACGAAATTCTATTTTCTAAAGCTGATCGTATTTATAGAGAAATTTTACATGATTACAGTAGATTGAATGTTAGTACTATTGATAAATTTGTATTAAAAGTTATCAGAGGTTTGACTTATGAATTTGAAATTGACCATCATTTTCAAGTGGAATTAAATACTGAAAAAGTAATTGATGAAATAAGTACACAAATGCATGAAACCCTGCAAGAGGAAAAAGAATTATTAGATTGGTATTTATCCATTGCAGCACAAAAATTAGAAAATAGTAAAAACTGGGATTTTAGGAAAGAATTAGTGAGTTTTGTTAGAAGCATTTTATTTAGTGAGGATTTTATTAAAATGCAACAGGATTTAAGACAGATTCCTGAAAAAAATATCTTTAAAAAAATCCAATTAAAAGCTATAAATGCCAAGCAAGAATTAGAAGAATTTCAAGAAGAATTATTAAAAGAATTCTTTGCTATATTCCAAAAATTTTATGCTTTTGAACCGGAAGGTTTAAATAAAACGAATGCAAAAGCTATTGGTATATTTTTTCAAACTAATTCTAATTTAAAAATTAAGAATTTAGAAGACTTAATTGAGAGATTAAAAAAAGAAAATAAATTCTTTAATAAAAAGTATCAATCAGATGCTATTAATGAAGAATTTTTGAATACTTTATATTCTTTTTGGTATAGCGTTGAAAGTAAATATGATAATTTAAAAAATAATTTTGATTTTTTTTCATTGTTAGAAGAGAGTAATCAGTTTTTACGAATTTGTATAACTTTATCTAAACATTTAGCAGATTATAGGAAAAAACATGGTGTACTATTAATCTCAGATGCTACGAATTTACTTTATCAAATAGCTAAAGATCATGAGGATAATCCATCTTTTATATGGGAGAAAATAGGGCAACGTTTTCAATATTTTTTAATTGATGAATTTCAAGATACTTCAAAAACGCAATGGGAAAATTTTAAACCTTTAATTAAAAATGCAATTGCAGAAAATCCACCCAACCACTTATCTCATCTTATAGTTGGAGATGTAAAACAGAGTATTTATCGATGGAGAGGCGGTGATTGGGACTTATTAGAAAATAAAGTAAAAAAAGATATAGGACCTGAATATGTGGATGATGATAGAATATTAGATACAAATTATAGAAGTAAAGAGAATATTGTAGCATTTAATAATGCGCTTTATTCATTCTTACCATCCTATATACAAAAACATTTAAATGAAGATTTAATTCCTGAGCTTTTTCCTGAAAATCAAGAAGAAGTATGGGTGAAAAAAGGATATGATCAACGACTTTTAAAAATTTATGAAGAGAAATCAACAGTGCAAAAAGTATCTCCTTTTGCAATTAAAAATCCTTATAAAGGTGTAGTAGAGTTAATTCCTATTCCTGTAGAAAATAACTTATTTAGATTTAGTAGAAATAAAGAAAAGATTTATGAACATTTAGGTGATAAAATAGCATATTGGTTAAAAAATAAAATTTATTCTGCTTCTCAAATAGGAATCCTTGTTAGAACAAACAATGAAGCAAAAGAAATTATTGCAACAATTGCTGCATCCTATCCTCATATCCCTTTGGTGAATGCTGATGCTTTTATAATAAAAGAAAATATTGCAATTCAACTCTTAAATTATTGTATGCTTTATGCGCAAACAGGTATAGATGAAGGGCAAAAGAAAACATTACTATTACAAATTATCCATGCTTATTATGAAGTTTTGCTTCTAAAAAATGATGCAGAGTATCATAAATTAACTGCCATAGATTATAATAATATTAGGGATATTGCTACCATAAAAGATGCAAAGGAATTTTTACCAGAAAAGTTCTGTGATTATTGGGAAGAGATTGTGCATTATCCTACCATGGAATTTGTAGAACAATGTATAAACCTATTAAATTTAGATAATTATACGCCTTTTATTCCTTATTTATTGACATATAGAGAAGCAATTAATTCATCTAATGAAAATTATGGTGCATCTATTGAGCAGTTTTTACAATTTTGGGAAGAAGAAAAAGGAAATATAGTATTACCAGAAGGAAGTCAAGGGGAATTTATTGAAGTGGTAACAGTTCACAGATCTAAAGGATTAGCTTATGATGTGGTTTTAATTCCTACTTTAAGTTGGAGTATGTCTAGTTTGAAAGATAGAAAACGTAATTATAAATGGTGGAAAGTTGATTCTGAAAAAGTTCCACATCTTGATACATTTCCTATTAATTTTTCTGACAATGCAATTCCTCATTTTCCCGAAGAATCAGCGGAGGAAATATTTATGCAATATGTTGATGCTTTAAATGAATTATATGTTGCAACAACGCGAGCTAAGAATCATTTAATTATGTATTATGTTTTAGAAAGTGACAAATTGAATCTAAAACCTAGTTCCTATATTATTAGTGATTTTTTACATACTTTTATCCAAAAAAAATATGATAAACCAATAAATGATGAGAGAATCACAATTATAGGTGAGGAAATTCCGCAGAATAAAAATCAAAAAATTACCAATAATACCATTGAATTAAAAAAATATCCTACTAGTAAACAATTTGAATTAGCTTATACTTCAAAGAAGGTATTAGAAGATGATTTATTAGCACAATTTCCTGCTCAAGAGTTAGGAATTTGGGCACATCAAATGATGGAATGGCATTTTCAAGAAAAAAATTGCATTGAATTATTAGAAAAAAATAAGAATCAAGGAAAAATCACAAAAGAGTTATTTATTAAATTACAAGAAATTTACTCTATTATTCAAAAAGATCCGCAATTATTACAATTTGAAAAATACAAAGAATATATATTATTGAATGAACAAGACATTATTAATGTCGAAGGAAAGGCGTTCAGACCTGATATTATATGGATTTCTACAAAGGAGAAATCTGCCTGTATTTTAGATTTTAAATTTACTTCCAAAAAAAGTAAAAAACACCATCAGCAAGTAGAAAAATATAAAAAGCTACTATATCAAATGGATTTTTTACATGTAGAAGCATATTTATATTATGGATTAGAAAACCCTCAATTAATTACTGTATAAGATGCAAAGTTTTTTAAAAGAATTTGCTCAGAGATTATATAAAGACTGGGCTCCGAATTTACATAAAATAGCTATTGTTTTTAATAATAAAAGGCCTGTTCAAATTTTACAATATCACTTAAGTGAATTGATAGATAAGCCAATTTTTGGTCCTCAAATTTTTACTATAGATGAATGGATTGAAGATATTGATGAAGCACAAAGAATAGATGAAATAGAAGAGTTTTTTATTCTTTATGAAATTTATAATGAACTTTTAGGAGAACATACTATAAGTCAAGATGCATTTTTTGGATTATTTCAAATGATCCGCCAAGATTTTCATCAAATTCAAGATTATTTAGTCTCTGCTGAATTATTGTTTACTTATTTAAAAGATATAGCAGAAATAGAAATTTTATTCCCGAGTTTAAGTCCCGAACAAAAGGAGTTTTTACGAAGTTTTTGGAGTGGTATAGAAGAAGAAAAAAATATCCCTGCACAGCGAAAATTTGTAGTATTATGGCAAAGATTAAATATTCTATTTAAAGAATATGAAAAAAGATTAAAAATTACTAATAAAACTACTCTTGCTTATTCTTATAAAAAAATAAGTAAAAACCCTGAAAATTATAAAGAGAAATGGTCGCATTACGAACATATTTATTTCGTAGGTTTTAATGCAATGCATAGCTCTTTACAAAAAATTATAGCTTATATACAACAAGAAAATAAATTTACTTTCTTTCATGATTGGGATTCCTATTATGCTAACAATAAAATTGATAAAGCTGGATTTTTCTATAGACAACAAAAAAATTTGATTGACGAAAATGCGCAACCCTTAGCTAATAACTTTGTCAAAGAAAAAAAATTCCATATTTATGGAATGCAAGGAAATGTAGCACAAGCTAAGTTTTTAAACACATTAATACCTAAATTAATCCCGGATAAAAACCCTAAAATGGAAGAAATTGCCATTATTTTAGTAGATGAAAATATGGCTATTCCTGTTTTACAATCTATGCCAGAAAAGTATCCCTATAATCTTAGTATGGGATATCCTTTTATTTATAGTGAAGTGTATCAATGGATAATCTTTTTTCTTGAAGTTCAAAAGTATTATCATCAAAATAATAGTAAACAATTACCAAAAGATTTATTAGAAAAACAATTTCCTTTGATACATAAAGATTATCCCATGTATATTGAAGATTGGAAAGCTATGTTGAATAGGTATAGCTCACATCTTTATATAAAATCGGATATTTTTGAACACTATAAAATACCATTACTTAATAAAAAAGTTAATTCTCGTGAGTTCTTAGCTGAAATACGTCTTTTTTTAGAAAATAAATTAGCAAATATTGAAGAAGGAAATGAACATGAAGAAATAGAATCTAATCTACTGTTATATGCTTTTAGAACTTTTGATAGTTTTTATAAAAATGTAATTACATACCAAGATCATTTAGAATTATCTGTTTTAATCCAAGTTATACAAAGGCATTTAAAACAATTAAATATTCCCTTGGCTGGTATTGATCTCAATGCAATACAAGTTTTAGGGCTTTTAGAATCTAGAGCTTTAGATTTCAAGAAAATAATAATAATGAATGCAAATGAAGGAATTTTCCCCTCCTCTTCGCAAAGACCTTCATTTATTCCAGATAATATTCGCAGAGCTTTTAAAATGCCAGTATTAGAACATCAAGATGCTTTAGTAGCTCATGTTTTTTATAGTTTAGTTCAAAGAGCCGAGGAAGTGCATGTTTTATATAATGCTACAATTTCTAATGAATCTACAGGAGAGTTATCACGATTCTTACAACAAGTAGAATACGAATCCAAGCATGAGTTTAAGTATTATTATCAAAATCAATTAATTGAAATCAAAAAAAACGAACCTTTACAAATAGAAAAAACAGAAGAGGTTAAAAATACTTTGTACCAACGTTACAGTAAATCTGCTTTTTCAGCTTCTTCTTTAAATGCTTATATGTCCTGCTCTTTACGTTTTTATTTAGAGAGAGTTTTGAAATATGCAGATACAGAAATTGATACAAGTCCATTATCACCTATTACTTTAGGATTAGTTATTCACAAGGTTTTAGAAAATGCATATCAAGAATATTTAAATAAAAAAGCAAATTCAAATGATGTAGTAGAAATAATAAAAAATGCTCCGCAAATTCTAGAAGAAGTTTTTGCAACTCATGAAAATTTAAAGCATATTCAAAAAGGTACTGATTTGATAATTTTAGAAAATATTGCTTCGCACGGTATTAAATCTATATTAGAATTTGATAAAAAACATGTACCATTTAAGGTAATTGGATTGGAAGAAAAGATTTTATTAAGAAGTGAAGAATTAGGATTTACTATTCAAAATGCCGATGCTTCTGTACAAATACCTATATCTTTTTATGCAGAAATAGATAGAATAGATCTTTATAAAGGAGCGATTCGTCTTATAGATTATAAAACAGGTAATGTAGAAAAATTAGAATTTAAATCCATGGAAGAGGTGTTTAAGCGTAATGTAAATCGAGAAGGCAGTAAAGAAAATATTGCATTTCAATTATTATTATACGCATGGATTTATTATAAGAAAAATAAACCAGAAAAAATTATAGTACCTCAAGTATGGTCTTCCCGAGTTTTATATAATGCAGAAGAAGGAATCTATTTAAAAGTTAAGAATGTGGAATTATCTCCAGACTTAGATTTTACTAGTTTTATTGTTTTAATGGAAGATTTTGAATCGGAATTAATTTCCTTATTAGAAGAAATATTTTTTAATGATATACCCTTTAAACATCCAATAGAGAATAAAAAAAATTATTGTGAAAATACCGCATTTTCTATTTTTTGTTTTGGTGGAGATAGCACTATGGAAAGTAGTTAAAATATTTGTATCTTTCCATTTTTAAATTTTGAATTTATGAGCCAATCGAAAACGAAAAAATCATTTGTAGATCGTTTTTTATCCAGTATAGAACGAATTGGAAATTTATTACCACATCCTGCTACTTTATTTGCGGGTTTTGCTTTATTGGTAGTTTTACTTTCTTGGATAGTTAGTTTATTTGATATTTCTGTTATACATCCAGGAACAGGAGAGGAAATTGTCCCTTTTAATTTAGTAAGTAAAGAAGGTTTAGCATTAATATTAGAAAAAATGGTAACTAACTTTACCAGTTTTGCTCCTTTAGGAACAGTTTTGGTAGCCTTATTAGGTATTGGAATTGCAGAAGGTTCTGGATTGATTGGCGCTGTATTAAGAAAAATTGTTTTAGCTTCTCCGCCCAAATTATTAACTTTTGTAATTGTATTTTCAGGAGTAATTTCTAATACTGCTAGCGAGGTAGGTTACGTATTATTAGTCCCTTTATCAGCAGTGATTTTCCTAGCGGCGGGGCGACATCCTATAGCAGGTTTAGCAGCTGCTTTTGCAGGCGTTTCGGGCGGTTATAGTGCGAATTTATTATTAGGAACAATAGATCCCCTTTTAGCTGGATTATCAGAAGAAGCAGCACGTATTTTAATTGCTGATTATACAGTTAACCCTGCAAGTAATTATTATTTCATGTTTGTTTCTACTTTTTTAATTGCAGGTTTAGGTACTTGGGTTACAGATAAAATTATTGAACCTCGATTAGGTCCTTATAAAGGGGAAGAACAAGCTTTAGAAATTGAACAATTGAATTCTTTAGAAAAAAGAGGGATTCGTTTTGCCTTGGTAGGTTTAGCATTATTCTTTGCTTTTATATTAGGAGGTATTATACCAGAAAATGGATATTTAAGAGGAGAAGATGGTGGTATGCTAAAATCACCTTTTATGTCAGGAATTGTAGCATTAATCTTTATTAGTGCCGCAATAGGCGGAATAGCCTATGGAATTGGTGCAAAAACATTTAAAAATGATTCGGATGTGATGAAAGGTATGGCTGATGCTATGGAAACTTTAGGATCTTATATAGTTTTAGTATTCTTTGCAGCTCAGTTTGTTGCTTATTTTAACTGGACTAATTTAGGTTTGATTTTTGCCATCCAAGGAGCTGGAGCTTTAGAAAGTGCAGGACTAGGCCCTATACCACTTATGATTGCATTTGTATTGGTTTCAGCATTAATCAACCTTGTTATGGGATCAGCTTCCGCTAAATGGGCAATTATGGCTCCTGTATTTATTCCGATGTTTATGCTTTTAGGATATTCTCCAGAATTTGTACAAGTTTCTTATAGAATTGGAGATAGTGTATCGAATATAATATCTCCTATGATGTCCTATTTTGCTTTAATTGTTGCATTTTTACAGCGATATGATAAAAATGCTGGTATTGGTACAATTGTTTCAGCTATGCTTCCTTATACTATGGTATTTTTAATTGGATGGATTATTTTACTGGTAATCTGGATAATCTTAGGTTTACCTATTGGTCCAGGAGCTGAAATGTATATCGATACATCCTTGTTACCGAATAGATAAGAAATAGTATACTTATTAAAACAATGATTTAAAAAATTAATAATTATCCAAAGGATTAGCTATAATGTATCGTCTAATAAGTATAAAAATATATTGATATGAGAAAGACATTTATATATTTTGTAGTATTTTCAATGATTCTATTTACAATTTCCTCTTGTACTAAAGATGATGTTGTAGATCCTAATAATCCTTTAATTGGTCTCTGGTCTGTAGAAAAAGATACTTATAAAGAAGGAAATAGAGATTTGGAAACTACCTTTTACGATGAACCTACTAGTTATTTTATTCAGATTAAATCTAAAGGAGATTGGGTAGAAGAAGAAGGATATTTAGGGCAGGAACCTATAGTTCGTACTTATCAATATGAATTAATAGGTAATGATTCTATTTTATGTTATACCCGTGTTCCTTCTGATGGTTTTAAAATGCGTTATGAATTAAACGGATTAAATATGATTCTTACAGAGAAAGGATATAAAGAAGTGAGCGGTGTTAATATACCTTATACTTATGTTCGTTATTTATATAAGTAACTGTTGGTAATCAAAAAATATTTGGTAAAAGAGTGGTTTCATTAAATGCTACTTTTTTACCAATTTTTTTATTGTGAATAAAATATTAAGAATCTTTTTTTATATTTAATTTAATTAAAGCTAATTCAGCCGCTTTTTCACCTGCTTCTTTCTTAGTATATCCTGTTCCAGTTGTTATATGTACTTTATCAAGAATTATATCAATATAAAATATTTTCCTTCCATTTACTGTTTGGCAATCTGAATCATTAAAGTCTAATTCTCTCTTATTTTTTTGTGCCCAAGAGATTATTTTATTTTTTAAATTATATCCTTGCTGTAGTAACTCTGTAAGATTAACGTGATTTTTTATAATTACTTGTAGAATATACTTTTTTGTTTTTTCATAGCCATGATCTAAATAAATAGCTCCAATAAAAGACTCCAATGCATTTCCAAAGATATGTGAAGATTTTAGATTTTTATCTGTTTCATTGAAGTTCATCAAAGCAAGCATCCCCATTTCTTTTGCTATTTCATTAAGGGAGTTTCTACTTACTATTTTAGATCGCATTTCGGTTAGAAAGCCTTCATTTTCATTTGGGAATTTTAAGTATAAATATTCTGCAATTACAGCACCTAAGATAGCATCTCCTAAATACTCTAAGCGTTCATTATTGCTCTCATAGTCCTCCGTAATAGAACTATGCGTGATTGCTTGGATATAATAAGCTACATTTTTAGCTTTTACACCCATTAAGTTTTTGAGCATTTTTTTGAAATGCCTTTTTTCTTTAGTAGATAGTGTTAAGGTATATTGAGACAATTTTTTAAATATTATTCCTCAAATTTCTTAAATATAACAGAAGCGTTATGACCTCCAAAGCCAAATGTATTACTAATTGCGGCCTTTATTTCTCGTTCTTGATACGTATTTAATGTAAGATTTAGGTCTGGATTAATATCAGGATCTACTACTTTGTGATTTATCGTAGGAGGTATAATATTATTTTTTAAAGCTAAAACGGTAGCAATAGCTTCTATAGCACCTGCAGCTCCTAATAAATGACCTGTCATTGATTTTGTAGAGCTAATATTTAATTTTGTAGCATGTTCTTTAAATACTTTTTCTATAGCTGTAATTTCTGCTACATCACCAATTGGTGTTGAGGTACCATGTACATTTATATAATCAATGTCTTCTGGTTTTAAATTTGCATCTTCTAATGCATTATTCATCACATTGATTACTCCTAGCCCTTCTGGATGTGGAGCTGTTAAATGGTAAGCATCTGCGCTCATTCCACCACCTACAACTTCACATATAATATTAGCACCTCTTTTCTTTGCATGTTCTAATTCTTCCAAGATTAAAGCACCTCCACCCTCTCCTAAAACAAAACCATCTCTTGTTTTATCAAAAGGTCTACTAGCGGTTTTTGGATCATCATTTCTTTCAGATAGAGCTTTCATAGCATTGAATCCTCCAATTCCAGATTCTGTAACTACAGCTTCTGACCCTCCAGTAACAAAAGCATCCGCTTTACCAAGTCGAATATAATTAAAAGCATCAATTAAGCCATGCGTAGAACTTGCACATGCGCTAACTGTTGCAAAGTTAGGACCTCTATATCCATATTTCATGGAAATGTGTCCTGCAGCAATATCTAATATTAATTTAGGAATAAAGAAAGGATTAAAACGAGGAGTACCATCTCCATCATGGTAGTTTTTCATTTCTTCAATAAAAGTAATCATACCACCAATTCCAGAAGACCATATTACCCCTACTCTATCTTTATCAATTCCTTCTTGTTCTAAATTTGCATTCTTAATTGCTTCATCAGCAGCTATCATAGCAATTTGAGAGAAACGATCTAATCTTCTCGCCTCTCTTCTATGCATATAATCTTCTACATTGAAGTCTTTTAATTAACATTCAAATCTTGTTTTGAATTTACTAGCATTAAATTGTTTAATGAAATCGATGCCCGAAAGACTATCTTTCTAGGCAAACCACTATTGTTCTACTGTATTACGAATTGGTCTTAAGGGACTGAGACC
>Ga0079224_100009661_pt1 | contig 13182 bp, 1 predicted proteins | sample Stecom2015_FD_80414 | JGI IMG/M metagenome (GOLD analysis project Ga0079224, IMG submission 80414) | Agricultural soil microbial communities from Utah to study Nitrogen management - Steer compost 2015 | ecosystem: Environmental > Terrestrial > Soil > Agricultural land | place: USA: Utah... | reverse complement strand
GAGAGACGCCGTCTGGCGCGTCGTCCGTGTCGACTACACCTCCACCGGCACGCAAGCGTGGCGCTGCGTCGGGGTGTCGGAGATCGTCCGCGAGCAGGAGTCCATCTTTCTCGAGGAGTTCGAGCCGGACGTTCGCGTGCTCGACCCCCGCGACACCCGCCTCGTCCGGGACACGTCGAGCCAGCATCGCGCGAGCCTGCTCTACATCGAGAGCCTGCTTCGCGACGTGCCGCCGCCGAGCGACGGTCTCTACATCGGCCACAACGCGGCGATGGATGCCCTCGACTACCAGCTCGAGCCCACGTGGATGGCCCTGCAAAAGCCCCGGCAGCGCATCCTGATCGCGGACGCCGTCGGCCTCGGCAAGACGCTCGAGGCGGGCATCCTGCTGTCCGAGCTGATCCGTCGCGGCCGAGCTCGGCGCATCCTGGTCTGCACGACCAAGGCCATGCTCACGCAGTTCCAAAAGGAGATGTGGGCGCGCTTCAGCATCCCGTTGGTCCGCCTCGACTCCGTCGGCCTGCAGCGCATCCGCACGGAGATCCCCACGCACCACAATCCTTTCTATTTCTACGATCGGTCGATCATCTCGATCGACACGCTCAAGCAAAACAACTGGTTCCGCACCCACGTCGAGCAGGCGCACTGGGACGTGATCGTCATCGACGAGGCCCACAACGTGGCCGCGCGCGGGTCCAACAAGTCGATGCGGGCCCGGGTCGCCAACTTGCTCGCCCGCAACTGCGACAGCCTGATCCTGTTGTCGGCCACGCCGCACGACGGCAAGGCCGAGAGCTTCGCCAGCTTGATGAACATGCTGGACCCGACCGCGATCGCTGACGAGTCGAACTACACCAAGGACGACATCGAGGGCCTGTACGTGCGCCGCTTCAAGCACGACGTGGCCGAGCAACTGGCCAAGCGCATCCCCGAGCGCAGCGTCATGCGAGCCAACGCGACGGCCTCCATGCAAGAAGAGGTCGTCTACGATCTCCTGACCAAGCTCGAGCTCCCCGAGATCGACGCAGGTGCCAAGGGCGGCATCTTGTACAAGACCGGCCTCGCCAAGGCGCTGTTCTCCAGTCCTGCGGCCTGTCTTCAGCAGCTGCGCGCGCCGCTTCGTCGCAAGCGTGTCGCCGAGGCTCTGCCCGACGCCGTCCGCAAGGCCGTCCTCGACCCGGAGCAGATGCGGACCAGCGAGGCGATCACCCGCGCGGTCGCCTACCTCGGGGAAGACCCGATCGTCCCGGACCTGCTCGCGCTGCGCGAGGTCGCGGTCGCGCTCGAGGCGGTCGGGCCCAAGGAATTCAGCAAGTACCAGAAGCTGCTCGGGGTCATCAAATCGATCAAGTGGTTATCGAAGAGCAAGGACGATCGCCTGGTGCTGTTCACCGAGCGCCGCGAGACGCTTCGATTCCTCGAGGTGCAGCTCACCGCCGACCTCAAGCTGAAAGAAGGTCAGTGGGAGGTGTTGCACGGCGGCCTGCCTGACGTCGAGCAGCAGCGCATCGTCGAGGAGTTCGGCAAGGAGTCCGCCAAGGTCCGGCTGCTGCTCGCGTCGGATGTCGCGTCCGAAGGCATCAACCTGCACTACCTGTCGCACCGCATGATCCACTTCGACGTGCCCTGGTCGCTGATGGTGTTCCAGCAGCGAAACGGCCGCATCGATCGCTACGGCCAAGAGCAAGCGCCGCAGGTCATCTACATGCTGACCGAGGCGGAAAACGAAGAGATCCGCGGCGACATGCGGATCCTCGAGCTGCTAATCGAGAAGGACAAGCAGGCCCAGAAGAACATCGGCGATCCGTCCGCCTTCATGAACGTGTTCGACGTCGAAGAAGAGGAGAAGCTGACGGCCATGGCCATGCAGGCCGGTGACGCCGACGCCTTCGAGGCGCAGCTCGATGCGAACCTGATCGACCCCTTCGCGCTGCTCTTGGGCCAGGCCGCCGACGTGGGCAGCTCCGCTCCGCCGACGCGCATGGCCCCCTCGTTGTTTGCGAGCGATCTCGACTTCATGGCCATAGGCCTCGAGCGCCTGATGGAAACTGACGGCATCAAGGCCAAAGTTCGCGCCAAGGACAAGCTCGTGGAGCTGAACTGGACGCCTGACCTCAAGCGTCGTTTTCAGCGCCTGCCAGCCGAGGTCCGACCCAAGGACGGCGTCGTCATGCTCACCGCCGACCCCGAACGCATGCAGCGAGCGCTCGCCGAGGCGCGCAAAGAAGAGAACGCGTGGCCGCAACACCAGCTGCTGTGGGCCAACAGCCCCGTGCTCCACTGGCTCGCCGACAAGATGCGCGCCGGCTTCGGCCGCCACTCGGCGCCGGTCCTGTTGGTGCCGCAGCTCGGCGGCCCCGAACACTCTGTGTTCATCATCTCCGGTCTGCTACCCAACCGCCGCGGCCAGCCGCTGGTCCACCGCTGGTACGCCGTGCACTTCAAGGGCGCGCGCTTCGATCGGGTCGAGCCCTTCGAGCAGTTCCTCACGGCCACGCGCCTGGGCCGGCAGAGCCTACCCAACGCCCGCGAGCAACTCGATACCGACGCGTTGGAGTCGCTGCTGCCCAAGGCGGTCGACGCCGTCAAGCGTCGGCTCGAGAACGACCGAGATGCCTTCCGCGCCGAGCTCGGCCCCAAGCTCAACCACGAGCTCGAGCGGCTGGAGCGGCTCGAGGCGCGCCAGCTCGAGTACATCGAGACAGTATTCGAGCAGCGCCGCGACGCGCGGGCCCAACAAGAGCAGAGCCAGAAAGAGCGTCAGGTGAAGAATCTGTTCGGTGAATACCAGCAGTGGATCAAGGACGCGATGACCACCGCCGATGAGCCGTTTTTGCAGGTCATCGCCAGCCTCGTTGGAGGTGATGCGTGATCGGCATCGAGAACGTCAACGAGTTCTACACGAATCACTACCTGGCGGCGATCGTCGGCGGCGACGTGCGGCCCCACCTCGAGCGCTGGCGAGGCGACGCGAAGGACAGCGAAGCCGCGACTCCCTGGCGCCGCCTTGCTCTTCTGCAACAGCCCTTCTTCCGCTTCAAGGAGCAGCTCGACCGGGTCCGCGGCGGTGAGGCTCGGGTCAAGGATCACCACGAGATCGCAGCGCAGCTGCTCGACGCCCTGGGCTACACGACCAAGCCGCTCCACCGCGAGCTCCCGGCCGGGCCGCTCCCGCTCCTGGGTGCGTGGGCCCGCGCCGATGGTGAGCCGCTGCTTTGGTTGTTGGCCGCTCCGCGGGGTCACGGCGTGGAGGAGGGCGTGCTCGCGCGTCAACTTCTCCCCGAGCAGCACAGCCTCGTCCCCGACCTACCGCTGAACCTCGACAAGGGCAGCGTGCACCAGCGCACCGTCGAGGAGCTGGTGACCGACGCGTTTGGTCTCGAGGATCCGCCGCGCTTCGTATTGGTTCTCGGCGACACCGAGTGGGTGCTGGCCGATCGCGGCAAGTGGGCTGAGCAGCGGCTGCTGCGGTTCGACTGGGTCGAGCTGCTCGGGCGCCGCGAGACCGACGTGCTCGAGGTCGTCACCGCCCTGCTCCACCGCGAGACCCTGGCCCCGGAGTCCGGCACCTCGCTCGTCGACACCCTCAACGACAGCTCGCACAAGCACGCCTACGAGGTCAGCGAGGATCTCAAGGGGGCCTTGCGCGATTCGATCGAGCGCATCGGCAACGAGGCGATCCGGTACCGTACCGAGGTCAGCAAAAAGAAGGTCTACGGCGAGGAGATCGACGGCCAGCAGCTCGCCATCGAGTGTATCCGGTACATGTATCGGATCCTGTTCATGCTCTACATCGAGGCCCGGCCCGAGCTCGGCTACGCCCCGATGGGCTCCGAAGCCTACCAGCTCGGCTACAGCTTCGAGCGCCTGCGTGACCTCGAGATGCTCGAGCTGGACACGCAAGAAGCACGCGAGGGCTTCTACATCGACAGTTGCCTCAAGCGGCTGTTCAAGATGGTCTACGAAGGCACCCCGGTTCAGCAGCAACAGAATCTGCTCGCCGAGTCGGCCCACCACACCTTCCAGATCGTCCCGCTGCGCTCGCACCTGTTCGACCCCAGCCGGACCCCGTTTCTGAATCAGGTCAAGCTGCGCAACGAGGTCCTGCTGGAGGTCATCCGCTCGATGAGCCTGTCGGCGCCGCAGGGCAAAGGGAAGTTCAAGCGGCGAGGCCGGATCTCCTACGCGACCCTGGGCATCAACCAGCTCGGCGCGGTCTATGAGGCGCTGCTGTCCTTTCGTGGGTTCTTCGCGGAGGAGACGCTGTACGAGGTCAAGCCGGCCAAGGGCGACAACCCTGACCCCATCAAGGACCCGGCCTACTTCGTGCCCGAGGCCGACCTGGGCCAGTACAAGAAGGCCGAGCGGGTGTTCGACGAGGATGGGAAGGTCAAGGCGTATCCGCCGGGTAGCTTCATCTACCGGATGGCTGGGCGCGACCGCCAAAAGTCTGCGTCGTACTACACGCCCGAGGTGCTCACGAAGTGCCTGGTCAAGTACGCGCTCAAGGAGCTGCTCGAAGACGACGACGGCAAGCCGAAGTTCGCGCGGGCCGAGGATCTGCTGGAGCTGACGATCTGCGAGCCGGCGATGGGTAGCGCAGCGTTCTTGAACGAGGCTGTCAATCAGCTCTCGGAGCGGTATCTGCAATTGAGGCAACAGGAGCTCGGCGAGCGCATCCCTCACGACCAGTATCTACAAGAGCTGCAGCGGGTCCGCATGTATATCGCGGACAACAATGTCTACGGAGTCGACCTCAACCCGATTGCGCTCGAGCTCGCGGAGGTGTCGCTGTGGCTCAACGCGATCTTCACGGAAGAGACCGCGCGCGGGCAGGAGGTATTTGTGCCGTGGTTCGGCGGGCAGCTCGCTTGCGGGAACTCGCTGGTTGGTGCCTGGCGGAAGGTGTTTCCGCGCAAGGTGCTGGACGCGGGGAAGGACGGCAAGAACTCGGGTTGGCTCGATGCTGTGCCTGAGCGGATCATGCTGGGGACGCCTCGGCCCAAGGACAGCGTGTATCACTTCTTGCTGCCGGATCGGGGGATGGCGGTCTACGGGCAGGGCAACGAAGGCAAGCCGATCCGGGAGATGTGTACGGAGGAATTGGCGGCGATCGAGGTGTGGCGGGCGAAGATGTGCGCGCCGCTGTCGAAGAGTGACCGCGAGGCGTTGGTGCGGCTGTCGGACGCGGTAGACAGGTTGTGGACCAAGCACATCGAGCTGTTCAAACAGATTCGGGAGCGGACAACGGATCCGCTGTCGGTGTATGGGCATGAGCATCCGCTAAAAGGGCGGGGCCCAACGACGACGGAGGAGAAGGACCGGATCTGGTCGAAGGAGATGGCCAGCGAGCAGGTGCGGGCGTCGAGCCCGTATCGGCGACTGAAGCTCGCTATGGACTACTGGTGTGCGCTGTGGTTCTGGCCGATCGAGAAGGCTGAGTTGCTGCCGGACCGGGACGAGTGGCTAACTGACCTGGCATTGTTGCTGGACGACGATGTACTGCCGGCGCTGCGGGGCGGGGAGGACCAACGGGAGCTGTTTGCGCCGACCATGCCAGCAGATGCGGCACGGAGTTTGGTGGACGAGGTAGGGTTCGCCGACGTGGAGCGGCTAATTGAACGGTGGCCACGGCTACGGCTCGCGGATCAACTTGCGCAAATGCATCGTTTCTTCCACTGGGAACTCGAGCATTCTGATCTGATGTCCGAGCGTGGCGGATTTGACGCAGTGATCGGAAATCCACCATGGATTCGTTTGGAGTGGCAAGAGCGGGATACACTCGGTGACTATGATCCATCGCTCATGCTCCACGATCACGACGTTCGAGAATACGCAGAGCGCCGCTCTGGCATACTCGCAACTGCCGGCGGAAAAGCGTCGTTCATGGCGGAATACGAACTGCTGCTGGGCATGCAGAGCGTGCTTCAGGGGGCGCACCTGTACTCTGTTCTCGATGGGATACAGCCGAATCTCTACAAATGCTTCATGGTATTGGCCTGGAATCTGCAGAAGACGGACGGCGTGGCGGGATTGATCACTGACAAGGGGCTCTACACCGATCCGGCCGGCGGGAGGATGCGAGAGGAGTGCTACCGAAGGCTTCGCTTTCACTTTCAGTTTAAGAATCAATTTCGCCTGTTTCACTTGGGGGCAGGGGATAATAACAAGCAATTTGAGATGGCGGTTTACGCTACTCCATCTCGGGTCGTGCGTTTTCTTTCGGGAACCCTGTTTCTGACGCCGCACACAATTGATGAGTCGCTGGCGGATCCCGGTGGCGGGGAGCCCATCGGCATCAAAGATCGAGAGGGAAACTGGAATGTCCGCGGTCACCGCGATCGGCTGATCAAAACGACGGAGGTCGAATTGGCGCTATATGCGAATCTCTACGATGAACCCGGCACGAAGCCACTTGCCGCGCGGTTGCCCTCGGTGTTTTCGGCGGGGCTACTCCCGGTCCTTCGCAAGTGGGCCATGGCCGAAAATCGACTCGCAAGCCATGACGGGACGTATGTTGCCTCTGTGCTTTTCGATGAAACAAAGGCCGTGAAAAAGCAGAAACTTTTCGCGCGAACCACGGGCTATGCCCCGTGCCCTTCCAAATGGATTGTGAGCGGGCCACACTTTTATGTCGCCAATATCTTCAGCAAAACACCCCGCCAGAAGTGCGAAACGCAAAACGCATATGATTCACTGGATCTCGAAGAGATTCCAGAAGACTATTTGCCTCGCACCAATTTCGTTCCACTTGTGTCAACTCAACAGCTACGGGCGATGGTGCCATCCCTGCCTTGGGCCCCCGAACTGAAGATGGTTGACGATGTCCGGCTAGTCTTGAGGCGACAGCTAAGTAGCGGGGGTGAGCGGACACTGGTGGTCGCGCTTGCGCCACCTGAAGTGTTCCACATGCACAGCGTGCTTTCAGTTGCGTTCCAAAGTCGCGAGATGTGCCTCGAACTCGGCGCATTGATGTCGAGTTTGGTTTACGATTTTTTTGTCAAGACCACAGGGCGAGGTGATCTGTACGAGTCCATGCTGCGCCAATTTCCACTGACACAGGAAGAGCGCATTCGCCGGTCCCTTCATGTGCGATTTGCGGTGCTTTCTGCAGCGACCCGGGAATTCAGCGACTGGTGGGCCGCCATTTATAGGCCCCAGTTTCGCCACGACGGCTGGGGCAAGGCGGACGATCCGCGCCTGTCACGGTCATTTTTCCGCGCGCTCACGGACAAGTGGACGCCGCAATCCGCGCTTCGAACCCACTATCAACGTCGACAAGCGCTGATCGAGATAGATGTCCTGGCCGCCATCGGGCTCGGCTTGGAACCGTCGCAGTTACGGACCATCTACCGTATGCAGTTTCCTACTCTGCAACAATACGAGGAGGATACTTGGTACGATCGGCACGGGCGGATCGTGTTCACCAATAACAGCCGTGGCCTTACGGGTGTCGGGCTCTCCCGCTCGAAGGGCAAGGGCGACAGTAATCCTTGTTGGAACGACGTCCAACACATGTCCGAAGAAGCCGGCTACACCGGCAACGAGACCGTCACCCAAACCATCACCGACGACACCCTCCCCGGCGGCCCCCGCCAAAAGACCATCACCTACCAAGCCCCCTGGGTCCGCTGCGACCGTGAACGCGACTACGAAGTCGTCTGGGCTCACTTCGCCAAGCGCTTCGGCCTCGAGGGCCACTCATGATCCCCTCCGCCCTCTCCACGCAGCTCGAGAAGGGTCTCGCCGACTTCCTGCGCTTCTCCTTCTGGTCCTCCACGGCTGGCATGGAGACCGTCATCGACGATCTCCTCGAGACGCCCGGCGCCCTCGTCAAGGGCCCGTACGTGTCCCTCAAGCTGCCCTTCGTGCACGGCAGTGGGCAGCACGCGTTCCCGGACATCCCCCCGCGCTTTCGCCCTCACGCCCACCAGGAGCAGGCGTTCGAGCGACTCGGCGGCCGTCGCAAGCGCTCGACCCTCGTGGCCACGGGCACGGGCTCCGGCAAGACCGAGTGCTTCTTGCTCCCGATCGTCAACCATTGCCTGGAAGAGTCCAACCACCGCGGCGTCAAGGCGATCCTCATCTATCCGATGAACGCGCTCGCCACCGACCAGGCCGAGCGCCTCGCCAAGATCATCCACGGCAACGACAAGCTGCGCGGCACCGTCCGCGCGGGCCTGTACATCGGCGAGAGCCGCGGCAAGAAGTCGGCCGCCGACAAGACCATGGGTGCGAAGACGGTCATCACCGACCGCGACACCATGCAGCTCGACCCGCCGGACATCTTGCTGACCAACTACAAGATGCTCGACTACCTGCTGCTGCGTCCGGGTGACCAGGCGATCTGGAAGCACAACCAGCCCAAGACCCTTCGATTCTTGGTCGTCGACGAGATTCACACCTTCGATGGTGCCCAGGGGACCGACCTCGCCTGCTTGACTCGTCGGCTCAAGCGGCGGCTGCAGGTCGACGACGGTTCGCTTTGCTGCGTGGGCACGTCGGCGACCTTGGGCGGGCCTGGGGCGGCGACGCAGCTGCGCGAGTACGCCGAGGCCGTGTTCGGCGAGCCCTTCGACGCCGACGCGGTGATCGGCGAGACCCGCCAGTCCGAGCAGGAGCTCCTGGCCGACTCGAGTGCGATTTTCATCGACGAACCAACCCCCGCGCATCGCGACGAGCTCGATCCTGCGCGGTCGAGCGACCCGGACGCGTGGCTGCGAACGCAGGTCCGACTGTGGTTCGGTGAGGACCACGATGCGCCGAGTGACGACGCTTGGGCCGTGGAGCTGGGCGAGCGGCTGAAGAAGCACGCGACGTTTCGGGTGGTCCTGCACGCCCTGCGTGGGCGGACCGTCGGCGTCGACGATCTGATCGCCGAGTTGGCGCGCTCGCGGGCGACCTGGCGAGAGCAGCCTGAGTTCGCTCGCCTGGTGTTGTCGAGCTTGCTCGCGTTGGTGTCCGCGTCGCGCTCGTGGGCCGACGAGCTGCCCGAGGTCCAGCGCGAGCGCGAGGCGGCCGGCAAGCCTCGCCCGCTCAAGCCCTTCGTCGACCTGCGCCTGCAGTTGTGGCAGCGCGAGCTCCGGCGCATGGTCGCCTCCGTGGAAGCGCGACCCCGGCTACGACACTCGGATGACCTCGACCGCGACGCCGCGCGGCTGCATCTGCCGCTCGTGCACTGCCGCGAGTGTGGCGCGATGGGCTGGACAACGCGCGTCGACCGAGACAAGCCCCACATCCTGCGCTGCGAGCTCGACTCGCTGTACCGGGCCTTCTTCGCCAAGGACCCGCGGGTTCAGTTTCTCTACCCCAAGGCCGCGGTGCCGGCCGAGGATCCGAGCTGGGTGCAGATACCGATAGCGCGGGTCGAGCTCGAGTCCCTGACCGCGCTCAGCCCCGAGCAATCCGCGACTGGACCCATCATGGAGCTGGCCCGGGTTCGCAACGTGCGTTCGGGTCTCACGGGTGAGGAGCTCACGCGCGACTGCCTGTTTTGCGGCGCGACGGAGAGCTTGACGCTGGTCGGCTTCCGGGCGGCGACGCTGACGAGCGTGTACATCGACCAGCTGTTTGCCTCGCGCTTCAACGACGACAAGAAGCTGCTGACCTTCTCGGACAGTGTGCAGGATGCGGCTCACCGGGCTGGGTTCTTCGGCGCCCGGACTTGGACGACCAATCTACGGATCGCGATGCTGCGCGTCATCGCCGAGCATGACGGACTCTCGATCGCCGAGCTCGCCACGCAGCTCGGCGAAGTGTGGAAGCAAGACATGGACACGGCGACGTGGGTGTCGACCTTCCTCGCGCCGAGCATGACCTGGCTGCACGACTGGGGCGCGCTGCAAGAGTCCGGAGCGCTGCCCGAGGATTCCGATCTCGAGGAGCTCGTCGCCAAGCGCCTGGCCTTCGAAGTTCAAAACGAGTTCGGGCTTCAGTCGGGGATCGGGCGGTCGTTGAATCGCACGGCCACGGTCGCGGTCGCCGTCGATCCCGAGCGGCTCGAGCGAGCGGTCGCCGACTTGCTCGAGCCCTTGCGCAACGAGGTGCCGGGGCTGCGCGAGCTCGACGCCGAGCGGCTGGAGCGGTTCATCTTGGGCTTGCTCGCGCGGCTGCGAACCCGCGGCGGGATCCTTTCGCCTTCGTTGCCCCACGAGTACATCGAGACGTGCGGGGCCAAGGAGTTCGCGTTCAAGCTGGCGCCTCACCTGCCCGCCTATGGTAAGAGCTCGCGGCTGCCGGTGTTGTTGGTCGATCGCCGTAGTCGCGGACGGTTTGACACCTGGGCCGGGAAGACCGGGCTGAACTGGTATGCGCGTTGGGTCGAGCGCTGCCTCGGCGAGGGCCAGGCGTTGACCACGGACGCGTCGTCGCTGTACCCGGTGGTGTTGCCGGGGTTGGTACGAGCCGGGATCCTCATCGAGGCCGAGGGCAAGCAGGGCGAGCGGATCTGGGGTCTGGACGAGCGGGCGCTGAACCTGACCCGGTCGGGGCACAACATGCGCTGTGATCGATGCGGGACGATTCTGTTCGTGCCCAGCGCCGAGGTTCCGCGTTGGCACGGCATGGCGTGCCTGTCGGCGAGCTGCTGGGGGGCCTACACGCCGGATCCAACCCCGCCGCGGGATTACTTTGGGCGGCTCTACGCCAGTGGCCATCTGCAGCGCATCTTCACTGCCGAGCACACCGGCCTGCTCGACCGAGTCACGCGTGAAGCGGTCGAGCAGGATTTCAAAGCGCAGCCGGCGACACCCGATCACGACGATCCCCACCCGCGCCAGCCCTGGTATCCCAACCTGCTCTCGTGCACACCGACACTCGAGATGGGCATCGACATCGGTGATCTCTCGACCGCGATCCTGTGCTCGGTGCCGCCGCGCCAGGCCAGCTACTTGCAGCGGATCGGGCGTGCCGGTCGCCGCGACGGCAACTCGCTGGTGCTCACGGTCGCCAACGCTCGGCCCCACGATCTCTACTTCTTCGCGGAGCCCGAAGAGATGATGGAAGGCGAGGTCGCCCCGCCCGGGGTGTTCCTCGACGCGGCCGCCGTGCTGGAGCGGCAGCTCACCGCGTTTTGCTTCGATCGCTGGGTCGATGATTGCGGCGATCAGGCCGTGTTGCCCCCGATTCTGCGCGAGGTGTTCGCCCACATCGAGGACGAAGGCAGCAAGCACTTTCCCTTCAACTTGTTGGCCTTCATCAAGGAGCGCGAGCCAGCCCTGCTTCGTGAGTTCCGGGAGATGTTCGCGGGCGCGATCGGAGCTCAGACCCAGGCTCACCTCGAGCGCTTCTTGGGCGGCACCGACGACGGCAAAGCGGGCTTGCGCTGGAACATCCTCGAGACGCTACGTCGAGAGCGGAGCCAGCGAGACTCGCTCTCGAGCAAGGCCCGCGCGGTCCGTGAGCTCATCAAGCAGATCAAGGACAGCGAAGCCAAGCCCCTCGACTGGCAAGATCAGCTCGACAAGCTCGACACCGAGAAGGACGCGCTGCTGGCCCTGGTCAAAGGCATCAACGCCCGCCTGACGCTGGGCTACCTGACCGACGAGGGCCTGCTGCCCAACTACGCGTTCCCGGAGTCGGCGGTCCGGCTCAGCTCGGTGATTTGGCGCAAGAAGAAGAAGGTGCCCAAGGAGGGCAGCAAGTTCGACACGTGGACCTTCGAGTACGCGCGCGCGCCAGCCAGCGCGATCTCGGAGCTCGCCCCCAACGCGGACTTCTACGCTGGCGGCCGCAAGGTCCGGATCGACCAGGTCGACGTCTCGGTGTCCGAGGTCGAGACCTGGCGCTTTTGCGACGCATGCAACCACTCCCAACGGATCGACACCGGGGATGAGGCGAACGCCTGTCCGGCGTGCAAGAGCGTCACCTGGCGGGATGACGGCCAGAAGATGCGGCTGCTGCGTCTGCGCCAGGTGTTCGCCAACGCGCCCGATCGCACTTCGCGGATCAAGGACGACCAGGATGATCGCCGGCCGCGCTTTTTCCAGCGCCAGATCCTCGTCGACATCCGTGACGAGGACCGCGGAGGCGCGTGGATGATCGACGATCCTCGCTTGCCGTTCGGGTTCGAGTTCTTGAAGCGCGCAACCTTTCGCGAGGTGAACTTTGGCGAGTTCGCCGATGATGGCCCGCAGACGATCGTGGCCGGGCGCGAGGCGGTCCGGCTGGGATTCCAGGTCTGTTCGCGCTGCGGCAAGGTCCAGGGAAACCGAGCAGACGACGAGCCCGTGCACTCGTTCTCGTGCCCCTCGCGGAAGAAGGGCTCGACTCCGGCGATCGAGCCGTGTCTGTACCTGTACCGCGAGTTTGCCTCCGAGGCGCTTCGGCTGTTGCTGCCGATGGCCGACCTGTCGACCAAGCGGCAGCTCAACTCGTTCGTCGCAGCGCTGCAGGCCGGCTTGCAAGCTCGTTTCGGTGGCAGCGTCGATCACCTGCGAACCACCATCTACTCCGACCCGGTCCCGGACAGCGCGCTGCGCAAGCAGTACCTGGTGTTGTTCGACACCGTCCCGGGCGGGACCGGCTACCTCAAGCAGCTCGTCACGCCGCAGACCGAGGGCGCCGACCTTCCGCTGTTCGAGGCCATGGCCATGGCGCTGAAGCGGATCGAGGGGTGCAGCTGCTGGACCGACCCGACCCGTGACGGGTGCTATCGCTGCATCTACGCGTTTCGCAGCGCCAGCGACATGAGGGACACCTCGGCGTCGACGGCCTCGGAACTGCTTCGCCGCATCCTCGACGCTCGCGGCAAGCTCGAGCAGATCGACTCGCTCGGCAACATCAGCATCACCGGGCTGCTGGACAGCGTGCTCGAAGTCCGCTTCGTAGAAGCGCTGCGGGAGATCTCCAGGAATGGGCAGAACGCAAAGCTCAAGCCTGCGGTGATTAACCAAAAGCCGGGTTACCACTGGACGCTCGGCGACGCTGAGTGGCTGGTCGAGCCCCAGCTCGACCTGACAGTTGGTCAAGGCGGCGGGATCGGAGTGTCGATCGATTTTGTGCTTCGGCCGGCGAGCGCTCGATCCGAACGGCGGCCGATCGCGGTGTTCCTCGACGGCTGGGAGTACCACAAGGACCGGATCGGCAAGGACCTGCGCCAGCGCATGGCGTTGCTGGCGACCGGGCAGTGGGACGTTTGGACGCTGACCTGGGCCGACCTCGACGAGGCGCTTTTCGACAAAT
>Ga0079224_100009660_pt1 | contig 13183 bp, 12 predicted proteins | sample Stecom2015_FD_80414 | JGI IMG/M metagenome (GOLD analysis project Ga0079224, IMG submission 80414) | Agricultural soil microbial communities from Utah to study Nitrogen management - Steer compost 2015 | ecosystem: Environmental > Terrestrial > Soil > Agricultural land | place: USA: Utah... | reverse complement strand
GGCGCCTCCGGGAACATCTCCGCGATCGACGGGGAGCGGATCCTGGTCTCCGGCACCGGCACCTCCCTCGGCGCGCTCTCCGAGAGCGACTTCGCGGTCCTCGACCTCGACGGGACGGTCACGGGCGGGGCGAAGGCGTCCAAGGAGACACCGCTGCACGTGGGCTTCTACCGGCGGGACCCGGCGCACCGCGCCGTCGTGCATGTCCATTCCCCGCAGGCCACCGCGTTCTCCTGCACCGCCCCGTGGAGCGAGGTCAGCGCCGTGCCGCCGCTAACCCCGTACTTCGTGATGCGGGTGGGGCGCACCCCGCTGCTGCCCTACCGGATGCCGGGCTCGCCGCAGCTCGGCACCGACATCCTCGAGGAGCCCGGCGAGTTCCGGGCGGCGCTGCTGGCGAACCACGGCTCCGTCGTCGCCGGCGCGAGCCTCCCTGAGGCGGTCGAGCGGGCGGTCGAGCTCGAGGAGGCGTGCCGCATCGCGCTGCTCACCTCCGGCACCCAGCGGCGCGAGCTCGCCCCTGCACAGGTCGCCGAGCTGGCCGAACGCTGGAACAGCCCTTGGCCGGCAGCGACCGTACACTGACGCCGGAGGTGGACCGTGGGAACTTCCCCCCTCATTCCTGAGCAGCGACGACAGCAGATCCTCGATCTGCTGCGCACCGAGCCCGTGCTCAGCTACCGCCAGCTCACCGAGCAACTCGGCGTCAGCCACATGACCGTGCGCCGCGACGTCGCAGCGCTCGACGAGCAAGGCCGCGCCCGCGCCACCCAGGGCGGCGTCGCCGCTCTCACCCGCCTGCTCGAGGAACCGCCCCGCGCCGCGAAGGCCCAGGTGAACGTTTCGGCGAAGTCCGCGATCGCGAAGGCCGCCGCCGCGATGGTCACCGACTCGATGACCCTCTACCTCGACGCGGGCACCACCGTGCAGGCGATGCGTCCGCTGCTGCAGGAGCGGAAGGACCTCACCGTCGTCACCAACGACCTCGGCACTGCCGGAGCCTTCCTCGACCACCCGAGCGTGGACCTGATCTGCGTGGGTGGCCGGATCGACGTCGCCAACCAGTCGATGATCGGCCGCCTCGCCGCGCTCACCCTCGCCGAGCTGTCCCTCGACCTCGCCGTCATCTCCACCAGCTCCTGGGACGCCAAACACGGCATCACCACCCCGGTCGAGGCGAAGATCGACCCGAAGCGCGCCGCCATGGCGGCGGCCACCGAGTCCGTGCTCCTCGCCGATGCGGGCAAGTTCGGGCACTTCGCGAAGTACCGCGTGGCCCGGCTCGACGAGTTCGATGCGATCGTCACCGACGAGGCGCTGCCGGCCGAGGATGTCGTGGCGGTGAAGGAGCTCGGGCCGCGGGTGGTCGAGGGCTGAGTCGTGCGGTCAACCCACCACCATCAGTCGGGGAAACCCCTGCGGCTCTCCTGAACCGCCCACCCATCGCTCACGTGTCACGGCATCGAGAGAGGATCGTTGCGTCCTCACGACGCCGACCGAGCCCGCGCCACAAAGCAAGGATGGTCATGAAGACTTCAGACCGGCCTCAGCCCGCCGAGCGACGCCCCCTCAAAGAGGCGATCACCGAGATGATCGGTTTCAACCTTCTGATGGTCATGGCCGGAGTGATGGCACTCTCAGCAGTCTCCCGGCTGGGAAGAGACTATTTTTCGCAGACCTCGACGCCGATCGCCCTGCAGCTGGGAAACTCCGCCCTGGACCATCTGGGTTGGGGGCTCGGAATCACCACCACCGTCGTCTTCGGATGTCTCGTAGCCTCTGCCGGGGGCCAGGTCTTCTTCGGCAGTACGAGCGAAGAGGCTCAACTGCGGCGCTCTCTGGGAGTGCTCGCTGAACTCACAGTCTCGGCGATGCTTCCCGTCACTCTGCTCGCGGCCTCCACTGCCCTCATGGCTCCGGCCCAATTCGGTGCAGTCTTCGTGATCGTGCCCGTCTATTTCGTCCTGTGGGTACTCTCCGTGCAGGTCGGACGGTTTGTCGTGCTGGAGCGACAAGAACGACTGAAGAGGGCCCAGAAAGACAAGGACTGGGCCCTTGGACTGCTGAAGACCCTAAGGAACAGACCACGCACCACGACCTGGCGCGCTGTGCTCGTGGTCAGTGCCGTGTCCCTGGCCCCCAGCATGGCTCTCGCTCTTGCCTGGGACGTGGCTGTCGGCGTGACTCCGTTGTCACCCTCGCTCGGCACTGTGTCCGTCAGCGCTGCGACCGCGGCGTTGCTCACCAAGCTTTACGTCGACTGCAGTGCTGGCCATCTGACTCGCCGCACCACAGCGGACACATTTGCCAACTGGGTTCTACCTGGTTACGTCACCCTCGTCGTAATTGCGTTCTCGATACTGATGTTCCTGGCCAGTTGGCGCTACGGCATCGGGTATCTCGGCGCGATCGTGATTTCGCTCACCTTCGGAGTCCCGGAAATCATCGGGGTCACACTGAGACCGAAGCAGCGACGCCTCGGCTTCGTCGGACGTGCAGCGGTCCACAGCGCTCGCCGCGCGACCGGAAGGACCCTGAAGAACGCCCACAAAACTCTCGTCGAACTCGATCCGCGGGACGAACCTGCTGAGTCTGATATTCCCGCGGGCCTCAGCAGGATGGAATCGGCGAGCGAACATCCTGATCCGAGGAGCAAGTGGCAGCGTATCGCCACGATCGTTCTCGAGCGTTGAGTCTGACAGTATGCATCTGACACGGTGCACCGTAGAGCAGGGAGCGTCCCGCTCCCTCACCGCGGTCTCCATGCAAACGGCCGCAGCGCTGGTCACGCCGCGGCCCCTCGCTCACTCGTCGAGATCCAGCTCGAAGTCATCCAGCACATCGAGAATGTGCGTGGTCATGCGGGCCTCCAGGTCGGAAGGGACCTCCCTCAGAATCTCCGTGACCTCTCGGTGCCGGGCAACGGCGACGTTCTGCCGTGCCTTGTCGACGCCCGCGTACATGATCGACATCCGCACCACCCCGGACACCTGCTCCCAAGTCTTCAGCAGCGGCTCGTTGCCGGAGACCCGACACAGGGTGCGGTGGAACTCGACGTCGGCCTCCAACCGTTCGTGAAGCGACCCGCCCTCGATCTCGGCCATCACTTCCAGCGCCCGATCGAGCGCAGCGAGGGCGCGCTCCTTCGCCGGCCCCGGAAGGTCAGCGATAGTGCGCGCGGCGAGGGACTCGAGCGCCGCACGGACACGGAAGGTGTCGCGGATCGTCCGCGCGTCGAGAGAGCGCACATGGAGCCTCCCTCGCCCGTCCGTCACCGCGAGCCCCTCCTGCTGCAGCTGACGTAGCGCCTCCCGGAGAGTGCCACGGCTGATGCCGAGATCACTCGCCAGTCGCACCTCCCCCAGGTGAGCACCGGGACTGAGCGCCCCCATCACGATCGCCTCCCGCAGCGCCACGAGCGCCTGTTCACGAAGATTCTGGGTCTGGAGCGAGGGAAGCGGAGATGCCGTGGACGTCATCTGCTCATTCAACCGCCCGACCACCCTTCTGGCAACTGTTGACAGTCCAACAGTTCGACCCGTACTGTCCTCCGCATCGCCCTCCAGTGCCCGGACGCCGCCGTCCAGAAGGAGACAGAGTTGCCTCTTCACCAGCGGGTCATCTGCTCGACCATCAGCTTCCGCCGCCTTCCACTCGCGGCCGCTCTGCGCCAGATCACCGACCTCGGCTTCGCCCGGATCGACCTCGGCGCGCTGCCCGGCGTCTGCGACCACGTCCCTTACGAGCTGACGGCGAACGCCGTCGCCGAAGTGGCGTCGGAGATCCACGAGTCCGGCCTCGCCGTCCGGTCGATCAACGCTGATATCGGCGACCTCAACCGACCGCTCGACAGCGACGGGCAGTCGGCTCGCGAGCAGCACCTCCGACGACTCGTGGAGCTGGCCGTGCAAGTCCAGGCTCCGGCGATCGTGCTGCCGTGCGGATCCCAGGGACACGACCCGCTCCGCAATCTCGACCTCGACATCCGCAACGTCGCCGACGAGCTCTGCAAGGCATCGCTGCTCGCCGCCGACCAAGGCGTGGAGATCTGGGTGGAATCGCAGCACTCCGGTCGGCTCTGCCACAGCCTCGACCGTGCCGGGCAGCTCATGGATGCCCTAGTGGGCAGCGGCGTGCGCTCCGTCCTGGACTTCAGCCACGTCGTGGCCTCCGGCGATGATCCGCTCACCTGGATCGGGAGCTACGCCTCCGAAGTGGCACACGTCCACATCCGGGATGCCCGCCGCGGCGACATCCACCTCTCCCCGGGGAACGGGGAGGTCGACTTCGCCGCCGCGATCGCCGCGCTCACTGCAGGCGGCTACACGGGCGACTACTCCCTCGAGCTCGAGACCGCCGATGTCACCGATGCCGAGCGGCCCGTCGCCGCGGCCCGTGCCGGCGAGTTCATCTCCTCGCTCCTCTGACCTCTCCACGATCGGACGCCCCTATGGATCTCTCCCTCCCCACTCGCCGCACCGCCGTCGTGACCGGTGCAGGTTCTCCGCGCGGCCTCGGCCGCGCCATCGCCCGGCGTTACGCGCGCGAAGGATGGGCCGTGGTCGTCGCTGACCTCGACGCCTCCGCCGCTTACTCCACCGCGGCGCTGATCGCCGAGGAGTCGGAAGCCCTCGTCCTCGCCCACCTGGTCGACGTCACCTCTGTCGACTCCGTCGAAGCGCTGCGTACCGCAGTGGTCGCCTCCGAGCTGCCGCCCGTGGGCGCGGTGGCCACCGTGGCGGGGATCGCGGATCCGACGCCCTTCCTCGAGGTCACTCCGGAGCTGTGGGAGCGGGTGTTCGCGGTCAACTCGACCGGCACCTTCCTCACTGTGCGCGCCTTCGTGCCGGACATGATGAAGCACGGATACGGGCGCGTGGTGACGATGTCGTCGGTCTCCGCGCAGCAGGGCGGCGGCGTGTTCTCGAAGACCCCGTACTCCGCCGCGAAGGCGGCCGTCCTCGGCTTCACCCGGTCGCTCGCGCGGGAACTCGCACCCCACGGCATCACCTGCAACGCCGTCTCCCCCGGTGCCGCGGACACCGATATCCGTGCTGGGGCCACCGATGCCGAGCGCGAGGCAGCGCTGTCCGCGTCGATCCCGCTCGGCCGACAGGCGACCCCGGAGGACATCGCCGCACTGTTCGTCTTCCTCTCCAGCGAGGACGCCGCGTACATCACCGGCACCACACAGAACATCAACGGCGGCTCCTACATCGCCTGACGACCCGGAAAAGGAGGTCTCACCATGACTTCAGCGACGAAAGTGGTGAAGAAGGTCCTCGACGCACTCGAGAACGTGGTGATGGCCGCCGCGGTGCTCGCACTCGGCGTCATCGTGCTCACCGTCGTGTGGCAGGTTCTGGCCCGCTACGTGACCAACCAGTCGACTGCCTGGGCACCCGAGCTCGCGCAGACCGCCTTCGTATGGGCCGCGTTGCTCGCGATACCGCTGGGCACCCGCAGCGGTCGCCACATGCTCGTGGACATCTGGAGAGGTCGCTCGGAGACGGTGCAGAAGGTGATGTTCACGCTCGCGTCCGTCGCCGTGATGCTCATCTGCCTGACGCTCGTGGTCTACGGGATCGAGATGCTCCACACCTCGTCCCAGCGCAAGCTCTCGAGCCTCGGGATCTCCTCGGGATGGCAGATGGCCGCCGTCCCGATCGGATTCGGGCTCAGCTTCATCTTCAAGCTCGAGGTGCTGGTGCGACGTTTCATCGCCCCAGCCTCCGTCGACGTCGACCCCGCCGAGCAGACGCTCTGAGCCGCGAAAGGAACTGCTGACATGGGTGGAATGCTCCTGGGATCGTTCGGCGGCGGAATACTCGCCAGGATCCCCATCGGCTATGCGCTCGCGGGCGCCTCGCTGATCACGCTGTACCTGATGACCAACAACAACCTGGCGATCGGCGCACAGCGCATCGTCGCCGGGGTCACGCCGTATCCGATGCTGGCAGTGCCGCTGTTCATCCTGGCCGGCGGGCTGATGAACGTCGGCGGCATATCCAAGCGGCTCCTCGGCCTCGCGGATGCGCTCGTCGGTCGGCTCTCGGGCGGGCTCGCCCATACGAACATCCTCTCCTCGGTGTTCTTCGGCGGGCTGTCCGGGTCGTCCGTCGCCGATGTCTCCTCGCTGGGCCGGATCCTCATCCCCGCCATGAAGGAGAGGAACTACACCGCCGCCTATGCGGCCGGAGTGACCGCAGCTTCCGCGCTCATCGCGCCGATCCTGCCTCCATCGATCACCCTGATCCTGTACGGCGTGGTCACCGGGACCTCGATCGGGCAGCTGTTCTTCGCCGGCATCATTCCCGCGATCATCTACATGGCCGCGCTGATGCTCACCGTGCTGCTCACGGTCAAGCGCCGAGGGTTCGACGCGGAGTCCGTCGCGACCGTGGACCCGAAGGAGATCGGCCGCACGCCGAAGGCGGACATCCCCGCCCTGGGGCCGGCCTTCCTCTCGGCGATCCCCGCGCTCATGCTGCCGGTGCTGATCCTGGTCGGGATCCGCGGCGGGATCTTCACCCCCACCGAAGCCGCGGCGATGGCGGTCGCCTACTCCGTGCTCGTCGGCATCTTCCTCTACCGCGAGCTCACCCCGCGCAAGATCCTCGACGCCATGAAGGACTCGATCGTCCTGATCGGTCTGATCCTGCTCGTCATGGCGTCCGCACAGCTGTACTCGTGGGCGCTGACCTCAGGCGGCGTCCCGCAGGCGATCGCGGGGGCCCTCATCGAGGTCTCCCAGAGCCCGATCGTGATCCTCCTGCTGATCAACCTGCTCCTGCTGTTCGTCGGCATGTTCATCGAGGCCAATGCCGCGATCATCATCCTCATCCCGATCCTCTTCCCGGTCGCGATGGAGCTCGGCATCGATCCGCTGCACCTGGGTGTGGTGATCGTCGTGAACATGGGCCTGGGCCTCGTCACGCCGCCCGTCGGCCTGAACCTCATGCTCGCCTCGGAGATCGCTGAGATCGACATGTTCGAAGGGGTCAAGGGCATCTGGCCCTTCCTCCTCGCCGGACTCGTCGTCCTCATGCTGCTCACCTTCATCCCGGCGCTGAGCACCTGGTTGCCAGGCATCGCCTTCTGACCCCGCATCGGGCGACCGCCCGGTGCACCCCACCGCACCATCCATCACCCAAGGAGTGTTCGACGATGATCACACGCAGGCAGTCCCTCACCGGCATGGCCACCCTCGGCGCGGCGACCCTCGGTCTCGCAGGCTGCTCGAGCCTTCGGCCCGGAGGCGGGGCAGGCGGCGGCAGCGACGGCGGCAGCGGCGGAGGCTCGAGCACCCTTGTGCTCGGCCACGCCGGCTCCGAGACCGATCCCCGTCAGAAAGGGTCCGAGCAGATCAAGGAGCTCATCGAGGAGCGCTCCGACGGCCGGATCACGGTCGAGATCCACGCCAATTCGACTCTCGGCTCGTGGGAGCAGATGATCGAGGGCCTCCAGCTCGGAACCACCCACATCGTCATCGAGTCGATCCTCGCACTCGAGGCGTACACGGATCTCGCCGGGGTGGAGACCGCCCCCTTCCTCTACGAGTCCGACGAGCAGTTCTTCGGGGTCTGGGACGGCGAGCTCGGTGCCGAGATCAAGGCTTCCCTCAGCGAGGAGACCGGCTTCGAGCTGCTCGGCAACATGTTCCGCGGTGCCCGCAACCTGACCGTGAACTCCGAGGTCGCGACCCTCGACGCGCTCCAGGGCCTGACCATCCGCACTCCGTCCACGCAGACCATGGTCGACACCTGGCAGATGCTCGGCGCCCGTGCCGAGGCGATGCCCTGGGATGAGGTGTACTCCGCACTCGAGCAAGGCGTCATCGACGGGCAGGAGAATCCGTTGGACACCGCGGCGTTCAACGCGCTGTACGAGGTGCAGACGCACTGCACCCTCACTCAGCACATGTACGCGAACTACCACTTCCTCATGTGGAGCGACACGCTCGCGGGGTTCTCGGAGGAGGACCAGCAGATCATCCGTGAGGCGGCCGACGAAGTGGGTCGCACCTACACCGAACGCACCGTCGCCAGCCTCGAGGAGTACCGCACCACGCTCGAGGGCGAGGGGATGATCTTCGTCGAGCTCGAGGACCGTGACCAGTGGGTCGAGAAGGTCTCCCCGATCTTCGAGGAGCTGCCGGATCAGGTTTCCACCTGGGTCGAGCAGATCCGGGCCCAAGCATGAGCGATTCCCCGGATGCCGCGGGCGTCGGGCTCGGCGCGATGGGGCGTCCCCCGGCGCAGGGCCTGGCGTCCGCCGGCTCCGAGGCCGGCGGCGTCGACCCCTCGCCGCAGCGACACAGGGCCGGCTCCGCCGACGACTCCCAGATCATCGCGGTCCTCGAGACCTCGTAGCGACCGCGACCAGCTCGTTGAGAACGAGCGCCTCCTAGACCGACCCACTACTCCCCTCCACGTCTGAAAGGACAACCCATGAATCTGCACGAACTCCTCCAGGGACGCGAGACCGCCGGGAACCCGATCAAGATCGGGCTCATCGGGGCGGGCCGATTCGGCACCATGTTCCTCTCCCAGGTGCGGAACACACCGGGCATGCATGTCGTCGGCATCGCCGACATCAACACCGAGCGCGCCCAGGGAGCCCTGCAGCTCGTGGGCTGGCCAGAGGAAGCCGTCGCCTCGAGCGTGGAGGACGCGCTCGCTCACGGCACGACGGTCGTGGTCCCTGATGCGAGCACTCTCCTGGAGGCCGATGTCGACATCATCGTCGAGGCGACGGGCAATCCGATCGTCGGCACCGACCATGCGCTGCGTGCCATCCGCGGCGGAAAGCACATCATCATGGTGACGGTCGAGGCCGACGCCCTGTGCGGCCCCGCCCTCGCGGCCGAGGCCAAGAAGGCCGGGCTGGTCTACTCCCTCGCCTACGGGGATCAGCCCGCGCTGATCTGGGAGCTCGTGGACTGGGCCCGCACCTCGGGGTTCAAGGTCACCGCCGCTGGCAAGGGCGCGAAGTACCTCCCCCACTACCACCAGATGAACCCGGACAACGTGTGGGAGAACTGGGAGTTCTCCAAGGAGCTCACCGACTCCGGCCAGCTGAACCCCTACATGCACACCTCGTTCCGCGACGGTACGAAGGCTGCGATCGAGATGGCGGCCGTCGCGAACGCCGCCTCGCTGTTCCCGTCCGACGAGGGCCTGACCTTCACTCCCGGGGACGTGGAGCAGATCGCCTCGATCTGCCGCCCTGCCGAGGACGGCGGCGTGCTCGCCCACAACGGCTCGGTGGACGTGATGAGCTCGGTGACCCGGGACGGGGAGTGGATCGAGCACAACACGCAGGAAGGCGTCTTCGTCGTGGTCGAGGCGACCAACGACTACGTCTCGGGCTGCTTCACGGAGTACCCGTGGCACCCGGACCCCTCCGGCCGATTCGCAGCGCTGTACCGCCCGTACCACTACGTCGGCCTCGAGCTCGGCATCTCGATCGCCAACGCCGTGCTCCGCGGCGTGGCGACGGGCAGCCCTGTCGGCTTCTACGCCGACGTGGTTGCGACCGCCAAGAAGGACCTCTCAGCCGGCGAGGTGCTCGACGGCGAGGGTGGCTTCTGCGTATACGGCAAGCTGATCTCGGCCGAGACGTCGGTGGCCCGTGGCGCGCTTCCGGTGGCCCTCGCGCACTCCGTCCCTCTGGTCCGGGACGTCCCCGAGGGCGAGGTCGTCACCTGGGACGACGTCGAGATGGTCGACGGCATGGAGACGGTGCTGGAGATGCGCCGCGCCACCGTCGCCCTGATGGCGAAGGCCGGTCAGCCGGTCACCGTCTGAGTCACAGCCGGGTGGGGCGGAGCGAGGATCGAGGCTCGCTTCGCCCCACCTCATCGCGCGATGTGCATTCCGCGCGCATCTGCAGACCCCCGCCCCATGAAGGAGAACCATGCAGAAACCAGCTGTCACAGTGATCGGGCTGGGCCCCATGGGGCACCCGATCGCGGCGAATCTGCTCGCCGCGGGTCGGACAGTGGCGGTGTGGAACCGGACGCCGAGCCGAGCCGATGATCTCGTCGCCGCCGGTGCGCTGCGAGCACGGACGCTGTCCGAGGCAGCGGCGCCCGCGATCCTCTCCGTCCTCCCGGACGTCCACCAGCTGCAGACCCTCCTCTCCGCAGAGGTGCGGCGGGCGTGGTCGAACGCAGGGGCCCGTCTGGTCGTGCTCTCGACCACCGGCCCCGAAGCGGTGCGAGGCCTCGCCGCAGATCTCGCACCTGATGGGATCACTGTCGTCGACGCGCCCGTTTCGGGAGGCGTCGCAGGAGCTCGAGCGGCGACCCTGTCGATCATGGTCGGAGGCACTGAGGAGGACGTCCTCGCGGTGAGAGGCATCCTCGAGTCGATCGGCTCCACCGTGCTGCACCTCGGACCACTCGGCAGCGGAGCGACTGCGAAGCTGTGCAATCAGATCGTGGTGGCCGGCACCCTCGCGTCCCTCGGGGAAGCACTCGGTCTGGCGCGTCGCAGCGGACTGGATATCGAATCGCTGCTCACCGTCCTGCGAGGCGGTCTGGCGAACAGCGAGGTGCTCGCCCAGAAGCAGGAGAACCTCCTCGCACGCGATTATCCGCTGGGCGGTTCAACCGACAACCAGGTGAAGGACCTGCTGTACGCGAGGACCGCTGCGGACGCAGTGAAACTGCCTGCCAGGTTGATTCCATTGCTGCTCGACCTGTTCGAGGACGCCATCGAGACAGGTCGTGGCCAACAGGATCATGCCTCCGTGCAGGAGCTGTACCTGGATCGTTGAGGCCCGTTAGCTCGGGGCCGCTGAGCGCGTGAGCCGGTGCGGCGATCTGGCAGCTCTCCGCCGTCATCCTTTCCCCCACTCGGCGGCCTTTACCCGGCACGCCGCGAACTCTTCCCCAGCTCTCGGGCCACCTCGGCCTCGTGCGCCTAGAGTTCGACCCTCTCCACGGATCCCCTTCGGAGGTCGCACAGCGCCCGTGCCACGACGGCCGGGGGTCCATCCCCTCGTGAGCGCCCTCGACGAGCTGGAACCGGCCGTGGGTCTGGCCTGGATGAGAAGATGCCTTGACCGCCTGTGAACTGGAGGCCCTGTGGAATCCCTGCGAGACGCCGGCGTCGCACCGCTCACCACAGTGACCTCGGAGCCTGGCACGGACGCCTTTGCCCGGCGGCCCCTGCGTCGCGAAGCACACCTCCTCCCAGCACTCCGGGGAAGTGCCCCCGGAGTCGTCGGCACTTCCTGCATCTCACCGCCGTCGCTGCCTTCGGAGCGCTGTTGAGCGCCTGCGGCCCCGCCGAGGAGGAGAACACCCCGATGGACGCCGACGAAATCCTCTCCGCCGCCGGATTCAGCGCCCCGACATTGGAGACGTCCGTGACGGAAGGAATGCTGGAGGGCGCCGAGGCATGGAGCAAGGTCGTCACCTTCTCCGGTCCGAGCGAGGAGGTCGAGGCCTGGATCGCCGAGAACTTCGACAGCGGAATCCAGTCCGAGGCCTACAAGGACGATATGGCCACGGCGGTCGAACGGCTCGGCACCGGGGTGCAGAAGCAGGGCGACAGGTTGACCGAGGGCGTCGAAGGCAGCGTGGCGTTCCTCGTGGTGGTCGGACAAGGCGAGAACCCTGAGGTGCACGTGGCGGTGCGGCGCACGGGGCGCTGAGCGCGGCGCCGCCCAATCCCTCCGTCCCCGATAGCCTCGAGCGGTGTCCTCTTCCCGCCGCTCCACCTCCACCCGCCGCCGCAGGTCCTCGCGCCGCCGCTCCGGGGGCTCCTCCCGCCACGCCCCGCGCGAGCTCCCCTTCGTCGGCCCCGGCGAACGGCTGTGGATCCTCGACGTCCCCTACGGCACGCAGGTCGAGGGCGCCTCCTGGCATCCCGCGGTGAAAATGCACGTCCATGTCGGCCGCACCCTGCCGGACCACCTCAAGCCCTACTCCCCCGGCCCGCACACCCTCGGCCGTTTCCTGGAGAACCTCCACAACCCCGGCTCCCCCGCGCCCGTCCCCGAGCCGACCGACGGCTTCGAACCGCGGCAGAACCAGTACGAGGCGGCCGACGCGATCGCAGCCCGCGCGGAGGCGGGCGGGCGGATGTTCCTGCTGGCCGACGAGCCGGGCGTCGGCAAGACGATCTCCGCCGTGCTGGGCGCGAGCGCCGTCGGCGACCTGCGCGGCGCGGAGCGGGTGCTGGTGGTCGCGGACCGGCCGGCGGCGATCACGATCGGGCACTGGTGCCGCACGATCACCGCCCTCGGCGACAGCGGTCTGGAGTGGGTGGTGATCACCTGGGACCGGCTGGAGAAGGTCGCCGGTCACGACTGGGACGTGATCATCGCCGATGAGGCCCACGCCCTGCGCCGCACCACCACGAAGCGGTGGAAGCTCTGGTCGCGGATCTCCGGGCACACCCGCTCGCACGACGCGGCGCCGTTCGTCATCGCGACCACCGCCACCCCGGGCCACACCCCGCTCGAGCTGCCCTATCTCGCCCCCGCCTACGCGCAGTCGCACGGGGAGCCGATGACCGCCTGGGGCTCGGCCAAGGAGCCCGCGAACACCTTCACCTCGGCGCTCGAGCGGCACGGGATCGGGCTGGAGAAGGGCCGCTACGGCGCGACCTGGACCACGGATCCGGCCCGTCGGGCGGAGGACCTCGCGCGGGTGCGCAGCTGGCTCACGGACGACGAGCCCGCCGCGATGCTGCACCGCTCCGCGCCCTGGGGGCCGGTGCCGATCTCCGGGATGCCGGTCGCGCTCACCCCGGCCGAGCGGGAGGCGTACGAGGCGGAGTGGGGCGAGTTCTGCCGCGAGATGGACCTCGCCCGACGCGGGCGGAACACCGCAAAGGGTCGGGCGGCGCTGCTGCGCTTCCGGCAGAAGGCGGGGCTGCTCCGCGTGGACTCGACGGCGCAGTGGATCGCGCAGCAGGTCGAGGCGGAGCGGCAGGTGGCCTGTTCGGTCGAGTTCGTGACCACCGCCGCGGACCCGATCACCGAACGTCTGCGGGACGCGGGGATCGAGGTCGCGACGATCTTTGGCCGGGACCGCTTCGATGTCGAGGCCGAGCGCCTGCGCTTCCAGACCGGGGAGGCGCCGGTGTGCGTGTTCACCACGGTCGCCTCGATCAGCCTCCACGCCGGCGAGACCCTCCCCGGCGGCAGACAGGCGAGCACCGAGCCG
>Ga0079224_100009659_pt1 | contig 13183 bp, 10 predicted proteins | sample Stecom2015_FD_80414 | JGI IMG/M metagenome (GOLD analysis project Ga0079224, IMG submission 80414) | Agricultural soil microbial communities from Utah to study Nitrogen management - Steer compost 2015 | ecosystem: Environmental > Terrestrial > Soil > Agricultural land | place: USA: Utah... | reverse complement strand
TTGAGGCACTAAATCCTCAAGGCTGACAAACTCATAGCTTGTTTGGATGGGGGGATGATTTTTTAGCATATTGCTATTATAAAAAATCCCCACGCAAAAGTGGGGACTTTGTCAGCAGTCTGAGCCCCGATGTGGGGCTTTTTTTATATAAACTTCTTTATATTCTAGTTATTCAAGGCCGTCTTTAAAGATGATGTCATTGTCATACGTTTCATCAGCACCGGCATCAAAATAGCTGCCTTGGTAGTTATCTGTTGCCAGATAATCATCCCAGCCGCGCGCTTCACCATCGGAATCAGTGGTGGTGTGTTGAGCTTGCGAATGGTTTTCATCGCAATAGTCAACAGCCGGTGATATGGCCGCATTTATATGGTAATCATTGTTGTTTCGATCTACAAATTGTGGGTCATCAACAATATTATAAGAGCCAGAACTAACATCGCCCATATCATTAACAATGATGCAGCGCTCTACAGAGATTACCGGAGTTGCTTCGAATAGTGCGGGCGCCCCGGATAAATCATGAATAAGGCTATTATAAATGCGAAGGGTGCTACTTGAGTTGGCTACCGAAGCGCCATTTGCTTGGTTGTCAGCTATAGTAGTGTAATCTAACCGGGCTTCTGCACCTCCCGTGATACGCACCGGATAATTATTAAGATAGTTAGTGCCGCCGCCGTTATTGACAATATAGCTACCTTCTAAATCTAGTTTTGAACCGGCTCCAATCAAATAAAAGCCTGAACCAAAATCAGCTCGATTGCCTTCTATATGCGCTGTTTTGACCAACAGTGTGCCGCCATCTTCGGCATAAAAAGCACCGCCATAACCATTAACGGATGAGGCTCTATTGCCTTTGTATTGGTTGCAGCGTCCTTTTTCCCAGCACGTTTTTGGGTTAAAGCTATAGGTTGTAAAATTAGCGTTATCCATCACACTAACGGCACCCCCGTTATAGCCGGTATTTCCATTAAAGTAGACATTAGTGGCTGTCACATTAGTGGTGGATCCAGTGGCATATACAGCACCGCCATCACCGTCATTGTCATTGTCATTATCGGCTTTATTTTGGATTATATTAACTGGATCTTCAGAATTTCCAAAGCAAAAAGGGAAGCCGCCAATAATAAAGCAAGAACGATGACCTTGTAGATTTACTACTGCACCATTAGATGCAAAAATGCCACCGCCGTTTCTGCCGGCTTTATTTAAAATAATGCCTTCCAATGTTCCGCCTACGTAATTAGTAAAACGACAACCGGCAGCAACATATACACCACCACCATCACTGGTAGCGGTATTAGCAAGAATGCCTGCTACGTTACTGGAATTGTTAAATACAACGCTGTTATCACTGCCATTGCAATAAATACCACCACCCACACTGGCATTATTGCCACTTATGATGACGCCGTTCATATTAATGTCGGTATTTCCAAACTGAACTGCGACTCCGCCACCCCATTTGCCGGTATTGTTTCTGATAGCCATGTTTCGCATTGAGGCTGAGGTATCAGCGAGGTAAAATGAAATGCCGCCACCAACATAAGTCGGGTTATCTTGACCATTGTCAATGGTTAGGTTTCTTAGCATGACATCATTTCGCGTACTGTTGCCGGTTACGCTGATGACCGGTTTACCTGAGTTCGCTGCTGGTTTTATTATGGTTGAGGTGGAACTGGCATTATAAACGTTGTTATCCGCTGCTTGGCAATCAGCATAGCCACCCAGTAGTTTAACGTTTTTGTCATCGATTAAGATATTTTCTTGATAAGTTCCATGAGCAATTCTGATTTCAGTGTTGCCATTATCAATGGCTTGTTGAATCCGTGTGTTTCCAGTTCGATAGTCACAGCTGACATCGCTGCCGACAGTAACCCAGGTTGGTCCCCCCATGAGCTCTTGAGATTGGTTGTTTTGTGTTTCGTTTAAGTGTTCCTCGATAAGAAAATCCAGTTCCTGTTGGTTTAAATTAAGCTCTTTAGCCATCGCAGCCAGTTCTTGGTCCGAATCTGTCTGGGTTTTAGCATTTGCGAATGTAAAAGTGAAAATGGTTAAGAATATTAAATAGTGTATTTTCATTGTCCTCTCCTAGTTAAAAAAACGTCCTTAAATTATTTCTTCCGAAACTACCTTAAGTCGTTGGTCCATTTTACTTTTTTATAAATCGGCATGTTTGAGAAAAACAGGGAACTGGCTCACAGAATAGAAAAAATAATACAGTTAATTGCGGCTTATGATGAAATATTTTAAGACTTTTCTGTTAATCGGTTGGCTAATCGAACGTTGTTATGTGTTTTTTAAGGGCTTAAGCCAGATCAAGTATAAGTTGATTTAAGCGATTGCATTGAGTGATTCGATGACAGAGTCAATACGTTGCTGGTCAGATTCCGAGGTGATTTTTTGTTTTGCTTCGGTACTGAGTAGTTTGATACTGTTAATTAAACTGCGATGTTCTGAGTGATCAGTTGGTGCCAAACGCAGTAAATTAGTATGCATATGCAATAACTTTAAGACAATTAAAATATCATGTGCACAATAGGTGCGGAAGGGTGCCATAATTTGGAATAGCAAGTCTTCAAACTCCAGAGGTTTAATCTGAACGCGGGTGCTGGCAATGCCATTTTCATCGCTGTTATCGGAATGGTCTTGCAGCCATTCACGTGGATGGTAGCGCAGGCGCAAAGCCAGTAATTGAGTTAGGTAGTCAATGCAGCTGAGGGCAGTGCCTGGATCATTGATGCCCGGAGACATCGCTTTTATGGCAATTTCAGTGATTATTTTAAAACCTAAATCTTCGTTATCTGATACCGATACCGAAGATTCAATTAAAAATTGTTTGTGTAAATCATTTGCCAAATTATCTTCCACCGCCTTTCGAGTTCTAAATAGCGGTGTGCCAGCCAGCATATAATAACTTCTACCGACCAAAATTTGCATTTGATTGTCATCTTTGTGCATCAGCTTAAGCAAAGCACCGGTGTCCACGGCACTGAGATAGCCGTTGCTTTCGGCACGGTATAAAGTCCAATTATTATCTGGAGAAAAATCTGCGGGTGCGTGTATTAAAATCGCGGAATCATCTTTGTTTTTACCACCCTCAAGCAATCGGTTAAATTGATCCGCTGCATCATGGTAAATGCGGTGCAAAATATGATCGACCTGAATGGATTTTGAGATGGAATGAATAAAGTAGATAAAGGCTGTTAATGAGGTCGCCATCATTAAAATAGCCATCAGAATCATGCTGCCCGGTGTGGTGACCTCTTCACCTTCGGACTGAATCAGCATTAAGGCCAAAAGGCAGAAAAATAAACTGGCTAAATAAATGCCCAAGATGATTTGGTGTTTTTTATTGGATACCAAACCGGGCAATAAGCGTGGTGAAAAATTAGCTGCGGCTTGGTTTAATAAAATCATCACCATGGAAAAACTAAATACCAATATGGAAATGAAGCCACCAATAAAGGTGCCAAGGATTGTGCGTGCGGTTTCAAAGCTTTGCACCATTACGATTGGTGCATGCTTGATAATAAATTGGGATAAACCAAGTTGTTCCAAGTAAATCATGACCAACGCCAAAAACAAACCGGCTAATGCCAAGACGCTTGGATAAAATGCAATTTGGCGTTCAAGTCTGACAAAAAAGTGCAGGGTTTTTTTAACCGGATTTATCATTAAAGGATCTCCCAATTACAGCCAGCGTCTGACTTGTTGTTGGTAGTTTTTGTAAACATCAGTAAATTGTCTTTGTAAGGCCATTTCTTCGGGAATAATTTGATAGCGGTTTATAAAAAACACAAACAAGGGTAACCATAGGTAAGCGATTGGGTGTGCTAAGGTCACGGCCCAACCGGTTAAAATCAACAAAAAGCCTAAGTAGATAGGGTTACGGCTTATGCCAAAAATACCACTGGTAACTAAACTGCTGGCACCGTCCGGGGTCATTGGGTTTAACGTGGTAGCGGCTTTTTTGAACTGAACGGTGGCGGTTAAAATCAAACCGACACCAAGGGCATAGAAAATCACCATAACATATTTAGTAAAGGCCCATTGATAGTAGAAAGTGGGTAAGCTATAAGCGCTTAGCCACATCAGAAATAGCCAAATAATAACCCACAAAGCGGGTGGTAATTTGGGAGATTTATGAGGCGGTTTATCAGAGTTGAAATCAGTCATGGTGGCGTAATTTTAGTTTTCCAAGGCAATCCATTGTACCGCAAAATGTATAAAAAAATAGTGAAGGTCGGATGAAGTTAGGGGCTGCACAAAGCTGACGTTAAAATCAACGTCATGATTTGTAATTTTGTTATAATTAATGCTTGTTCAAAAAAAGGATAAGCCGATGACATCACTATTTCCTGTTCCTAAAGTTATTCAAAGTGGCTTTTTAAAAGTTTCAGAACTGCATAGTATTTATTGGGAAACCGCTGGAAACCCCGAGGGTAAGCCAGTTATTTTTGTTCACGGTGGTCCCGGTGGTGGTGTTTCATCGGAGACTTTACGTTTTTTTGATGCCACTAAATACCACATCATCCAATTTGATCAGCGCGGCTGTGGCAGAAGCACGCCATATGCCTCTGTAGAAGAAAACACCACTTGGGATTTAGTGGCTGATATTGAGCGTATTCGCGAACATCTTACTATAGAAAAATGGCAGGTATTTGGCGGTTCATGGGGAAGCACCTTGGGGTTGGCTTATGCCCAAACACACCCCGAACGGGTTACCGAGCTAGTGTTACGAGGTATCTTTTTGTTTCGTGAAAAGGAAATGCATTGGTTTTACCAAGAAGGTTGTAGCCGGATTTTCCCTGATGCCTGGCAGCCGTTTTATGAGCATATTCCCGAAGATGAGCGTCATAATTTAATGGCTGCGTACCAGAGGCGTTTATTTAGTGACGATAAGGCAGTGCAATTGGCCGCGGCGGAACGCTGGTCGGTTTGGGAGGGTTCGACCTGCCATTTGTACCCGGATTTACAACATATTGAAGACACCGCTGAGCCTGAATTTGCCTTGGCTTTTGCCCGACTTGAAAATCATTACTTTATGAACAAAGGTTTTTTTGAGCATGAAAATCAGTTGCTGGAAAACTGTGACATCATTGCTCATATTCCAACCATTATTGTACAAGGGCGCTATGATGTGATTTGTCCAATGATATCTGCTTATGAGCTTAATCAGCGCTTAAATAATTCGGAATTGATTATCGTTGCCGATGCCGGTCATTCTGCGTTTGAACCGAGTATTGCGGCTGCATTGGTGAATGCAACCAATCGTTTTGCCAGTTAATGTGTTGCTAGATAGCTTCTAAATTGGCGTATTTTGCCGCCAGAACTTTAGGTCCTACATCTTTAAATTGCACCAGCACTTGCAGGTAATCACCTTTACCGTTCATATCGGTGACCACGCCTTCGCCAAAACGACTGTGGCGAACGGTTTGACCAATTTGAAAAGGCAGTTCTTCTTGATCGGGCCGACTAAAGCGGGTGCCAGGCTTATGGTAGCCGCTAAACTGAGGTTTTGATGGGTGAATGTTGCCGCGAACTTGGGTAATCAATTCTTTCGGGATTTCACGTAAAAATTGTGAGGGCAAACAGGCGGACATTTTTCCTCGGATGCGCCGTGAGGTGGCGTAGCAAATGAATAATCTTTTTTCAGCACGGGTAATACCGACATAGGCTAATCGTCGTTCTTCTTGCAATTTGGCAGAATCTTCCATGGAGTTAATGTGGGGAAACAGGCCTTGTTCCATGCCGACTATAAAAACCACCGGGAATTCTAAGCCTTTGGCCGAATGTAAGGTCATCAGCTGAACCTGAGGCTCATCGCTGTTATCACGGTCACCGGCATCAAGACTGACTTGAGATAAAAACGCCGAAAGTGGTGTTAGGCCGAGGCTACTTTCTTCATCACTCATGCTAAAGCTTTCCGCGGCATTTATCAGCTCATCCAGGTTTTCTAAGCGGGTTTGGGCTTTTTCCGGTGGCTCTTTCAGGTAATGGTCTTTCAAGCCGGTGCGTTCAATAATGGCGCTGAATAATTCTGTTAAGTCTTGCTCTTCGCTGTTATGTTCGAATTCATCAATTAAATTAGTGAAGGTGGCCATTGAGCTGGCAGCACGGGTGCTAAGTTTGCCAGCTTTACTGAGCTGGATGGCCGCTTGCCAGAGGCTGCTGGTGTCCATTTGTGCCTGGTTTCGAATACGGTTAACTGTGGTTTGACCAATACCGCGAGTGGGGGTGTTTATCACGCGCTCAAAGGCCAAATCATCGTGGCGATTATTGACCAGACGCGAGTACGCCAATACATCTTTAATTTCCATACGTTCAAAGAAGCGTAAACCGCCATAAATTTGGTAGGGTATGTTGCGTTTTAGTAAGGTCTCTTCCAACACGCGGGACTGGGCATTGGAACGGTACAGAATAGCGATTTCATTGGCGGTGGTGGTATTGGCTAATAAGGATTCAATTTGTTCGCCGACGAAATAAGCTTCATCATATTCAGAGTGAGCACCATAAACTTGGAGACTTTCTCCAGCTGATTGTGCCGACCATAAGTTTTTACCAAGCCGTTTATCATTGTTGGCAATGACCGCATTGGCCGCATCCAAGATGTTCTGAGTGGAGCGGTAATTTTGTTCTAATTTAAATTGTTCTGCTTTTGGATAGAGTGTTTGGAAGTCCAGAATATGATCGACTCGCGCGCCACGCCAGGCGTAAATAGACTGGTCATCATCGCCGACCACCATGACGTTGTTTTTGTTGCCGGCTAAAACCTGAATAAAAGCCGATTGAATGGCATTGGTGTCTTGAAATTCATCCACTAAAATATGTGAAAAACGCTGTTGGTATTTGGCTTGTAAATCAGCATTGTCCAGTAGCAGCTCATGAGCACGCACCAACATCTCCGAAAAATCCACTAAACCGGCACGACGACAGTGATCATCGTAATGGCTGTATACTTTAAGAAATATTTGAACATTATAGTCGCCCAAATCATCAATTTCAGAAGGTCGCAAGCCTTCATTTTTTTGATCATTGATATAAGCTTGTATCGTGCGAGGAGGCCATTGTTTTTCATCAATTTCTAATTCATTTAAACAACGCCGAATCAGACGGTATTGGTCATCTGAGTCGAGGATTTGAAAATTACGAGGTAAACCGGCAGCCTCATTGTTTATTTGTAACAATCGTAAAGCAATGCTGTGGAAAGTGCCTATCCATAAGTCTCGGACTTCACGATTCAACATATGAGCCACCCGATTACGCATCTCAGCCGCTGCTTTGTTGGTAAAGGTAACAGCCAGAATGCTGTATGGTGAGACAAATTCGGCGGTAATTAACCAAGCAATGCGATGCACCAGTACCCGCGTTTTACCACTGCCGGCACCGGCTAAAACCAAAGTGTGTTGAGCGTCGCTGGTAACTGCCCGAGCTTGATTTTCGTTGAGGTTTTGGATAATGCTGTGTGGATCTAATGACACGTAAAAAAATCCTCTTGGTTAGGGCCTAAGGTACACTTTTGTTTTTCAGACTGTTGCATAATTGCAGGGTAATCGCTTTGTAATTTATTATCAATGGCGTCATCGGCATCTTGGGCTAAGGGATAAAAGGTTTGGCGGCTGCCATCGCAGAGCGTTAAGGTGGTCCAGACATAACCGGCTTGTGGATGGTGCCAATCAATTAATTGAGGCTTATCGGGTTTTTCGTTGGTTTCTGAACTATGCAGGTAATAAGGTTGTTTAATCTGTTTTGAGCGAAAGACATCCGCTTTTGGTGGCGTGCTTTTAACTAACGGTTGACTGCTATTAAAAAAAATCGGCTTTAAAAGATGGCTGCGAAACACTTCAGCAGCCAGTCGTTGTGCCATTAAAAATTGCACATAAGCGGTAGTTGTGGTGCCGGCTTTTAGCCTTACAAAATCATTACCACTTATAAATGGCATATAAACGGTATCATTAATTAGGTGCAAGGCTTGACCGCTATTATCGTGCCAGCTCAGTTGTGGTTTTTTGGCTAACAGTGCGTTTTCAATAATTTGCCATAAATGATGCATGCCGACTTGATCATAGTGATTGTGCATCATGGCAATTAAATCCAAATGGGTCATGTAGTTCGCATGCACCGGCGGAGCACCAAACAGCTCGCTGAGTAAATGATAGGTCGGCGGTGACACCATGCCTTTATCCAGCAGCTGAGATTCAAAACGGCTGGCTAAATCCGAATCCTTTGTCAGTAATACGAACGGCATATGTACTAAAGGTGATTGAATTGAAGGTGGTTGTAGGCCTTCAGGCATGGCTCCTTGGTGGGCACCAATGGACAAGACTCGGTGCTTATTTTGCTCGCCTTGAAAGGCCGCGGTGGCATACTTCACTATGTTATTGTGCAATAAAAACCCCGGTGTTAATAGCGATTCACTGGGATACAGCGCTGCCGCTAAAGCAAACGAGACTTCTTCGCTATCATAAAACTTCAATACCTTACTCAATTCTAGGGCTATTTGCGAACCTAATTGATCGGCTTGCTCTTTGTTCAGCGTTTGCGGTAAAGATTGATTGCTCTCAATACTCAGAAGGCCAAAACAAATGTGGTTCTTAAGGTTGCTATTTGACATGGTTTTCTTTAAACCAGGGTGTTAATATTGCTGATAATTCTTGGTTGCCGGTTTTTCGCAGAGCGGAAAAAGTTTGACTGCTGGTATTCTCACTAATTTTAGCAATCTCGACTCGTACTTGCATCAAAGTCTTAGTGGCTTGTGAATGGCTGAGTTTATCGGCCTTATTTAACAAAACATGACTGTGTAATCCGGATTGGGCTGCCCAGTTAATCATTTGCTGGTCAAAGGTTTTCATCGGATGACGAATGTCCATAATAATGACAACACCGATTAAGCTTTCACGCTTCATAAGATAATGATCAATTTCCTTTTGCCAATGATTGCGCATTTTTTCCGGTACTTTAGCGTAGCCATATCCCGGCAAATCAATCAATCGCTGTTGTGGGGCGAACTCAAAGCAATTAAAAAGCTGCGTTCTTCCGGGTGTTTTACTGACTTTGGCTAAGCCGCGGTGGTTTGTCAGGGCATTTATAGTTGTTGACTTACCGGAGTTAGAGCGACCAACAAACGCAATTTCTTGGCCGATATCATCGGGTAATTGATCATAGCGATAGGCACTGATTAAGTACTGACATTGTTCAAATAAGTTGCTCATGCGTAAAGTAAAGGGCTCTAATAGTGGGTTTAAACGAAGCGATATTTTAAAGGAGTCGAGTGAAATTTGATATGTTTGCCTGACCTGATTACGTTATAATAGCGAACTTTGTATATAAGTTAACGAGTTTTAGGGGTTTTTATGAGACAGATAGTTTTTGTATTATTGGCGGTAATGGCCGTTCAAGCAATGGCTGCCGGAGATGCCGAAAAAGGAAAGACATTATCGATGACTTGCATGGCTTGTCATGGTTCTGATGGTAACAGCGTTAATCCCATTTGGCCGTCTATCGCCGGTCAACACCCACAGTATCTTGAGCGGCAATTAAAGTTGTTTAAAAGTGGTGACCGACCCAGTGCCACGATGTTGCCGATGACCATGGGTTTATCTGAACAGGATATGGCAGATTTAGCGGCATTTTATAGCCAGCAAGAAGCTAAATTAATGGCAGCTGATCCAGCTAAAGTTGAATTGGGCAAACGTATTTATCAAGGCGGCGATGCAAAACGTGAAATTCCGGCCTGCATTGCATGTCATGGACCTAGCGGTCAAGGTAATCCGTTATCCGGTTATCCGATGGTAGCGAATCAACATGCCGCTTATACGGTTAATGAATTGAAACTGTTTAAAGGTGGTCGAACCGTGCCTGGCAAGGATGAGGTTAACGGCAAAATAATGGCTGAAGTGGCTCAATATCTTAGCCAAGAAGAAATTGAAGCAGTTGCTAGTTATATGCAAGGCTTACAAAGCCAATAGGCTTAAATCGGCTGAACTAATACGGTCTTATTGAGTCCAAGTCCACGTTATTTAAAGAGGAAATTGAATGAAAAAGTTTATATTATTGTTATCTGTTACGCTTATTTGGGGCTGTTCCCAGGCCAATGAGGCTGATACTAATGAACAAGTTAAATCAAAAGCTGAGCAAGTCACACAATCTGTGCAAGAAACAGCGCAGAAAGAAACGACTGAAATAGTGAATGAAAAAGTAGCCGAAGTAAGTGAACAGGCAGTTGAAGAAGCCAAAGAAATGGCGAAAGAAACGGTTCAAGAAGTTGCTGATAAAGTGGCGGCGACCACAGCAGTGGCTGATCCGGCTGCGGATTATCAAGCAGGCATTCATTATAATGTTATTACTCCGGCTTGGGATACCGGCTCAGATGAAGTTATCATTTATGAGTTTTTTAGTTATATGTGCACCCACTGTAATTCTTTCCAGCCTTATATGACACAGTTGGAAGCGACATTACCTGAGGGAGTTAAAGTACAGCGTGTGCCGGTGGTTTTTTATCCACAATGGCGCCCTCATGCACAGGCCTTTTATACTTTTGAAGCGATGAACATTTTGGAACAGGCGCATGCACCATTTTTTGCCGCCATTCACCAACATAAGAAACAATTTCGTAGCATAGATGAAATTGCTGACTGGGTATCATCTTCCTTCAATATTGATCGTGATAAATTCTTGTCAACAGCTAATTCATTTATGGTTGATGGGCAATTGCGTAAAGGCATGCAAATGATGCAAGCGATGAATATCACCTCAACGCCGACTTTAATTGTAAATGGTAAATTTATGCCTAATAAAGATCAAATGCGTACGCGTGACGATATTATAAAATTGGCACGTGCTTTAGCGCTGAAAGAAGCACAGTAAAAGCATTGAATTAAAAAAAACCGGCTTTTATGCCGGTTTTTTTATGCTCGAAAATAAGCTCAACCGGTATTAGGACTGGCGGCGGATATTTATTACCGCCTGTAATGAAGACAGTCGATTAATAACGGTATTAAGGTGATCAAAATCTTGGATTTGTAAGACAATATCGATATTTATTTGACCTGTTTCGGGTTCTTTAGCTGTGTTAAGCGCCACAATATCGGCATCTAAAGCTGCTAATAAGGTGCTTATTTCCTTTATTACATTTTTACGGTCATGAACAGTGATTTTGAGAATACTGGTATTTTGTTCTCCATCACTGTCTCGCCAACGAACATTGATTAAACGGTTAGGCTCTTCTGAAATCATATGTATGTAATTATCACAATCACGGCGATGCACACTGATGCCACGCATACGGGTAATGAAGCCACCGATGGAATCACCAGGAACTGGTTGGCAGCAGCTGGCAAATGTCGATTTAAGATCCGCTACACCCTCAACAACTAAATCTTTGGGGTTGGCTTTAGCAGACAGTGGTTTAGTTATTGGTTTAAGCGTTTTTTTCTGTGGATTGAGTTGTTGGTCTGCGCGCCGTAGGACTTGTGATACAGTGATATCACCAGTAGCAATCATGCTGTAAAGCTTATCGAGACTTTGCAGATTAAAGGAAGCCACCAGCTTATCCATGTCGGCATTTTGTAAGGCATATTTATTTAGTTCACTTTCTAACAGTTCCTTACCGGCACTTAAGTTTTTATCAAAATCATTTTCACGAAACCATTGCCGAACTTTCGCCCGTGCTCGTGCACTTTGTAGATAACCTGAATGTTCATACAACCAGTCTTTAGAGGGCTTGGCATTTTTTGCGGTTAATATTTCTACTTGTTCGCCGGTATTCAAAGGTCTGGTTAGTGGCACAATTGCGCCATTTACTTTAGCCCCTTGGCAGCGATGGCCCACTTCGGTATGAACTTGATAGGCAAAATCGACCGCCGTGCTACCGGTTGGTAAATCAATAACATCACCGCTGGGAGTGAATATGTAAATACGTTCTTCTTGGGTATCAGACTGGAAGGTATCCAGTAAATCATCACTGTGGGTGTTTTCGCTGAGTAAATCACGCATCCAGTTCACTTTTTTGGCGTAACCCGAATCTTCCTTGGAACCGTCTTTATAACGCCAATGTGCGGCCACCCCAAGCTCTGCATGTTCGTGCATTTGGTGGGTACGGATTTGTACTTCCAATGTTTTACCGGCGACCATCACCACTGTATGTAGTGACTGATACATATTACCTTTGGGCTGAGCGATGTAGTCATCAAATTCCTTTGGCACATGGGGCCACTGAGCATGTACCAGACCCAGAGCCGCATAGCAATCAGCAACCGTGTTAACTAACACGCGAATTGCTCGAATATCATACAATCCCTCGAACTCAAGTTTCTTCTGCTGCATCTTTTTAAAAATACTGTAGATATGCTTTGGCCGGCCGGCAATATCGGCTTTAATGCCATTGGCTTGTAGAGTTTCTTTTAAAGTTGTTGAGCAGTCGCTGATAAACTGTTCACGATCGTCTCTTTTTTCTGCTAAGTGATTGGCAATACGACGGTAAGTTGGGGCATCCAAAAAACGAAACGATAAATCCTCAAGCTCCCATTTTATTTGCCAGATGCCAAGACGATTGGCTAAAGCCGCATGATAGGTCATGGTGGAGGTAGCTAATTGTTTTTGTACCTCTTCAGAGAATGCCAAGGCCGCCCGCATTAGTACCAATTGTTCAGCCAATAAAATTAACACCAGACGCACATCGTTTAACATGGCAAACAATAGTCGTCGCAGGCCTTCGGCATTATTGGATTTGGGTGTTAGCAGCCAGTCAGCTTGATGAATTTTCAATAAATCCCGTAAAGTCGCATGTTGCTGCTGTGGAAGTTCTTGCAGGATTTCCTGTTCTTGTTCGGGATGGTTTCTGATTCGATGAAAGACCTGGAACATGACTTTGATGTCCGCATCGGCTTTTAAATCATCTAGAATAGCTAAGGTTTTACGTTCGTGGTCACGGGAACAGTGGGTGTCATCTAACCAAAAATCGTGATCGTCTGTTATCAGTTTGTCATTCATTAACGTTTCATCACTTAGATAACTGAAAAGATAAATTGAGTTGGTCTATAAGCCGGGTTCTGTACGATTAATCGTGGCAACCATTCATCTGTATGAGGCATTACTGCCGATATCAAGCGACCTACCCGAAAACAAGTACGGGCCGTACCATAAGTTTTCCTATTTGGTCTTGCTCCAGGTGGGGTTTACC
>Ga0079224_100009658_pt1 | contig 13184 bp, 9 predicted proteins | sample Stecom2015_FD_80414 | JGI IMG/M metagenome (GOLD analysis project Ga0079224, IMG submission 80414) | Agricultural soil microbial communities from Utah to study Nitrogen management - Steer compost 2015 | ecosystem: Environmental > Terrestrial > Soil > Agricultural land | place: USA: Utah... | reverse complement strand
CGCTCCCGGCAGCGGCGTCGTAGCCGCCGTCCAGGATGGGATCGAGGACAACGTCCCTGGCCAGATGAACGAGGAACAAGTGCCCGGAAACCACGTCGTCCTCGACCACGGAAATGGAGAGTTTTCCTTCCTCGCGCACCTGCAGCGCGGAAGTATCGAGGTGCGGGTGGGAGAGCAAGTCGAGGCGGGCCAGGCCGTCGGGCGGTGCGGCAACAGCGGAAGGTCGAGCGAGCCTCACCTTCACTTCCATCTACAGACCAGCCCCGTGTTCGGTGCGGGCGAGGGCTTGCCCGCGCACTTCCTCGACTACTTCGCCGATGGGGAGCACGTCGCCCGCGGAGAGCCCACCCGTGGCCAGTACATCTCACCCGCCGAAGAGGAGGCTGGCTGACCCGGCACACCCGCGCCCTACCCGCCCAATCGCCAAACCCCTCCACGGGGATGGCAAGCAATCGCTACGGGGAGGAGTAACGTTTGACCCTCCATCAGGACTGATACGGAAGGACTGACGACGGACGACCGACGACTGCGGACCGTCTGACGACTGACGACCGACGACTCCCGAGCCGATCCTGATCGCCATTCGCAGCGGGGCGCACCGATCCGATAGACCGCGGGCCATGAACTGCTCTGGTTGTCCTCCGGACCTCTCGGGCGCTTCGTCCCTCCGCCGGGTAGTCCTGTCGCTCTGGATCCCCCTCTTCCTGGCGGTCTCCTATCTGGAGGGAGCCGGAGCGCTCGGCAGCCTCGCCGGACGCGAGGTCGATGCGGCATGCGGTCCTCCACATTCCGAGGCACCAGACCACCGGAGTGGTTCGCACGGGTCCCACGACCACGGCGATCCCGCGTGTCTCTGCTCCTCGCTCTGTGAGGTGAGCCACGGCCGGGCTCTGGCCGTTGTTCCGATCCCACCTGACTGGTGCCTCCACGTCGTTCCCCCGATCGGACCGACCGGTTCTCCCGTCGAATTCCTCTCGACCCCGCAACCCTTCCTCATCCCCTACTCGAACGGTCCGCCCCTCCGCGCGGCGTGAATCGATCGGACGACCAAGAGAAACTACTCGCTGCGGAGAAGAGGAAGATGAGATACTCGGTTGCAGGGAGAGGGATGCACGCCCTCTCGCTGTTGATCGCGCTCGCCTGCTTCGGGGGATCGCTCTCGGCACAGCAGGTGACCGGCACGGTGCGGGATGCACAGACGAACGCCGCATTGAGCGGAGTTCGCGTGAGCAGCGGCTCGAACGGAACCCTTTCCGACGCCGAAGGCCGATTCCAGCTGAACCTGGATGAAGGCGCGGCGGCGGTGCAGTTCTCCCGGGTCGGCTACCGGCCCGTGGAGTTCGACCGAGCGGAGGTGCCGACCGAGGTACGGATGTACCCCGAGCCGGTCATGCTCGGCGCGATCACGGTGGAAGCGCGGGGGAACACGAGGCTCGCGACGGGTACTTCGCTGTCGCTCGCGGAAGTCGAGCGGGACGAGATCCGATCGAGCGGCGCTACCTCGATCGCGGAGGCACTCACCGGAACCGCCGGTGTGTCGGTGTCCCGTCCGGGTGCCTGGGGCGCGCAGGCGGTGGTTCGTGGGCTGTCCGGAGAACGGGTGGCGGTGATGGTCGACGGGATGCGGATGAACAACGCCTGTTACTTCGGGATGGACGACGGGCTGGCAACCGTGGATCCTTCCTCCGTCGAGCGGGTCGAGATCCTGTCCGGACCCGGCTCCACGCTCTACGGGTCGGGCAGCATCGGCGGTGTGATCAACGTAGTCACGAGGCAGCCGGTTCCCGGTGAGGAGGGTGTCAGCGGGGAGGTCCGCGCCGCCGCCTCGTCCGCGATCCCCGGCGGCTCCCTGGGTGGGTCGCTCAACCTCCAGCGGGGGCGCTTCGACCTGGCGTTCTCAGCCGAAGGCGTGAGCTACGACGACTACGTCTCCCCGCTCGGCACCGTCCCCGGCTCGTCCATGAAGACGGGCAGCTCCAACCTTCGGCTCGGCTTCCGGCCCGCCCCGAACCACCAGCTCTCATTCCAGACGCAGTTCTACGAGGGCCGGGACATCGGCTGGCCGACGATGGCGGGACATGGCGCGCCCGGCGGCCACGACGATCACGGTCATGATGACCACGGCCACGACGATCACGGCCATGACGATCACGGTCACGATGGGCCGCCCGACCACGCGGATCCGGGAGATCACCATGACGCCGCCCATCACGAACACGAGATGTGGATCCCGAAGGAGAGCCGCCGGGCGTTCTCGGCCGAGTACGGCTGGCAGCTGGGCCGGGGGATCCTCGACGCGGTGACCGCCCGAGCGTATGTGCAGAGCCTCGACCACCAGATGACGATGGAGATGGCGATGCTCGGGGAGGCGCCGGTGACCACGCTCACCGAGGCCGACTCGGAGTCACGGACCACCGGCGCGCGGCTGCAGCTCCGCCTTCACAGCCATGGCGGGCTGCACGTCGACACGGGTGTCGAGGCGGTGAACCTCTCCGCCGAGGCGACGCGCTGGACGGAGCAGCACTTCCTCGACGGCGAGAGCGTCAGCGAGACGTTCCGCGGCTGGCCCTCGGTACAGATTCTCGACGTGGGTGCCTTCGCGCAGGGGGAGCTGGCGCTTGGCCGGGGCGTCACGGCGACGGGCGGAGCACGCGCCGATTACGTGAAGCGGGAAGCCGACGGTTGGCCGCGGAGCACGGAGTGGGTGGGAACCGGGAACGTCGGGTTTCGCGCTGACCTGCCGAGCAACTTCGGCGCGCGCTTCACCCTCGGCTTCGGATATCGCATCCCCGACCCCACGGAGCTGTTCGGCCTGGCCGTCCAGCCGGACGGGTTCATCTACCGTGGGAACGCGGATCTGAACACCGAGACGAGCCGCAACGTGGAAGGGTCGTTGACGTACGACACCGATGCGCTCGCCTTCGAGCTGACGGCGTTCCAGAACGACCTCTACGACATGATTGCCCCGACGCTCGCGGACGACAGCGTGGCCGGCCGGCCCGTTCGGGAGTACGCCAACATCCAGAGCGCGCGCCTGACCGGCTTCACGGCGACCGCGGCCGTTCAGCTGCCGGCGAACCTGATGCTCAGCGGAACGGTGAGCCGCACCAAGGGTGAAGACCACTCGGACGGGTCGCCTCTACCGTTCATCCCGCCGATGGAGGGAGGCGTCTCCCTGCGCTCCAACGATGCGGTCCTCGTGGACTGGGTGGAGCTGCAGTTCCGTGGCGCGATGCGCCAGGATCGGAACGATCCGGAGGTCGGTGAGGTCCCCACGAGCGGGTACGGCGTCGTGAACCTCCATACCGGCTTCGACCTCGCGGGAACGAGCTTCATTGCCGGGATCGACAACGTCCTCGACAAGACGTACCGGCACCACCTCGATCCCGCGACGCTGATGCGGCCCGGGCGGAACTTCTACCTCAAGATGACCCGCGCCTTCGGACAGTAGCGACAGGGCGGATTACCAGACCTCCTTCCTTTCCGACCCCGGGCGCCCCGTGCGCCCGGGGTCTGCTTTTCGTTTCGCTTCCGGCCGGCGGGGCTCACCCCCGACCCTGGGGATCAGGATGAACTCCGCGCCCCACGCGGATACGCGCCGTGAGCGGCGCTGGGAAAATCACTCGGGTCCAGAGGAGCGGCCGCTTCGGCGATCGGTTCCTCCGGGTTCCAGGCGAAGCTCGTCCACGATGCAGTCCACTCCGGGAACACGGATCACCGTCCGATCCGCCAGCCGGGAAACTTCGTAGGAAGGGACCGAACCGCTCAGCTTCACCACGCCTTTCCGAACGGTGACGTCGATCGACGCCTCCTCCAATCCGGGGGCTCGTCGGAGCTCATGGAGCACCCTGTCACGAAGCTCGTCCTGCCTGGGCATGAGACCACCTCCGAAGGGTCGGCGCGAGTCCATCAGGTACACCGTTCCGCTCCTCTGACGCCCGCCCCAGCGAATGGACGCCGCACCGAGCAGAACGGGCGATCGCCGGCAAGTTGGCCGTAGACCTCCCTGCAGTCTGTCGGGCAATCCGGCTGCCCGTTGTAGGGAAATATCTGGCTCGCCGTCTCACGTATCCTCCCGAGCCGCACCTTTTGGGTCGTGAGTATAATCGGAAGTCGCGGTACGTCCGTATTGCAGGGCGACCGACCCGGGACTCGATCGGGCGCGGTGAGAACGGCTTCGACAGCACTTCTCCCGCCAACAGGGATCCGCACCTCCGACGATGCCTTCCAGATGACTCCACAGACCTCTTCCGCCGTCACGATCAGAGCGAGCGCTCCACCTCTGCACGAAGATGCGAAAGCCGCATCGACCGCTCCTTTGAAACTGATCCAGCGGACCGATGCCTCTCATCCGGAGAATCGGCCGGCCGAGGAGGAGAGGGTGACTCAAGAGCCAAAGCAGCTGATGGAGGCGGTGCGCCTGGGGGATCGTGGCGCGTTCGAGCAACTGATGGGCGCGCTGTGGGGAGGCACGGTTCGTTACGCCCAACAGCTGACCGGCGATCTCGACCACGCACAGGACGTGGCCCAGGTCGCATTCACCCGCCTGTGGGAGGTCCGCACGACCATCGCTTCGTCCGCTTCCGTTCGCGTCTGGCTCCTACGAACGACTCGCAACCTGGTGGTGAACGATCACCGCCGGACACAGACCAGCAGCCGATGGGCGACCCGCGAGGCCGACCTGCCGAAGACGCGGCCGCGGACCCCGCTCGAGGAGACCGAGCGACACGAGCTGCGCTCCGCGATCACCGAGGCCGTCGACAGCCTGTCGCCTCGCCGGAAAGAGAGCTTCACGCTGTGCCATCTCGAAGGCCTCTCCTACAGAGAGGCTGCCGAGATCATGGGAATTCGCCCGCAATCCGTAGCCAACTACCTACAGGCCGCGCTCAGTGAGCTACGGGTCGCGCTCGCTCCGTTCTACCAACCCAAAGTCAGTGCCCTCCGGAGAGATCCGGAACGAGGACGCGCAGATCGTCCATAGCAGGTCCGTAGGCCGCAGCCGTCGGGATGGGAACGTCCAAATCCTTTGCCGAAAGCCTCCAGGGTCCCAGATGATGGACGAAGTCATTTTCCGTGAGTTCCACGGGCGGGTTACACGCGAGGAGCGGGAACGACTGCTCGCGTGGCGCGGGGCGTCCAGAGAGAACGAAGAGCACCACGCGGAGCTCTGGCGCCTCCTCGGGGACACCTTCTCGGTCGCCGCGACCCAGCTCCCCGGAGATCCGCCCCCGCTCGACGTCGTAACCGAGGGGGCACCCGCGGCCGCGCGCGTCAGGGAGCGGGTGAGATTCCCGTCCTGGCGGTCCCGCGCCCTCCGCATCGCCACGGCCATCGCCGCCGGCATCGCGGTCCTCATTGCCGCCAACGCCCTCGCCTCCCTCCAGTCCGAGCGAGGCCTGCTGCTGGGGACCGACGAGGTCGTCACCGGCGCCTCCGAGATGACCACGGTCAAGCTCGGTGACGGCACCATCGTCCGCCTCGCCCCCTCCAGCCGCCTCCGCGTCTCGCCCGATTCCAGAACTCGGGAGGTCTGGCTCGAGGGACGTGCCTATTTCGCCGTCGCCAAGTTCGCCGGCATGCCCTTCCGCGTTCGAACCCACGCCGGCGACGCCGTCGTCCTCGGAACACGCTTCGATCTCGAAGCCCGCGAGGACAACCTCGAGCTGCTCGTCGTCGAAGGGGCAGTGAACGTCGCCGCCGGGGGCGAGAGCCTCGACGTCGAAGCGAGTCAGGCAGCCACCGCCACCCGGGACAGCGCGCCCCGAGTGGAGAGCGTGGACCCCACGTACGTGCAGGAGGAACTTCGGTGGTTAGGCGACTTCCTGGTCTTCGAGAACACGCCGCTGGGGCAGGCGGCGCGGGAGCTGACCGCCCACTTCGGGGTGCCGGTGGAGGTGCTGGATACGACGTTCGCGCAGCAGACGGTGAGCGGGATGTTCGTGGAACAGAGCCTGGATGCCGTGGTGAAGCAGCTCTGCCAGGCACTGTCGGCCTACTGCTCGGTCCTTCCAACCGGTGTGACGATCAGTCCTTGAGGCGTGCCGATCGGTCCTTGAGTCGATGATTGCCACCCAGAGCCATAGAACCGGGGGAGTCATGACGAAGAGAACGGTGTTGAGGAATCTGGCGATCCTGATGCTACCCGCGCTGGTAGAGGCGGGGAGCGGCAGTTCGCTGGAGTCGCAGGTAGCAGGGGAGCTGGCAACGCGTATCGAGGCGGAGAACCCGCTGGAGAAACCGGCCCGCCTGACCGTGCAATCGCTCCAGCTGGGGGCGGCCCTGACGGAGCTGGCGGAGCGATCGGGTGTGACTCTGGTCTACAGCCCCAGCAAGCTGCCGCATTACGAGGTGAGCTGTGAGTGTTATTCGGTGCCGGTCAAGGCAGCGCTGGACAACCTGCTGGCGAAGGGACATCTGCGCTATTCGGTGCACGGGCCGAACATCGTGATCGTTCCGCGGGAGAGGCTGGGCCATCCCTTCGGTGGGGAGCCGGTTGCGCGCCTGGCGGGGGGATTCGCCGGGCCCGGGGTCGAGCGCGGGATTCCATCGAGCTTCACGGCGCTGGCGGCTGACGATTCGGAACGCGGCTCTCGCTTCGACGTGGAGCGGGTGGGCACGATCACCGGGAGGGTGACCGATTCCCGTACGGCTCAGCCGCTGGCTTCGGCACAGGTCAGCCTTCCGGATCTGGGCCTGGGGACGTTGACGCAGCAGAACGGGCGCTTCGTGCTCACCAACGTTCCCGCGGGCACCCACAACCTCCTCATTCAGCGAATCGGCCACCGGGCGGCGACGGAGGCGGTCTCGGTGGTGGATGGCGCCTCAGTGAACCGCGACGTGGCGCTGGAGGAAGAGGCGCTGGCGCTGGACGAGATCATCGTCACCGGCACGCCGGGCGGGACGCAGCGGCGCGCGATCGGGAACGCGGTCGGGCGCGTCGAGGCGGCCACCATCACCGAGGTGGCCCCGATCCAGACGATGCAGGAGCTGCTCGGCGCCCGTGAGCCGGGGCTCAACTTCGTCCGCGGGAGCGGGATCGTGGGGGTCGGCTCGACGATCCGGATCCGCGGCCTCTCGAGCCTGGCCCTCAACTCTCAGCCGCTGATCTACGTCGACGGGATCAGGGTCGACAACACGGCCTCGGCCGGACCCGACCTGCGGGACGCCGCGCAGGTGTCCACCCTCGACGACTTCGCCCCCGGCGAGATCGAGAGCATCGAGATCATCAAGGGGCCGGCGGCGGCCACGCTCTACGGAACGGAAGCGTCCGCGGGCGTCATCCAGATCATCACCAAGAAGGGGGAGAGCGGCGCGCCGCAGTTCGATCTCGGCGTCACGCTCGGCACCAACTGGCTGGCCAACGTCAACCACTGGGTGGGGACGGCATACGACCGTAGCAATCCGGACGCACCCGGCCTACGCCTCTACGAGAAGGAGAAGGCGGAGGGCAGGGAGTGGTTCCAGTATGGCCCGCTCCAGACCTACAACGGCAGCATGCGGGGAGGAACCGACAGGGTTCGTTACTTCCTCTCCGGCGAGTACCAGGACAACGAGGGCATCGTTCACTACAACTGGAAGAAGCAGACGAACCTGCGGGGCAACATCACGGTGCTCCCGTCGGACGACATCACCCTCGACGTCAACGTCGGCTATCTCGAGGGGACGACCAGCTTCATGCAGCAGAAGAACCCCTTCGGGATCTGGGATGGCCTGATCTGGGCGAACGCGGCCGGCGTGGATACGCGGATCCGGGGTTTCCAGCGCGCCCGCCCCGAGATGATCGAGCAGCTCGAGGCCACCCGTGACGTTTCCCGGTTTACCGGGAGCATGACGCTGACCCACCGGCCCACCGACTGGCTCACCAGCCGCTTCGTGGTGGGGACGGACAGGACGGACGAGTTCAACAGCAGCCTCGTCCCGAGGTTTCCCGAAGGTGCGTCCACCGAGTTCGGCTCGCTCGGTCTGGGCGATCTCCAGATCAGCAACCCGGTGCGTCAGACCTTCTCGATCGACTACGGCTCCAGCGTCAACTACGGCCTGGGCCCGGCGGTGAATCTCACCTCCTCGGTCGGGGTGCAGTACCACCAGCGTTCCGAGCACATCGCTTCGGCACATGGGCAGATCTTCCCCGCGCCGCAGATCCGTACGATCGGCGGAGCGACGTTGAAGAGCGCCGACGAGACCTACGTAGAGAACAAGTCGCTGGGCGGATACATCCAGCAGGAGCTCGCCTGGTACGACCGGGTCTTCCTCACCGCGGCACTTCGCGGCGACGACAACTCCGCGTTCGGCGCCGAGTTCGACGCGGCCATCTATCCGAAGTTCTCCGCCACGTGGGTGGTGTCGGACGAGAACTTCTGGCCGAGCCTCGCCGGTGGCTTCGTCAACTCGCTGCGGCTGCGAACGGCATGGGGCAAGGCGGGTCGACAGCCGGATACCTTCGCGGCGGTGACGCTCTTCGAGGGAGCGATCGGCCCCGACGGAAACCCCGCGATCTCGACCGACGTACTCGGCAACCCGGACCTGGGGCCGGAGGTCAGCACCGAGCTGGAGGTCGGCTTCGATGCGGCGCTCTTCGACGACCGCGCCTCGCTCGAATTCACCTATTACACGCAGAAGGTGGAAGACGCCCTGATGCCCGTGCCCGTCAACCCGACGACCGGCTTCAGTGGCTCGCAGTCGATGAACGCCGGCCAGCTGTCGAACTGGGGCTGGGAGCTCGCATCCAACGTCCGCCTGCTCAACACCGACAACTTCGCCTGGGACATCGGCACCACGTTCAGCATGAACGACAACCGGGTCGACGACCTGGGCGGGCTGACCCCGACGAACAACCTGCGCGAAGGCCGACCTTTCCCCCTCTTCACCCGGCGGCAGGTCGTCGAAGTCCAGTACACGACGGAGGATGGAGAAAGCGGAACGTGGCCGCACGACATCCCCGACCCGGAGGCACGGGTAGCGACGATCACCAGCGCGCTCTGTGACGGGGGCGCCGGGTTCGACGGGTACAGCCCGGGGGGCGAACCGGTCCCGTGCGCGATCGCGCCGCAGCTCCAGCTCGGGAATGGTCGCGTGACGCCGAAGCACGAGGGAACGATCAGCACCACGTTCACGATCGGTCAGAACCTGCGTCTGTACGCGATGGCCGAGTGGCGGGGCGAGCACTGGGCGAGCTCGATCGGGCTGTCCTGCCGCTACACCTGCGGGAGCGGACGTGAGCTGAACACCTTTCGGCCGGCGAAGTGGGTCGAGGGACTCGTCGGTCTCGATGGTATCGCAACCGGCACCGTCGGCGTGAACTCCCCGAACACCGCCTTCGCCTATCTGCGGGAGGTGAGCGCCAACTACACCGTGCCATCCTCCTGGCTCGAGGGGCTGGGGGCGGAGCGGGCCTCGATCAACGTGGCCATGCGGAACCCGTGGCTGTTCTGGCAGGCCAACCGGTTCATCTACAACGTGCCCGTCGAACCCGAAGGCCGCGACGGGGCCGGCCCGACGAATGGCGGTGATGCGCTCGCGCAGAACCGTCTGGCTCTCCCGTCCCTGACCAGCTTCACCGTCTCGATGCGTGTGTCGTTCTGAGCGGAACGACCTTCCATTCACGAGAGATCAAGCCATGCCAGGCCGAACATACAGAAGGGCGAGCCTGTCCGCCGTCGCGCTTGCGAGCCTCGCGCTGAGCGGCTGTGATGGGATCCTCGACGTCGAGCTTCCAGGGCAGCTCGTGGACAGCGACGTCTTCACGCCCGACAATGCAGAGCTGCTGGTCAATTCGGCGATTGCCGACTTCGAGTGCGCCTATTCGATGATGAGCGCCACCCTCACCACGGTGGGTGAGGAATCGTGGGCGGGAACAGGTGGATGGGGCACGGCCCACGGCGACTACGCGACGCTCACTCCAGGACAGGGCCACTGCCCGGACAACAGCGACGTGGATACCGACTGGTGGCACGGGTACGAGCGCGCCAGGCTCTTCTCGGAGGCCGCGTACCAGCGGCTCTCCGAGGAATGGACCGATGTGCCGAACCGCGAACGGCTCATGGCCACGGCGGCCGTATACGCCGGGCTCGTTTATGACTTCCTCGGATCCACTTTCTGCGAGTACGCGTTCCCCGAGGAGTCGATCGTCCCGCCATCCGACGTTCTGCGCAGGGGCGAGGCATGGCTCACGACGGCTCTGGAGGTGATGGGTCCCGACGATTACGCGATCACCAGCACCCAGAGCCTGAAGCAGCTCGCCCACCTCGTGCGCGCTCGGATCCGCCGTACCCTCGGAGACGACATCGGCGCGGCGGAGGACGCAGCACAGATCCAGCCCGGCTTCGTCGCCTGGGTCACCCGCGATGGCTCCGAGCGGGGGCGGTGGAACGAGGTCTACTACACACAGTACGGCTTCCGCTATCGCACGGTTGCCGGTCCCCGCTGGTGGTCCGACTTCGCTCCGGACCAGCTGGTCTCCGCCGGGATGTGGGATCTCACGATCGCGACCGACGGGACCGGTCGCCATACCGTCGGCGACGGCGTGCCCGACGTCAGGGTGCCGGAGGTCAACACCCACACGCCCATCCTCGACGGGTTCACCCCATTCCATCGCCAGGAGAAGTACACGTCCGTCGGTGATCCGCACCGGATGGCGAGCTGGCAGGAGGCTCAGCTCATCCTTGCGGAAATCGAGCGCGGGCAATCCGCCGTCGCCAGGATCAACGCCATTCGGGACGTCCACGGTCTTCCCCACTTCGCCAGCTCCGACGAAGAGGAGATCTTCAGTGCGATCATCGAGGAGAGGAGGCGTGAATTCTTCCTCGAGGGTGCACGGCACTTCATGGACAAGCTCCGTTTCGGTCTCTGGTTCCCGAGGGGACGGGGGTCCACGCGAGTCGGTGACCGCTACGGGTTCGCCTACTGCCTCGTGCTTCCGGCGACCGCCTACGAGCTCAACCCCAACGTACCGGCCGACTACATCGGCCCCGACCTGACCGACCTTTCCTACACGTGGGAGCTCCAGGTCGACGAGAAGCCGAACTGGCCGGTGCCAGCAAGCCTGCCGCAGTTCGATGTGATGGATTTCGATGCCATCCCCTGGTCGCAGTGGTGATCGGTTAGGCGTCGCTACGACCTGATCCGATCGGCTCGCCGTCAGCGCCGCGGCACCCCGCGACGTGAAGCTCGGCGTGTGCCCATCGACCGGCTCTCCTTTCCCAAGAGAGGGACGAATGCTGAAACTCCTGAACGTTTTGCCCACCCTGTTGCTGGCCGCGATCGTCGTAGCCCCCACCCCGGTGCGGGCTCAGCTCTCGACCGGCTCAGACATCGAGGGGGTCATCGATGTCCACTGGCACGCCGGCCCGGCCACCTTCCAGTCGATCGACCGCTCGCTGGACGCACTGGACGCCGTCCGCATTGCGCAGCGGTATGGAATGCGGGCGATCGTCATCAAGCAGCACTACCTGGAGACCGCATCCTGGGCGTATCTGATCTCGCGCATGGTGCCGGGGATCCAGATCTTCGGCGGCGTCGCGCTGAACCGCTCGGTGGGTGGGCTCAACCCCGTTGCGGTCGAGAACGTCGCTACCTTCCCTGGCGGATTCGGGCGCGTCGTCTACTTCCCGACCTTCGAGTCGGAGCACTACAACCCGGGCTCTCCCGTCGCCGTCCCCATCTCCAAGAATGGAGAGCTCCTTCCCGAAGTCTACGAGATCCTGGACATCATAGCTCAGTACGACCTGTCGATGTCGACGGGTCACTCCAGTCCGGAGGAGAGCCTGATGCTGATCCGCGCCGCGAAGGAAGCGGGGGTACAGCGGATCTACGTTCAGCACCCGCTGATCTCGAGGATCGACATGTCCGTCGAGGATCAGAGGGAGGCAGCGCGGCTCGGCGCCCTGCTCGAGTACGTGCTCGGTGAAGCGATCGGGTCCGACGAGGAGTTCGAGCACTGGGCGGACATGATCCGGCAGGTCGGGCCGGAGAACGTGATCATCTCGTCGGATCTCGGTCAGCGAGGTCGAATGATTCCCTCGGACGGCTTCCGCACCGTACTGCCGCGCCTCAAGGAGGCCGGCTTCACCCAGGCCGAAATCGACATGATGACCAAGCGGAACCCCGCCCGCTTCCTGGGGCTGGAGCCGTGGTAGGCGCGGAGTCCATACGTCCCGAAGTCACTTACGGTCTGGCACACTACGCCTGGAGGAGACGCAGATGACGACCCGAATGATGCTTTCACTGGCCCTTGCTTGCCTCCTGTTCACTGCGGGTCGTGCCGCTGCGACGCCGGTCATCCGGAGTGAGGCGCCGGCCGATCGCGCGGTCGACCTGTTCACGCAGACGCTCGCACACGAGATCGACACCATGGAGGCGGAGGGCAGTTCCACGGTGCGCCTGCTGGAAGGTGGGACGCATAACGTGAACATCCGGCACGACGCGGACATCACTCCTGAGAACTCGCGGATCCTCGTGCACGACGACTTCGTCGACATCTGGGTCGTGCAGAGGGGATCGGCTGTTCTAGCAACGGGCGGGAGCCTCGTCGACGGCGAGCACGTGGGGGGCGTCGAACGGGTGATCGGCGAGGGGGACGTGGTGTTCATCCCGAACGGAGTGCCGCACGGGATCAAGGAGTCGAAGTCCATCACCTGGCTCAACATCCGTTACGTCTACGCGAAAGAGTGAGCGGCTCCGGCCACCGCACTCCCTCACTCGAGCCATTCCATGATTGGAGGAGGAAGATGAAGCAGATCGGGTTCACCGGGCTCGCGATCCTCGGCATGATCGCGGCGGCAGGCATCGGCAACGATGTCCGCGCGCAGGCGGTCGATATCCCCTGGGCGGACATCCAGGCAGTCCTGGATAGCCCGGAGGGCGGATCGGATCGGCAGATCCGGGTCGTGGATATCGGCCCCAGCAACGTGGCCGTGGGGATCCTGCACCGCGACGCCACGAACGACGAGGGTGAGGCGGTGCGCGGAATCGTTCACAGCGAAGTGACCGAGGTCTACTACATCATCTCGGGATCGGGGACGCTGGTGACGGGCGGCGAGATCGTCAACCGGTCGGAGCTGATGGACGGCCCGATCGTCGACGAGGTCGTAGGCCCCGCCTTCCCCGGTGAGTCCGTGGGTGTACAGTGACGTGTCGTGTCGGCCGGCGACGTGGTGGTCAACTCCGCGGGGTGCGTCCTCGACTGG
>Ga0079224_100009657_pt1 | contig 13184 bp, 11 predicted proteins | sample Stecom2015_FD_80414 | JGI IMG/M metagenome (GOLD analysis project Ga0079224, IMG submission 80414) | Agricultural soil microbial communities from Utah to study Nitrogen management - Steer compost 2015 | ecosystem: Environmental > Terrestrial > Soil > Agricultural land | place: USA: Utah... | reverse complement strand
TCCTGGGCCCCACGCTGGTCTTCCACCACGGCGATACGGCCCGTCTTCGGGTGCAGAACGACCTGTCGGAGATCACTACCATGCACTGGCACGGAATGCATGTGAGCGGTGACCAGGACGGAGGTCCGCACCAAGTGATTGAACCGGGATCGCACTGGGATGCGCAGTATAAGGTGGTCAATCCGGCCGGCACTTACTGGTACCACCCCCATCCGCACATGATGACCGCCGCGCAGGTCACACGCGGCATCGCTGGGATGATCATCGTGCAGGACGACGCGGAGAGTGCTCTTGCGCTTCCCCGCACTTACGGAGTGGACGATATTCCCGTGGTGATCCAGGACCGGCGCTTCCTGGCCAATGGCCACATGGTGGTAACGGCCTATGGCGATTCACTGTTGGTGAATGGAACGCCCAGCCCGTATGTTGAACTGCCCGCACAGGTGGTTCGTCTACGCCTGCTCAACGGCTCCAACTCACGGGTCTATCAGATCGGGCTGCAGGGCGACAGCACCTTCCACATGATCGCCGGTGACGGCGGACTGCTGAATGCCACTGTCCCTCTACAGCGACTAAGCCTGAGCAACGGCGAACGCGCGGAGGTCCTGCTCGACCTCAGCGGCATGGAAGGCGACAGCCTGCTGCTGATGAGCTTTGGCAGTGAACTGTCGGAAACCGTGCCGGGCAGCGCCAACATACTGTGGGAGACCAGTGCGCTGAACGGGATCGACTTCCCCGTGCTCCGCATCCGCGTGCAGGCACCCACCACCGCGCCAGTAACAACCCTCCCCACCAGCCTTGTGAGCGTCACGCCGCTTCCGGAATCCCAGGCTGCTCGCACCCGGGTGAAGACGATCACCGGAAATGGCATGGTGAGCATGGGCCTGTTCCTGATCAATGGCCAAGAGTTCGATATGGATGTGGTGAACGACACCATCGCACTGGGAAGCACGGAGATCTGGACCTTCGTGAACAGCTCGAACATGGCCCACCCCATGCACATCCACGGGGTTTCCTTCTTCGTGCTCGACCGGAACGGCGTGCCCGTGGCACCTGAGGAGGCCGGCGCGAAGGACGTGGTGCTGGTGGAAAGAAGCGAGACCGTCCGCACCATCATGCGGTTCGACCACCCCACCAACGGCTACCCGTTCATGTACCACTGCCACAACCTGATGCACGAGGACCACATGATGATGCTGCAGTTCAATGTAACGGACATCACCACCTCCATCCCGGAGGATCTGGCATCCGCCGATATCCAAGTGATCCCGAATCCCACCTCTTCCTCCGTTCGCTATCATGCACCCTTCGCCGTCGGGTCGGTGCGCATCCTGGACCTTACGGGCCGTGTGCTCCAGCGCATTCCCGGGACCGGAAGCGGTACGGGCACCATTGATATGGCCCAGTTACCCGCTGGGCTGTACCTGCTTTCGCTGGAAGGTGCCGATGGTTCGGCCTGCGTGCGGGTCGCGCGGGAGTAGCGCGGCGCGCCCTCGATCCAGCCAGGGGTTCCCAATGGCTGTCAATTGTCCAAGGCTCCTTGTTCGATCCAATCGCCTATGGTCTGGAGTTCTTCCAGCGTCAATTGGGTGTATCCCGGAGGTGGCATCATGGTTCCGTGGACCCCATCGCCGACCAGCTTGTGCCAGAGGACGGAGGCGTCCAAGTTGCCTGGCACCACACGCTTCTCCGGGGCATAATTGGTGCTGGTGACCTGCACCAAATTGCCGTAGGCATCCGATGGGCTCAGGTCCATGCCGCCATAGGGAGGGTGGCAGAGCCAGCACTTCGCATGGAAGATGGCGGCCACGTCGGTGAAAAGGCCGTGTCGAACGGATTTCCCGCAGTAGCAGTGGGTGCTGCTGGTGGCCTAGGCATCGGCAATGATGATCTGGAATACATGCCCCAACGTGGCCAGCTCATAGACGATGGCCAATGGGTCCAAGTGGTCATCCCTCTGTCGGCCTTGCAGAACGGGTGCATGCTCGAAGAGGATGCCCCCCTTGGTGGAGACCTTCATGCGCCCGCTGACCGGCACTGCCACGGAGAGGTTCTCCCCACCGGCCGGTGCCAGGTTGCGATAGGCGAAGACGGCCGCTGCTTGCAGCGATAGCCTATCGTTGAAGCGACGGCCCACGATGAGCTGTGCATTGTATGCCATGCGGTGCTTGAAGGAGTATGCGAACGGCGTGGTGAAGTCCGCGAAGTAGTAGTTGTCCCGCACCGCGGGGAACGCATCCGTCATCACCGCCGCATCAAAGAAACCGGTGACCGATACAGGCATGGCATTGTCCACCGTCTGGCGGAGCAAGCGGGCCTTCGCGGCCAGATCCACCAGCTTCCCGTACTTGGAGCGGCCAGCCTCCAGATGGATCCTATCGGTGCATGCATACTGGAAGCCAAAACGGATATTCGCCGGCAGGTCCAGGCCGAAGAACTGCTTGTACGCCTGCTCATCCATTCCGAACGCTCCGAAGCGGTGCTGGGTCATAAAGCCAATGGAGCGTTTTCGCGGTACCACCTCAACGGATTGCGCATTGACCACCTGGGACCAGGAGAAGGTGTTCGTAACCAGTTCACGCGGCGGCGCCACTTGCGCCTGAAGATTGCCGTAATCCAGTGCCAGCGCAGCTGCCAAGGCCCATGTTCCGAGGTGTGCTGGGCTCATTCGTGGGCCAGTGTTCGCAGGTAATGCGCTACAGCCCAGCGCTGCTCGCGGGCGATCACCTGCTCGTAGGAGGCTATATCGCCACGCCCGTGGGTGATCTTCCAGTAAAGCGCTCCACCGGATTGCGCTTGGACCAAGGGTGAACCCAGTTGAGGGGGCAAGGCAGACGGATCAATCATCATTTCCATGATTTGGATCATTTTACTTTTTGAACACCGATGTTCAAATCCCGCCACAAGCATGCGGTTTACCGAGTATAACGCTGATCCAGCCGACCTCCGCGCGCGCAGATGCGGCCTCGAAGTATGAGACACATCATTCTTAGTGAACAAATGATTGCTTCCTTTGCATGTAGCCAAACACCAGCGCCATGCTCCGCCGTCTGTTGCCCTCCGCTTTCCTGCTCGCCCTGCTTGCTTCCGGTTGCAAAAAGGAAAATATCGATCTGCCGACCCCGCTTCCCACGTCCACGCCGCTCTTGCGCATCAGCCACATGGTGGATGGCCAGCCGTTGAGCCAGGACACGTTGGCCTACACCAATGAAGCAGGGACGCCTTACAGCGTTACCCGCCTGGAATACTACCTCAGCGAACTGGTGCTCCTCGGCACAGGCAACACAGCGAACGACACGCTGCACGGCCCCTGGTATGTGAATGCCGACGGGACCATGGACTTCGGCCTGAACAGGCTGCACACCGGCACTTACAGCGGTGCCACGCTCCTCTTGGGCTTGCCGCCCGCACTGAACACCACCGGCGCTTTGCCCAATACCATGGCCAACCTCAATATGGCCTGGCCCGACCCCATGGGAGGCGGATACCACTTCATCAAGTTCGAAGGACACTTCATTTCAGCCGGCACCTCCTCGGGCTATGCCATGCACATCGGCACGGACACGTTCCTGCCCCATTGCACGCTGCCGGAGGCTTTCAATATCACCAGCACCGGTGGAAAGCTCCTGCTCACCTTCAACCTGAACGAGGTGTTCCGCACGCCGAACACCTACGACCTGGCCACCGGCAACTATTCCATGGGCAACATGGGCCTGATGACGCAATTGCAGGAAAACTGCGCAGATGCATTCACCATCGCGTACCAACCATGAAGGGATACGCGCTTTCCGGGCTGCTCATCGCCGCGTTACTGGCCTCCTCGTGCAAGCAGGACACGGTGGACTCCCCAGCGGTAGTTCCCCCCTCCGCCACCCCGCTTGACCTTTCCGCCCCGTGGTACTTCCCGCAGATGGACGTGCCCGCGAACAACCCCACCACCGTGGAAGGTGTGCAACTGGGGCGCAGGCTCTATTACGACCCCATCCTCTCCACCAACGGCCCCATGGCCGGCCTCTCCTGCAGCAGCTGCCACGCCCAGGAACTCGGCTTCACCGTGCCGAACTCACCTGCTGGCTTCCACAATGTACTTCCCCATGTGAACCTCGGATGGAGCAGCAACTTCCTGTGGGACGGTCAGGTGCAGGGCACGCTGGAGGATATCATGCGCTTCGAGGTGGAAGAGTTCTTCGCGGTGGACGTGGACGTGCTGCAACAACACCCGGAATACCCGCAACGCTTCAAGAACGCGTTGGGCAATGCAACCATCACGCAGGATGCCGTGGGGAAGGCACTCGCACAATGGTTCCGCAGCATGATCTCATCCAACAGCCGCTTCGATCAATACGTGCGCTATGAGACCACGCTTACCCCATCGGAAACCAACGGGATGCTGCTATACCTCACCGAAACAGGCGATTGCTTCCACTGCCATGGCATGCCCCTGCTCAGCGACAACGGCTTCCACAACATCGGGTTGGATTCCGTATTCACCGGCAATGACCAAGGACGCTTCCTGGTCACTGGCGATCCGGCGGACCTGGGCGCGTTCAAGGCACCCACCTTGCGGAACATCGCGCTAACGGGCCCCTACATGCACGACGGCCGGTTCGCCACCTTGGAGGAAGTGATCGAGCACTACAACTCAGGTGTAAAGCACTCCGCCAGTTTGGACCCGATCATGACGAAACCCGGCAAGGAAACGGGCTTGAACCTGACCCCGCAGCAGAAAGCGGACCTGGTGGCCTTTCTTCACACCTTCACCGATCCGGTCTTCCTGGCCGATACCGCCCTGGCCAGTCCGTTCTGAACGCTGCACCTGCTACCTTGGCGGGCATGGGACAAGGACCTGGATCGCAGCACATGCGCTTGGACGCGCTGATGACCGAACACTGCAGCCCGGAATGGCAGGAATTGCTGAAGGAGCGCAACACCGTGCTGACCTTCAAGAAGGGTGAACACATCTTCACCGATGGACAAGTGGCCACGCATATGTACATGATCCACCGCGGCCGGGTGAAGGTGGTGGTGCGCCATGCCGGGGGGAACGAGCGGATCATTCGCATCGCTGGTGACGGTGAAGTGCTCGGACACCGGGCCATCGGCAATGAGCCCATCTATACCGCCACGGTGACCGCATTGAGCGAAACCCGGGTGAACACCATACCGATGCCCTTGTTCCTCAGCACGATGCGCGCGAACAACCTCTTCTGCTATCACTTCCTGCTCTACTTCGCCGAGGAAATGCGCCAACTGGACCAGGATATGCGCGACCTGATGGAACTGGATGTGCCACAGCGCGTGGCAAAAACGCTCCTGTTGAACAGGGACATCTTCGGCTTCGATGAAACGGACAAGCGGAAATTCGCCTTCACCTTGGCCCGCAAGGACATCGCCAGCCTGGCGGACACCACCTACGAATCGGTGATCCGCAACCTGGCCGATCTGCAGCGCAAGGGCATCATACAGCTGGTGGGCAAGGAGATCCGCCTGCTGAAGAAGCGGGAGCTGGAGAAGGTGCTGAATCCGTTTTGAGGATGGTGTGGACGGTGAGGATGGAGAAGATGGAGAAGACGGTGAGTTCCCTCAGTGATCTCCCGGAGGGGACCCTGAGGATAAAGTGATCGGTGGCATTACCCCCGCTCCCACTCGGCCCAGCTGGTGGCGGTCTCCTGCAGGCGCACAGCGTGCAGGCTTTCCGGCTCCGGTAAGGCGTGCTGCAAGCGCTCCACAATGTCCAGCAGCACGTTCTCGCAGCTAGGCTGCCAAGGCGTGAGCCGCGTTCGGCCGAAGAGCGCATGCCCTTCCACGATGCCTTGCCGGTCCTGCTCGTGCAGCAGCAGCGCATGGTCGTACTCGTTGATCACGGCCTTGTTCACCAGCTTCTTCAGCTCCGCGAAATCGATCACCATGCCGTCCTTGGGATGGCCGGCCTCTTGACGGGGCAGGCCCTTCAGTGTAACGTCCAATACATAGGAATGCCCGTGGATGCGCGCGCAGAGGCCATCGTGGCAGTGCAGGGCGTGGGCCATTTCGAAATGGAAGCGCTTGGTGACGCGTACGGGTTGCAGGCTCATGTGAGGGGTTCGAAGTGCGCGGTAAAGTGACGCAGGAATTGCGGTTCCTTCACGATCCGCATGCCCTTCACCCCTTCACGCCCGGCCATGATGCCCTCGAAGGCCTCGGCTACGTACTCGATGTGGCTCTGCGTGTACACGCGGCGCGGGATGGCCAGGCGCACCAGCTCCATGCGCGAGGGCTGCAGCGAACCGTCGGCCGCATAGGTGCCGAACATCACCGAGCCGATCTCCACGCTGCGGATGCCGCCCAGCCGGAAAAGCTCGCTCACCAGCGCCTGCCCGGGGTACTGGTCCGGCGGAATATGCGGATAGAGCTTCTTGGCATCGATGTACACGGCATGGCCGCCGATGGGGCGCATCAGGGGCACGCCCAGCTTGTGCAATTGATCGCCGAGGAAGGCCGTGCTCCGGATGCGGTAGTTGAGGTAGTGCGGGTCGAAGACCTCCTCCAGGCCGATGGCGATGGCCTCCATGTCGCGCCCGGCCAGGCCGCCATAGGTGGTAAAGCCCTCGGTGATGATCAGCAGGTTGGTGCAGGCCTCGGCCAGCGCGGCATCCTTGAAGGCAAGGAAGCCGCCGATGTTGGCGAAGGCGTCCTTCTTGGCGCTCATCACGGCGCCGTCGGCCAGGGCGAACATGCGCTGCGCGATGGCGCGGTAGGAAAGCTGCTCCATGCCATCCTCGCGATGCTTCACGAACCAGCTGTTCTCCGCGATGCGGCAACAGTCGAGCATCAGCACCGCTCCGTGTCGCTTGCAGATAGCGGAGACCCCTTCCGCATTGGCCAAGCTCACGGGCTGCCCGCCGCCGCTGTTGTTGGTCACGGTGAGGATAACCGCACCCACCTTGCCCTGGTGCAACTTCAGCAAGCGGTCCAGCTCACCCACGTCCATGTTGCCCTTGAAGGGATGATCCAACGCGGTGTCCTGTCCTTCGGGTATGGGAATGTCGATGGCGGTGGCACCGCTGAACTCGATGTTGGCCCGCGTGGTATCGAAGTGGGTGTTGCTGATGAAGACCTTGCCGGGACCGCCGAGGTGGCCGTACACGATGCGCTCGGCAGCACGACCCTGGTGGGTGGGCAGCACGTGCGGCATGCCGGTGAGCTCCTGCACGGCGCGTTCCATGCGCACCCAGGAACGGCTGCCGGCGTAGGCCTCGTCGCCTTCCATGATGCCGGCCCACTGGTGGGCGCTCATGGCACTGGTGCCGCTGTCGGTCATCAGGTCGATGATCACGTCCGCGGAGCGCAGCAGAAAGGGGTTGTAGTGCGCCTCCTTCAGCAGTTGCACGCGTTGGGCCTCAGTGCTCAGGCCGATGGGCTCAACGCTCTTGATGCGGAAGGGCTCGATGATGGTACGGAACTCCATGGGTCACGGCTTTTCGAACTGGGCCTGGAAGAAACGCAGGTACTTGGGCTCGTACACCATGCGCAGACCGGTGATGCTTTCGCGCCGGTCGTGTACGCGGATCACGCTCTCGGCCACCACGTCCATGTGCGCTTGGGTGTACACGCGACGCGGGATGGTGAGGCGCACCAGCTCCAGCTCGGGGAGACAGTTCTCGCCGGTGTCCTTGTCGCGGCCAGCACTCACGATGCCGCGCTCCATGGCGCGCACGCCGGAATCCAGGTAGAGCTCGGCGGCCAGGGCCTGCGCCGGGAAATCGGTCTGGGCCAAGTGCGGTAGGAAGGCCTTCGCATCGAGGAAGATGCCATGGGTGCCAATGGGCTGCACAATGGGTATGCCCGCTTCCTGCAGTTTCCGGCCCAGGTAGAACACCTGCCCCACGCGCGCCCGGATGTGGTCCTCGCCCACGGATTCGGCGATGCCGATGGCCATGGCCTCCATGTCGCGTCCCGCCAGGCCGCCGTAGGTGTGCAGGCCCTCGTAGATCACCACTTGGTTGCGTGCTTCCTCGTACACGTCCCATTCATTGGTGGCCAGAAAGCCGCCGATGTTCACCAGCGCATCCTTCTTGGCGCTCATGGTGGCCCCATCGGTCAAGGAGCAGATCTCCAGCACGATATCAGCCACGGTGCGTTCGCCTTGCCCCTCTTCCAACAGCTTGATCATGTAGGCGTTCTCGGCCACGCGCGTCATATCGTGTATGAGGCGGATGCCGTGCTTGGCGGTGAGGGCGCGCAGGTCCTTGAGGTTCTGCAATGAGATGGGCTGCCCCCCGGCCATGTTCACCGTGGTGGCGATGGAGACGTATGGGATCCGCTCCGGCCCGTGCGCGTCGATGAGGGCCTGCAGTTTCCCCAGGTCCACATTGCCCTTGAAGGGAAAGCTGCTGTAAGCATCGTGCGCCTCGTCCACAATGATGTCGGCGAAGGTGCCGCCGGCCAGTTCCTGGTGCAGCTTGGTGGTGGTGAAGTACATGTTGCCGGGCACGATGTCGCCGGGCTTGATGAGGATGCGCGAGATGAGGTTCTCCGCGCCGCGCCCTTGGTGGGTGGGGATCACGTGCTTGTACCCATAGTGCTGCTGGATGGCCGCTTCGAGGTGATAGAAGTTGCGGCTGCCCGCATAGGCCTCGTCGCCCAGCATCATGCCCGCCCACTGGCGGTCGCTCATGGCGCTGGTACCGCTGTCGGTTAGCAGGTCGATGTAGACATCATCCGAATGGAGCAGGAATGTGTTATGCCCCGCTTCCCGCAGCGCTTCTTCGCGTTGCTCACGGGTGGTCATGGTGAGGGGCTCCACCATTTTGATCTTATAGGGTTCGGCCCAAGAGGCTTGTCGTACGGTCATGGTCGGTTCAATTCTTTCGTTGGATCTTCCGCGCGGGCACGGTTCCCGCAAATGTGCCTCCCTTATGCGTGGCAAACCCTGTCGAAAATCAGCTTTCGCGGTAGGTCCAAGAACCACTGATGCCTGTCGACCGGCAGCTCGGTGGTTCGATGAGGAAACCCTGTCCCCTAGGCCCGGCATGAATGATCGCTACCTTCCGGCCCCGCTGGATGCACGGTGGGAACGGCCCGGCAGTTCAGCCCCGACCCGCAGGCACCCGCGCAGACCATGAGCACCACAAAGACCAGGAACATCTTCGTCCAAGGCCCGATCACGCCCGAGCAACTGGCCATCGCCATCACCAACCACCAGCACAAGACGGATATCGGCGCGCACGACATCTTTCTCGGCCAGGTGCGCGCGGACCGCATCGGAAGCTCCACGGTGGCGGCCATTGATTACACGGCGCATGAGGAGATGGCCAACGCGGTGATGGCCGAGATCCGCGAGGAAACCTTCGCCCGCTTCGAGCTCACCTGCATGCATGTACACCATGCCTTGGGCACGGTGCCCGTAGGAGGGATCTGCCTCTCCGTCTTTGTCTCCGCACCGCACCGGCAGGCGGCCTTCGAGGCCTGCCGCTTCCTGGTGGAACGGATCAAGGAGCGTCTGCCCATCTTCGGCAAGGAACTCTTCTCCGAGGGCGGGCACCAATGGAAAGCCAACCGCTAAGCGACATCCACGCATCGAACCGGCGCCCGCGCTGGGCACATGAACCATGATCGACATCACACATAAGGTGAACACCCTGCGCGAAGCCACCGCCCAGGCCATTGTGCGCACCAGCTCCCCGGATACCATCGCGGCCATCCGCAACGGCACCGTGCCCAAGGGCGACGTGTTCACCATGGGAAAAGCTGCGGGCCTGCTGGGCGTGAAGAAAACCGCCGACCTCCTCCCCGACTGCCACCCGCTGCCGGTGGAATGCGCCCGGGTGGACTATGCGATCGACGGACTGGATGTGGTGATCACCATGTATGTGAAGACCATCTACAAGACCGGCGTGGAAGTGGAAGCGATGCACGGCGCGTCGGTGGTGGCGCTTACGCTGTATGACATGTTGAAGCCGATCGATAAGGGGATCGAGATCCATGCGATCCGCCTGCTGGAGAAGAAGGGCGGCAAGAGCGACTTCAAGGACCGCTTCCGGCGTACCCTGCGCGCCCAAGTGGTGGTGTGCTCGGACAGCGTTGCCGCGGGCCAGAAGGAAGATCGCGCCGGCAAGGCCGTGGCCGCCAAGCTTGAAGCCAGCGGCGTGGAAATAGCGGACTTCACGGTGGTGCCCGATGAGGTGGAAGCGATCCAAGCGCAGGTGAAGCAGGCCGTGGCCGCAGGGTTGGACCTGGTGCTCTTCACCGGCGGCACAGGTCTCTCCGTGCGCGACGTGACACCCGAGGCGCTGCGGCCCCTGCTCGAACGGGAGATCCCGGGCGTGGCCGAGGCCATGCGCGCACACGGGCAGCAGCGCATGCCCTACAGCATGCTCTCGCGCAGCGTGGCCGGGGTGATCGGCGGCACGTTGGTGCTGGCCCTGCCGGGCTCCACGCGGGGCGCAGCGGAATCCATGGATGCGGTTTTCCCGCACCTGCTCCACCTCTTCAACATCCTCGGCGGCGCCCGCCACGCCTGAAGCGTGCGCAGGTGCTAGGCCACCACGGGAGCGGGCATCAGCAACGCTTTCAGCTCGTTTGCCTGCTTTTCCAGGTCCTTGCGGAAGCGTTGCAGCGGCGCCACGGCTTGCGCGTGCAGCGCTGGCGCCAGCTCCTCGTAATAGTGGATGCCGGCGTGCAGGTTGCTCCTGAACTTTTCCAGGTACCGCCGTTGCTTGTCCGAGACCGAATGCGCCACCTGCTCGAGTTCCCGCTTCAGGTAATCCACGTACAGCCGCAGCTCGTTGATGAACATGTGCGAGCGGTCGTGCTCATTCAGCAGGGAGGTGCGGCCGTAGATGTGGTCCAGCATATCGCGCAGTGGCACCACGCGTGAGAAATAGGCCAGGTTCGGCCCAGGGCAGATGGCTACGGCCTCCAGCTTGTGCGCGGGCGTCATGCTCCCCTTCAGCAGAACACTGGCGCCGAGGCCCTCGCACAGGCAATCCTTCTCGGTGACGCGGGCCACCGCCATCGCCAAGCTCACCGGATCAAGGCCCTGTGCCTGGAGCTGCTTGATCTTCAGGTCCTGGTATTGGCGCGAGGAGGTGCAGATGGGAATCTCGGTGAACTCTGTGTTGGTGCTGAGGAATTTCTTGTAGCACGGGCTTCCGGGGCGGTTCTTGGTGATGCGCGCCTTGCGCTGTGCCTCGGAGGTGCTGGGCCGGAAGTTGTGGAAGGGGATCCCCAGCGGTGAGGCCCAGCTCATGTAGTAGTCGTCGGGCGTGGCCCGGGTGATCTGCTGCAAGGTTCCGTCATCCACGTTGGTGGCCTCGGGCACCAGCAGGAAGGGGCTTCCCCAACCGGTGCCGTCCATGCCGTAGTGGGTCCGCAGGAAGCGGTCCTCCGTGGCGGTGCCGATGCCGCCCTGCACGGTGACGCGTACGGGTGGAGGCGCGGCGGGAGGCTGCAGCCCCGCCTCCGTCAGTGCCGCGGCGTACAAGCCATGCAGTTCGTCCGCCAAGGCCGCACGCTGCTCCTTGAACTCCTGGAGGATCTGGCCCAGCAGCACGCCATCGGTGGCGAAGGCATGGCCGCCGCAGTTCAGCCCCGATTCGATCCGGTATTCCGAGACCCAAATGCCCTTCTTGGCCAAGATCTTCCCCTGGATGGTGGCCGAGCGCAGGTCGCTCACCTTGAGGATCACCCGCTTGCGGACCACCCCTTGTGCATCGGGCAGGAAATCGGGGAAGGTGGGGATGTAGCTGTAGATGCGCGGATTGTAGCCCGCGCTGATGACAATGGATGAGGCGAGGCTGCTGTTGGCGAAACCGCGGAAGGCGGCCATGCCCTCGGCATATTCCACCGGTAGCTCGGTGCCGTCCTTGGCATGCACGGTGCGGTCGATCTTGGCCATGATGTTCACATCGATGGCCCCCGGCACGATCGCCGCACGCAGCCGCTGCCCAAGCAAATCCTTCTCCGGCCCGTCGTCCAACGCACGCATCCGCAGAAAATCCATTCGCAGCGGAGAGCTGTCGGGGAGCAGGGTGAAATACTTCGTGCTGTCCGATCCCGGGGTGAAGGGCTGCGCCCGCACGGCTTCCGTGTTGCGCTGCACAATGCGCTGCACCAGGTCCAGATAGGCGGTGATGCGCAAGGCGCGGTGGTCGATCTCCTTCAGCGGGATCTCCGTGTACGCCTCACCCGCCTGGTGGCAATGGTATTCGCGCATGCGCTCCACCAGTTCATCCTCGATGATGGAGATCACCGAGGAAATGCCGAAGTGGGCCACCTTGATCGGTGTATCGATGGTGTAGCCCAGTCCCATCACGGGGATGTGGAAGCTGTGCGGGGAAGCGCGGTGGGCTGTGGAGGGTCCAATCGGGTGCATGTGGCATCAAAGGACGTATTTGCGCACCCGGTGAGCACTGACGTACATCAGCTTACTGCTTCGCGCAATGGGAGCATTACGGAAAAATGTCGCCTGCCAATTCACTCCCGATCCAGGGCTTCCAGCACTTGGTCGGCAGCAAGGTCCTTGTTCCAGTGCGTGCCCGCATTCACCGGTTCGGCGATGGCCTGTGCGCAAATGGCACCGCTTACGTACACCAAGTCTCGCAGTTCCACCAGTGGGATGGACCGTTCTCCACCGGCCCACAAGGACTCCATCTGCAATTGTAGATGATGCAAGACTGCTCGTGCCTCCCGCAGGCCCGCCGCACTGCGCACGATGCCTACTTGGTCCATCATGCGATCGCGCAGTGTTTGGCACAGGGCCAGCGTGCCCTCCGAGGCGGCTGTCCAGCGGAAGTGCCCTTCCATCTCCAAGGCGTTCGGCACCTGCGGTCCCGGATCCCTCGCGGCCACGTCCGCCGCGGCATGGCGCGGGATCACCAGGGCCTCCAGAAGCGAGTTGCTGGCCAGGCGGTCGGCACCGTGAAGGCCGCTGCCCGCGCATTCGCCCATGGCGTACAGCCCGGCGAGCGCGGTGCGGCCGCGCCCATCGGTGCGGATGCCGCCGCAGAGGTAATGCGCCGCAGGCATCACCGGGATCGGCTGTTGGGCGGGGTCCAGCCCGATGGACCAACAATGCTCGAGGATCATGGGGAACTCGCGGGCGAAGCGCAGGGGGCTGATGCGCGTAGCGTCCAGCCATACGTGCGGCACTCCGCAGGCCTGCATTTCGGCATGGATGGCGCGGGCCACCACGTTGCGGGGCG
>Ga0079224_100009656_pt1 | contig 13185 bp, 5 predicted proteins | sample Stecom2015_FD_80414 | JGI IMG/M metagenome (GOLD analysis project Ga0079224, IMG submission 80414) | Agricultural soil microbial communities from Utah to study Nitrogen management - Steer compost 2015 | ecosystem: Environmental > Terrestrial > Soil > Agricultural land | place: USA: Utah... | reverse complement strand
CGTTGGGGTTACTTCCCTTCTATTTCAGCAGGTTGGGTTATGACCAATGAGGAGTTTTTACAGGATAAACTTAATTGGTTAAATTATTTTAAGTTAAGAGCTAGTTGGGGACAAGTGGGTAACCAAAACGCAGGAGCTTTTCAATATCTTACCCGTATAAGAACTGCCAATACCAACTATATTTTTGGAACTGAAGAAGGCACGTTAACTCCTGGAGCATATCCGTATAACTTGAGTAATCCCAATTTACAATGGGAAACTGCCGAAGAAATTGACTTAGGCTTTGATGCCAGATTCTTCAACTCCAAGCTTAATGTAAACTTTGACTGGTACAGAAAAGAACAAAAAGACTGGTTGGTACAAGCACCTATTCTAGATACGGCAGGAGCCGAAGCACCATGGATTAATGGTGGTAGCGTAATAAACACGGGTGTGGAATTGGCACTGTCTTATAACAACAGAGTAAACGATGACTTTAGTTACAATGTAAGTTTTAACGGTGCTTATAATAAAAATGAAGTAGGCAGTATCCCTACTGGCGATGGTATTATTCATGGGCCAATCAATCAGCTTTGGGACAACTCTTTAGAGTTTTTTAGAGCCGAAGAAGGACATCCACTAGGATATTTTTGGGGTTATGAAACTGCTGGCGTGTTCCAAACACAAGAGCAGGTTAATAATTACGTGTCAGATTCTGGTACTATGATTATGCCCACAGCCGTTCCTGGTGATTTGATTTTTGTTGATAGAAACGGTGATGGTATTATAACCGAAGCCGATAAAACTGAAATTGGCGACCCTAACCCAGATTTTACTTATGGATTCTCTCTGGGAGCCAATTATAAAGCTTGGGATTTTTCGCTTCAGGCAAACGGCGTGGCTGGTAACCAGATTGTGCAGTCTTATAGAAACCAATCTGGAGCTTATCAAAACTGGACCACACAAATTCTGGATCGCTGGCATGGACCAGGCTCTTCAAACACGTTGCCTAGAGTGACTTTGGACAATAGAAACTATAACAAGTTTTCAGACATTTATGTAAAAGATGGAGACTTTCTTAGATTAAGTACAGTTACCCTTGGCTTTGATATAGCCAAGGCTTCAAAAAGGAAAAACTTCTTTGCCGATCAGTTAAGGCTGTACTTCTCTGTATTGAACCTTTATACCTTCACAAATTATGACGGTATGGATCCAGAAGTTGGTTTTGGAATTTCCGAAGGCAGTTACAACTTCTCTTCTGGTGTAGATTTAGGTTATTACCCAAGACCTCGAACTTATATGATGGGATTAAACGTTAAATTTTAAACTGAATCACATGAAGACAATAAACAAATATATACTGGTTTTAGGTTTAATAGCCTTAGTGGGGTGTTCAAATGACTATTTGAATACCGAACCGGTTACAGAGCTTACCGAAAACAATTTCTACCAAACGCCAGAAGATGCTTGGACAGCTTTGGTGGGTTGTTATGACGGTTTGCAAGTAGCAACAGGAAGCAATGCCGAAGGGTTTTATACCATTTCTGAAGTGATGTCCGATGACTGTTTTGGTGGTACGGGGAATTCTGACGGCTTTGGTTATCAAGCCATGGATGAATTTGATTTTAACAGAGCTCCCGGTTCTGCAAATTTATTGGCAGGTGCGTGGAAAACTTACTATGCCGCTATGAACCGATGCAATGTATTGATCTCTAAGATGGATCAAATAAATTGGTCAGGCAATGAAGATCTAAGAAATCAATACGAGAGCGAAGTGAAATTTATCAGAGCTTATTTGTATTTTGATATGGTAAGAATTTGGGGCAACATTCCCTTGCTAACGGTTTCAACCGCAGAAAATTTACCACAGGCCGATCCTTCTGAAGTTTATACATTAATTGCCGAAGATTTATTGTTTGCAGCAAACAACTTGCCAAATCAAACTTATAATTCTGTTCCCAATGGACGTGTAACGCGTTGGGCAGCAAAATCGCTTTTAGCAAGAGTGTATCTGTATTATACTGGTTATTACGGGCAATCAGACTTGGCAGGTTTGGTAACCCAAGGAGAAGCATTGGCACATTTAGAAGATGTAATTGCTTTCAGTGGTCATGGATTGGTATCTAACTTTTCAAACTTGTGGCCAGCTGCGTCTTTAACAGAGTATGCAGGTGAAGATAATCAAGAAGTGGTGTTTTCCATAAAATACACGCACACTAGTGACTATGATGGCAATACCGATGGAAACCATTGGATGGTCATGTTTGGGATGCGGGAGTTCTCATCATTCCCTTACGGAAACGGTTGGGGTGTAACGGTAAATTCTAAATTATACGATTTGTATAACGAGAACGATACCAGAAGAACATCAACCATTATAGCTGTTGAAGAGGACGATATTCCATTTGATAACCAAGCGGGACAAAGAGAGTACACGGGTTATTACAACAAAAAGTATACGCCTATGGTTGATGAAGAAGGCAGTAGTTTGGCTGTTTTGGTAGGAGGTACCAACTTTATGATTGGACAGTTTCAAGACTATTTTGCCATTCGTTATAGTGATGTGTTGTTAATGGCTGCCGAGTTGGGCAGTGGTAGTGCGCAAGCTTACTTTAACCAGGTTAGACAACGTGCCTATGGTGATAACTTCACGCCATTGACAGTTAATCAAACCAACTTGATGAACGAGAGGCATCTAGAATTTGCTTTAGAAGGTATTAGATACTGGGATTTGTTGCGTCAAGGTGTGAGTGTTGCCGCTGCAGAAATAGCAGAATCGACCACACTTTTAAACGGCGGTGTAGAAACCCCTAAGAACATTACGTCGGGTAACATTCAAACCACACAAGGTTTGTCGCAAATACCCAATACGCAAATAACCCTTTCAGCAGGTGTGTTACAGCAAAATGCCGGTTGGCAATAACTAATATTAAAAACTTGAATATGAAAAATATAATTAAAATCTTCATGTTAGGAGCCTTGGTTCTATTTTTCTCCTGTACTAATGATGATAATGAGTTAGGAGAAAAACTAGACCCATCAGACCTCGACTTTACAGTGGTACAGGATTATTCCATAGATCAAGGTGGAAACACGGTAATCTTGACCAATAACACACCAAGAACAATCCCTGTTTGGGATTATGGAACTGGTAAGTCTAACAAAGCTATTGACACCGTTAGATTCGCCTTTGCAGGTGAGTATGTAATTAAATTTTCGGCTGTAACTGCTGGCGGCGTTGTTGAAGCAGAGCCAGTAACCATAACAGTGACAGAGAATAACTTCGATTATGTTACCAATCCGTTATGGGTAAATATTTCTGGAGGTGTAGGAAACTCTAAACGTTGGTATTTAGATTTGGATGCAAACGGACTGTCCAGATATTTTGCTGGACCACTTTATTTCTATGGAACCAATAACGGTTGGTTAGAAGGCGGTGGTCCTTCAGCCGATGGCTCCCAACAGTCAGGTTGCTACGGAGACGATTGCTGGAATTGGAATCCAGATTGGCCAAGCAACACTTGGATTATGGATGCTGCAAATTATGGTTATATGGAGTTTAGCTTAGATGGTGGTCCATTTGTTACGGTTAATCACCTTACCATTCCTACCTTAGGAAGCCAAAGCGGAACTTATTATCTAGATGTTAACGCACATACCTTATCTATGTTTGATGCAGGTATGATTCATAATCCAGGGTATGACAGTTGTTCTTCAAACTGGGGGGACATCACTATTTTTTCATTAACTGAAGAGACTATGCAACTTGGTGTGATTCGAGAGCAAATTGGGTCTTGTGCAAGTGAAGGTCCGGCTATGATAGTCTATAACTTTATTTCTCAGGAATATCTAGATAACTGGACACCACCAGACCCTGTTGAACCTGAATGCGATGCAGGATTCGAACCTACTTTTGCCCCGGGAGAGTTACTAAATATGCTTACTGGCGGTGCTGGTTCGGGTAGATTTTGGAAGTTGGATGGCGATGGAAATCCTGTAGACTGGGTTATCAACTGTATGGGCTGGACTTCTAACTCTTCTAGCTCCTATAACTGGGGATGGAGCGATGAATGGGCAGCCATTGCAGATAATTCATGGATACGATTTGATCAATGGGGAGGACTTAACTACACGCGTTCAGAAGATGGCGTGGAAACAACAGGAACTTTCAGCATTAATGAAGCGACAAATGAAATTACTCTAACAGATAATACTTTAATTCAAAATCCTAATAGCTGGATGAACCCAACCACTAATATAATAACAGTTGTAAAAGGTTTCAATGATTCTTATGAGGATGATGGAATTTGGTTTGGTACCAGCTATAATGCAGGTTCAAACGAATGGTTGGTATTCCACTATGAGCTGGGAGGAAGTGACGGTAGCGGAACAGGTCCTGGTTCGGGTGGTGATGGTACCGAAATAACATTCGATAACTCCCTCTTTGTATTTGGTGATCTTGAAAGTAACGGAAACTTGCGTTTAGAGCTTTACAATGATTTTGGAGCCACAGCAGGGAACCCACCTTTAGACACATCACAATTGGTGTTTGCTGAAAAAATAGAAGTAACCTTTACACTAAGTGGCATCACGCTTAATGGAGGTGCTGCCGGATCTTATGACGCGGCTATGCAATATGCCGATGCCGATTGGTCTATACAATATTGGGGAGACGGAACAGGAGTTGGTGATACTACGGTGACTGGTGATGGTACTTACACGGTATCGTTCGAGCCCGATAGTGAAGCTCAAGGTGCTATAGTATTTGTTGTGGATATTCTAGGAATGGCAACAGATATTACTGATTTAACTGCAGTAACAGCTACCATTGATAGTGTTGTGATTTTTGAATAAAGTTTAATCTTTAAAAATACATTTCAACAAGCAAGGGACAGCAAAACCTCTTGCTTGTTGAAATATTATAAACTCAAAGAAACCAAAAAAATAATGTCTTGCTTTTCTGATATAAGATATGTGCTGTTAATCTCAATTATTGGTTTCGTTTGTGCCTGTAAACAAACAAACGATTCTTTTTTGGAAGCTGATAGAAAAGTTGATTTTAATGAAAATTGGAATTTTTATTTGGCAAGCAATTCTCAAGATTCAATTTCAGAAAGTACCAATTGGACCCAGCTTAATCTTCCGCACGATTGGAGTATTGAAGGTGAATTCAATGAAACTAATCCGGCCAATTTAGGAGGAGGTTATCTTCCTGGTGGCTTAGGGTGGTATAAAAAGACATTTCAGGTAAAAGATAGTACTAAACTTACTTTTATAGAATTTGATGGTGTTTATTTGAACAGTGAAGTCTGGATTAACGGGCAGTATTTAGGCAAGCGCCCTAACGGCTATATCTCTTTTGAATACAATCTCACACCTTATTTGAAATACAACAATCAAGAGAATGAGATTTTGGTCAAGGTTGATAATTCCCAACAACCTAATTCCCGCTGGTATTCCGGTTCGGGAATTTATAGGAATGTATGGTTAAAAACAGTGAACAAGCTTCATGTTGCCAATTGGGGAACGTTTATAACAACACCACAAGTTACTAAAGACTTGGCTAATGTGTCTTTAGAAATAGCGCTTCAAAACAATAATCCTGTTTCAAAAGAAACTATTGTTAGAACTACTATATTAGATGAGGAAACTCAAGTTTCTGTAACTGAAATTTCTGCATCAATCAATCAAAACGAAAGCAAAACAATCAGCCAAAAGCTACAGGTTGAAAACCCTAAATTTTGGTCTGTAGAAACACCTAAGCTCTATACGGCTTACACCGAAATTTTAGTGAATAATAAAGTTGTAGATGCTTACAGTACACCTTTCGGAATTAGAACTTTTGAATTCCATTTAGAGAAAGGTTTTCTGTTAAATGGTGAACAAGTTAAAATTAAAGGCGTGTGTTTGCACCACGATTTGGGGCCTTTGGGTACTGCAGTAAATAGAAGAGCTGTAGAGCGTCAATTGGAGATTATGAAAAACATGGGCGTTAATGGTATTCGTACATCTCACAACCCGCCAACTCCAGAACTATTGGATTTATGCGATCAAATGGGTTTTATTGTAATGGACGAGTCTTTTGATATGTGGAACAACACCAAAACCGAATTTGATTATGCCAATGATTGGGACAAGTGGCACAAAAAAGATTTAGAAGACTTTATAAAACGCGATAGAAATCATCCAAGTATTTTTATTTGGAGTGTTGGCAATGAGATTCAGGAGCAATGGAATGAGCAAGGAGTGGAAACCACTAAAATGTTAAAGGCCATTGTGCGAAAATTAGATACCACAAGGCCTATTACGGTTGCCATGAATCCTCCTGTAAACATGCCTAGTACAGATGTGACCACACAGTTCGATGCTTCAAAAGTATACTTGAATCCTGTTGCAGCTTCAGGTGAATTGGATGTCATTGGGTACAATTATGCACATCAAACCTTTCCGTTTCATCAAAAGAATTTTCCTAACACACCCTTTATTGCCACCGAAACAACTTCGGGGTTACAAACACGGGGCTATTATGACAAAAAATCGGATACATTAAAGCGTTGGCCTGTTCGTTGGGATTTACCTTTCGATGGCGGAAACCCTGGTAATACAGTTTCGGCTTACGATCAAGTGAGCACACCATGGGGCTCTACCCATGAAGAAACCTGGAAAATTGTCAAGAAATATGATTTTCTTTCAGGTATGTATATCTGGACGGGATTTGATTACATAGGCGAACCAACGCCTTATGTATGGCCTTCTAGAAGCTCTTATTTTGGCGTTGTAGATTTAGCAGGTTTTCCAAAAGATGTGTACTACATGTATCAAAGCGAATGGACAGATAAGGATGTGTTGCATGTCTTTCCGCATTGGAATTGGGAAGCGGGAGAAACCGTTGATGTTTGGGCTTATTATAATAATGCCGATGAGGTAGAGCTTTTTATTAATGAAAAATCATTCGGCATAAAGAAAAAGGAAAACGACGACCTGCATGTTGTGTGGCGCGTGCCTTTTGAAGCTGGAACACTCAAAGCAGTTTCCAGAAAAAATGGTGAAGTGGTTTTAGAGAAAGAACTAAAAACGGCTGGTGAAGCTGCTACCTTTCAACTTTCAAGCGATAGAGCTTCTATTTCTGCCGATGGTAAGGATTTGGCATTTATTACAGTTGACATTGTAGATAATGAAGGGAATTTTGTTCCAACAGCAAGCAATCAGTTAAACTTTAGTGTAGAAGGTGAAGGAAAGCTTGTGGGTGTTGCCAATGGCGACCCTACCAATCATGAATCGTTTAAAGGCAATACACATAAAGCGCTCAACGGAAAATGTTTAGTTGTAGTGCAAGCTACTAAAAAAGTAGGAGAAATTAAGCTTTCGGTAACTTCCGAAGGCATAAAAAGTAACAGTATAAATATAGCAGTTAAGTGATTTTAAACCCGGAGTTAATACATTTTTTTGAATTAGTTAGAAGTTAATTAAAAGAAGAGCTTATCTGTGCGCATCTTAATTTCGGGTTTTTTTATTGACAAAAGAGATTTAAATATAAAAGCATAAACCAAATTAAACTATTAAAAATGAGACAACGTTTTCTTATCTCACTATTGTTGGCAGTAACTTTTTTTTCGTGTAAAAAAGAAGTAGAAGCACCAACCGAATATGCAATACATTCACCCAGTAAGGTCAATACCATTACATTCAGCATCGTTAACGGGAAGCCAATTTATAAGGTAAATCATGGAGAAAAAGAAGTTGTCTTACCATCGCAATTAGGATTTGTTTTTAAGGATAACGATTCTTTAGCCAATAACTTAGAAGTAATAAATGTAAACGAAACAACTCTTGATGAAACTTGGGAGCAAGTATGGGGCGAGAAGCACAATATACAAAATAACTATAACGGACTTATAGTTGAATTACAGGAAAAATCCAGCACAAAGAGAAAATTGAATATTGAGTTTCGTGCTTTTGATGATGGCGTGGCATTTCGTTATGTGTTTCCAAAACAAAATGTACAGGATAGCATTTTTATCATGAACGAGTTGACAGAGTTCAATCTAAAAGATGACGGTGATTCTTGGTGGATACCAGCTTACAAAGCCAACCGTTACGAGCATTTGTTTACACAAACAAAAGTGAGCGAAATTGATACGGTACACACACCTTTTACCATAAAAAGCAATAGCGGATTGTATTTAAGCTTGCATGAAGCCAATTTAAAAAACTTTGCGAGCTATACAGTTGCCAAAAAAGAAGGCACACAATTGGATTTAGATTTAATGCCTTGGAGCGATGGCGTAAAAGTGCGCACAACAGAAACTTTTACAACGCCTTGGAGAACACTTCAAATAGGAGAAAAACCAGGCGATTTAATTGAATCTTACATGGTTTTGAATTTAAACGACCCTAACAAACTAGAAGATTTAAGCTATATAGAAACCTATAAATACACAGGAATTTGGTGGGGTATGCACATTAGTAAATACACCTTTTATGAAGGGCCCAAACATGGTGCTAGTACTAAAAATTCTTTGGAATATATAGATCTTACCAAACAATTGGGCGTTCACCACATGTTAATCGAAGGCTGGAATAAGGGCTGGACACCAACCTGGTACGAAAACAAAATGCACCAATTTAGTTTTACCCAACCCACAGACGATTTTGATTATCAAAAAGTGGTGGAGTATGCCACAGAGAACAATGTGAAAATAATCGGGTATCACGAAACAGGCTCAAACATTATCAATTACAAAAAGCAAATTGATGCAGGTATGCAACTTTACAAAGATTTGGGTATACACGATATTAAAATCGGCCAAGTAGGCGACATGCTTAATATGAAGGAATGGCACGGGAGTCAATTTGGTGTAGAATATTACCGCTGGGTACTGGAAAAAGCAGCGCAATATCAATTAACGGTAAATTTTCATGAGCCCATTAAAGATACAGGAGAAAGAAGAACTTATCCAAATATGATGGCGCGAGAAGGTGCTCGCGGGCAAGAATATAATGCTTGGAGTGAAGGTAATCCGCCAAGTCATACGGTTATTTTACCATTTACCCGAATGCTTTCGGGACCAATGGATTTTACTCCTGGAGTTTTGGATATCATGCAAGAATCTGGATTTAACGGCAGGCGTGTGCATACTACTGCAGCCAAACAATTAGCGATGTACGTGGTGTTCTATTCGCCCATTCAAATGTTAGCCGATTTACCTGAAAACTATGTTGGTAAAGCAGAGTTTCAATTTTTAGCAGATGTACCTACAGATTGGGAAGATACCAAAGTGCTGGATGCCGAAATAGGTGAATACATTACCACTGTGCGAAAAGATTTAAAAAGTAACGATTGGTACTTAGGAAGTATGACAAACGAAAAAGCTAGAGATTTTCAAGTAGATTTGTCCTTCTTGGGTGAAGGCTCTTACGAAGCGCAAATATATGCCGATGCCGAAGGCACCGACATTAACAACAACCCTACAAAGGTGACTATTTCAAGACAAGAAGTTACTGCTAGCGATAAGCTTTCAATTCATTTAGGAGCTGGTGGCGGCGCAGCAATCCGATTTAAAAAACAATAAATATTAACACATGAAACAGACATTGATTTGTATCTCGGTAGCAACTGGAATGTTGTTGGCAGCATCCTGCAAAAAGGAAGCTAAGGCAAATGTTGAACCAGAAACAGGATCTGAAACAGTAAAGGAAAAGGCATATCAGGGAAAACCTATAACCAAAGCTTTTGATGCCAAAATTGACAGCTTGGTCGCACAAATGACCCTTGAAGAAAAAATAGGCATGTTGCATGGCAATACTATGTTTGCTACAGCTGCAGCAGAACGCTTAGGAATTCCAGAGTTAACCATGGCCGATGGCCCTTTGGGCGTACGCGAAGAAATATCAAAAGATTCGTGGGCGCCGGCAGGTTGGGATAACGATTTTGCAACCTATTATCCTGCAGGTGGTGGTGTTGCTGCTACTTGGAACCCAGAACTTGTCTATCAATTTGGATACAGTGTAGGAGAAGAAACCATTGCTAGAGATAAAGATGTCTTGTTATCACCTGCCATTAATATCATCAGAACACCTTTAGGAGGTAGAACCTATGAGTATTTCACTGAAGACCCTTTTTTAAACAAAAAGCTTACAGTACCTTTTATTGTTGGGCTTCAGGAGAACGATGTGGCTGCTTGTGTAAAGCATTATGCAGCTAACAATCAGGAAACCAATCGCGATTTTGTAGATGTACAAATCGATGAGCGCACGCTTCGAGAAATTTATTTGCCTGCTTTCAAGGCGGCTGTTCAGGAAGCGCATGCTTATAGTTTTATGGGTGCCTACAACAAGTTTCGCGGTGATTATTTATGTGAAAACGATTATATGCTTAATCAAGTACTTCGCGACGAATGGGGTTTTGAAGGCATCGTTATTTCCGATTGGGCAGCGGTGCATGATACCAAGAAAGCTTTAGAAAACGGTACCGATATTGAAATGGGGACACCAAAACCATTCAATGAATTTTATTTTGCAGATGCTTTAATAGAAGCAGTAAAAACTGGAAAAGTAGCCGAAAGTGAAGTAGATAAATCTGTGAAACGCATTTTGCGGGTTATGTTTACTTTAAAAAGTATTGATGATAAAGGAAGAGCCAAAGGCAGTATTGATACCGAAGCACATTTTCAAGATGCCTATAACATAGCGTCAGAAAGTGTGGTCTTACTAAAAAATGATACTAACTTATTGCCACTTCAACTAGAAGGTGTTAAAAGCGTTGCAGTAATTGGCCATAATGCCACCAAAAAAAATGCTTTAGGTGGTTTTGGTGCAGGTGTAAAAACCAAACGGGAAGTTACACCTTTAGAAGGTCTTAAAAATAGACTTCCCAAGGATGTGACCATAAATTATGCCGAAGGGTATCAAGAGCGCTATTCAAAAACCGAAAAAGCCAAGTTAGGTGACATTACTTTAAACGGTCCAGTAACCATTAATGAGTTGGATTCTAAATTGGTAGAAGAAGCAGTAAATGCTGCCAAAAATTCTGAAGTAGCAATTATCTTCGCCGGTTCTAATAGAGATTATGAAACCGAAGCATCCGATAGAGCAAGTTTGGATTTGCCTTTTGGACAAGAGGAGTTAATTGAAAAAGTATTAGAGGCGAACCCAAACACCATTGTCGTGTTTATAGCTGGAGCACCTTTTGACATCAAAAGCATTACCGAAAAGTCTCACGCCGTTATCTGGTCTTGGTTCAACGGTTCTGAGGGCGGTAATGCTTTAGCTGATGTTTTATTGGGTAAAATAAACCCATCAGGGAAATTGCCATGGACCATGCCCGCTAAGTTAGAAGATTCGCCTGCACATGCTACGCATAGCTTTCCTGGAGACAGTACTGTGGTTTACAAAGAAGGCATTTTAGTTGGCTACCGTTGGTTTGATACCAAAAAGATTGAGCCAATTTTTCCTTTTGGCTACGGTTTGTCCTATACATCTTTTGAGTTATCCAACCTTAAAACCGACAAACAGGAATATACGGAAAGTGATACTATAAAGGTTGAGGTTTCTGTTAAAAACTCTGGAAAATTAGATGGGAAAGAAGTGGTTCAGGTCTATGTGTCTAAACCCGAATCTAAGGTGGAGCGAGCAGCGCAGGAATTAAAAGGCTTTGCTAAGAAACAGGTGGCTTCTGGTAAGGAAGAAACCGTGACTATTTCAATACCTGTTAAAGAATTGGCGTTTTATAATGTAGAAACTAAGTCTTGGGAAGTTGAAAGAGGGGCTTACATCATTAAGGTGGGGAATTCTTCACGAAACATAACTTCAGAAGTAACTATATCAATTCAATAATTTAATACTATAGATAAATGAAAAACATAGTGAAAATCACAATAGTACTTTCGGTTTTGTTGGGTTTTGCAGCTTGCAATGATTCCGATGACCGTTATGCCGATAGCAGCATTTCTGTTGCAACAACAGAGCTTAATTATTTGTCAAACGGCGGCGAAAGAATGTTCGATATCAATGCCTCTCATAGCATTGGTTGGGGCGTGAGTTCAGAAGCCGATTGGTTAACAGTTTCTACTACTTCAGGTTACGGAGACGAAACCATTATGGTAACCGCTTCTGCAAACCCAACAAATACTACTAGAACAGCAATTGTTAAGGTTTCAACGCATGAGAGAACTTTCGACGTACTTGCTACACAACAGGCTTCTGTAGATTATATTGAGCCAGATTCGAGTGAAATGAGTAGCTTGACTTCAGTGCAATTAACTACCGAAATGGGTGTTGGCTGGAACGTAGGGAATTCCTTAGATGCGGTTGGTGGCGAAACCGTATGGGGCAATCCGCTTATCAGTCAACAGTTAATCGATGCAGTAAAGGCAGCAGGTTTTAACACAGTGAGAATTCCAATTGCATGGAGCAACTATGTCGAAGAAGGAGATGATGCTTATATAATTAGTGAAGCTGGTTTAACACGTGTGGAAGAAGTGGTAAATTATGTATTGGATAACGATATGTTCGCCATGATAAACATCCATTGGGATGGTGGTTGGTTACAGCCTACTTATGACGATGAAGAATATGCCAATGACCGATTGGAAAAAATGTGGAAACAAATAGCTATTCACTTCAGGGATTATGATTATCATTTAATCTTTGCGGGAACAAATGAGGTTATGGTAGAAGGCGATTATGGCACACCAACCGAAGAATATTACACAGTTCAAAACGGATTTAACCAAACGTTTATTTCAACCGTAAGAGCTACAGGTGGAAGAAATGCCTACCGCTATTTAACAGTGCAGGGTTTTAATACAAACATTGACCATACGGTTAATTTTGCGGTGTTGCCAACAGATACTATTGAAAACCGTATGTTAATGGAAGTGCATTATTATGATCCTTATGAATTTGCATTGGTTACCGATAATGACGATGCTTGGCAATGGGGCTCTATCGCTACAGACCCATCGGCAACTGCTGGTTGGGGTAACGAAGATTGGTTGGAAACCCAATTCCAAAAAATGTACGATAATTTTGTAAGCGAAGGTGTAGGTGTTATTTTAGGAGAATATGGAGCATCTTACAGAGCCAATGTTGCTGGAGCCGAAACTTATAGAGCTTATTATTACCAAAAAACAACCGAATCGGCTTTAGAACATGGTATGGTTCCTGTAGCTTGGGATAATGGTTCTTTGGATAACCACCAAATGG
>Ga0079224_100009655_pt1 | contig 13185 bp, 15 predicted proteins | sample Stecom2015_FD_80414 | JGI IMG/M metagenome (GOLD analysis project Ga0079224, IMG submission 80414) | Agricultural soil microbial communities from Utah to study Nitrogen management - Steer compost 2015 | ecosystem: Environmental > Terrestrial > Soil > Agricultural land | place: USA: Utah... | reverse complement strand
GTCTATTTCTTCTAATTTTCCACTTAGGCCGTAAATATGGATATCATTAAAGTCAATGCCTTCCACGTCAGTCCCTCCAACAAGATTCTTGTAACGAAATTCAAGATTTTCTATCTCTGCATCGGGCAAAAAGAATTCGAACTTACTATCTTTCTTTTTGTCCTTATCTTTTGGCGAAAAGTAGTCTTCGATAAAGGAAAAGTTCGTTGTTGAATCCCGGTTTTTCTTAACTGAAATCTTACCATTTCGAAGTACTAAGCCATTCAGGGTTAATTTTGAATTGAATATGGATCTTAAGTCTACACTGGATCGCAACTCCTCAACGTACAAAAGCGTATCTTGTTGCCGGTCCTCAATATAAAATTTATGTATTTCTATAGAATTAAACGGCTTGAAATAAATCGATTCCAATGTGATCGTCGTTTCAAGCTCCTTCGAAAGATATTGAGAAGCTTTTTGTGCGGCAAAGTTTTGGACAGGGCGAAATTGTAGCGAAAAAACAAGGCACGTTAACAATATTACTATTCCTAACAATACCCATAACGTTATTTTTATTCCTTTTTTGATACTTTTGTATTTAAAATTAAACTAAAATCAATTGGCAGTTATACTCGGCATTGAATCAACATGTGATGAAACCTCTGCATCTATATGTATAGACGGTGAAATCCATTCAAATATTATCGCAAACCAAACCATTCATGAACAATATGGTGGAGTTGTACCTGAGCTTGCATCCAGAGTACACCAACAAAATATTATTCCTGCAGTAGACCAATCGATATTGAAAGCAAAAATACAGAAAAATGACATAGATGCAGTAGCTTTTTCTCGAGGACCTGGATTGCTGGGTTCGTTGCTTGTGGGCACTTCCTTCGCCAAAGCATTTGCTTTGTCAAAAAGCATCCCTTTGATAGAGATAAACCATATGCAAGCTCATATCTTGGCACATTTTATTGATGATCCAAAACCAAAATTTCCTTTTTTATGCCTTACTGTTTCGGGAGGGCATACTCAGATTGTCAAGGTTGTAGACTACTTCCAAATGGAGCTCTTAGGCCAGACCTTAGATGATGCTGCTGGTGAAGCATTTGACAAAACCGCTAAAATATTAGAACTGCCCTATCCTGGCGGGCCATTAATTGATCAATATGCCCGGACCGGCAATCCGAGTGCTTACCCTTTTCCTGAACCCAAAATTGCGAACTTCGACTTTAGTTTTAGCGGCTTAAAGACTTCGATCCTTTATTTCATACAGAGAAATGTAAAAGAAAACCCGAAGTTCGTTCAAGAAAACCTGCCAGACATTTGTGCGTCCGTTCAAGCCAGAATTGTGAGCATCTTGTTAAACAAACTGGAGAAAGCGGCGTTGCAAACAGGTATTCATCAGATTGCTATCGCCGGGGGAGTTTCCGCAAATTCAGGCTTACGGCAGGGTTTAGAACAACTAGGAGCGAAACATGGCTGGAAGACTTTTATACCTAAGTTTGAATACTGCACAGACAACGCCGCTATGATAAGCGTTGCGGGCTATTATAAGTTTTTGAAAAAAGATTTTACAAACCAGGACGTGGCTCCGATTACAAGATGGGCAGTTGATTAATTTTTTTAATCAAGATTTATAACGACTTTTGTCTTCACATGCTAAAAAAATGGATACACCAAGCCTCTTCTTTCTGATAATATTTGCGATTCCGCTAATCGTTTTTCTTTTTTGGGTTATTAGAAAAGACAAGAAAAACAAAAAATGGGGATATATCGTCTTAACAGTTATTGTTGTAGCTGCTCTGTATGTAGCCTTTTTCAAAGCGCCTTCCTACGAACAGTTCTTTCCAGAAAATTAGCAAGGTTAGCTTTTTAGATCGTCTTGACGAATTTCGTATCGTAATTCTCAATGTCAATGATGTATTGATTTTGAGTAAGGAAATCAAATAAAGGCTTTGCTTCGTTAGACACAGGCATATTTTCGGTAGTAATGATCCTGTTTTCTTTCTTATTCAAATACGGATAAGCATACAGTTTGACATTCTTACTGAACATTCCACTTACATAGGCTAATAGCTCATCGGTGTAATTGCCCCCATATAGCTTAGAATTGAATATATTTTTCAAATTGGAAATATTGGTAGAAATGCCGACAATCTGAGGTTTGAATCGCGCTAAAAATTCCGCAAGGATATTATTTCGTGAGAAATTTGAAACGATGACATGATTTCCCGTGGCACACAAGCTCTCTGCCCGTTCGGCAAAGGCTTTAAGATCATCATTGCTCAATTCGGGATGATCCTCCAATACATTGGACATCAGTACTTCAATCATTACAACCAAGTTTGATTCATCAATATTGGAGTTGCGCTTGAATTCCTCTACAGCAAGATTGAATAAATCAAAGTTAGGATTTGATTTTTGTTTGTATTTGGTACGAAGGATCATCACATCTTTTTTATACAGGAAGTCTTTGGCTTGCAATGACTTTCCGGAAGGAGAAAATATCGCTGCGCTCGAAAACTCTTTCGCAACGAGATAAAGGTTCAGCAATCGCTCATTTACTCCTTTGAAGGCTGGGCCCTTTACCCGTACAAGATCAATCTCTACCGAACCCGAAGAGAGGTTGTCAACCAGCGATTCAATCATTGTCTGCATATCATTCTTATAATAATATGCTGCGTAGATAAGATTTACTCCTAAGATTCCAAGCACCGTCTGTTGTAACGTGGAGTCGCTATCTAAAAGTCGTACGTGGAAAATTATATCATTGGATTCGCCGCCGGGTTCCACCTGAAAGCGGACACCTATCCAGCCATGAGGATCATTAGTCTTATTGAAATTTAATGTGGTTACCGTATTTGCAAACGCAAAAAGCGCCTTGTTTTCATATTTAGGGCCTACTAACCTTTCTGTCAATAGCCGATACTCATGGTCGAGCATCTTTTCTAACCTGGATTGACTAACGTATCGCTTTGTTTCTTCGACTCCATAAATAGAATCGCTAAATGCCATGTCATAAGCCGACATTGATTTGGCTATGGTACCCGAGGCAGCGCCAGCAGTAAAAAAATTACGAGCTACCTCCTGTCCTGCACCTATTTCTGCAAACGTACCATAAATCTTCCCATTCAAATTGATCTGTAAAGCCTTTCGCTTGGTCTCAAAAATTTCTCTTGCCATGCTGCAAAATTACAACATTTCTAACTTATGGAGACAATAGAACAACGCAGCAGTATGCAAGGCCTGCCCAAATCCATTTTCGAGAAGAATTTGTTTGGTTTCTGCGGGAGATGCTAATATGATTTGGATTTCCTCCTGGGAGTCTAGTTCCTGATCTTGTACTCTGATACCTCCCCGAGCCAGATAAGTAGTTGTGATGTTATTACTAGTAGCCGGGCTTGGAAAAAGTTCACATACCTTTTCAAAAGTATCAAACTGATATCCTGTCTCCTCCATCAACTCACGCCTGGCAGCAACTTTCGGATCTTCGCCATCCTCGATTACTCCTCCAGGAATTTCCAAAACGGTGGAGGCAGTTCCGTGCCTATATTGCTTAACCAATATAAATTCATCTTCAGCTGTCAAGGCCACAATATTTACCCAGTTTGGATATTCGAGCACATAATATTCAGGCACGATATGCCCGGACGGCATTTGGCAAACATCTTTTCTCAATACTGCCCAAGGCGCTTTCACCAAATAGGTAGAATCGATCAGCTTCCAAGTTAGCTCGCTCATATATTACACAGGTAAATTGTTGATACAACGATCCAGACTATCCTGCCAATGAGCAATCGTGATCTTAAATGCTTCTTTGATTTTGGATTTGTCCATGACTGAATAAGCCGGTCGGGTAGCTTTGGTGGGATACTCGGAAGTACGCATAGGCCTTAAGCGTACACTTAAACCCGTACTCTTAAATATTGCGTGAGCAAAGTCATACCACGATGCCGTACCTTCGTTGCTATAATGAAAAAGACCATAAGTGGTGATCTCGGCTTCGGCAAGCTTGATAATTAGCTCAGCTAGATCGATCGCATACGTGGGCGATCCCACTTGATCGTAAATCACACCCAATTCATCTCTTTCCTTACCTAGGCGAATCATTGTTTTTAAGAAATTATTTCCAAATTCCGAATAAAGCCAGCTTGTACGAATGATAATATGCTTATCCCAATTGCGTATAATTGCTTCTTCGCCTAAAAGCTTCGTTTTGCCGTACGTATTGATGGGGTTAGGAGCTTCTGATTCGTCAAGCGGATGCGCCGCATTGCCGTCGAAAACAAAGTCGGTTGATACATGAATTAGAAGTGCATCATATTGTGCACAAAGGTGCGCGATAGCTTCTGGCGCCTGAGCGTTTACTGCTGCAGCCTTCAAGGGTTCGTCTTCCGCCAAATCCACAGCGGTATAGGCGGCACAATTGATGACAATATCAGGAGCATGAGTCTTGAAAACTTCCTTTAAATGGCTTTCTTCCAAAATATTAACATCGTCAGAACTGAAATAAACCAAGTCTAATTGCTTACTCCCGGTTTTTTTTAAACATTGAGCCAACTGGCCGTTGCCTCCAAATACTATTACCTTCTTCATTTTTATTCCCCTACTAAAAATGGTAAAGACAAGTCTTTTTCAGTAATAATCCGATCGTCCGTCTGAATGAGCCAATCAATATTTAGAGAAGGATCAGCGTAGTTAACTCCTCTCTCAGCATCCTTATTATAGAAATTATCACATTTGTAGAAAAATTCCGCTGTTTCACTTAAAACTCCAAATCCGTGATAAAATCCTCTTGGGACAAATAACTGCAACTTATTTTCGGCACTCAAGCGCACCGAATAAGCTTCTCCATAAGTAGGACTCCCTTTTCGTGCATCCACGATGACATCCAGCACTTCCCCTTTCAATACTCTTACTAATTTGGCCTGAGCATGCTCATCGACTTGCGAATGAAGGCCTCTGATTACTCCATAGGAAGAAAAGGACTGGTTATCCTGAACAAAATCTACTGATAGACCGGTTGTCTTTTCAAATTTTTGGTGGTTATAACTTTCGAAAAAATAACCGCGCTCGTCTTCAATGATCCGCGGTTTCAGAAGAAAGCACTCATGAAAGGGAGATGCAATAATTTCCATTAGATATCTATTTTAATTTTTTGATTAATAACACCACTTCTTTTGCTTCTTTAACATCATGCACACGCAAAATATTAGCGCCTTTTAGAAGCAAAACAGTATTCAAAGCCGTTGTGCCATTTAGGGCATCTTGAGCACTTACTCCTAAGGATTTATATATCATAGACTTCCGGGATATTGCACCCAATAGAGGTAGTCCAAATATTTTAAATTCCGAAAACCGATTTATAAGTTCAAAATTTTGGTCCAGATTTTTTGCAAATCCAGGTCCCGGATCCAATATGATGTCTTTTACACCGTAGGACCGCAATAAGCCAATTTTCTCTGCAAAGTAAATACAAATTTCCGACATCAGGTCTTCATAATTTGTGAGCGATTGCATTGTTTCTGGTGTGCCACGCATATGCATTAAGATATAGGGCACTTGCAATCTTCCTATCATCTCAAACATTGCGTCATCCAAACTCCCGCCGGAAATATCGTTAATGAGGTGTGCACCGTTTGAAATTGCGGCTTTTGCTACTTCTGACCGAAACGTGTCTATCGAAATAATGGCATCCGGAAACTCCCATTTGCATCTTTCTACAAAAGGTATTAAGCGATCAATCTCTTCTTGTTCAGTGACATAAGAAGCACCCGGCCGCGATGAATAAGCCCCTACATCAAGCATATCGGCACCTTCTACTAAAAGTTTTCGTGCCTGTTCAATTGCATTGTCTATCAATGAGTATCTACCACCATCGAAAAACGAATCAGGTGTAAGATTAATGACACCCATAATCAATGGATCGCTGAGATCAATTAAAGTGTTACTGACATTTATAGTGGCAACTTCTGAGTCCGGCACAAGATATATTTTAATATGTGTTCGCTAAATTAAGTATATTCCGGTAATTTTGTGGAAAGGAACGCGAAATGCTTTACATTATTATGGAGACGAATAAGACAATATGAAAGATACTACTGCTGAATATAATTTGGTAATAAGGCAATGCAAAGCGTTATTTTTAAAAAAAGCAAAAGATTACGGTACAGCGTGGCGTATCTTGAGGCTATCTTCCATAACTGATCAGATTTTTATAAAAGCACAAAGAATTCGGACCTTAGAGGTAAAAGGAGTATCGAAAGTTGACGAAGGAATTTCTCCAGAGTTTATAGGCATCATCAACTATTGCATTATCGCTCTAATTCAAATGGAATTAGGTGTAGATGGAGAGACTGACCTAAGCTACGATCAGCTAGAAATTAAATACGATGAAAAAGTAAAGGAAGCTTATGATCTGATGATGGCCAAAAATCATGACTACGGTGAAGCCTGGCGCGATATGAGACCGAGCTCATTGACTGATATGATTTTGATGAAAATTCTTAGAGTGAAGCAAATTGAAGACAATAAAGGTGCAACACTGGCTTCCGAAGGAGTATCGGCTAATTACCTCGATATGTTGAACTACGCCGTTTTCGCGCTTATCAAAATCGACCTCGCTCCTTAGAAAAGAATACTATGGAAAAACGATCTACTTCTCAAGCTTTCTTTTATCTGATCTGGTGCGTTCGCCTATTAGTTGCCGTTCTATTTATATTTTCCGGTCTCATCAAAGCGAATGACCCAATAGGGTTCAGTTACAAACTCGTTGAGTATTTCGTTGTTTTTGGGCTGCATTTTTTAAATAACCTGTCCGTAGGTATCGCCATACTTATTTGCAGTCTGGAAATTATTCTTGGCGCTTTGCTCCTGTTAGGATTTTGGAGCAGGAGAGTTATCTGGGGATTGCTTCTTCTTATTGTCTTTTTCACCTTCTTGACGTTTTATTCGGCATTTTTTGAAGTTGTTACATCCTGCGGATGTTTTGGTGACGCCATCCCGCTAAGCCCTTGGGAATCTTTTATTAAAGACTGTATATTACTCGTCCTGATTGGGGTGTTGTTTTATTTCAAAGATGCCATCACTCCTCTCATTCCCGAACAATATACCCAGAACATACTCACCGCCGCTATTGTTGTTATATCAATCGGCTTCGGGGTGTACACTTATAACTTTATGCCGATCATCGATTTCCTACCATACAAAAATGGAAATCATATCCCCTCGTTAATGACCGTGCCCGAAGGGGAGTTGCTCCCTCAGTATGAGACGATCTACCACCTTGAAAATAAGGATACACAGGAAACAAAGAAAATAACCGATAAGGAATACCTGGAATCAGAAATATGGAAGGATGAGCGCTGGAAAATAGTAGGAGATCCAGAAACTAAACTGGTAAAAGCCGGATATACCGTGCCAATAGCTGATTTGGTGATTAGTGATGCAGATGGAATGGACCGTACGGATGAAATTGTCGAGAACCCCGACTACAACCTGATTATCGTAGCGTATAACCTAGATGAAACTAACATATCTGGCCTAGAGCAACTTAATGAGCTAGCGCTTTCATCTGAAGAGTATCGGGTACGAACAGTCCTTTTAACTGCCAGCACGAGCACAAAGGTTAATGAGATCACCGAGTCTCTTGATTTATATGCAGAAGTATTTTACGTTGATGCTGTTCCTTTGAAGAGTATGGTTCGTTCAAATCCGGGGCTGATGCTTTTAAAAGACGGCGTTATCCTGGATAAATGGCATCATCACATTTTACCTTCTGTCGATGATCTTGCTGATAATTATTTCACTAAATAAAAGATGTCGTTTATAAACAATTCACCTATCAACTCTCCAATTTTTTTGATCGGTTTTATGGGCTCTGGAAAAACTACGATGGGTAAGAAGATCTCTAAGAGTAATGACATCCCTTTTATTGATCTCGATCGCCAGTTCGTAGAACATTCGCAAATGAGCATAGCAGATTTCTTTGACAGGCATGGTGAAGTTAAATTTCGTGAGCTGGAAAGTTCACTATTGAAAACAATTGCGCTTGATAAAGGGTTAATTGTGTCTACAGGGGGAGGGACACCCTGTTTTCATGATAATATGGAGTGGATGAATCGTGCCGGAATAACAGTCTATTTGAAATTACCTCCCAAAGCGCTATTGAAACGCTTATCAGGTAAAGAAGGAGTTCAAAGACCCTTACTTAAAGGAAAGAGTGATGAGGAGTTGTTAGAATTTATCAGTGAAACGCTTGCTCGGAGAGAAGAATATTATGATAAAGCAAAACTTATTATTGACGCTCATAAGCTGAATGCCAATGAAGTCATGGAACTAATATCACAACACAACAATTGAGGTGATTACCTCCTTTCCTGCCCTATCATTCATTTTTTCCAGAATTTGACTTTTCATCATCATCAGTTGATTTTTAATTACTGACGATTCGAGCCGTACAAAAAGCTTTTTATCAGAAATATAAAGCTGTGTGGTTCTGCTCGCAATAGCATTCCCCATAAGTTCGGGCCAGGCAGCGATAAGAGCGGTCTCGTCAAACTTTCGCCGCAGCCTGTAAACATCTAAGAGCTGTTCGATAGCCTCCTTAACCGTTTTATCATTATTCCTTTTATTCATTGCTGGATCTTATTTCTTCTATCTCACCTCGAATTACCTCAAAGGTACGCAAATCACAAGGTATGTTTTTAAATACGTCCCGAACTTTTTCAGCGTTCGTATGCGTAATGAAAATTTGCCCAAACTCTTCTTTTGATACCATCTCCATTAGCCTTTTGATTCGCTTATCGTCCAACTTATCAAAAATATCGTCGAGCAGAAGAAGTGGTTTATACCCCTTCTTTTCGATGAGATAGCTATATTGTGCAAGCTTTAACGCGATAAGAAATGACTTCTGCTGACCCTGGGAACCAAACTTCTTAAGTGGCATTCCGTTTACGGTGAAAATGAGATCATCTTTATGAATTCCCGTTGTGGTTCGCTCGAGTTGGCGATCACGATCAGCCGACTCATTTAGCAAACTGTTAAAATCATAATTATTCAACTGTGATTCGTAAGAAAGAGTGACTGGTTCCGCGCCGTCAGTTATAAAAGCGTAATGTGTGTTGAACAATTCATTAAATAATTGCATAAACGCCTTCCGACAGGCATAAATCTTATTACCTGGAACTGCTAGCTGATCATTATAGATCGACAACAGATCTGGATCCATATACCCATGTCTTGCTTGCTTTAACAAACCATTGCGATTTTGAAGTATCCTATTATAAGCGATTAGCAAATCCAGATAACTGCTATCTGTCTGAGAGATAACGTTATCCATGAATCTTCGCCTCTCCTCGCTACCGTCTGTTATGATGATAGAGTCATTTGGAGAGATCATTACTAAGGGATATAACCCGATGTGATCTGCCAATCGCGTGTATTCTTTTTTATTGCGTTTAAATTGCTTCTTTTGGTTCTTTTTTAAGCTACAGGAAATCACATCTTCATCTTCGTTTTTTTGGAATACCCCCTGAAGCATAAAAAAATCAGTGCCATTCTTTATTTGCTGAGAATCAACCGGATTAAAAAAACTTTTGCACAGAGCTAAATAATGAAGTGCATCAAGCAGATTCGTTTTTCCGGCTCCATTATCACCGGAAAACGCATTCACACCCTCAGAAAAGTTGATCGTGAATTCAGTATAATTTTTAAAATTTAAGGCCGAAAGCTGTTTAATCCACATAAGAAACAAAGATAGTGATTCCAAATTCATTAAAATCACGGCTTTAGGATATAATCTTTTCAAATTTTCTTGTTTCTACGCGGTAAAAATGTATTTTTGCAATCCGAATTATTTCAAGAAATGTCAACAGAAGAAACAAATAAAAGAGTTCAGACTTCCTTTACTCAAGGTGGAGATAGAAGCTTTATTCAAGAAAATCAAAGAAGTCTGGGTTTTATCGCGATCGGTATCGTCGTTCTAATTGTACTTTATTTCGGATACCAACAGTTGTATTTAGCTCCTCGAGCTGAAAAAGCTGTAAATGAGGTGTTCAAAGCGGAAACCTATGCTCAGATTGACTCGCTTCATAAATTAGCGATAAAAGGCGATGGATCATATCCGGGGTTTGAGCAGATTGCAAATGAGTACTCCAACACGCCTTCGGCGAATATTGCCAATGCCTATTTAGGGGGGCTTTATTTGCGTCAAAGCCAATATCAGGAAGCAGTTACTGCGCTGGAAAAATACAGTGCAACAGGTAGTCCGGTTTTGGACCCTTTGGTTACGGGCTTGTTGGGCGATGCATATTCTGAATTAAAAGATTATAAAAAGGCGGAAAATCAATATAAGAAAGCTGCAGATTTAAAGTCCAATGATTTCACTTCTCCCCTATTCCTGAAAAAACTAGGCTTAGTCAAAGAGGCTCAGAATGATTTCAAGGGTGCATTGGAAGCATACAATAAAATCAAGAAGGACTATCCTCAAAGTTACGAAGCATCCATGGTAGACGCTTACATTGGAAGAGCTGAAGCACGTCTATAACTTAAAGTAATTTATATCAAGCATGGCAACTCATCTTAAAAGTCTTTCAGATTTTGCTCATTTAGAAGTTCATTCTGCGGAAACTTTTACTTTTGGAATTGTTGTTGCGCAATGGAACGTGGCTGTTACTGGAGCTCTCTATGACGGCGCATATCAGCTCTTGCTTGATAAAGGTGCCAGGGCCGAGAATATAAAAACAATACAAGTTCCCGGAAGCTTTGAATTGACCTCAGGTGCGGATATGTTATTACATGATCCTTTAATAGACGCGGTAATATGCTTAGGATGTGTAATACAGGGAGAGACTCGTCATTTTGATTTTATATGTGATGCTGTTGCACATGGAATTACCAATGTCTCGCTAAAATATAGCAAACCTGTAATATTCGGTGTCTTAACTACTGATAACCAACAACAAGCTGAAGACCGCGCTGGAGGTATTCACGGAAACAAAGGCGAAGAAGCCGCGATTACAGCCATCCAAATGGCACAGATCCATTCCCAAATCGTCAAATAAGACGAATCCCTTTTTGACGAAATTTACTTTATCTTTGGTCAGAAGAAAGATAGTGGATTTAATTCTTGCCCGATTCTAGCGCAAGAAGCACTTATAATAGAAATATCATGTTTAATAAAAGAAAATACCTGTTTCTTTATAGCAGTCTAGTCTTCAATCTGCTTTTCTTTACTGCTAAGGGACAGGATATTAACACCATCGTAAATAAGCTTTCTGAAGGGTTGGGAAATGAGCAATCCTTGATAGAAGCTAGATTTCTGATGTTTAGCTGCATTTCTGAATCCCATGAACAAATAAAAGGGGAACATCTTTTCTTATATGACTGGAAGAGTAAAAACTGCAGATTTGACGGAAAAACTAAGGAAGGCAAGGATTTAACTGTTTTATTTAATGTTGCAGAACAATCTGGTGAGGTCTATATAGACGATAGGAAGGTACACTCACCGGAGATACTAAAATCCGTTATAGGGACATTTTCGGCCGATTCATATTTTCTTTTTACTCCCATATTAATTGCCAACGGAAGCCTTCGTCCTGTTGCACAGGAGTCGGAAATCATCGACTCCAAAAGGCATTACGTTCTCAGAGTCAATGCATTTGGAACGAGCGGCAATTACAGCAAACTGTTTATTGACTCCCAGAGTGGGAATATCAGCAAATGGCAAACCTTCGATAGATCTACCGAAAAGACGTATGAGTTTATCACCTCGAAAATAAAAGACGTAGGGGGCGGTTTGACGCTTGCTACAAGGTTTGCTGATAAAATAAATGGCAAGATTATTGAATATCCGGTTGTATCAGCATTATTAAACATCGAACCAGAAAAATTTAAAACTCCTTAATATGGATTGGATACCTTTAGTTTCATCAGATCAATTAGAAGAAATCCATAATAGCTCAAAGGCGAGTATTATCTTTAAACACAGTACCCGTTGTCCCATCAGCGGAATGGCGAAAAGAAATGTTCAGTTGGAGGCAGTATTGATACCTGAGGGCGTACCTGCTTACTTTTTGGACCTAATACAATTTCGGGATTTGTCAAATTTAATTGCGGAGAAATGGGCCGTGAGGCATGAATCACCTCAGTTGTTACTAATCCACAACAAAAAGTGCTTATACCATGCCTCGCATAACGACATAAGCATAGCAGAGGTTGTGAACAAAATTAAAGCAACGAACTCCTAAGGGAATCGATCTTTAATTACTTTTTCTAAAGCGAACATCTCGTCACGATATTTAGCAGCTTCCAAGAAATCCATTGCTTTCGCTGCTTTCTGCATTTGCTTTTGCGCATTTTCATAGGCCTTTTTCAATTGCGCCTGATCCATATACTGAACAACAGGGTCTGCGGCAAGACTGACATCATCCGGTCCGGCATAAGCCTTGGCAACTCCGCCTTTAAAATCAGCTACCGAGGTCTGTTCCATGATGGCCTCCCTCGATTTGCCAACAGTGCGTGGAGTGATTCCATGTTCAGTATTATAAGCAATCTGCTTTTCACGACGGCGATCTGTTTCCTCAAGCGTAATCTGCATGCTTTTCGTAATTTTATCAGCATACATGATCACCTTCCCATTCTCATTCCGGGCGGCACGTCCGATGGTCTGGATCAGCGAACGTTCTGACCGCAGAAAACCTTCCTTATCCGCATCTAAGATAGCAACAAGCGTCACTTCAGGCAAATCAAGACCCTCACGTAATAAGTTAATACCAACCAGGACATCGAATTCGCCAAGCCTCAGACCACGAAGTATTTCCACGCGTTCAAGCGTCTTTATTTCCGAATGGATATAGCGCACTTTGATGCCCAATCGCGCCATATATTTAGTAAGCTCTTCAGACATGCGCTTGGTGAGGGTGGTCACTAAAATCCTTCCACCGTCTTTTACAGTTTTATCGATCTCATCCAGCAGATCGTCAACCTGATTGACAATCGGTCGAATTTCTATCGGCGGATCAAGAAGCCCTGTGGGCCGTATCACCTGCTCCACGACAACTCCTTCAGTTTGCTGCAGCTCATAATCCCCGGGAGTTGCGCTAACATAAATAGTCTGAGGTGCAAGCGCTTCAAACTCTGGAAAGTTTAGCGGCCGATTATCCAGCGCTGCTGGCAACCTAAATCCATATTCAACGAGCG
>Ga0079224_100009654_pt1 | contig 13185 bp, 9 predicted proteins | sample Stecom2015_FD_80414 | JGI IMG/M metagenome (GOLD analysis project Ga0079224, IMG submission 80414) | Agricultural soil microbial communities from Utah to study Nitrogen management - Steer compost 2015 | ecosystem: Environmental > Terrestrial > Soil > Agricultural land | place: USA: Utah... | reverse complement strand
TCGAAAGGCGTTCCTCTAATTCATCTAATCTAGCAAACAATCTATCATAGGCTTGTTCATATGCCACTTGAGAACGGGAAAATCCACATTTATATACGCCATTGTTTACATCATGAAAAATGACTTCATTCAACGCGTCAATTTCCTCACGTAAACCACTTGGATATAAATCAGGAGCATTTTCTTTATGGAAAGGAGCCCAAACCGTTTCAAAATAATTTGTCAGCTTAAAATAATCATTATTGACAGCCTTTTTGGTTTCAAGATCTACCATGACCGGTACAGTTGGTCGACCTGTATAAGTAGGGTCAGCATTCTTATAAACCTCACTCACGTACTGAACACCAAGGACAGGATCAACATCATTTTCATCCAGGGAAAATTCCCAATCCACCCGCTCAATTCTTGGTCTCATTGGACTCACTTTTCCCAAACTAATTGCTTTTTCTAAGCCTAGAATTTTACGTACAATGACAGAGCGGTGTGCCCAAGGGCATGCGGCCGACCAAAATAAGCGATAGCGTCCAGCTTCAACAGGTAGCTCATCAGGATTGTTTCCAAAAGGTGTTGTAAAACGATTTGTTTGACGATTGAATGAACCATCCGTTTTTATTTCTGCTGGCTTTTTAGATTCAGCCGGAATGGCACAGCTCATTGTTTGATCTTTTTGTGTCATATCATTCTCTCCCCATGCTTATGGTTAATACATACTAATTCAATATGTTTAATGTAATTTACTCATTATCTAGTTTAATCGTCAAGGAATTAATCTTAAAAAACGGAACCTCAATCAGTGCTCGTTTTTAACCAAAATATAAACGTATAACTTAAGGGAAGAGAGAGCAACATATTTTTGTAAAATGGAGGATTATTCGCTTAACGACGGTATACCGATAAACTCATTTGCAATCTATTACGTATCGTTTTAGGAATTGATGATATACCAAGTAACCCGTTTGCGACTTATCATGACGTTTTGCTATACAGTGATTTGTCGATTAACCTTTTAAGCATAAAAAATACCCCTATTCTTTTAAAATGGGGTATTTCAACATTATTTTTTTAAAAATGCCTTTCCACCTACTTTTTCAACGAGTCGAGGAAATAGGGTATAAAACATACTACCTGCGTTCATCCAACCTGGTAGGTTGAGTTCACGCTTAGATGTAAGCATCGCCTGGACAATTTTAGATGCAACCACGTCTGGGTCTAACATAAACCGACTCACATTCTTCGCATATGTACCAGACTCATCTGCAATATCGAAAAAACGTGTTCGAATTGGTCCTGGATTTACGGCAGTTACATGAATATTTGTATTTGAAAGCTCCATTCGTAAACTATTCGTAAACCCAAGTACGGCATGTTTTGTAGCTGAATAGACACTTGATTTCGGTGTCGCGATTTTCCCAGCCTGTGATGCGATATTGATAATATGACCTGCATTTTGCTTCATCATTGTAGGCAATACCATCTTTGTACATGAAATGAGCCCAAACACATTAACTTCGAACATTGATTTCATCTGATCGATATTGGCATCTACCACATTTGCAAAAACACCAAATCCAGCATTGTTCACAAGAACATCAACCGTTTTTACGTTTCGTAAAATATCTTCAAACACGTCTTTTACATTTTCTGTATCACTTACATCTAGCTTATAAAACAAGCATTCTATGTTATACTTCTCTCGGATATTTTTCGCTATATTTTCTAACTGATCATAACTTCGAGCTAAAAGAACGGGAATTGCTCCCTGCTCTGCAACGAGATAGGCAATTTTTTCACCAAGCCCGCTCGAAGCTCCTGTAATCACAATCGCTTTTCCTTTAAGTCTTGCATTCATTGAATCTTTTTCACCTCAAGGGATTTTTTAGTTGGCATGATAGATATATTGTCCATTCACAACTTCGATCTTTATTTCACCTATTTCCTCAAGGTAGTCAAGTTGCCCTACTGTCTCAGAAACTGTAAAGAGAGGTTGCTTTAGGTACACTTTCGGAAATAATTTCGTACATATTTCAAAAGCAGTCATAGGCTTTTCCTTAATCATTTGCAATACTTGATAAGCCCTTTCCTTTTGTGACACAAAATTTTTCTGAATAAGCTCATGGGGATTTAGAATATCGTCTCCATGACCAGTCACAACCCTTGACATATCAAGAGTTAAAAGTTTTCTTAACGAATTATTATATTGAATTAATGGTCTTGGTCTCGCAATTTCACCAAATTGCGGTGGTTCAAGCAATGGATTTGGAGAGATTCTTGCTAGAAGAGTGTCACCTGCAATCAGCATTCCATCCGCTTCCCTATAGAGAACAATATGGCTTTGTGCATGTCCAGGGGTCTCTAACACCGTAAAACCTGCTAATCCTTCAATTGTATCTCCTTCTTCTATCGTTGCTGTTAGCGACCTACAGCAAGAATATTTCAACTCTTCATCCATGTCAATTAATGCCATAAATGCTGGATTAAGTCCTAATTGGGTAAAGAGCTCTTTATAAAAAGGCTCATTGTCTTCAAAGAACTGCTTATCTTGACTAATCCATGGTTGATTTTTAGCATGACCGATGATTGGAATATCTTTACTAAAATAATCAAGAAGGCCGACATGATCTGGGTGATGATGAGTAATCACAATTTGTTCAATATCCGATGGTTGATACCCAAGATGAGACAGTTGCTCATTAAAAGAATGCCATGCTTCCTCTGTTTTTGCACCAGCATCAATTAAGGTTAGGGTGTCTCCCTTCACTACATATACATTTACGTCTCCGACTGCAAAAGGCGTTGGCAAGGTAATTTTAAAAACATCCTTAGTGGTTGTAAGTTTACTCATAGTAATCTCCTTTGTACGGTATCACTCAATATTCGTTACATTCATTATCTAATGTTAGTTTACCTTTTTCACTTCGCTTTGTCATTATATTCGAATAACTTCTCAACTATGTACTAAAAATTGGGCTTATCCTTTTAAACAAAGGCCCTTGACATCCCATTAAAATCAGTGCATAATTCCATTAATATAAAAATCGAAAAGCAATGATTAGGACTAGTAAATCATGTAATGGTGACAAGAGAATGAGACCCGTTGGCTGAAAGGTCCCATCACCCACTTCTTGATTGAACCTACCTATGAGCTGTTAGGAAAACCTAACCGTTCACCCACGATACGGGTTCTAAAGTGGAACATCGAAAAAAGATGTTAAGTAAGGTGGTACCGCGGATAGTAGACCTATTCCGTCCTTTTTCAGGATGGAGTAGGTCTTTTTATTTTAGGCTCTTTTCTAAAAGAAAAGATTGTTGCTACAAACCTTGTTGTTATTGACACGATTGATTTCCGCTGCAGGTGGACGCTCCTGAGCGGGCGTGGCTTGAGCCTCCTCAACGAAAGGTGGAGGCGGCTTGAACTCAAAATGAGAAAATTGGCCAACTAAAATCGCCACGTCCTCATATCTAGTTGGCACTAGCACTTCCTGTGCGGAGGAGACTCCGACAAAGAGGCGTATTTTGCCTCTGAAGGAGGAGTTGAAATTTCTTGAGTTTCTAGCCGTTGCAACTGGACTAGTTGCTAAACGCTCCTGCGGGGTCTCAAGTCTCACGCTTTTCTGAGCAGGACTTTGAAAAACTTCCTGGAATTAACCCACGCACGAAGAAAATGTGAATACATTTTCGAGGAGTCGCCACCTTCCGCTGCAATCAAAAGGGTAGTTTTATACAAGCGAAAACAAAGTTTTTTATATATTATGGAGGGAAACGTTATGGAAATGGAACAAAATATCGTATTTGTCGGAGCTGGCTCCATGGCTGAGGCCATGATTTCTGGGATGCTACAAAAGGAGCTATTCTTACCCAGACAAATTTCTGTAATGAATCGCTCCAATCACGAACGACTAGAAACACTAAATCAAACATATGGTGTGACCATTGGAAAAAATAAAAAAGAATCCATAGAGAATGCAAATATCATTATCCTCGCTTTCAAACCAAAAGACGTTGCGGAAGCTGTCCTTGCAATTAAGGATTATGTCAATGAAAACCAATTGATTATCTCAGTATTAGCAGGAGTAGCGACCACAACCATTACAGATTTACTAAACAAACAAGTGGCAGTTGTCCGTGCCATGCCTAACACTTCTGCAGCAATTGGGAAATCAGCTACTGCCCTCGCAATAGGAGTGTATGCAACTGAGCAGCATCTTGAACTTTCACGTCAATTATTTGAAACAATTGGAATTGTCTCGACCGTTGCTGAAAAAGACTTACATGCTGTTACCGGACTATCAGGAAGTGGTCCTGCATATGTATATTATTTAGTTGAAGCCATGGAAAAAGCAGCTGATGAAGTTGGACTCGAAAAAGAAATTGCCAAGGACCTAATCCTCCAAACCATTATAGGTGCGGCGGAAATGCTCAAAAGTTCTCCAAAGCAACCTGCTACTTTACGAAAAGAAGTAACAAGTCCAGGCGGAACAACTGAAGCTGGATTAAAAGTGTTAGAGCAATTCCACTACCAACAAGCAATGATTGCATGTATCAAACGTGCTACTTCTCGATCTGTAGAACTAGGGGAAGCCATGCTTCAATCCGTATCAGATAAAAATTAAGTTATCAATGTCAGTAGAATCTCACCGAACCAATAAAAAAATGGTTTAAGATGATAGGATTTTACTGACATTTTTGGTAAAATAAAGTTTAGAGTACCGAAATATTACATATTGGAGAGATTCTATGAGTGCACCTCTTATTAAAGAAACACCACCTCCATTTAGTACCACCAAAGATAAAATTTGGACCCGTGATTTTACACTTATTTGTCTGTCTAATTTCTTTATTTTTCTCGGCTTTCAGATGACATTACCAACCATCCCACTTTTTGTGGAACATCTTGGTGGAAATGACCAACTCATTGGCTTAGTCGTTGGAATCTTCACTTTTTCTGCATTGTTAATCAGACCGTATGCTGGCCATCAGTTAGAAAGAAAAGGACGGCGCTACGTATATTTACTTGGGCTTGCCATCTTTGTCATATCCGTTGGTTCCTTTGGGCTCATTACAAGCTTGCTTTTTTTATTTTTGTTTCGAATGATTCAAGGCATTGGCTGGGGCTTTTCAACAACGGCATCAGGTACGATTGCAACAGATTTGATCCCTCCTAATAGACGTGGTGAAGGTATGGGCTATTTTGGCTTATTCGGAAACATTGCCCTTGCGTTTGGACCGACTTTAGGTCTAACACTTGCTGGTTCAATATCCTTTACAAAGCTCTTTACCATTTGCGCCATTCTAGGTTTATTCGCACTTATCCTATCATCCAGAATCCAATATAAAAAACGTGAACCAGTCGTAGAACCCCATAGAAAATGGGACTTTTATGAAAAAACAGCCCTCCCTCCTTCGATTCTATTATTCTTTATAACTGTTACATTTGGAGGCATCGCAGCCTTTTTACCTTTATATACTGTACAAAAAGGAATTTCAGGGATTGAATGGTATTTTCTTCTTTTTGCAATCGCTTTAATGATTACTCGGACATTCGCTGGACGAATCTATGATACGAAGGGACATCGGGCTGTCTTTGCACCAGGTGCGATTTCGATTGTGTTCGCGATGATTCTACTAGCCTGGCTACCCAATAGCCTTGTACTCTACTTAGCTGCTATTCTATACGGACTTGGTTTTGGTGCTTTACAACCTGCTTTACAGGCATGGGCTGTGCAAACTGCTGCCTCTAATCGAAAAGGGATGGCGAATGCAACCTTTTTTTCTTTTTTTGATTTAGGAGTTGGGATCGGCGCGATTGCCTTTGGTCAAATCGCTTACGTGTTAGGGTACCATTCAATCTACATTACGTCTGCGTGTTCAGTGTTAATCTCCATCCTGCTTTATTTTACATGGATAGGAAAAAAATAAGAACTCATCATCAACCTAAAGGAGCACATGCCTTTTCCCTTTTTCGACTTAAAATTCCTTATCGTTTCGAAAAGATTTGGTTAGAATGAATTATAGAATATAAGGTTAGGTTTATAGGGATTGGAGGTTGGTCATGAGGAGATTTCTTCTCTTAGTTTCATTTATATTTTTCTTATACGCGGGTTGGACAGTACTAGATAAACTAGCTGCTAAAACTGAAAATCAATCAGTTTTCGATACTATTACATCTGAAATCGACAGAGTTTCTGATTCTGAAGAACTTGCAAATATTAAAGACAAAGTCAATGAGGGCATACAATATATCGAAACATTGCTACAAAACCTTGAGAATAGCGCCCCAGAAGATTCGATCATTCATCCAAATAGGATTGAAAAACCTGAATTGCATGTACCACATGAACAGGCGTTTTCGATACACAATATTGAACTGGGTGAAAGTAAAGAGGCCGTGGAGGCAAAATTAGGTGCTCCAAAACGAGTCTCCTTAAATGAGTATGGAACAAACTGGTATACGTATCATGAAGACTATCATCATTTTATGATGATTGCCTATGATTCACACAATAAAGTTGTTGGCTTATATACAAACCAGGATCTTATTTCCTCCACAAAAGGAGTTAAATACGGAACCCCAAAACAAGAAGCACTTGCTCAACTAGGTGAACCGATGACTAGAATCCAGAAAGGATTTGTCTACTATGAATTTCAAAAAGATCGGGACTATGATGTCTTTCAAGTAGACAATACCTATGTCACTCTTTTTTATGATAAACATCAAAATAACATGGTGACCTCCATCCAAATCATTTCAGAATCACTCGAACAAAGCAGAGATGATTTTTACACGCACTCAAGTGAACAACTAAAAGAAGGTTTTGAATATCAATTATTTGACCTCACGAATGCATCTAGGGTTAATCATGGATTAGGCATTCTGACTTGGGATGATCATGTGAAGGAAACAGCTCGAAAGCATAGCTTAGACATGGCAGAGAACAATTTTTTCAGCCACACGAATTTACAAGGACAATCTCCGTTTGACCGAATGCTGGAGGATGATATTGTTTTTACCATTGCTGGAGAAAATCTTGCTTATGGACAATTTAGCAGTATTTTTGCTCATGAAGGTCTCATGAACTCATGGGGACACCGGGAGAATATTTTAAAAAAGGAATATCAATATTTAGGCGTTGGAGTAGCCTTCAATAAAGAGTCTCATCCTTATTATACGGAAAAATTTTATACAAAATAAACCAATTCACCTATATCACCCTCCATTATTGGTTATCCTACCAAGGAGGTGATTTTGTGAAATTGATTCGATTCATGATTGTACTAGGCCTTCTGACTGGTTTTCATAGCGTGACGTTAGCTGGGGAAAACGATGAAGATTACGGTCCTTTTACAATTACTCAAAAGGAATATATTGATGTAGACGGTGATGGACAAAAAGATATCATTGAATTATTTGCCCGAAAAAATCAATATGATCTTGCGAATGAATGGTCAATAAAAATGAATGGAAAACAAATAGGTACTTATGATAATAAAAAAGATTTATATCAGCTTGCTGAAATGAAATTTTCGGACGTCCTTCAAAATGGTAAACAGGATATCCTTCTCTATTTTCATTCAGTGAGTAATGGAGGTATTTCAGGTCTAGCGGTACTAAGTCATACAGGTGAAGAAGTCGAAGAGATCTTTACAGATCCTAATACATCAGGTTGGTTCGATGAAGCAAAGAAACGCTTTTCGATGTCCTATCTTAAGGAGTTCCAAGTCGAATTCGTCGATAAGGAGACTGACTTAGAAGCGACCATTCCAATATCAGAAGACCGTTATAGAAATTTTCCAGATAAGAATGAACTAATGAAAAGACTTAAATCAATTGAAACTTGGGTTGATCCCGCTTCTGACTATCGTTTTGATAAATTAACAAAAATGAAACCGAAGAGATTGTCTCGATTCAAGCTGTTTCAGGTGTTGCCCATTACGATGTCATTGCACATGTTGAAACACGATATGTATTTGATAATCAAAGTCAAAATTACCAGCCAGTAAAGGTGGCTCTCATTAGTGCAGAAACTGGTAAAAAATTAGCAGAAAAACCATTAAAATAATTCCTTTCGCATCGACCTCGTCGATGCTTTTTTGTTCTTAATCACATTACTATGACTATAAGCCAGAGGATGTTATACTATTTAGCGTATCGAAATAAATACATAGGAGGGTACCATTCCATGGAATCAGCGTTATTCTCACCTTATACAATTAAAAATGTCACCTTAAAAAATAGAATTGTCATGTCACCGATGTGTATGTATTCCAGTCATAATGAGGATGGGATGCTACAAGATTGGCATTATACTCATTATGTTAGCCGCGCTGTAGGTCAGGTTGGACTTATAATGGTAGAAGCAACCGCTGTAACGCCACAAGGAAGAATCTCAGCACAGGACCTAGGTATTTGGAGCGATGAGCATGTGCTAGGCTTTAAGAAGCTGGTTAAGATGATCAAAGAACATGGTGCCAAAGCAGCCATACAAATTGCGCACGCAGGCCGAAAAGCAACAGTAGATGGTGATATAGTCGCTCCTTCTGCGATTGCATTTAACGATCGTTCCAAAACTCCAAAAGAGTTAACAATCAATGAAATTAAAGAAACGATCGAGGCATTTAAGAATGGAGCTAGACGAGCAAAAGAAGCTGGTTTTGATATCATTGAAATTCACGGGGCACATGGCTATTTAATTAATGAATTTCTATCCCCTCTTTCCAATAAACGCGAAGATGAGTACGGCGGAAGCAGCGAAAATCGCTATAGATTTCTTCGAGAAGTAATAGATGCAGTGAGAGAGGTATGGGAAGGTCCACTTTTTGTACGTGTCTCTGCTCATGATTATACAGATGGTGGCTTAACACCTGCCGATTATGTCGAATATGCAAAACAAATGAAACAACAAGGTGTTGACTTAATTGATGTGAGCTCAGGTGCAGTTGTTCCTGCCAAGATAGACGCTTTCCCTGGCTACCAAGTAGCTTTTGCAGATCAAATACGCAATGAGGCAGCTATTCCAACTGGAGCAGTTGGGTTAATAACAAAGGCTGTTCAAGCCGAGGAAATACTTAAAAATAATCGTGCCGATTTAATATTTATCGCTCGAGAACTATTACGTGATCCATACTGGCCAAGAAGCGCTGCTCAGGAACTTGGTGTTTCCATCGAGAGTCCGAAACAATATGAGCGTGGTTGGCTCTAAATATAAATAAAGGCACTTCCTTTTTATAGAAGTGCCTTTATTTATATCTTAAGAAGCTCACGAATGTCCTCTTCTGTAAGTGTCGTCTTTTCTTCTGAATCAATTATGTCTGTGATTAGATCACGTTTCTTTTCTTGTAGTTCATTCATTTTTTCTTCAATTGTACCACGGGCAAATAGCTTAATCACTTGAACTACTTTTTTCTGACCTATTCGATGGGCGCGATCAGCTGCCTGTTCCTCAACCGCTGGATTCCACCAAAGGTCATATAAAATAACAGTATCTGCACCTGTTAGATTTAGTCCCGTCCCACCTGCTTTCAAGGATATTAAAAACATTTCACGTTCCCCAGCATTGTATCGTTGACATAAATCCACTCGCTCATCTGTTGGTGTTTGTCCATCAAGATAGAAAAAAGTAACCCCCCGATTCGAAAATTCCCTTCCTATCAGCTCAAGCATTTTTGTAAATTGAGAGAAAATCAAAACTCTTCTTCCAGACAACCTAGATTCCTCAATGATGGTTAGGAACTGTTCAAATTTTGCAGAACTTCCCTTATATCCATCAACAAACAATGCCGGATGGCAACATATTTGTCGTAAACGTGTTAATCCAGCAAGAATTCGAATCCGATTCTTTCGAATGGTGTCCTTATCAAGATGTTTTAATGTATCATGGCGGAGCTTGGCCAAATAGGCTGCGTACAGCTTTTTTTGTTCAGGGAGAAGCTCCGATGATTCAAGAATCTCGATTTTCTCAGGAAGTTCCGCAAGAACATCTTCTTTTACACGACGAAGTAAAAATGGACGAACTCGTCTAGCAATGTCCTTTCTCGAAAGATGACTGTATTCTTTCAATCCTTTAAAAAGCTGTGGAAAAACAACATGGTATATAGACCAAAGCTCTTCAATTGAATTTTCAACAGGTGTTCCAGTTAAACCAAATCGATGGGCGGCTTTAATTTTTTTCACAGCCCTTGCCGTTTGTGTAACTGGGTTTTTAAAGGCTTGGGCTTCATCAAAGAATACAGTATGGAATGTTTGGGCCTCATACCATTTGATATCTCGTCTTATTAAAGGGTACGAAGTAATCAGTACATCTATTTCTTCACTTTCTTTTTGGAGTTCTTTTCTGTCTGCCTGATCTCCATCAATCACAATCGCCCCAACCTCTGGTGCAAACTTTAATAACTCATGTAACCAATTATAGGTTAACGATGATGGACAGACGATAAGGACTTGTTGCTTACTTTGGCGAATATTTGGTAACTCAGACACGATATAGGCAATGCTCTGGACTGTTTTCCCTAGTCCCATATCGTCAGCTAGAACCCCACCAAATCCGTATTTAGCAAGTATCTTCATCCATTTGTATCCTTGCTTTTGATAATCCCGTAAAATCGTATCTAAATATGCTGGAACTGTAATATTCAATTTACCAGGATGACGAATCGTCTCAAGAAACTCTTTGAAGGATTCCTCTGCCTTAAAAATTTGACTATCGTCGATCGAATCTAAAAAGGGTAACGCCTCAATCATCGGCACATTTAAGGTTGCTTCAAAATTATCGTCCTGAACAGGCACTGCCTTTAGGAAACGTTCAATTTCCTCCATTTCTCTTGTTTCAAGGGAAAGCAGTGATCCGCTCTTTAACCGATAATATTTTCGTTTTTCCTCGAGTGCAGATAAGATTTCACGAATTTCCTGTTCGGCAATTCCCCTCATTTCAAGCTTAAACTCAAGCCAATTGGTACGTTCTTTCTTTATTTTGACCCTTATTTTCGGATGCTCGCTTTTTGGAACAATTCGGTTGCGAATCGCTGTTGTCGCATAAATCTGACAAAGTGGTTGCAGCTTTGGAACAATATGATACAAAAATTCATACTCGAGTTCCTCATTGTGCATATAATACCCACCCTCTGTTTTTGAAAGTCCACTCTCATCTAAGATTTGAAGGATTTCCTCCTCTTTCTCAACATCTCGAATCACCATAGGTCCAGTTGGAAGTTCCCGATTCTCTAGTGGCTGAATAATACTATTTTCATAATGAAATTCAAGACCAACGAGAAGTTTGTTCCTGAGTCGATCTAGGTATAGTTTGGCAACGAGAGGTGTTTTCATGAATTCCTTAGAAATGGACTGAGACATATGAACGATACCAATTTTTTTCAAGCCTGGTACGATTTTTTTCAGAAAAAAATGAGTTTGTTCTTTTGCAATTGGAATATGGTTTGCACCTGGGCTTGCAAGCATTTGCTTAAGTTCCAATAATCGTTCACAATCCTCTTTCTCCATCTGATAAAAGCAACCCTCACTTAATACAGAGTTATAGGATTGTAAAACAGTGATTCTGTTAAAACCCTGAATAGTTAGCTGGTAGCCCTTGTCTTCTGCTTCTTCAAATAAAAATGAGAGGGGTGGTGGCTCATTTACAACCTGTAGTCCCTCATAAGAATACCCATTATTCACCAAGGTAACGGATGGACATTTCGAAAGCAAGGGGAAAAGCCCTTCCCAAGAAGATGGTGGGATTAATAAGGTTTCCGGACTTGTTCTGTAATTTGAATGTCCCGATATAACATCTAGAAAAACCGTTTCATCACCAGACACTTTAATTAGTTGTTGAAGAAGGAGATCTGCTTCAGGTAAAAAACAATGTAGATGTGGGTCATATGTAAATTGGGAAGAAATATTACTTACGTTCCACTGATTGATATCTTCAAGAAAGTGACGAATATGAGAAACCTGGTTATTATCGATTCTCACTTCTACTCCAATTAATGTTTGCTTAGTAGATATCTTGACGGGTTTACATATGAAGCGAATATTAAGGATCTCTCTATTTTCAAAGTGAAGTTGGTGACGACTTGAACGCACGGGACGATTTGAAAATAATGTCATGAATTCATTCGTCAAGTTTCCACCATTCTTGCTTTCTGTTTCATAAAATTCAGATGGTTCTTGGTTTTGCTTCTTATGTATAGCTATCAGAACCGCAGCGACATGTTGACATTCCTTATCAAAGTTTGCAAGAGATGGACAACTGCATGTCGTTTCTATTTTTCCTTTTCCACTATTTTTAATCGTAACATGGAAATCCTCGGTAGCTTTTACGATCGCACTGCATTGGTTATGCTCGTATTGTGTGAACGTAACTTTATTTGTTCGATAAAAAGCGTCCCCTCTTTTGAAGGAGACGGACCCACACATTTCTTTTATTCTTTTATGCGTAATTTTCAAATCCATGGGCTCCCTCTCCTTTCCTTTTTCTTCAAGAACTAGTTTTGATTCATACCTTGTTTTTTTACAAACTCTTTCATATACATACGTACAGGCTTTTCTAGCATATTTGCCATTTGACCTGTCCATGTATCTGAACGCTTCCCATTTGTCCGACGTAAATAGTATTCAGAAATGAGTTCGTTGTACTCTGTTAATTGTTGCTTAAATTCCGTTTCATCCTGCTGATAAACGTCTTCGTGATAAATATGTTCAAATGGAAGTCGTGGTTTTTTATCTGGCATTTGAGCTGGATAACCGACAGCGATACCGAATAGTGGAATCACATATTTAGGAATTTGTAGTAGCTTAACAACCTCATTAAGATTATTTCGCAAACCTCCAATATAGCAGGCACCTAAGCCCATAGATTCCGCAGCAACTACGGCGTTTTGAGCTGCCAATGCTGCATCAATTGTAGCCACCATAAATTTCTCTGTACTCTCTAAAGACGTAGTTAGGTCTTTTTCCTCCATCTCACTTATTACTTGATGACGATGAAGGTCCGCACAGAACACAAAGAAATGTCCGTTATCCACTACATATGATTGATTGCCAGCCACTTCAGCTAACTTCTTCTTTTTTTCAAGATCTTTCACGCCGATAATTGAATAAGCCTGAATAAAGTAGATGTCGATGCAGCTTGGGCACTTTCAACAATTGTACGAATTTGTTCATCTGTTACTAACTTGTCTTCAAATTTTCGAATC
>Ga0079224_100009653_pt1 | contig 13186 bp, 9 predicted proteins | sample Stecom2015_FD_80414 | JGI IMG/M metagenome (GOLD analysis project Ga0079224, IMG submission 80414) | Agricultural soil microbial communities from Utah to study Nitrogen management - Steer compost 2015 | ecosystem: Environmental > Terrestrial > Soil > Agricultural land | place: USA: Utah... | reverse complement strand
TGACGTGCCACGACGGCTTTTCGCTCGAGGATCTCGTCAGCTACAACGACAAGCACAACGAAGCGAACGGCGAAGGAAACCGCGACGGCCAGAACGACAACCTGAGCTGGAACTGCGGCGTCGAGGGACCCACCGACGACCCGAGCATCCGCGCCCTGCGCGCGCAGCAGAAGCGGAACTTCATCGCGACGCTCCTGCTCTCTCAGGGCGTTCCGATGCTGCGGGGCGGCGACGAGATCGGGCACACCCAGCGCGGCAACAACAACGCCTACTGCCAGGACAACGAGATTTCCTGGCTGAGCTGGGAGCTGAGCTCGGAGCAGCGCGACTTCTTGGCGTTCGTGAAGCGCGTCGCGCGCATCTGGAAGCAGCACCCGGTCCTGCAGCGTCGCAAGTTCTTCCAGGGCCGGAGCATCCGCGGCTCGGACGTGAAGGACGTATCCTGGATCACGCCCTCGGGCGAGGAGATGAGCGACCAGGACTGGACGGGCTTCGTGAAGTGCCTCGGCATGCGCCTGGCCGGAGACCTGATGGACGAGGTCGACGAGCGCGGGCGCCGCATCCAGGACGCGACGGTCCTGGTGCTGCTCAACGCCCATCACGAGGCGATCCCGTTCAAGCTCCCGCCCACGCGACAGAACGAGCGCTGGGAGCGCCTCTTCGATACGTCGCGGCCGCACGTCTACACGGTAGACGTGCCGATCGTCTATCCCTTGTCGGCCCGCTCGCTCGCCCTGTTCCGGACGGGCGTGCTCGGCGAGCCGGAGAGCGAGCTCATTTCGGCGGAGCTCGCGCACCGGCTCGCCAGAACCGTGCGGCGGCGGTGACGTTCTCTCCCGCTTCCCCCGAGCGCCGTTTCCGCGAGCCGCGGGCGAGCTATCGCCTGCAGCTCGGGCCCGGTTTCGGCTTCATGGATGCCGCCCGCGTCGCGCGGTACCTGCGGGAGCTCGGCGTGAGCCACGCCTATCTCTCGCCCGTGCTGCAGGCCGCGCCGGGCAGTACGCACGGCTACGACGTCGTCGACCACACGCGCGTGAGCGACGACCTCGGGGGACCGGAGGCGTACCGGGCGCTCTCGGAGAGCCTCGAGCGCGAAGGGCTCGGCCAGCTCGTGGACATCGTCCCGAATCACATGGCCATCGATCCCAAGAACCCGTGGTGGTGGGACGTGCTCGAGAATGGTCCTTCGGGCGTTTATGCGAGCTACTTCGACGTGGAGTGGTCGCCGCCGGAGCATCGGCTCCGCGACAAGGTGCTGTTGCCCATTCTCGGGGATCACTCGGGCCGGGTGATCGACGCGGGCGAGATCCGCGTCGTGCGCGAGGGCGGCGCGTTCACGATCCGGTACTACGAGCACCGCGTGCCCGTCGCGCCGCGGTCGCTCGCGGAGCCACTCGCGCGCGCGGCGGCGAGCTCCGGCTCGAGCGCGCTCGGGTTCCTGGCGGACGCGTTCGGCGGCCTGCCGCTGCCGACCGCGACGGATCCGGAGAGCCAGGAGCGGCGCCATCGCGACAAGCAGGTGCTCGTGGAGCTCCTCGAGCGGCTCACGCGCGAGTCGCCCGAGGTCGCCGCCGCGATCGACCGCGAGCTCGAGGCCATCAACGCGAGCCCGGACGAGCTCGATCGGTTCCTCTCACGGCAGAACTGCCGGCTCGCGTATTGGCGGGCAGCGGCGCAGGACCTCGGCTACCGCCGCTTCTTCGACATCAGCTCGCTCGTGGGCTTGCGCGCCGAGAACCCGCGCGTGTTCGCCGCCACGCACGCCCGGATCCGGGAGTTTTTGGAGCAGGGCATCGTGCACGGCGTGCGCGTCGATCACATCGACGGGCTGCGCAACCCGCTCGAGTACCTCGAGCGGCTCCGCGGGCTCGCGGGCGACGCCTGGATCCTCGTCGAGAAGATCCTCGAGCCCGGTGAGCGCCTGCGCAGCGAGTGGCCGATCGACGGCACCACCGGATACGACTTCTTGAACGAGCTCGACGGGCTCTTCGTGCGCCCCGAGTCGAAGACGGCGCTCCTCGAGCTCTATGCCGAGCTCACGGGCGAGCCCACCGACTACGTGGAGGTCGTGCGCGACAAGAAGCACCTCGTGCTCCGCGATCTGCTCGGCAGCGACCTGAACCGGCTCACGCAGGACCTCCTCGAGGTGTGCGAGGAGAACCGGCGCTTCCGCGACTACTCGCGCCACGAAGTGCACGAAGCGCTTCAGGAAGTGCTCGCCTGCTTCCCCGTGTATCGGACGTACGTGGACCCAGATCGGGCCGTCACCTCGGAAGAGGACGCGCGGGTGATCCGGCGGGCGATCCAGGCGGCGAAGGACGCCCGCCCGGACCTGGACGCCGAGCTCCTCGACTTTCTGGAGCGGGTGCTGACGCTCGACGTGCGCGGCGCGCGGGAACGCGAGCTCGTCGCGCGCTTCCAGCAGACGAGCGGGCCGGTGATGGCGAAGGGCGTGGAGGACACGGTCTTCTACTGCTACGTGCCGTTCGTCGCGCTCAACGAGGTGGGCGGCGCGCCGAACCACTTCGGCCGGAGCCTCACCGAGTTTCACGAGAAGTGCCGGGAGCGGCAGCGGCACCGTCCGTACGAGCTCGTCACCACGTCGACGCACGACACGAAGCGTGGCGAGGACGTGCGCATGCGCCTGATGGTGCTCTCGGAGATGCCGGAGGCGTGGAGGCTGGCCGTGCTGCGCTGGTCGGCGCACAACGAGCGGCATCGGAAGCACGGCTTCACCGACGCGAACACCGAGTACCTCTTTTACCAGACCCTCGTCGGCGCGTTCCCGCTGTCGACCGAGCGCGCCAAGGAATACATGCTGAAGGCCGCCCGCGAGTCGAAGCGACACACGAGCTGGACGCGCATGGACGAAACGTACGAGCGCGCGCTCGTCGAGTTCGTCGAGCGCACCCTCGACGATCGCGAGTTCGTGAGCGACGTCGAGCAGTTCGCGGCGCGCATCATCCCGCCGGGCCGGGTGAACTCGCTCGCGCACAAGCTCGTTCAGCTCACCGTTCCGGGCGTTCCCGACCTCTACCAGGGCAGCGAGCTCTGGAACTTGAGCCTCGTCGATCCCGACAATCGCCGACCCGTGGACTACGATGTGCGTCGGCGCTTGTTGGCCGAACTCGAAGGGATGTCGCCCGACACCGTGCTCGCGCGGGCCGACGAGGGGCTGCCCAAGCTCCACGTCGTTCGTGAGGCGCTTCAGCTCCGACGCCGGCGCCCCGAAGCGTTCGGCCCGGACGGGGACTACGAGCCGCTCTTCGCCACCGGTGAGCGGCGGGACCATGTGATCGCCTTCGTTCGCGGAGGCGCCGTGATCACGGTGGTGACACGCTGGCCCGTCCTGCTCAGCGGCGGGCTCGGGGACACGCGCCTCGGGCTGCCCGAGGGGCGGTTTCGCAACCTGCTCACCGGGGACGTCGTCGAGGGGGGAGAAGTGCCCCTGAACGAGCTCGTTCGCGCGTTCCCCGTGTGCTTGCTCGAACGACAGGGGGCGTGAATGCGAGTCTCCGTGTGGGCGCCCAAGGCCACGAGCGTGCACCTCGTCTCCGGCGACCAGCGGTTCCCGCTGGAGCGCGCGGAGGGTGGGAAGTTCACCGCGGAGCTCGCCGAGCTCGGCCCCGGGCACGACTACGCCTTCAGCGTGGACCACGGCGATCCGCGTCCCGATCCGCGCTCGCGCCTGCAACCCTACGGGGTGCATGGCTTCTCGCGCGTGCCGGATCCGCATTTTACCTGGACCGATCGGCGTTGGCAGCCGCCGCCGCTCGCGGGAGGGCTCATCTACGAGCTCCACGTGGGCACGTTCTCCGCCGAGGGCACGTTCGACGGCGCGATCGCGCGCCTCGACCACTTGCTCGAGCTCGGCGTGACCCACGTCGAGCTGATGCCCGTCGCGGAGTTTCCGGGAACGCGCGGATGAAACTACGACGGCGTCGATCTCTATGCGCCGCACCACGCGTACGGTGGCCCCACGGGGCTCAAGCGCTTCGTCGATGCGTGCCACGCGCGCGGCCTCGCGGTGCTGCTCGACGTCGTCTACAACCACCTCGGTCCGAACGGCAACTATCTCTCGGTGTACGGCCCGTACTTCACGGACCGCTACCGGACCCCCTGGGGCGACGCGCTGAACCTCGACGGGCCGGAGAGCACGGAGGTGCGGCGTTTCCTCATCGAAAATGCGCTCTACTGGCTCGACGAGTACCACCTCGACGGCCTCCGGCTCGACGCGGTGCACGCCATCGTGGACACCTCGGCGCTCCACTTTCTCGAGGAGCTCACGCTCGAGGTCCGCGCGCTCGAGTCGCACCTCGAGCGGCGCCTCGTCGTCACGGCCGAGAGCGACCTCAACGACGCGCGGCTCGTGCGGCCACCGGCGATGGGCGGCTACGGGCTCGACGCGATGTGGAGCGACGACGTCCACCACGCCCTCCACGCGGTGCTCACGGGCGAACGCACGGGGTACTACGAAGACTTCGGGACCATCGCGGCGCTCGAGAAAGCGCTGACGCGCGGGCTCGTGTACGACGGCGTCTATTCGCCGCACCGAAAGCGACGGCACGGTCGCCTCGCGCCGGATCTGCGCGGCTCGCAGCTCATCGCGTTCTTGCAAAACCACGATCAGGTCGGCAACCGAGCGCGCGGCGAGCGCATCGGACACTTGGTCTCGCTCGATCGGGTCCGCGTGGGCGCCGCGCTGTTGTTCACGGCGCCCTTCGTCCCGCTGATCTTCCAGGGCGAGGAGTGGGCGGCGAGCGCGCCGTTTCCGTACTTCACCGATCACGAGGACCCGGAGCTCGGGCGCGCCGTGAGCGAAGGGAGGCGGCGCGAGTTCGGCGCCTTCGGCTGGCGCCCCGAGGACGTCCCCGATCCCCAGGCTCCGGAGACCTTCACCAGGGCGAAGCTCGATTTCCAGGAGATCGAGCGCGCTCCCCACGCCGAGACGTTCGAGTGGTATCGCCGGCTCGCGCGCCTCCGGCGCGAACGCCCCGAGCTCACCGATGATCGGCTCGAGCGCGTGCACGCGCGCTCCGACGAGGGCGCGCGCACGCTCGTCCTCGAGCGGGGCCGCGTCGTGGTCGCCTGCAACCTCGGCGACGAGCCGGCCGTCGTCCCCGCGAGCGCGGTGGAGGGCCGCACGCTGCTCCTCGCCTCGAAAGGGCCGCCGCGTTCCAGCGGGAACGGTGCGCTGCTCGAGCCCTGGTCCGTCTCCATTCTCGGTTGAGCGCGCAGCAGGGCCGCACGGTGCCCACTCGCTCCCACCATCACGAAGTCGCGCCGCGTGCTTCGCTTTGAGGGCGCGAAGGTCCGGCGTACTCTCGCCGAGCATGCGTTCACGAACCCTCTCGAGCTCGAGCTGGCTCATGCTGATGCTCGCCCTCGCGGCCGGTGCCTGCGACGACGGCGAAGATCTCGGCACGGAGGCGGATCGGTACGGAGTCGGCGCCGAATGCAGCGACGACACGCAGTGCGGAAACATCGGGTTGCGCTGCCTCGACGACTTCAAGGGCGGCTATTGCGGTTTGAAGGGGTGTACGCGTGACGCCGAGTGCCCGGAGGGCTCCGCGTGCGTCGCCCACGAGACCGGAGAGACGTACTGCTTTCGGATTTGCATCGACAAAGCCGAGTGCAACCTGAACCGCACGCTCGACGATGCCTCGAACTGCTCCGCGAACGTCATCTTCGTCGAGCCCGGCAAAACGGTGAAGGCGTGCGTGCCGCCGTCGGGAACATGAGCCGCGCAGCGCGAGTGCTCTCGTGCCTGGTGCTCCTCGCGTGCAACCACGCGGGCAGCCGCGTTTCGTTCTCGGAGTCGGACTCGGCGACTCGGGAGGGCGAGGCGCTCGCTTCGGCAGGGAGCTCGACGGACCCGGGGAGCGGCGGGACGGACGCGATCGCGACGGGGGAGGGAGGGCTCGGTGAGTCTGCGCGGAACGAAGATGCGAGCGGAGGCGAGGCGAGCCCCGAGCCCGAGCGCGCCGACGGTGGTGGGGGCGGCGTCGCTGGCGTCGCTGGCGTCGCCGGGGGCAGCGTCGAACGAAACGCCGAGCGCGAGGAGGCCACCCGCCCGCGGAAGGCGGCGCGCGCCGTGCTCGCTCGCGAGACGCTCGCTCAGTGTTCGCCGAAGGCCTTGAAAGCGAAGAATCTCGAGCCGATCCAGGTGACCACGACTTCGCATCTCGGCGGCTGTCCGTTGCGCATCGTCAACTCGTCGAGGAGCGTTGGCGGTCACGTCCTCTCGGACACGAGGGTGCCGTTGTTCCAGGTATTCACCGAGCGCGAGCGCCTCCTTGCGCAGCTCGCTTGCGGTCCGCAGCGTAAGCCGACCATCGATACGGACCAGAACACGTACGCCGTCTTCTACGACGTGATTCGGAGCTCCGAGGACCACGCGGTCGTCTTCTCCGTGGACGACGGCGAATCGGTGCACGTCGGACTCCAGGTCAGGCGCGTGTGCCAGGGCATGGCCCCGTACGACGTGATGACGAGCACCGTGATCGTCATCCCCGGGCCCCATCGAAACGTGACGCTTCACCGCTGCGCGCCGCGCATTCCGAGCTGCGGTCCGGTTCCATAGACGGGCCGAGGGTCGCTCCCGCTCTCGAGCGGCGCCAACGGCGCGGGGGCGCCTCGGAGCCCGCTGCGCGCACGGAACGTTCCTCGACGTGCACCACTCGTGCGTGCGGGCAGACGGCGGAACGCACGAGCCCGACACTCTGGTCCCGCTTCGCATCGCCGCCTTCGAGTAGCTCGCGAGCAACTTCCTGACCTTCGTGCATTTTCCGCAAACGCTCGGGCCGCTTCTCTGAGCCTCGATTTCGGCCTTTTCCGACTAGGAACCCCGAAATCTAGGCTTAGGAAGCCGGCGCGGGATAGCTGCTCAGGGCGCGGCCCTCGGCGAGGCGCGCGACGTAGTCGGTGAGGGGGGCCATGCGGCGGCCGGCGAGGCGATCGAGGACGCGCGCGACGGGGAGCGCGGTGGTACCGTCGCGGAGCTCGAGTTGGTAGGACTCAGGGCCCTCGGCGCGCGGGACGTTTCGGAGGCGGGCGCCCAGGGTGTGCGTGAGGAGCTCGGCGACGTAGGCGCCGACGAGCAGCGCGCCGCGCCGGACCCAGGGCGCGCTCGGATCGGGAGGCGCGCGCTCGGGTGCGACGAGCGCGACGTAGCGGTCGAGCGCCGTGAGGCTCGCGGGCGAGAGGTCGAGCTCGCGGTGGAGGACGTTTCGGCAGTAAAGGCCAATCACGGAGCCCGAAATCAGTCGCCCGATCTCCCGGAAGCGCTCGGGAGACGGCCACGGCTCGGGATCCCAAGGGCTCGGCGGCCCGATCGACAAGGGCACGGAGTTGCCGAACGGATCGGCGCCGGGGTGCAGGCGCGCCGGCGGCTGGAACACGAGCGGCTCGGCGCGGGCGATGCGGAGCGCGACGCGCTCGCACGGCGCGACGGACAGGCCGGTCGCGATCACGGTGGCAGCGCCCGGGTCGAACCTGCCGCCGTTCCACTCTCCGCCGTAGGCCTGGCGCAGGCACTCGCCGAGGTAGGAACCGAGCACGAGCACGACGGGCTCACGCGGAGGGCGGCGCGTGCGGCCGTAAACGAGATCGATCGCCGCGACGAGGCGCTCGACGCTGAAGACCGAGCAGTCGTACGGAGCGAAGTGACGGAGGACGGGCAGAATCGTGAAGCGAGGCGCGGCGCCCCGCGCGAGCTTCGGCCACGGCGTCTGCTCGGTGCGCGGCAAGCTCGCCCAAAGGCTCGCGCACGCGCTCTCGAGCGCGCGGCGCGCCAAGGAGTCGTCACCGTCGAAGAGCGCTCCTTCGGCCTCGCCGAACGTCTCCACGATCGCCTCGACGGACACCGGCGCGGGGGGAGGGCGCACCGAGGGCGGCGCGGCTGCCGCGCGTTTCGGCTCTCGCTTCCCCTCGAGCGCCGACGCGGTGACGCTCGCCTCCTTCGGGTCGATGCTCTCGAGGCGCGAGAGCGCGCGCAGCGCCTCGTCGTCGAGACCGAGGCGCTTGGACGCGAGCGCCACGGCGGCGAGCGCGTCGACCTCGGTGGGATCCTGCTCCAGCGCTTCTTGAGCGAGGCTCACGGCGCGCGTCGCGGGGCCGTGCTCGGCGAGCGCCGCCGCTCGGAGCGAGATCACGCGCGCGGAGGGCGGGATGGACTCCGACGGCGCGAGCAAGGCGTCGGCTTCACGAGCGAGCGATTCGTCTCCGGTGCGCCGGGAGAGGCGGATCAGCGCCCACGCGCAGGTGACGCGCGCGGCGAAGGCGTCGGGCGCCGCACTGAGCGCCGCGCGCGCGTGCGTGACGGCGAGCTCCGGCTCCGACAGCTCGACGAGGAGTTGGGCGAGCCGCGTGCGGACCTCGGCGTTCATCGTGTCCGCAGACAGCGCCGGGGCGAGCACCGCGAGGGCCCGCTCCCGCGCGCCGAGCGCGAAGAGGGCTTGCCCGCGCAGGACGGCGATCTCCGGATCGGTGGTCTCTGCTGCGCGGTCCGCGAGGTCGAGCGCGCTCTCCGGCTCTCCCGCATCGAGCGCGCTCTGGATCTCTCGGGCGCTCGTGCGCGGAGCGTGCCCGATGTTCGGCGGCCGGGGGATGTCGGGCGTCTCGCGGTCGCCGGACCGCTCCGGTGGATCGGTCGTGACCGCCGGAAAGCCGGGCAGCGTTCCGGCCGCCTCGACGGCGCGGACGTCCTCGACCACCGCGGGCGGTGGTTCCGCAGACGGGCGCTCGAGCGGAACCGCCGCCAGCCCCCACGGCGAGAACCGGGGCACGAGCGGGGCGCGCGGAATGCCCTCGGCGCGCGGCGGCACGAGGTCCGCGTCGGCGGCCGCGGAGTCGCCCGCGCGCTCGGTGTCGCGATAGGGCGGCTCCGTCGAGTCGAGGGAGCCCTCAGGGGGGGAAGCGGCAAGGTCGAGCTCGGCGTCCGAGAGCCGGGGATCGTCGAGGGGACCGTTCCCCATAATCGCCCATCATATCCGCCTCACATCCACGCCCCCTAGCGATTTCTGACGCTCTGCGACGCTCGACTTCCGCCGCTTCACCCACATCCACCCCGCTTGGCTAGAGCGACAAACGGTTGGGAACGCGCCGAGATATGCGGAAAACTGCGTCGGACAGAGTGCCCGCGTGGGGAGGGGCCCCGCCGAGTTCACCTCGTTTCGTAGGGGCGGCGCGTGCCGCCCCTACGAAACGAGGCTAGAACGCCGATCGGTCAAACGATCGGCGTTCTAGTGCCACATGCCGACCGAGAGCCCCCACGCGAAATAGGCCTCGGCGATGTCCACGGAGCCCGTCGCGCGCCACGTCGAGCCGCGCGGCCAGAGCCCGAAGACCTCCCAGCCGAAGAGCCGTTGATCGAGCCCGAACGTCGCGTGCAGACGCGAGCCCCTCGGGTTGCTGTCGAAGCGGGACGGCTCGAGGTACGCCCCGGCGCGCAGCTTGAGCCACGCGGGGATCGCCTCCGTTTCGAGCCCGATGCGCGGCGACAGACTCACGGTGTGTCCCGAGCGCTGCACGGTGCGCTCAAGGAACGCCTCGACCCCGACGCCGTCTTCGACGGGACCCAGCACCTCGAGCGACGTGGTGAGCAAGAGGTGAAAGCGCTCGAGGCTCCGGTAGCGCTGCTCGAGCCGTCTATCGATCTCGAGCTCTGCGCGCTCGCGTGCGCGCGCATCCTCTTTGGCTTCGGCCTCCAGCTCCGCGTCGATGCTCCGCGCAGCTTGCTCGAGATCGACGTGGTTTCTCTTGGCGCGGGCGAGGTGAATGGCCCGCCGGCGCTCGCGCTCGCGCGCTCGATAGGCGAGGTAGCGCTCGAAGCGCGCGAGCAGCGCGTTCGGATCGTACCAGCGCGGGTTCAGGGGGCGCGGGCCGAGCTGGATCGCGAACCCGACGTGGAAGCTGAACGGCAGCGCCACGCGGTTCGGCAGAAAGAGCTGTGCCTCCGGGCTGTCCGGATAGAGGACGCGGGTTCGGCTGCTCGGTGAGGCGTGCGCCTCGACGCCGGTGCGGATGGCCGCGCCGATGCGGTACTGCGCGTCGTTCGGGCGGATCAGGATCCCGGCCTGAAAGCCCGAGCCGAACGCCGAGAACAGCGCTTGCTCGCCGCCTCCTGCGTCCTCTTCGTACACGTTGAGCGCGGCCCAACGCTGGCCGATGCCGACGAGCAGCTCGCCGTCGAGGAACGCGTGCGCGGCGAGCGCTTGCCACACCGCGAACTGCGCGACGAGCCGCTCGGGCTCGATCATGCCGCTCGGATCCGGCGCGCGGCTCATCGCGTACTCTTGCAGATCCGTCGACAGCCCGAACCCCCAACCACCGAGCTGGAGGTTGGCGGCGAGGTTCAGGAACACGAAGCGCTCGTCGGACGCCGTCGCGCGGATGCGCCTCCCCGAGTTGAACACGTCGGAGTTGGCGAGGGCGGACGAGACCATGAGCCCGAGGCCGAGCTCGTAGTCGAAGTGGCTGCGCGACCACGGAGTCCGGAACGCGACGGCCGCCGGATTCTGCGCGCTGCCGTCGAGTCCCTCGCCGAGCGCGACGAACGCGCCGCCGAGCCCCGTCACCCGCGTTCCCGACAGCACGACCGTCTGCGACAGATCGATCGCGTAGTCGTGTGTGCGGATGCGGGCTCCCTCGGGCGGCAGCTCCGCGCGTGCGGGGCGCACGCCCAATGCGGCGAGCGCGACCGCGAGTCCGAGCGCGCGCTTCATTCGCGGAGGAGTCGCCTCAAAGAACGCCGAGCAAGCCGAACGAGAGTCCGATCGAGCGCTGCTCGAAGTCCCGATCGTCGACCTCGCCCGTCACGCCGAGATCGAGCGTCGGGCCAGCCAGGATGCCGAACCCATGGCGCGGCCAGAACGCGAACATGGCCTCGAACGTGAGCGCGAGCTGGTCGTAGTCCGGGTTTCCGCCGGGCGCTTCCTCCGAGTAGAAGGTGAGCCCGCCGCGCGGCCAGAACGTGACCACGCGCCCGAGGCCGAACGCGTAGCCGACGCGGGGCGCGAGCAAAAACCCCGAGCGATCGGTGTCCCCGCTCCAGGCGTAGTACGCGAGCGAGCCGCCCACGCTGAGCCCGTCCGTGACGAAAACGTCGATCGCCGCGCGCGGCAGGTGGAACGCGCTCTCGCTGCGCACCCCCAGGGGCCCGAACGCGGTGAGGTCGCTGTCCGGCACGCTCTCGCTGTCCGTGTGCAGGGTGTGGATGCTGAACGCGCGCTCGATCGCGAGCGTGACCGCGCCCTCGCGGGGGACCGCCTGCGCGAACGCGAGGCTTTGCGTGAACAGGACCAGAGCCGCGCTGCCCAAAGCCAAGGGGATTCGCATGCGGCGGAGCTTACTCCGGCACTCGCTCGCATCTCCCCATCCTTTGCGCGGTTTTGAGCAGGCTGTAAGCCGGGCCTGGGCGGAAGCAGAACCGCGGCGGGGCCGCCGCTCGCAAATCGGACGGGCGGAATGGATTTGCGAGGCCGGCCGGGTATAGTCCCGCCGTGTCGTACTCCGCCGAGTTTCGCTGCTTTTCGGGCTGCGCGGGTTCCTGGCCGGTCACTCATCCCATCTATCGCTGTCCGAGCTGCGGCGGCCTGCTCGAGGTGGTGCACGACCTCGACGCTCTGCGCGATCGCAGCGGCGCGAGCTGGATGCGCGTCTTCGACGACCGCTACCGTCAAAACCGGTGGCCGTACGGGTCGGGCGTGTGGGGCAAGCGCGAATGGGTCATGCCGCAGGTCCCGGACGACATGATCGTGTCGATGTACGAGGGCGGCACGAACCTGTTCTGGGCAGAGCGGTATGGCCGCTCCCTGGGCCTCTCGGACCTCTGGGTCAAGCTCTGCGGCAACAGCCATTCCGGCTCCTTCAAGGACCTCGGGATGACGGTGCTCGTCAGCGTCGTGCGCATGGCCATCCGCGACGGGCTGCGCGTCAAGGCGATCGCGTGCGCTTCCACCGGCGACACGAGCGCGGCGCTCGCGGCGTACGGCGCTGCCGCCGGGCTCCCCGTCGTCGTGCTCCTCCCGCGTGGGAAGATTTCGACGGCGCAGCTCGCGCAGCCGCTCGCGCACGGCGCGCTCGTCCTCGGCCTCGACACCGATTTCGACGGCTGCATGGCGATCGTGCAGCGCCTCGCCGCCGAGGGTCTCGTGTACCTAGCCAACTCGATGAACCCGCTGCGCCTCGAGGGCCAGAAGACGGTCGCCATCGAGATCGTCCAGCAGTTCGACTGGCAGGTTCCCGACTGGATCATCCTGCCGAGCGGCAACCTCGGCAACGCGTCGGCGCTCTACGCCGGCTTCCGGATGATGCGCGAGCTCGGAGTGACCTCGCGCTTCCCTCGGCTCGTCGTCGCTCAGGCGGAGAACGCCAACCCCCTATACCGCGCGTGGAACGCCGGCAAGCGCACCGTCGAGCCCATCCAGGCGCGGCCCACGCTCGCCACGGCGATCCAGATCGGCAATCCCGTGAGCGCGCCGCGCGCCGTCGCCGCGCTCGAGGCGATGAACGGCCTCGTCGAGCAAGCGAGCGAAGAGGAGCTGTGTGAAGCCGCCGCGCGCGCCGATCGCACGGGCATGTACACCTGCCCGCACACCGCCGTCGCCCTCGCCGTGCTCGAGAAGCTCGTCCAGCGCGGCGTGATCCGTTCCGAAGAGCGCGACGAGTGTATCTCGCCTGCCGCCAGCCTCAAGCTCACCCAGTCCCAGGTACGCCCTCACGCGCGCCGCATCGACGTCGACCGCGGCGAACTAGCGAATCCCCCCGTCTTCCTGCCGCCCGACTGCGACCGCGTCGAGGACGCGATCGACGCGACGTTCTCGTGAGCCGCCGCGCGCGCGTGCGGGGCGCGCGCCGCTGCATCGAGCTCTCGACGCGGGCGGAACGGCTCCTCGAGCAGGTGCGCGCCGCGAGCTCCCGCCAGGACCTGTCGGCCACGCTCGCCTCGTGCGTCTCGTGCTTCAGTCAGCGACGTTTCTGCAAGATCCGAACCTCTTCTGGACGCGCCTCGTCATGACATGACCGCGCCTCCACGTCCGACGTAGACGGGTTTCCCGGCGGTCGTGCGAGTCGAGTCGAGCATCGCCGACGTGCCGCTTCGCGCGCGTGCATGGGCCGTCGAGAGCGAGAAAATGCCACGCCCCGTCCGAGGAGGAGTCGGGTCAGACTGCACTCTGAGATGGGA
>Ga0079224_100009652_pt1 | contig 13186 bp, 7 predicted proteins | sample Stecom2015_FD_80414 | JGI IMG/M metagenome (GOLD analysis project Ga0079224, IMG submission 80414) | Agricultural soil microbial communities from Utah to study Nitrogen management - Steer compost 2015 | ecosystem: Environmental > Terrestrial > Soil > Agricultural land | place: USA: Utah... | reverse complement strand
GAATGGATGGAACACCAGTAAGACAGGTATTTAGTTTTTACCCTCAAGATCCAGAGTATGGAAAATTGACACCTTTTCTACCCCACTCAAATAATATAAAAGACTTCTATAATACTGGAACAACTTTCAGCAATAACATCAGCGTTTCTGGAGGCAATGAAAATACTGCTTATAGGCTAAGTGCAAACAACACAAAAGTTGAGGGCGTAGTTCCCAACAGCCAATTGGACAGAACCAATGTCAGCCTAAGTGCAAGTTTGGACCTGAGTGAAAAGTTAAGTGTATTATCAAACATTAATTATGCAACCAACAGTGGTCGACGTCCATCACAGGGCTCGGAATATGGTGGAAGTTTTATGGTCCAATGGTTTCAGCGTAACTTGGATATGAACCGACTCCGAAATTATAAATACGATGACGGCACCTACCTTCATTGGAACCTAGGGAGGCCTAATTCCTCAACAGGAGAAATTACAGATTATGAACCCCTTTACTGGAACAACCCGTATTTTGAAGCCTTTGAAAACACCAGTGAGGATAAAAGAGATCGATTCTTTGGCGATGTAGGATTACGGTATAAGATTTTACCTGAGTTAGAGGTGAGCGCCTTTATTCGTGCTGATATGTTTACCCAAAACATTCAAAGTCGACAGGCCTTTGGAGGAACAAGACTACCTTCCTTTTCTATTGGAAAATACCAGAATAAAGAATTTAACTATGAAGTATTAGCGCAATACAAAAAATCTTGGGATAACTTTTCTTTAGACGCCTCCGTTGGAGGTAATATATACGATCGAGAGTACACGTATTTATACCAGGCTACCGTAGGAGGGCTTTCATCTCCAGGATTCTACAACATCGAAGCTTCTATCGACCGTCCTGATGTTGCCTCTTATCTGTTGGAAAAACAAATTCGGAGTTTCTACAGTTTAGTATCAGTAGGATATAAAGGAATCTATTACATTGATGCCTCCATTAGAAATGATAATTCATCTACGCTTCCTGAGGATAATAATTCATACTGGTATCCTTCGGTTTCTACCAGCGTCGTTTTCAGTGAACTTTTAAATTGGGAACCTTTATCGTTTGGTAAAATACGCGCCAGTTATGCCCAAGCAGGTTCTGATTTATCACCTTATCAAACCAGCAAATATTATGGCGTGGGCACCGTATATCAAGGTACAAATACCATGTATGTTCCTGATAATTTGAACAACCCAGACATTGAGCCTTCATTCTCAAACTCTTTTGAGGCTGGTTTGGAACTAGATTTCTTTAATAATCGCTTAGGACTTGATTTTACATATTATCAACAGAAAAATAAAAATCAAATTTTAAATCTTGATATATCAGCAACCAGTGGGTATAGCTCTACAGTCATTAATGCTGGTCTGATTGAAAATGACGGATTTGAACTTTCTTTAAATGCAACTCCCGTTCAAAACGACACCTTTTCTTGGGACATGACTTTTAATATCAACAAAAACAATAGTGAGGTGGTATCCTTAGCCCCTGGTATTGATGTCTACACCTACGGATCGACCACCTATTCGAGTGTGACAAGCTATTTAAATTCATACGAAGGCAAACCTTTTGGTAGTCTAGTGGGACAGGCATATCAGCGCGACCCAGCTACAGGTCAAATTCTTCTTGGTGACAACAACATGCCTTTGTACACGGATGCTACACATGATTTCGGAACTGTACTTCCAGATTTTAATGGCGGTTTCCAGAACAACTTTCGTATAGGACAATTCAATATTGCCGCTATGGTTGACTTCCAAGGGGGCGGTCAGTTTTTTAGCCGATCTAAGATGCTCTCTGTGAGGACTGGACAAGATATTCTAACGGTAGCCACCAACGAAAATGGCATGAATGTACGTGATCCATTAGAAGAAGGCGGTGGTGTACAAGTTCACGGTATATCAGCCTCCACTGGAGAGCAAGTAAGTGCATTTGTGGATGCTCGAACTTATTACAGAAACGAAGTTGGGCGTAGAATTTATGAAGAATGGCTTTATGATGCTTCTTATGTGAAGCTTAGCGAGCTTAGAGTCCAATATAATTTAGGACAGGACATCATGAGTCACCTTCCTTTTGAAACCATGAGTTTTGCTCTGATCGCTAGAAATCCTGTGATGATCTGGCAGGAAGCTCCAAAGGGAATTAACCCGTCCGAAATTTCCACTGGGGCGCAATCCATAAGTTGGTATGAATCTGGGCAATTGCCCTCGGTACGTTCTATTGGATTAAATCTAAACGTCACATTTTAAACTATCTGATCATGAAAAAAACACATATAAGTATCATACTATTCACCCTGCTCATAACAGCGTGTAATAAATTTGATGAGGATATTAATATCACCACCAATGAACCTAGTCAGGCCTCAGGTATGCAATTAATCGCTCAGGCGCAGTTATCACTACCAGGCTTAAGCTCTTCACCACAAGGTGAGTTTATGGCACAGTACCTGGCAGAAACCCAGTATGTAGGCGTCTCATTATATCCAGAAGAAAGCACAAGTTTTTACCCTTGGTATCAAGGTCCCCTAGCGGATCTCCAGGCAGTATTAACATCTGAAGATTTAAATGCCAATGAAGGACCTATTGCAAATCAAATGGCTGTCGCCATGATTTTAAAGTCCTATTACTTTTGGAATCTTACAGATCGTTGGGGGGACATTCCCTACACAGAGGCCTTAAAGGGAAATGAGAATTTCACGCCAGTATACGACACTCAAGAAAGTATTTATTTGGATCTATTTGAGCAACTAAAACAAGCGACTCAAATGATGGTAAGTGGAGATCTATCCAATGATATCATCTATGGTGGTAACATTTCCAAATGGGAAAAGTTTGCCAACTCGACTAGATTATTAATGGCCCTAAGACTCTCAGAAGTAAATCCTGCGCTTGCCCAATCAGAATTCAATAGTGCATTAAACGATGGGGTCTTTACCTCTAATGATGACAATTTTGTCTTTCATCATTTAGCTGAGGCCAACAATGAAAATTATTGGTACGATCAAGTGGTTAATCGAAACCGAGAATGGTGGGCACTTACAGAGGGCCTCGTAAGTATTATGAAACCCGTCGATGACCCGCGGTTAGAAGTATTTGGAAATCCGAACAGAACTCAAGGACAGTACATAGGTTTAACCTTTGGAGAAGAAGATCAAATCGGAACAGAAGAATATTCCTTGCTTGGTGATGCATTATACGCTCAAGACGCCTCTATACACTTAATGACATATGCCCAAATTTCTTTTGCTTTAGCTGAAGCTGCCCACTATGGATGGATATCTGGAGATGCTGAGCTTTACTATAATCAAGCGATAGAAAGTTCATTAGAACAATGGACAGGTAGCAGTGCTGCGGCGCAAAGTTTTTTAGCCCAGCCAGATATCGCATTTAATCAAGGGAACGCTTTAGAGCAAATTGCAACACAGCGTTGGGTGCATTTGTTTATGTTTGGATATGAAGCATGGTCTGAATGGCGAAGAACCGGATACCCAAGCAACCTTGTTCAACCCAACGGAGTAGCGGTTCCTACTCGTTTGGCCTATCCTGATAACGAAGTATTTAACAATGAAGAAAATTATAAACAAGCTGTTGATCGTCAATTTGGCGGTGAAGATCCTATACATGGAACCCTTTGGTGGGATCAGTAAAAACACTTCTTATTTTAAATCTTAATTTGAATATTTAGCCGTTATACATTTGTATGACGGCTTTTTAGTTTTTGATCTTTCCAAATTCAATACCTTTGTTTCTATAGATAGCAATCATGAAAACTATAGCTGAGCTTAGAAGCGTTAATGTCATGCGTTATATACTACCTCTTAGAGAGGGTGGTTCGCTACCTGCACTAGCAGAGGCAGATGACAGCTTTAAATATGTAATCAAATTTAAAGGTGCTGGACATGGGGAAAAAGCACTTATTGCAGAGTTGCTTGGAGGAGAACTCGCGCGTATTCTCGGATTTAAAATGCCCGAGCTGGTCTTGGCTAACTTTGATGAGGCTTTTGGACGAACAGAAGCTGATGAAGAAATCCAGGACTTATTAAAATTTAGTGAAGGCCTTAATCTAGGAATGCACTTTTTGTCAGGAGCGGTTAATTTTGATCCACTTGTAATGGAAGTACCTTCAAATTTAGCTTCTGAAATCGTTTGGCTTGATGCCTTTATAACCAATGTAGATCGTACTTTTAGAAACACCAATATGCTTATTTGGCACAAAGAGTTATGGCTGATCGATCACGGGGCTTCCTTTTATTTTCATCACGCTTTTACCAATTGGGAAAAACAAGCGCTGACTACTTTTCCACTAATTAAAGATCATGTATTGTTACCCCAGGCAAATGAATTAGAAAAAGCAAACCAGAAGTTTAAATCCATTTTAAATGAATCCCTCCTTGGGCAGTTAGTAGCCTTAATTCCCGATCAGTGGTTGCAATGGAAAGAAACCGAACTCACACCAAAGGAAATCCGAGAAATTTATTTTGAGTTTTTAGCCACCCGATTAAAGCATTCTGAAATCTTTGTAAAACAAGCACAGCATGAAAGACAAGCACTTATATGAATATGCTGTAATTCGCGTGGTTCCAAGAGTTGAACGCGAAGAATTTACAAACGTTGGGATAATAATGTTTTGTAAACAGCAAAAATACTTAGAGGTAAAATACCATATTCCAGTGGAGAAGTTAAAACACTATTGCACGGAATTAGATTTCAGTGAACTACAAATGCACCTACAATCCTTTGAAAAAATTTCAAAAGCCAGCAAGGACGGTGGTCGTATTGCTGCCATGGATGTAGCCTCTCGATTCCGTTGGCTCACCGCAGTTCGAAGCTCGTGCATACAAACCTCTCGGCCTCATACAGGCTACAGTGAAGATTTAGAGACTACCCTAATCCATCTTTTTGAAGATCTTGTTCTGTAAAGGTATCGGTATTAGGTTAAAAAAGAGCGTTATCTTTAAGATCAATAATCCCTTCTGTCTTGTTATCTAAAATCCTTTTGGTACGGATATAACGGTTAATGTTATACGCATCATAATTGGGATCATTTTTGTCCACGCTACTGATATGAACACTTCCCGCTGAGTGGATAAATTCATTATTTCCAATCCACATGCCTACATGGACGATACGCTCTTTTGTAGAATCGGTGGCCTTCTTACCAAAAAATAATAAATCACCTGGTTGTAACTTGGAAAAATCCTTGTCTTGATCCACCAAAACTCCCTGATGAATTTGTTGGGAAGCATCACGTGGAATAATTAAACCATTTAAGAAGAAAATGGTTTTTGTAAACCCACTACAATCCACTCCTTTGGGCGAAGTCCCTCCCCAAAGATATGGGAGTCCCATAAGTGTTTTGGAGGTCTCTACAAGACTCTGCTTGGTTTGATCTAAGGATGTTAACCAATCTGTATAAGGCTCCCCCTGAGATTTAGACACAAATGCCGTTCTACCATCAGGATATTCCACTTGATAAAAATCGTCTTGTCGTTCTAGAAGTTTAAGAATATTACCTGCTACTAAATCTGATATTACTTGCCCAGATTCATCTTTTTTTGCAAAGGAGCTTCCGAAGGTTTTGGTATAAATAAGTTTCTCGCTCTGGATCCAATTATCATAAGAGGTACTGTCCATAGGAACCACCCCACCAGAATCCACCCAAGCAATGTAATTGTCTGGAGTTTGAATTAGATACCAATTATCTTGCTTTTTATATATCCTAACAGGCATTCCTAATGTTCCTTGGGTGACTAGTTCGGCAGAATGCTTTGGTGTTGATCTTAAATTGGCTGCGGACAGGGCAATAATCCCTTGAGTTTTTCCCTCTAAATTAGCCTCTGGTAAAACAGAAACGCTATCGATAAAAGCGATATTAAGTCCAGAGAGTTCATCCTTTAAAGTACTTAAAGCCTTGGGAATGTTTGTGGACCCATTCAAAATATAAGAATCATTAATTGCAGTGGCTTCTATATCAAAAATCGCAACCCGAGAGTCGGGTGCATATTGGGTTTTCACCTGTTGGGTGAGCTGTTCTATTTTTTTGATATCCTGCTCACTGGTATCGGTTTGACAACTCACAAAAGCCAGTATACTTAGGCAAAGTAACCTGGCGTCTAATTTAAAATTCCTCATCGTAAAATACTGCTAATTAAGTTGCAAAGTAACGAATAATTGGTAACCTGTAGATAGATTGCATTATTTTCCAAAAAAGCCTCTTTAGAGTTGCTCCTGTTCCTCTAATCGTTGCTGTTCTTTAATTTCGAGATCTCTTTGATTATCCTTTAAGTTGTAGTTCCCAAACTTATACTTAAAACTAAGGGTTAAAACTCTGGTTTCGGGTCTAGCGGAATACCAATTATTCTGATTTTGATAATCGATGCTTAAGGGAACATTTACCGAATTAAATACATCAGCAAGGTTCAGATTAAATTCTCCTCTACCATCCCATATGGTTTTTCGAAGACCAATGGAGGTTTTAAATCGGTTATTTAGATAATAATTCCCAAAGTAAAATCCTGTCAAATACTCAAGATTAACGGTTGCTCTCCAAGTTCGGTCTTTTGATAGAGTAATCCAATTATTTAACTGCCCAAAAAACCCAAAGGTGTCAAGGTTTTGTACCTTCTTTGGGCTCTCGATAGCCTCAAAACCGATATTGTAATAATAGGCAGAACTATAAAGGCTTACGAACCAGTTTTTTGTAAGGTATCTGTAATGTGTAAAATCAAGACTGTATTGATAAAACTCTTCGGCGTTAAAATAAGCATTGTATAAAAATTTGTTTTCGTTGTCTTGAAAACTAAAACGGTTCAAATCCCCTTTAATATGTTGATAATACAAATCGAAAATAAAGTTACCGCTATAGGTATACTCAAGCCCTACTCTGTTTTCAATGGCTCTGGTTAAGTTAGGATTTCCACTGATAAAATTGTATTCATTTACATAGTAACGATACGGATTAAGGCTCTGATACCTTGGCCTATTGATTCCTCTTTTATAATACACACCAAGAAGATGATTTTCGTTTAATTGATGCTGTATGCCAACATTTGGGAAAAGTTCTAAATAGTCCTGTCCATTGATCTCTCCTAAGGTCTGGGAAACGCCTGAGGTATTTGTTGATTCGCCTCGTAGTCCAGCTTGAATTGACCAAATATCCCAATCCTTTGAATAATTGACATATAAGGATAGGTTATCTTCTTGATAACTAAAACGATCATCCGAGGCATTAATAGGAACGTACTCTCCGATGTAAAGCATTTCACTTTCAGAGTCAATTGTGGCAAACTTCGCCCCAAATTCAAGCATGCTTTCCTCACGCATATCAATACTATAATCTCCTTGAACTGTAAAAATAGTGTTTTGTTGATCTGCATCGGTTTCTAAGAAATTCGCTTGATAAAAATCATCATTGGCATCGAAAAACGAGGTGTTCAGTCCTTGAGTAGAAGCGTCGTGATAATATACATAATTGGTCTGTAGTGAAAGCGTACTTCGATCATTAATCTCTCTTGTAAAGGTAGCATTTAAAGCTATATTGGTATTCTCATTCTCAAGGTCTCCTATGGCATTATTACCTCCAATATAGTCTTTTGTGCTGTTGTAATTCCTAGTCTGTACATCGTTGTCTATTTGCTGATTTGGTTGAAAGCTCACATTGGTAGTTAGGCTTAAAAAATTGCGCTGATCCAAGGTAAAATCGAAAATTGTGTTCAGGTGATGACTGGTATACTTTGATGTTTTATACATATCCCACTCCCAATAATCATCCATTTGTTGACCATCAAAAAATTGTATATAACCCTGATCTTCTTTATACCACTTTTGCTGATTTATGGTGTATCCCGCATAAATATCTAAAAAGTTATTTTTGTAATAATGATTAGTTCCTAGACCATACTTTGAAAACACTCCCTGTTTATAAGTGCCTTCAAGCGAGCCTTTATATCCCACCGATACATTTTTGTTGGTATGAATATTTAAGATATATCCACTATCAGCATCGTATTTTGCAGCTGGGTTTAAGATAATTTCAATATCAGATACATTGGAGCCAGAATAACTTTGTAGAAAAGATTTTAGTTCAGAGTCATCTAAATACACCCTTCTGTTGTTAATATATACAGTGGTTTTGGAATTTTTTATAGAAATGGCATCTCCCATGGTCAGCACCCCTGGAGTTTGTTGCAAAATTTCATAGGAAGAAAGTGAACTCAAACTTGTATTTGCCACATGAAACACCAATTTACCAGCTTTTTTTTCCAAAACAGGGCGGTCCATAGAAACTTCAACTCCTTGAAGTTCTTGGGTATTAATTTTAAGAACAATGTCAGAAAGTTCAGTGTCCTTAGTTATGCTTAGTGGTTTAGAATAAGAACTGTATCCAATATACGAAGTCTGTAAAATATAGTTACCTGAGTGAAGGGATTCAAACTCAAAAGTTCCATCTTCATTAGTAGAAGTCCCATTAACTAACGTAGAATCGTTCTGGTTCAACAGCACCATATTTGCAAAGTAAATGGGGTCTTGCAAAGAAGTTATCACCCTCCCACTAATTCTAATTTCCTGAGCAGAAGACAGGTAAGCCATAGAAAGTATCAGTATAAATAGAATTTGTTTGAGATGGGACATACTCTAGTAACTTTTAGTGCATAAATATAGAATTTTTTATCGATAATTACATATTTCGGTGCTACTTTTATGACAACTTAATTTCTTTAAACCCCCTATAAAGGTATAGAATACAGGGACTTCCAATAAGATGATAGATAGTTTTAAGGAAGCTCTTTTTACTCATAGGTTTTCTAGATTTATGGTTAAAAAGTTATAACACATTGATTTACTGAATCCCCTTACATTTTTTTAGTTCTCAAATATCTTTAATATCTTATTTATACCTACTAAAATAACTTATATTTGCAAACTTAATTTCCCGTTATTTTAAGGGCTACAGGTAAATTTATGAAGCACATTAGAAACTTTTGTATTATCGCACATATTGACCATGGTAAAAGCACCTTGGCAGATCGTCTGTTGGATTTTACTGGTACGGTTACCGAGCGCCAAAAACAAGATCAGTTGTTGGATAGTATGGATTTGGAGCGTGAGCGTGGTATTACGATAAAAAGTCATGCCATACAAATGGAATATATACATCAGGGCGAAACCTATGTTTTAAACTTAATCGACACTCCTGGTCACGTGGATTTTTCTTATGAGGTTTCACGTTCAATCGCTGCTTGCGAAGGTGCCCTACTTGTAGTAGATGCGGCACAAAGTATTCAAGCGCAGACCATATCAAACCTATATTTGGCATTAGAAAACGATTTACAAATCATTCCTGTGCTGAACAAAGTAGATTTACCGAGTGCTAATCCAGAGGAAGTTACCGATGATATAGTGGATTTACTTGGTTGTGATCCAGAGGAAGTGATTCCTGCTAGTGCTAAAACAGGTATTGGTATTCAAGAAATCTTAGAAGCCATTATCGATAGAGTACCAGCTCCAAAGGGTAATGTTGATGAGCCTTTACAAGCACTGATTTTTGATTCAGTTTATAACCCTTTTAGGGGGGTAGAAACTTACTTTAGGGTAATAAATGGAGAAATTAAAAAAGGACAGAAAATCAAGTTCCTTGCCACTGGTAAGACGTATTTCGCAGATGAGGTAGGAACATTAAAACTCACACAATTCCCAAAACAAAGTATTAAATCTGGGGATGTTGGATATCTAATTACTGGAATCAAGGACGCAAGAGAAGTCAAAGTGGGTGATACCATAACCGACGCTGCCAATCCTACTCAAAACATGATTGAAGGTTTTGAAAATGTGAAACCTATGGTTTTTGCTGGTATATATCCTGTGGACACCGAAGACTACGAAGAACTTCGAGGTGCCATGGAAAAATTACAACTCAACGATGCGTCCTTAGTGTTCGCACCAGAGAGTTCCGCAGCACTTGGCTTTGGATTTCGTTGTGGGTTTTTAGGAATGTTGCATTTGGAAATTATTCAGGAACGTCTAGAGCGTGAGTTTGACATGACTGTAATTACCACAGTGCCTAACGTAAGTTACCAAGCCTATACGAAAAAGAATCCTGAAGAAATCATTGTTGTTAATAATCCTTCTGATCTTCCAGATCCTTCTAAATTAGACAGGGTAGAAGAGCCATTTATAAAAGCGTCCATAATCACCAAGGCTGACTATGTAGGCCCAGTGATGTCGCTATGTATTGAAAAAAGAGGTGTGATTACTAATCAAACTTATTTAACTCCTGAGCGTGTAGAACTTCACTTTGATATGCCGCTAGCAGAAATTGTATTTGATTTCTACGATCGCTTAAAAACAGTTTCTAAAGGATATGCATCCTTCGATTACTCCCCTGTTGGATTACGAGCTTCAAAACTAGTTAAAGTAGATATTCTTATCAATGCAAATTCGGTGGATGCGCTTTCCGCACTTGTGCACGCAGATAACGCCTATGACATTGGTAAGAAAATGGTAGAAAAGCTCAGAGAGCTTATTCCAAGGCAGCAATTTGATATTCCGATACAAGCGGCCATTGGAGCTAAAATTATCTCAAGAGAGACCGTAAAGGCCCTTCGTAAGGATGTTACTGCTAAGTGTTATGGTGGAGATATTTCAAGAAAACGAAAATTACTTGAAAAGCAGAAAAAAGGTAAAAAGCGTATGCGCCAAGTCGGGAATGTAGAGATCCCTCAACAGGCCTTTATGGCGGTGCTGAAATTAAACGATTAATTGCCTATTGGTAATTAGTATTAGTTCATCTAACCCATGTGGCCTATCAGTACAATAAATCTTTATGTCAGATTCTTAAGGGATTTCTCTTTAAGAAAGGTTCGTGCCACTTATAAACTGTAAGTCGTACTCCCCCAAATGATCTACCTTAATTTGATATGCTTTAAATTCTTCCTGTACTGGATTGTAAAAGCGTATATGAATCAAAGGCTGCTCAATGGATTTCAATTCATCGACCTCCACGGTTTGCAGAATAGCATTATTCCAGAAAGCGGATTCTTCTGGGTTCTCAAAGAAACCTTTACTTAAGCGCTGATCAAATACTAATTGGCTCTTATAATAAATCCTTAAATCAGAAGAAAAGCCTTTGTATTTGTTTTTCACATAGGTTCCAGCCTTATTCTCAAGATGATAAATCCTTTCTGTGTTGGTCCAGTTGTGAATGTTCACTCTAAAATCATTGGTCAGTAAAGTGTCGATCTCGATATTCGCCAAACCCTCCGGAATTTCAGTTTCATTTAACGAAATTTCCTGTAAAACAGGGAGCCCTTTGGCAAAATTATCTTGTTTGTCAAGTCGAATTTCACTAACCGAACAAAATAAGATCACAAATAGGAACACTACTACAAGTAGCAGGCTTTTTATACTTCCCTTTATGTTGTTTTTAAAGAACATTTAGCCCTTGTTAAGGTTTCCCTATTATTAATCTTGAGGATACACGATGATCTTACTGTTTTCTTTAAAGTACTTATCCAATTTACCAGGTAGCTTCTCAAAGTAAGCATGATAAGACGGACTGGTTTTTCTTGCTGAAACCACCATTAGTACATCGTCCTCATGCATGTCTTTAGCCAAATATAAGAAGTCATCCCAATCATCAAATGGGTTGAATACAATAGGTGCTTTAAGATTTAATCTTTTAATCATCTCTACAATGCTTTGTCTAGTTTGCTCATCACAGTGGACAATCATTTCAGCACTCAATTCTTTTGAAAGACGGATGCTCTTTTTCAACCATAGTTCAAATCCAGTCAACTGATCTACCAAAGGTGGCACCGCTACATATAAACGTTTATGGGTAGCCCATGGTTGTAACAAATGACAGATAAATATGGTTTTGTTTGTAGAACGGACAATCTTTTCCATTTTACTTCCAACCACGCGATTGATAATTCCAGAGGTGTTTGGCCATCCAAGAATCAATAAATCCACCATGTGCTCTTTTGAAGCCCTAGAGATTCCAACCGAAATACTCTGATCAATGGTCGAAATAATTTTAACCTCTGTCTCTGAAGCAGAAGCTTGCCTAACGAAGCCTTCAAGTTTATTATTCGCTTGTGCAATATTGAGTTCCGCTTCTTCATTATTGGGAACCACTGTTAATATACGCACTGGATTATTAGAAGCCTTATCCTTAACAAGGATGGCAAATTCTAATAATTTATCAAAGTTTATAATGTTTGCAATGGGTAGTAAAATACTTTCTTTTTTAAATGTCGAGCTATTTCTAGCTGAATTCAAATCTTCATTTTCCTCCTCTTTTACCATCTTCTTAGCCGCATTTTCCGTCACTAAAGTGGAAACAATCGAGGTAATTAAAATAAGAATAATGGTACCATTTAAAATCGTAATGTCTAAAATTTCAGCTTCATATCCAACCATAATTACAGCCAAGGTCGCAGCAGCGTGACCACTACTTAAACCAAAAATCATTTTTCGCTGCGTTGGAGAATAACGAAATACCTGTTGTGTTAAAAAAGCTGCCACCCATTTACCGCATATAGCTACAACAGATAAGGTAAGAGCAACAATGATCGCATTCCATCCTTCTAAAATGATACTCACATCGACCAGCATTCCGACACTGATCAAAAAGAAAGGTATAAAAAGGGAGTTTCCTAAAAATTCAATACGATTCATCAATGCCGATGAATGAGGGATAAGACCATTTAAAGCCAATCCCGCTAAAAACGCACCAATTATTGGTTCAACACCTGCTAATTCCGCTAAAAAGGAAGCGAAAAATACCATGGCCAGTACAAATATATAATGAGAGTGCTGATCCTTTTCCATGGTAGTAAAAAACCACTTAGCGACCTTTGGAATAACCATAAAAATAATGGCTGAGAAAATCGCTAATGAAATAACTAATCGAACCCAAAAATCCATGGTTAGCCCACCTTCTTGGGCGTTTCCAAGAATAATTGCCAACACTATTAAAACCGCCGTATCAGTTAAAATAGTACCTCCAACTGTAATAGCGATCGCCTGGTTTTTTGCTACTCCTAATCTACTCACCACTGGATAGGCCAATAGGGTATGAGTGGCAAACATACTAGCAGTTAAGAAACTGGTGTTAAAATCATAACCAAGTAAATAGTGAACCACTGGAAAACCAATAG
>Ga0079224_100009651_pt1 | contig 13186 bp, 14 predicted proteins | sample Stecom2015_FD_80414 | JGI IMG/M metagenome (GOLD analysis project Ga0079224, IMG submission 80414) | Agricultural soil microbial communities from Utah to study Nitrogen management - Steer compost 2015 | ecosystem: Environmental > Terrestrial > Soil > Agricultural land | place: USA: Utah... | reverse complement strand
GAAAGGCGGACGAAGATGGCGGAAAAAGCGATGCCCAGGGCGCCGGCCAGCGCCATGACGGTAGGGCCCAGGCGCGAGGTCGCGCCCGGCGTGGTCACCGCCGTGGTCACCGGCGCGGCCTCCGGCGAGACCGCGGGCGGCGAGGCGGCCGGCCCGGGTGAGGATGCGTCGGTCAAGGGGGCTCCCCTCCTGAACGTGAGGCCCACGACATCATCAACGTGGGGCGCACGAAATCAGCACATCGGGGCCAGTATACAGGGTCTCGGGGGCGCACGGGGGACCGGGTCCCGCCGCCGGCCGCGGCGGGACCAGCGCGGCAGCGCGTCCGGACGCCTTCCCCGCAGGTGCCGCTCCCGCCGGCCTCTCAAAGGCCGAACGGGTTGTGGGGCCCCTTGCCGGTGTTGATGATGACGCTGCGGGTCTCGGTGTACAGGTGCAGCGTTTCCAGTGCCCGCTCCCGGCCGAAGCCCGATGCCTTGAACCCGCCGAAGGGCACGCCGGCGAACGACGTGAAGGGCGTGTTGACGGTGACGGTGCCGGCCTTGATGGACCGCGCCACCCGCAGCGCCCTGGCCGCGTCCCGGGTGAAGACCGTGGCAGCCAGGCCGAACTGGGTGTCGTTGGCCAGGCGCACGGCCTCGTCCTCGTCGGCGAAGGGCTGGACCGCCACCACCGGGCCGAAGATCTCCTCCTGGCAGACCCGCGAGTGGTTGCCCAGGCCCTCGATGACCGTGGGCAGGTAGAAGTTGCCGCGGGCCAGGGCCGCGTCATCGGGCCGTGAGCCGCCGGCCAGCACCCGGCCGCCCTCCTCCAGGGCCAGTTTCACGTAACCGTCCACCCGCTCCACCTGCTGGGGCGAGATCAGGGCACCCACGTGGGTGTTCCGGTCCAGGGGGTCGCCCACCACCAGGCGCTTGGTGGCCGACACGAAGGCGTCCAGGAACCGGTCGTAGATGCTCTTGTGGACGAACAGCCGGGACCGGGCCTCGCAGGACTGGCCGGCGCTGTAGAAGATGGCCCAGACCGACGCGGCGGCGGTGGCTTCGATGTCCACGTCCTCGAACACCAGGTTGGGGGACTTGCCGCCCAGTTCCAGCGATACCCGCTTCAGGTCGCCGGCCGCCTTGCGCATGATGTTCTTGCCGGTCTCGGTCTCGCCGGTGAAGGAAATCTTGGCCACACCCGGGTGGGTGACCAGGGCGTCGCCCACCGTGGACCCGGGACCGGTGACCACGTTGATGACCCCCGGCGGGAAGCCCACCTCCAGGGCCAGCTCGGCCAGCATCAGGGCCGTGATGGGCGTGGCGCTGGCGGGCTTGACCACCACGGCGTTGCCGGCCGCCAGCGCCGGCGCCAGTTTCCAGCCGGTCAGCATGATGGGGTAGTTCCAGGGCACGATCAGGGCGCAGACGCCGACGGGGTCCCGCTGGGTCATGACCTGCAGGCTGCCGGCCAGCGGGAAGGCCTCACCGGCGGCCCGGGCCAGGCCCGCGAAGAACTCCAGTTCCTCGATGGCCGAGTACACCTCGGCGTAAGTGGAACTGATGGCCTTGCCCACGTTGAGGGTCTCCAGGCGCGCCAGGTCGGCGGCGTGGTCGGCCATGGCCGCGGCCAGGCGGTAGAGCAGCCGCGTCCGGTCGGCGGGGCGCAGCCGCCCCCACTTGCCCTCCATGGCCCGGCGGGCGGCGTCGACGGCCCGGTCCACGTCCTCGGGGCCGCCTTTGGCGAAGGTGGCCAGGGCCTCGTTGGTGGCGGGGTTGATGACGGTGAAGGTTTCGCCCGACGCCGCCTCCACCTGCTGGCCGTCGATGATCAAGGCATAACGTGCTCGCGGAGACAGATCCATCTCAACGCTCCCCCCCTTGCCGGCGCTCCGGGACGCCATCCAGGAACTGGACAAGCTCCCGCGTGAAAGCCTCAGGCTCCTCCAGGGCCGGGTAGTGGCCTACATCCGGGAAGGTGACGAACCTGGCCTGGGGCAACCCGCTGCGGTAGAACCGCAGGGCGGCGAAGAAGACGAAGCCGCCCATGGAGTGGGCCAGCAGCACGATCCGCTGGTGTCCCAGGAACGCCCGCAGCCCGTCGAGGTCGGCCGCCAGCTGCTCGAACCGGTAGGTCTCAGGCGCAGCCCTGCCCGACCGGCCGCAGCCCCGGTAGCCGTGGTAGACCAGCGTGCAGCGCCGCGCCAGCGGCTCCAGCGCCTGTCGCATGTAGGTGTAGCTGAGGGTGGGCCCGCCGTGACAAACGTAGACCGGCAGCCCCTCACCGTGCTCCTCATAGTGGACGGCCGTGCCGTCAGGCGTCGTATACGTGCCGGTGCGTTCCGTCATGGCCGCCACCCGCTCATGCCGGCCGCTCGACGATGGTGGCGATGCCCTGCCCCACGCCGATGCACATGGTGGCCAGACCGTAGCGCACGTCGGGCCGCCGCTTCATCTCGTGGACCAGGGTGGTGAGGATGCGGGCGCCGCTGCAGCCCAGGGGATGCCCCAGGGCGATGGCGCCGCCGTTGGGGTTGACCCGCGGGTCGAAGGGGTCGATCCCCAGTTCCTGCAGCACCGCCATGGACTGGACGGCGAAGGCTTCGTTCAACTCGATCAGGCCGATCTGATCCAGGGTGAGGCCGGCCCGGTCCAGGGCCCTGCGGGTGGCGGGCACCGGCCCGATGCCCATGATCCGCGGGTCCACGCCCGCGGTGGCGTTGGCCACGATCCGCGCCAGGGGACGCAGGCCCAGGCGCTCCGCCGTCTCCCGCCGCATCAGCAGCACGGCGGCGGCGCCGTCGTTGAGGCTGGAGGCGTTGCCGGCGGTGACGGTCCCACCCGGCCGGAACACCGGCCGCAGCCGGGCCAGCTGCTCCAGGCTGGTGTCGCGGCGCGGCCCCTCGTCGGTGTCCACCACCTGGACCTGGCCCTTGGGGCCCGGCACCTCCACCGGCACGATCTCGTCCTTGAAGCGGCCGGCGTCGATGGCGGCCACCGCCTTCTGGTGGGACCAGAGGGCGAAGCGGTCCTGGTCCTCCCGGGGGATGCGCCAGCGCTCGTAGATGTTCTCAGCGGTTTCCCCCATGGACTCCAGGGGGATGATCTCCTTCATACGGGGGTTCTCGAAGCGCCAGCCCAGGGTGGTGTCGTACATGATCCGGTTGCCCGAGGCGAAGGCCCGCTCGGGCTTGGGCATGGCGTAGGGCGCCCGGGACATGGACTCGACGCCGCCGGCGATGACCACCTCGGCGTCGCCCACCTGGATGGCCCGGCAGCCCAGGTGCACGGCGTCCAGGCTGGAGCCGCACAGGCGGTTGACGGTGCTGGCCGGCACCTCGAAGGGAAAACCCGCCAGGATCACGGCCATGCGGGCCACGTTGCGGTTGTCCTCGCCGGCCTGGTTGGCGCAGCCGGCGTAGACCTCGTCGACCAGCGCCGGGTCGATGCCGGTCCGCTCCACCAGCGCCCGGAACACCAGGGCCAGCATATCGTCGGGGCGCACGCCCGCCAGGGCGCCGCCGTAGCGGCCGATGGGGGTCCGGCATGCGTCGACGATGACGACTTCGTGCATCCCTCTCACCTCACCGGTGGGCCAGCAGCCCTCAAGGCTGGACCAGCAGCGGCGCCGGGCGGTACCGCTCCTCGCGGTAATGGCGGTGCAGGCCTTCCAGGACGGCCCGCACCAGCGGCCCCGCCTCGGCGTACCAGGCCCAGGGCCCGCGGGGATAATTGGTGCCCAGTTTCATGGCCGTGTCGATGGCCGCGGGTTCGGCCACGCCCTCGGCCACGGCGAAGGCCGCCTCGTTGACCAGCATGCTGACGATGCGGCCCACCACGCCGCCGGGAGCGTCGCCCACCCAGGCCGGGGCGAAGCCGGCCGCCGCCAGGGCCCGCGAAGCGGTTAGGGCGGCAAGCCACGGGCCGGCGGCGCCCGCCGTACCCGTGCCCGCGCCCGCACCCGCGCCGGCACCCGTGCCGGCCGCACCCGCGCCAGCCGCACCCGCGCCGGTCGCACCCGCGCCGGTCGCACCCGCGCCGGTCGCTCCGGCCGCAGGGTGCACCGGCACCACCCACTCGATGACCGGTTCGTCAGCCAGCGGCACCCACAGGTTGAAGCCGGCCAGGGGCCGGTCCGGACCTACGGCCGCCCGCAGTTCCCGCAGGGTGCCCCCCCAGCAGGCTATGGCCAGGGGCACGCCCGGCGGCAGCAGGTCATCCAGAATGCCGGCCCGCCGCAGCCGCTCCTCGCCCCATGCCGGCTCCAGGTCCAGGGCCAGGTCAGGACGCTCTTCCGGCTCCCGCGGCTCGGGGGACCGCTCCACCTGGATCCCCGCCGCCTGCGCCCGGGCGGCCAGGGCTTCGGCCGCCGGCCCGCCGCCGGTGACGAACCAGCGCTGGCGACCTGCCGGCGCGCCGTCCCCCACACCTGCGGGGGGCGCAACGGGCGCCGGGCCCACCACCGGCTCGGGGTCGGCCCCCTCCTCATACCTGTAAAACCCGCGGCCCGTCTTGCGGCCCAGGGCGCCGGCCTCCACCAGGCGGCGCTGGATGGGGTGCGGCCGGTAGCGGGCCTCGTGGAAATACGCCTCCCACACCGAGCAGGTCACGGCGAAGTTGACGTCGATGCCGATCAGGTCCATCAACTCGAAGGGGCCCATGCGGAAGCCGGCGGCACGCACCACCCGATCGGCGGTGGACACGTCCACCAGGCCCTCGCCCAGCAGGCGCAGCGCCTCGCCGTAAAAGGGCCGCGCCACCCGGTTGACGATGAAGCCCGGCGTATCCCGGGCGATGACCGGCGTCTTGCCGAAGCGCCGGGAGAGGTCCTCCAGCAGGCGCACCGTGCCCGGCGCGGTGCCGTGGCCGGCGATGATCTCCACCAGCGGCATCACCGGCGCCGGGTTGAAGAAATGGAGCCCGGCGAAGCGGTCAGGCCGGCCCGACGCCGCCCCCAGGGCGGTGATGGACAGCGACGAGGTGTTGCTGGTCAGCACCGCCTCGGGGCTGCAGATCTCGCCCAGGCGCCCCAGGATCCGGCGCTTGAGGTCCATGTCCTCAGGCGCCGCCTCGATGACCACGTCGGACGGCGCCAGGTCGTCCAGGCTGGTGGTGGTCCGGATGCGGGCCAGGGTGGCGTCGGCCTGGGCGGCGTCCAGGCGTCCCCGCTCCACCGCCCGGCGAAGCCGGCGGCCGATCTGGTCCACGGCCCTCTGCAGTTGCGCATCGGACACGTCGTGCAGCAGCACCCGGCAGCCGGCGGCCGCCGCCACCTGGGCGATGCCCGCGCCCATGGTGCCGGCGCCCACGACCCCCACCACGCCGATGCCCGCCGCGAGCCGCTCGGCGGCCATCTTACTACTTCCCCTCGTACCGGGGCTGGCGCTTTTCCAGGAAGGCCTGGACGCCCTCCCGGTGATCGGCGGTCCGGCCGGCCACTTCCTGCAGGTAGGCCTCGTACTCCAGGGCGCCGGCGAAGTCCAGGACCAGTCCCCGGTTGACGGCGCGCTTGGTGAGCCCGTAGGCCCGGGTCGGCCCCTGGGCCAGGCGCAGGGCCAGTGCCCGCGCCTCATCCAGGAGCCGGTCGTCGGGCACCACCCGGTTGATCAGCCCCCAGCGCTCGGCGGTGACGGCGTCCACCGGGTCGGTGGTAAAGGCCATCTCGAAGGTGCGGGCCAGCCCCACCAGGCGCGGCAGCAGGAAGGTGCTGCCGGAGTCGGGGATCAGCCCGACCCGGGCGAAGATCTCGATGAAGCGGGCGCTCTCGCCGGCCATGCGCAGGTCGCAGGCCAGGGCCAGGCTGCAGCCGGCACCGGCGGCGACCCCGTTGACGGCGGCGATGACCGGCTTCTCCAGGTTGCGGATGCCCAGGACGATGGGGTTCCAGGTCTTGCGCAGGTGCTGGCCGATGGAACGGTTCCCCGCCTCGCCGCCGATGGCCTTCAGGTCCTGCCCGGAGCAGAAGGCCCGCCCGGCGCCGGTGATGATCACGGACCGCACCTGGGGGTCGCGAGCCGCCTGCTTGAGGGCGGCCAGCAGGTCCTCGGCCATCTGGTCGTTCAGCGCGTTGAGGACCTCGGGCCTGTTGAGGGTGATGGTCAGCACGCCCTGGTCCAGCTCGTAGCGAATGGTTTCAAAGGACGGCGCGTCAGCCAAGGAGGTCTCCCCTCTCAGCGCCCCCGCCATTGGGCCCGGCGCTTTTCGAGGAAGGCACGCATGCCCTCGCGCTGGTCCTCGGTGGCGAACAGCATGTAGAAGTTGTGGCGCTCGTAGGCCAGACCGGTCTCGATGGTGGTGTCGAAGGCCGCCAGCACGGCGTCCTTGGCGAGGCGGACGGCCAGCGGCGGCTTGGACGCGATCTCGCGGGCCAGGGCCAGGGCCTCGTCGAGGACGGCCTCGTCGGGCACGACGCGGGTCACCAGGCCCGCCCGCTCAGCCTCGTGGGCGGACACGAAGCGGCCGGTCAGGATCCACTCCATGGCCTTGGCCTTGCCGATGGCCCGGGTCAGCCGCTGGGTGCCGCCGGCGCCGGGGATCACGCCGATGTTGATCTCGGGCTGGCCGAAGCGGGCACCCTCGCCGGCGATGATCATGTCGCAGGCCATGGCCAGCTCGCAGCCGCCGCCCAGGGCGTAGCCGTTGACGGCGGCGATGATGGGCTTCTTGATCCTGCGCACCCGGTCCCATCGGGACAGGTTGTCGCGGGTGTACATGTCCACCAGCGAGGCCTCGGCCATCTCGCCGATGTCGGCCCCGGCGGCGAAAGCCCGCTCGTTGCCGGTGATGACGATGCAGCGGACGTCGTCGTCTTCGTCCATGCGCGACAGGGCGTCGACCAGCTCGCTCATCAGTTCGGCGTTGAGGGCGTTGAGGACCTGGGGGCGGTTCAGCCGGATGAGACCGACGCCCTGGTCGACGCTGGCAAGGATGTGGGTGTAGCCCTGGTAGCTCACGACGGAACGACCTCGGCAATCAGGAAGCGGACCAGGTGGCCCGCGAAACTCATGAGGTTCTTGGCGGCCGCCCGGCCCTCTTCGGAAGCCATGGCTGCGTCCAGGGCGGCGCGGTCGTCGAAGTAGAGTTCGGCCATGAGGTAGTAGGGAGGCTCGCCTGCCGGGGCTCCGACGGACCGGCTCACCTCGACCCGGCGCAGGCCGGGCATCTTCCGGGCCAGCGGCAGGTGCTCCTCAAAGTAGCGGCGGTCGAAGTCGGCGGTGTCCTCGGGGTGGCGATACAGGGCCACCAGTTTGACCACGCGGCTCACCTCGCCCCTTAGCGAACGTTCGTTACGGTCGAGTCACGTTCGCAGCCTGCCTGGGAAATCCCTCCCGGTTTTCCGCGCCGTACGGCTCAAGATTGGCGCTTAACGTCCCGCCCGGGGTTCACACGTAGCGCCACTCGTGGGGCTGCTTGAAGATGCGCAGGAGCATCGACGTGTTGGAGTCCAGGATCCCGTCCAGCGTGCCCAGTTCCTGCATGACGAATTGGGTCATCTCGTCGTTGTCGCGGAAGATGGCTTCGATGATGAGGTCGTAGGGACCCGTGGTGGCGGCGATGTAGCGGACGTTGCGGTGATTCTCCAGGTGCCGGACGACGTCGGCCATGGCGCTGGGCCGGACCTTGAGGCCGATGAAAACCGCGGTGCGGTAGCCCACGGCGCCGGCGTCGGTGATGGCGGCCACGCGGACGATGCCCTCACTAACCAGGCGGTTGTACTTGCGCCGCACCGTGGCCTCGGCCACGCCCAGGCGCTCGGCCATCTCCACGAAGGACATGCGCCCGTCTTCCTGCAGGAGGCGAAGGACTCCGGCTTCGGTTCGATCCAGCTCGACGGACAACCCCAACACCCCGTTGTCTTTGGGAGCCACCTTCGTGCCCGCGGATGGCAGTCCCTGCTAGGAACAGATGCTGCTGGAAACGGCCGTTGCCGCGCGGCGGTCCCGACGAGGCAACCGCGCTGGTCCCGGCCGGGCGACCGCACGGATCGCGGCGGGGCGACCGCGCTAGCGGGTTCCGGGGGCGGCGCCGCCGAGGGAAACGCGTTCGCGGCGGCAGCGGCTGCAGATACCGTCCAGCCGGACCTCGCAGCTGGTGAGCAGCATCTCGGCCTCCGCCGCAGCCGCCTGCAGCAGGGGCTGCAGCTGCTCGATCTCCAGCGGCCGCGTGTCGCCGCATACCTCGCAGCGCAGTTGAACGGCGCAGGTCACCCCCGGCACGCGCATGCCGTAGCGGGCCACACCGTCGTCACCGTGGACACGGGTGATGACGCCCAGGTCGACCAGCAGGTCCAACGTGCGATAGACGGTGGTGAGGCCGATGTCGGGGTAGTGGGCTTTCAGCGACTGGTAGAGTTCCTCCACTGTGAACAGCTGGTCGCCCTTGAGGGCGATGTGGGCTGCCACGGCCCAGCGCTGCCAGGTGACCCGGTAGTCGTTGCTGCTCAGGGCCTCGAGAATCCGGCGGATGGACACAGCCTCGCCCCCTTCGTCGCCTTTGTACCATATTCCGCCGGTCGCGGGGCGCCGGGGATCGGCGCGGAGCGGCGGGAAGCGGCGGGGAGCGGCGGGCGGCGCCTGTGCGCGCTGCGGCGGCCCCGCCGGGCCTGCCCGCCGCGGAATGGCCGGGATTCCCTTCGGTGCCCATGACTGCTTGGCTAACGAACGGCGGGGCCGCGGCAAAGTACCGGGTGAAAGAACGGAGGTGACGTTGGTGGCACAGGGCCAGCGAAGCAGCCAGGTGATCGTGCCGCAGGCCCGTCAGGCGCTGGACCAGCTGAAGTACGAAGTCGCCCAGGAGGTCGGCATCCCCAACTACCAGGGCTACCTGGGCGACCTCCCTTCCCGCCTGAACGGTGCGGTCGGCGGCAACATGGTGCGCCGCATGATCCAGTTCGCCGAGCAGCAGTTGGCCGGCGGGGCGGCGACGACGGCCGCTTTCCGCCAGCCGACCCAGCAGTAACGCGGTTCAGGCAGGCAGCTCGGCAGTCGACCTACTTGGTTGGCAGTCGACCTTCGGCAGACAACCCGGGCCCGCGCCCAGGGCCCGGGTTTGTCCATGTTCGATGGATGCACTGCTCCGCCGCCGGCGGCCATCCCGGCGCCGCTAGGGCTGCACCGAGTTCGAGGCCAGCACCTGCTCGGCCAGGGCGATCATCCGGCGGACCATGTTGCCGCCGATCTTACCGCCCAGCCGCCCCGCTTCCCGGGCCGGCAGGTCGCCGTTGTAGCCCGGCTGCAGGGGCACGCCCAGTTCCTGGGCCAGTTCAAACTTGAGGCGTTCGAAGTCGCCCGGGGCCCAGGGCGATGCCGCCGGCGCCGGGGCGGACGGCGCCAGGGAGACGCGGGCGGCGGGGTCCTGGCGCAACTGGGGCACCAGTTCGCTGGCAATTTCGTACTTGAAGCGGTCGAGGCCGTCGGTGCCGGCCAGCGTCCGGTTTCGCGCCACGGGCGTCACCTCCGTTCGTTACGATGCCCCCGGCCGGGCGGGCGAACCCTGACGCATCCTCGATGCCGAGACGATTTGCGGCAGGCCTAGCACCTCGACCGCGCGCGCTGAGAACGCGCTGTTCGCAAAGCGTGTGGGTGGGCGAAGCCGCCGGCATCGCGTTCCGTCCAGAGCGTGGTAACCTGATGCCAGGGCGAAGCACAGCATCCACGACGCCGGCCGCCAGGCTCGGACGCCGTCAAAGGAGCGACGCGCTCTTTGGATTACCGCAGCCTGTTCGACGACCTCCGGGTGGAATTGTCTGAGGAGGAGTACCGGTCGCGCAGTTTCTGGGTGGCGCGCACAGCGGCGGGCCTGTTCCTGTCCCGTCTCTCCGCCGTACTCTACGTGACGCGCTACGACCCCGACGCGGACGACGAGCGGGAAGCCGCCGCGGAACTCAACGAGCGGGCGGAGCAGGCGCTGGACGCCCTGGATGACCTGTGCGCCGGCCGGGGGCTGTCGCGCCAGCGCGAAGAGTTCCTGACCGGCATGATCGGCGGGCAGCTGGACGACATCCAGCGGGTCCGCCGCCAGTTGGCCGACGACGCCGCCCGCCGCAGCCTGGATCCCCTGGACGCCTGGCTGGCCGGCGTCCAGTACTGGGGCTACTGGTCCGTGGTCCTGTCCTGCAACCGCCGGGTGGAAGCGGCGCTGGGCCTGGGCGACCTGGCGGACACCGAGGCTCAGTGGCGGGAACTGCACCACGAGATCGACCGCTACGGCGACCTGGGCCGGCGCCTGGTCGTCAACGCGCTCTCCGATCGGGACCGCCGCCTGCTGGCCGCCCTCTACCGCCGCTGGGACGCGTTCATCACCGAGGAACTGCTGCCGGCCGCTTCATCCTACCTGAGTCGCCAGTCCTGATCCTCATCCGGTGCCCCCGCCGGAGCAGGGCTGCGGCCCTGCCCGGCTTGGACCTCCTGAACTGCCAGCCGCCGCGCGATCTCGTCCCAGGCATGGAGCGGCGGCGAGCAGGTGAAGTTCCGGCACACGTAGGCGGTCGCGCGTGCCCCGCGGGGCTCCCGCCCCGCCCAGATGGGCGCGTCAGCCGCACCGGGGGCGGCACCGGCGACGGCACTGTGCACGGCATCGGTGACGGCACCGGGCACGGCGGTGACCAGCAGTCCGGGGACGGCCAGGCGGCCGAGGCGGGAATGCCAGCGCCGCAGGCGAGCCACGGCGCCGGCGTCCCCCGGCGGCGCCGCCAGGGTCACCTCCACCGGCCCCTGGGCCCACTCGCCGGCGGCGAGGATCAGGGCGGCGAAGGCGAAGGGGTTGGCGGCGGCTTCGTCCCGGTAAAGGGAGAGCACGCGCTCCACGGCGGACGACCACTGCCGGCGCCGGCCTTCGGGCGCGAAGGGCAGCAGGCGGATGAGGGCCGTCACGGCTGCGGCCAGGGACGACGGGATTGCGGTGTCGTGGACGTCGCGGGGCCGGTGGACCAGCGGCTCGCCGTCACCGGCGGCCCGTGCGGCGGCGGCGGGCGGTGCGGCGGCCGCGGGCGCGGCAGTTCCGGGTACGGTGCCGGACGGCGTGTAGAAGAAGCACCCCGCGGCCTCGTCCCAGAAACGGGCCAGCATGACCGGCACCAGTTCCAGGGCCTCCCGCACCCAATGCGGGTCCAGGCTGGCCTCGTGCAGCTTCAGCAGGCCCAGGATCGTGAAGGCGTAGTCGTCGAGGAAGCCCGGGAACCGGGCGCGGCCTTCCTGGAAGGTGCGCATCAGGCCGCCGCCGTCATCGCGCATCCGGGTCAGGATGAAGCGGGCGGCCTCGCAGGCGGCGTCCAGGTAGCGGCGCTCCCCCAGGCACCACGCCCCGTCGGCCAGGGCGGCAATCATCAGGCCGTTCCAGGCGGCGATGATCTTGGTGTCGGTGCCCGGCTGCGGGCGGCGCCGGCGGGCCTCCAGCAGGCGGCGGCGGGCGGCGTCCAGGCGGGCGCGCACCTCGTCCTCGGCCAGGCCGGTTTCGGCGGCCAGTTCGGCCGGCGACCGGGCCACGTGCAGCACCGTGGCGCCGTCTTCGAAGTTGCCCTCCTCGGTCACCCCGTAGTGGGCGGCGGCCAGGCGGGCATCCTCCGGGTCCAGCACCGCCCGCAATTCCTCCGGACGCCAGACGTACGAGCCGCCCTCCCGGCCGCCGGCGTCGGCGTCCTGGCTGGCGTAGAACCCGCCCTCGGGGTCCCGCATCTCCGCCAGCACGTAGTCCAGGGTCTCGGCGGCGGTGCGGGCGAAGGCCTCGTCGCCGGTGAGGCGGTAGGCGTCCAGGTAGAGCGGCGGCAGCAGCGCGTTGTCGTAGAGCATCTTTTCAAAGTGGGGAATGCGCCAGGCCTCGTCGACGGCGTAGCGGTGGAAGCCGCCGCCCAGGTGGTCGTAGATGCCGCCGGCCGCCATCCGGCGCAGGGTGAAAAGCACCCGGTCGACCTGGCCACCGCGCCAGAGCAGGGCCAGGGCCGTGGTGCTGGGAAACTTGGGCGCGCGGCCGAAGCCGCCGTGGCGGTCGTCGAAAAAGCGCGCCAGGCGGTCGGCCGCGTCGTGCAGGAAGGCGGCGTCCAGCGCGGGCCCCGGCCGTGCCCCGGCAGTACCCGCCTTCCCGCCGTGTGCGGGCCGCTCCACCGCCGCCAGCGCCTCCACCACACGGTCCGCCAGTTCCTCCAGCTCCCGGCGGCGCTCCCGGAAAGCTTCCGCCACCGCCCGCAGCACCCGCGGAAAGCCCGGCCGCCCGTACCGGTCCTCGGGCGGGAAGTACGTGCCCACCCAGAACGGCCGCCCGTCGGGCAGCAGGAACACCGACAGCGGCCAGCCGCCCGGTTCGCCCATCACCTGGGCCACCCGCTGGTAGATCATGTCCACGTCGGGCCGCTCCTCGCGGTCCACCTTGATGCTGACGAAGTTGTCGTTCAGGTACGCGGCGATGTCGCGGTCCTCGAAAGACTCGTGGGCCATCACGTGGCACCAGTGGCACGCCGAGTACCCGATGGACAGGAAGATGGGCCGGTCCAGGGCCCGGGCCGCCGCAAAGGCCTCGGGCGACCACGGGTACCAGTCCACCGGGTTGCGGGCGTGCTGCCGCAGGTACGCCGATGCCTCCGCGGCCAGGCGGTTGAAGCCGGGGGACGACCCGCCGGGCGCGGTCACGCCGATCCCGCCTGGCGGGCGGCGTCCACCTGCAGGCGCGGGACCACGATCAGCCCGATCAGCACCATCAGCACCAGCTCGGGGAAGATGAACAGGTTGTAGACCAGCGAGTAGGTCAGCGGCGGCACGCCCTCGGGCGCGTACTCGGCGAAGAACACCACTCCGGACACCACGTGGGCCAGGTAGCGGCCGAGGGCGCCGGCGGTGAGCCCCGCCACGATGCGGGCCGGTTCGCGGCCGCGGAAGAAGCCGGCCAGCCCCAACAGGCCGAAGGCCACCGGGTAGTCCAGCAGCACCTGCACCGGGTGCACCATGAAGGGCTCCTCGAAGTACTGGACGATGCCGTAGACGATGCCCGCGGTGATGCCGGCCCGCGGTCCCCAGCGGAAGCCGATGAGCATGATGGGCAGCATGCTGGCGGCGGTGACGGACCCGCCCTGGGGCATGGAGTACACCTTGACCAGGCTGAGGACCGTCGCCAGGGCGATCATCACCGCCGATTCGACCAGGATTCGCACGCGGAGGCTGCGCATGGGGTTCCCTCCCGTCCGCACCGCCGGCGGGAGGAAGCCCGGGCGCGGGAGG
>Ga0079224_100009650_pt1 | contig 13186 bp, 12 predicted proteins | sample Stecom2015_FD_80414 | JGI IMG/M metagenome (GOLD analysis project Ga0079224, IMG submission 80414) | Agricultural soil microbial communities from Utah to study Nitrogen management - Steer compost 2015 | ecosystem: Environmental > Terrestrial > Soil > Agricultural land | place: USA: Utah... | reverse complement strand
TGGTAAGCCTGGCAATATCCAATGTATTCGCCGGCCTTGTCACCAACTCGGACATCAACTTTGATGTGGCCAACATCCTGAATCTTACCAGCTACAGTTGGATCGGAATTCTGGCGCTCTGCCTGAGCATGATGTCCCTGCTGCTGCTGATCGACATGCTCGTCGCATCCGCTCATGCACTGGTTAAGGATACCAAACGCCTGCTGTTGATCGGCATTGTCTTTGTAGCCTGTGCGGCCACCATCCGAAGTATTTTCTTTGCAAAGTTTACGTTCGAAAACTTCCCGCTCACGTTTATCCTCCTGTTTGTTCTGATCGGACTGCGCAGTTGGTACATCAAAAAGCGGGAGGGTAAATTTGATCTGGCCATCTTCATTTCCACCCTGTTATTACTCGCCACCATTACCGCGATTAAGCACGATAACTTCCAGCGGTATAAAAAGGAAGAAACCCAAAAACAGGCCATTTACAAAATGGAAGCAGCCGATGATGCCAATGCCATTGCGCTGTTTCATGATCTGGAAAAGGAGATCGTAACCGACCCGGTGCTGATCGACTATTTCGAACACCCCAAAGCGGAGAACCGTGATCTGTTGAACGAGCACCTCAAACGCACGTATCTCAGTGGGTATCTGTCGAAATACGAATTCATGGCCAATGAATATGACACCAATTGGATACCTATCGGCGAAAGCTCCGTGAGCAAGCTGGAAGCCTACCGCAATAAAGTGATTTCCGGCGCCATAAAGGTGTCTGAAAATTTTTACCGCGGTAACAGCCGGTTTGGTAACTTTGAATACTTTGCCCAGCTGCCGGTTGAAAAAAATGGCAACCTGTTGGGTATCCTCCTCATTGAACTGCAAAACCGGTCGTTCAGCCAGCTATCCCCTTATCCGGACATTTTGATTGACAGCCGCATCGACCAACGGCAGACAGAACTGGCTACGCAATATTCGTTCGCCTTTTACCGGGATGGCATCCTGGTAAGCCAATACGGCGACTATGTGTATCCGTTATCTTCGGAAGTCTACCCCCCCGAACAACGTAAACACATCTCCCTGGGCACTGAAGGCGGCTTTAACCACATGATGTACCGGCCCAACAGCCGCACCTTGATTATCGTCAGTCAACCCGAACAAAGCAGCTGGAAACAGCTGGCGGCACTCTCCTTCATTTTCTTGGTTTACCTGTTATTTGCCATACTGGCCTTCATCTGCCGATGGCTGGTATTGACCCTGAACAGCAACGACTTCAGCTTGCGAAACCTCCGGTGGAGCTTCCTTATCCTAAGCAGCCGGGTCTTGTACAGTACGCGGATACAGACGTTCATGGTTGTTGCCGTGGTATTTACCTTAATTGTAACCGGTATCATTACCTTTTTCAGCATTTCCAGTCAATTCAGGAAGCAGCAGGAAAGCGGCGTCCTGAAATATGTCGTGGATATCGCATCACGGCTGGAGTCCAAAATATTAAAGGAAGCCACCGTAAACAGAGAGATCTCATCGGATGAACAGTTTAACACCATAGCCGAGTCCATTGCGTCGGACCTGAACCTCTACGGAATTGACGGCCAGCTCACCTACTCCACCCAACCGCGGATCTATGACCTGAAACTGGTTTCAAACTATATAAATCCGAAAGCCTGGCTCCACCTTGCCCGCCAGCAGCGGTCGGAGTTCATCCAACACGAACAGATCGGCAACCTCAATTTCATAGCCGCCTATGCCCCCATCCGCAACGATGCTTACGAACCGGTTGCGTTTCTGAGCTTGCCGAATTACAGCTATCAAAAGGAGTTCGAGCAGAACGTAGGCCTTTTACTCAACACATTGGTTAACATTTATGCGCTGGTGATTCTGGTACTGGGACTATTTGCCGTTTTTGTCGCCAACAAAATCACAGAACCGCTGGCACTCGTACAACGCAGCCTGGCAAAAACCAGCATCGGCAAACAAAACGAGCCCATCTTTTGGAAACGGCACGACGAAATCGGTAGCCTCATAAAAGAATACAACCTGATGATCGCTGCGTTGGAACAGAGTGCCAATACCATCATGCGGTCTGAACGGGAATCGGCCTGGCGGGAAATGGCCAAACAGGTGGCTCATGAAATTAAGAATCCGCTGACTCCCCTGAAGCTGGGCATCCAGCAATTGAAACGCTCGTGGAAAGAAAAAGATCCCCGCTTTGACGAACGTTTTGCCCGCTTCAGCGAGTCGTTCATCGAACAGATTGACAGCCTCTCCCTCATTGCATCGGAATTTTCCGAATTCGCCAAGATGCCGGATACCCAGTTGAAAGAGGTCGACATCCTCGATATCATGAAAAAAGCCGTGGAGGTGTTCAAAAATAACATTGGCGTTAAAATCCGTATCTTCAACCGGACCGGTGATACAGCAATTAAAATTCAGGGGGATCGCGACCAGCTGCTTAGGTCATTCAACAATCTGATTAAGAATTCCATTGAAGCCGCAATTATCAAGCGGAAATGCTTGATTGACATACATGTCTACTACGATCAGGACCGCCATCTGTATATTGCCATCCAGGATAACGGCCACGGCATCTCCCCTGAGGCCCGTGAAAAACTCTTCCAGCCCAACTTCACTACCAAAAGCTCCGGTACAGGTCTCGGTTTAGCCTTCGTCAAACAGGCAGTTGAAGGAATGGGCGGAAGCATCCACTATGAAACCGCTGTGGGAAAAGGAACAACGTTTTTCATTCGCATCCCAACCGCGGGCATCAATCACTATCAAAGCAACGGAATCGGATAATTATTTCAGCACCACACTTCCCTGCCCCATCAATGCCTGATCTGCATAGAGTAATATGGTATAGGTTCCTTTTTGAAAGGGCCGCGTATCTTTCCATTCAATGGTATAAGACGCGCCATCATTCAAAAAATCTACAGCTGTTTTGTAGGTGTACTGAATCTGGTTTCCGTTAACCTCAAAAAGCTCATAATTTTTGGTGCGTAGGTTTCCACTCGGATCAATCACACGGAGGTAAACATCGTGCATACCCTTTTCCGCCAGGGGATTGTCCGCAATGTTGAAGGTAATCTGTAACTTGTCTGTACGTTTCGCACGCGTTTCAATGTTCTCTTTATCGCCACGTTCCCTGATCCCGTTGATGAAAACCTGCGAAATCTTCAACGCAGACGCCAGCTTTACTTTGTCGGCCAAGTCCGTATTCTCCTCTACCAGCACATCAATCCGGTCCGCCACAACGGACACCTCCTCCACCAGCTGTTCCTTTTCAGCCGCTAGCCGTATATTTTGATTTTTAAGCTGTTCAATTTCGGCTCTGTACTGGGATACCTGGGCCTTCAGTTGTGTAATTTCTTCACGGGCCAAAGTCAACTGCTCCCGCGTGAGGTCGTTCTGTTCAAGCTGTTGCCGAAGTGATGCAATGACGCTGCGGACGCTATCCTGCGATGCCTTCAAAGCCGCATTGATCTCTACATTTTCTTCGGACAACCGGTCCAGCTCGGCCTCAATACGATCGATCTCAGCCTGCATCGTCACCTTTTCCCCGGTAAGCACATACACCTGGTCACCCGTACTCTTATACTTCACATAGAAATACACGTTGGTAGCCAGCAACGCTACAATCGCTACCACAAAGAAATAGATTTTGGTCGAATCCTTTCTTAAATCCTCAGACCTGGATTCGGAACCTGTTTCCCGCATGGCACGTATTTCTTGCATGGTTTATTGACAACACGCAAAAATTGTTCCAACATCTTTTTATTCAAAATAGTTCAGGGTTCGGAAGCCGCCGCTCCGGAGATACTCATCTTTGCGCATCAGTTGCAAGTCGGAATGTACCATATCCTCAACCAACATAGGCAGTGTATATTTAGGTTGCCAGCCCAGCTTCTGCCGGGCTTTCGTGGCGTCGCCGATCAACAGGTCCACTTCGGTGGGGCGATAGTAGGCCGGGTCCACCTGAACTACGGTCTGACCAAATTTCACGGGCGACGGGTTTAAGCCAAGTCCCAGCATCCTTTTTTCATCTACATCGATGATCACCCCTTTTTCCCGGTCATCCCTTCCGCTGAACTCAATTTCAACCCCCAGCTCAGCGAAACTCATCTTCACAAAATCCCTTACAGTGGTGGTAACGCCCGTAGCCACAACATAATCGTCGGCATGTTCCTGCTGCAGCATCAGCCACATGGCCTCCACATAATCTTTAGCATGCCCCCAGTCGCGTTGAGCCGATAAGTTGCCCAGATACAGCTTATCCTGAAGTCCCAATACAATCCGCGCTACGCCACGCGTGATCTTGCGCGTAACGAATGTTTCTCCGCGGATCGGGCTTTCGTGATTAAACAGAATACCGTTACAGGCAAAAAGGTTGTAAGCTTCTCGGTAATTTACCGTAATCCAATAGGCGTAAAGTTTGGCCACCGCATAGGGACTGCGCGGATAAAATGGGGTCTTTTCGGTCTGCGGAACTTCCTGTACCAGACCGTACAGTTCGGACGTGGCCGCCTGATAGAACCGGCATTTTTTCTCCATTCCCAGCAAGCGGATGGCTTCCAGAATACGCAGGGTACCCAACCCATCGGCGTTGGCCGTATATTCCGGCGTATCAAAGCTCACCTTTACATGACTCTGGGCCGCCAGGTTATAAATCTCATCAGGCTGTGTCTCCTGAACAATGCGGATCAGATTGGTCGCGTCGGTAAGATCGCTGTAATGCAGCGTAAGGTTCCGGTCCGGCTCATGAGGATCCTGATACAAATGGTCAATCCGGTCTGTATTGAAGAGCGAACTTCTGCGTTTTAACCCATGTACCCGGTACCCCTTTTTCAAAAGAAATTCGGCGAGGTAGGCGCCGTCCTGGCCGGTAATACCGGTAATAAGTGCAGTTTTGGACATTTCTTTAGCTATTTTTCCGCAGCACCGATTTCAGGAGGTACTGCCCATACCCACTTTTCAACAAGGGCTGCGCGATGGTTTCCAGCTGTGCCCCGTCAATATATCCCATGCGGTATGCCACTTCTTCAATGCAGCCGATCTTCAGTCCTTGCCGTTCTTCAATGACCTGTACAAATTGTCCCGCCTGCATCAGCGACGCAAAGGTTCCGGTATCGAGCCAGGCGGTACCGCGACTGAACACGCCCACTTTCAGCCGTCCCTGATCCAGATATACCTTATTGACGTCCGTGATCTCATATTCCCCACGGGCCGAGGGCTGGATAGTCGCGGCTATATCAAGCACGCTATTGTCGTAGAAATACAGTCCGGGCACCGCATAGTTCGATTTCGGGTGCTGGGGCTTCTCTTCAATGGAAACTACGTTACGCTGTTCATCAAATTCGACCACGCCATACCGTTCGGGGTCTGAAACCGGATAAGCAAACACCACCCCACCACCGTCCGGCAAACCGGCGCTCTTTTGGAGCAGTCGCGATAACCCCTCCCCGTGGAAAATGTTGTCTCCCAATATCAGTGCCGCGCTGTCGTCGCCGACGAAATCCTTACCGATGACAAAGGCCTGCGCCAAGCCGTTGGGCTCCTTCTGTACAGCATAGGAAAAGGAACAACCCAACTGAGAACCGTCGCCAAGTAACTTGCGGAAAGAGGGCAGATCATGCGGCGTGGAGATAATCAATACGTCACGGATACCCGATAACAGTAACGTCGACAACGGATAGTATATCATGGGCTTGTCGTAAACCGGCATCAGCTGCTTGCTAACCGCAAGCGTCAGCGGATGTAAACGGGTGCCTGAGCCGCCGGCAAGAATAATTCCTTTCATTCGCGTAGTTATATAGTGTTGTCTCTTTTCTAAATTGCAAAAGCCAAAAATACTAAATTTTGGACATCAGGTAAGGTCGGTTTAGCTGAACATAAGATAGCGGATGCATGGCGCAAAGCGATTGCCACGCATCCGCTATCGTGTACTCGGCTTTATTTCGCTGCTTTTACGGTAAAAGGCACGGCATACGGTCCCCATAGCAGGGTAACCGTCCCATCCTTATCGGCACGAATGGTAAACTGTTCAACCGATTCACCGGTTTCGTTGCCCATCGCTTCCACCCGCAACGCATCCTTGCTTTCATCGTATTGCGTGCCCCATTGATCCCAAACCTTGTTGAAAATAACGGTGGTGTGTTCCTCTCCCGGTATGGAATACAGACTGTACTTTCCCGCCGCAAGCGGCTTTCCTTCAATCAGCACATTCTTATCCACTTCAAAGGTCGTCGCCTCGTTGGCCCCTGTCCGCCATACTTTGCCAAAAGGTGCAATATCCACTCCTATTGTCCGCCCCTTCAATGAAGGTTTGCTGTAGTGGATGTCAATCGTGACCCCGTCCGCTGTCGTCACCGTCGTCCGGTCAGGGGGGCTGGCCCTTTTACTTTTGTCCTGCTGCGCAAAGGTCGGCACACCCAGTGCCATCACCAATACAAGAGATAATAAGGTTGCTTTCATTTTAAAAAATTTACAATTAAAACGCATAAGCCCGTTTCCCACCTTTTCCTTAAGTGGGCCGAAACGGGTTATTGTAGCCGTTCAAAATTAAATACGAGGTAACCGGTGGCCCCCTCCAGATCCAGCGGCATACGCAGCACAAGCTGCTCGGCATCAGCGTACGACAGGTCCAGCCGATAGCCTGCCGTCACGTTACTCGGCTTATCCCCCGGATATATTTTCTTAAACTGAAACTGCGGCTGCCCGCCTCCCTTTCCCGGATTATAAATAGACCAAACGATGTTACGAACCGCTCCCGGCGCACACAACGTGCCCTCCGCATCAAAGGTGATGGAGCCCTTGCCGTTGCTGGGCAGATTCCATACACTTCCAACAAAACACTCGGCAGGAGCTTCCTCAAATACCGACTTTACAGAATATGCTGAGGGAAAGTTTTCCTTATCGATCGAATTCAACACCCACTGCCCCTTCACCCCGCTTTTCCAAGCCGCTGCTGAAGGTCCGTCCTTTACCGATCCCTGCTGTGAAGAACAGGAAACCGAAAAAATAATCGATGAAACGAACGCAGCGAATAATAATAATGACCTATTCATAGTTATGGTAAAAAAATCTCAGTTATAGGAATTGTACCTTTGTGCCGTGAAATAATTGATTCACCCGCAAAAATAATTAATCAATATGACAATACCTTCCAAAAACCATACCATCAGTAAATTTATTGCAAAACTACTGGTCCGTCTGTTCATGTTGTTACTGCTACTCGCCTTCGCCCCCACCCTTCTGGAGGATAAAACTTCTAGATCGTTGGGGTCTACCTTTGTCTATATAGAAAACAAATGGGCGTTTATATTTCCCGGACTGCTATTTTTTTGTTTCCTTGTCTTACTGGTCCTTACATTACGGCAAAAATACCGGCATACCGACCTGAATTGGATGCTATCGTTAAACACCGCGTTGCTAATTGTGTACCTGATTATGCTGTACGCCAAGTTATATCCCCTGATCTTCGGGTAGGCGATTGAATTACCGTTGACCTTTTTATACCTTTGCAGCGTTACAGCGGATGGGTAAAAAGAAAATATGGCGTATTGTCCAGACGGTGCTCAAGGTGGGCATCACGGCTGTGGCCCTGTATTGGGTGTTCGGCAAGGTCGCCGCCGACTATCGGGAGCAGGCCCTCCGCGAAAATTCGCCCGAGTTCCCGACTAGCTTTTGGAAATTCCTTACGCAGACCCTTTTCACCTCAGATCCCTTTTTCCTGCTGTTGGCGTTTTTGGCATACGCCTGCTCCATTGGCATCGCATCATCTCGGTTAAACGGATTTTTCAGAGGAGTCGGGCTGGCGCTTTCCGAGCGGTATAATTTCAAACTGTATTTACTGGGATTGTTTTATAATCTGTTCCTGCCCGGGGGCGTGGGCGGAGACGGATACAAAATCTATTTCCTCCGCCGCAAATTCAAAGTCAAGGGACGGAAGCTGCTGTCTGCGGTATTTTTCGACCGGTTAAGTGGACTGTGGGCGCTTTGTCTCATTACTTCTGCGTTGGTCATCTTTATTCCTCGACTGCAGATTCCCAACGAAATACCCCTTGTCTGCGTGGTGCTGGGGTCGGCCGTATATTACATCGTGATGCGGAGGTACTTCGCCGACTACAGCCGGCGCTTTCTTCTCTCCCATTTTAAGGCACTCTGCGCACAGTCCATGCAGGTAGTGTGCGCCATCTGTTTGCTCTATGCGCTTGGATTTGAGGGCAAGTTTTCCCCTTACCTGTTTATGTTTTTGCTCTCTTCTTTGGTTGCTGTAGTACCGTTTACCGTAGGGGGCCTCGGCGCACGTGAGATGGTATTTGTATTTGGAGCGGAGTATTTCCTGTTGGACAAACACCTTGCTCTCCTGATCAGCCTGCTGTTCTACCTCATATCCGCCTCGCTGGCCGTGTTCGGGTCGTACTTCATTTTTCATCCCCGGGGATTGGGTGAAGACCGGCTGCCCTCTAGCAGGGAGGTAGAAATGGAACTGGAAGAAGATAAACACAATCAATGATAACAGCTATGGCAAACATTGTGATTACGGGCGCAAGCCGCGGTATCGGGTTCGAAGCTTCACTGGCCCTCCTGAAGCAGGGACATACGGTGCTGGCGATCGCGCGCAGCGCCGATCGGCTTGCCAACCTTCAGTATACTGCGGCGGAACACGGTGGTAGGGAAACTCTCCACACGCTATCCTTCGACATTCTTAACGACGATTATTCAGCCGTACTCACCCCATTCGTGGAAGAACGGCTGGGGCGTGTAGATGCGCTGATCAACAATGCCGGAACACTCGTGAACAAACCGTTTACCGAGACCACCGCCGCCGATTTCTTACAGATGATCCAAAGTAACCTGATCGGCCACGTCCGGATCATCCAAGAGCTCCTTCCTTATATGGCGGCAGAGAGCCACATCGTTAATGTCGGTAGCATGGGTGGCTTCCAGGGCAGTGCCAAATTCCCCGGACTGGCAGCCTACTCCGCCAGTAAATCCGCCTTACACACCCTCACCGAGTGCCTGGCCTTTGAATTCGCCGATAGGAATATCAAAATAAATTGTTTAGCTTTGGGTTCGGCGCAGACCGAGATGCTGGAGAAGGCATTTCCAGGGTATAAATCCCCGGTGACCGCCGCCGATATGGGCACCTATCTCGCACATTTCGCACTCACCGGTCACCGACTGTTCAACGGAAAAGTGCTGCCCGTTGCGGTCACAACGCCGTAATGCAAAACAAACTATAATCCATGGTACCGTCAGAACTGCGACTCATTACGTTGTTACTGCTTGTGCTGGCCGCGGTCTTTTCTTGCCGGCCCGATGGAAGCGCTCGCAAAACACCGGAAGATCCCGATAGGGAAGCCAATGACATCGCCGGAACGAAGAACGCACCATTGCCCGCGCTGCCTTACCTGGCGGTATTCGATGAGCAAACTGAACAGCTGAAAGCCGAAAGGAATGATGATTTTGACGGACACACGGTAACCGCGGACGCCCTCACCCGGGCGCTGGTTGCCAATTATCCCCAAATCACACCTGAAGTGGAGCAGATCTCTAATGACACCATCTATATCCGCATTGCTGACGCCCATTACCTCACCCAGCAGATGGGCTCGTCCGGCGCCGAGATGTACCTGATGGAAGCTACCTACGCCTATACCGAATTGCCTGACGTCCGGGTGGTTCACTACAGTTTTGAGGAGGGCGACCATGCGCTACCGGGCAACTATACACGCAGCAGCTTCTGATAGATAACACTTGTTAAACGGTTTATAAATCATATCTTTGCAGTTTTTTAACGTAAAGGTTAGTGGTAAACATTACATGAGAAAACTTTTCGGGTACATCCTCTCCCCTATTTTCTATTTACTTTTCGGCATCATTATTACCGTTTTTCATCCGATTCAGTGGCTTTGCCTGAAACTCGGGGGATACCAGGCTCACAAGACCTGCGTGGACGTCCTCAACTGGTTTTTGATGTGCACCTACTACGTGTTGGGAAACACGGTCAGGTTTATCAACCATCAGCAGCTTCCTACAGAACGCCCGCTCCTCTTTGTCGCCAATCATCAAAGCATGTATGACATACCTCCGCTGATCTTCTTTCTACGCAAGCATCACGGAAAATTCATCTCAAAGATAGAACTCGCCAAAGGCATCCCCAGCATATCGTTCAACCTTCGCCACGGCGGCGCAGCAAATATCGACCGCAAAGACCCGAAACAATCCATTGCGGAGATCCTCAAGCTTGCCCGCAACATGAAGTCAAAAAACTGGTCAGCCTTCATTTTCCCTGAAGGTACCCGTGCCCGCACGGGAAAAATCCGTCCGTTCAATGTGGGGGGAATCGCCACCATCCTGAAAAAAGTACCGAATGTGCTCGTTGTACCCGTTGCCATCAATAACTCCTGGCAAATGGTACGCTACGGCTTCTTCCCCCTGAATACATTCACCCGGATGTCTTGGGAAGTCCTGTCCCCCATTGAACCGCAGGGACTCGATCCGGAGGACGTCGTTGCGCAGGCCGAAGCACGGATCCGTGAAAAAATCAGCTAACGGACACGACGTCCCTTCCACTGATATTTTCCCAAATTTCCGGCGATGCCGATGTATACCATATAGAGGATGTGCAGCAGTGTCAGCAACGGAAGAAACCACAGCAGGTCCGTCCGCTTTGCAAACCGGCACAGGGGATGAAGGAAGACCAATTCGGCGACGAATTTCAAGGCCGCCGCCAGCAAAAAACACGTCCAGAGGGCTCTCTCCGCCAACAGAGCGCCTCCCGCACTTGCCAGCAGGAACACGTTAAACAGCCATATGGAAATTCCCAGAGCAACAACCCCCCGGTCTTTATAATGCGTGCTTTTGGATGCCCAACGCCGCCGCTGCCCGATGAATCCTCGCAATGTCCGTTTCGCATCGGTATACACAATAGCCTCCCGTGATTTGCAAAAGCGGATTTTGTCGGGATAATGCGTCGCAATCTTATGGAGAAACAATTCATCGTCACCCGAGGCAACATGGTCAATTCCATTAAATCCGCCCACCTCATAAAATATATCCCGGCGGTAAGCTAGGTTGGCCCCATTGCACGTCGACGGGTGCCGGTTGCCGATGCCGGCAGCCCCCAAACCAATTAGGTACAGGAATTCCAGCGTTTGCAACTCTTCGAAGAAGCCGCGCTGTTCCGAATAAACAACCGGCGATGACAGCAGAAAGCAGTCCTCCCGCTCCATAAAAGTGACTACTGTGGCCAGCCAATCCGGCCCCATCCGGCAGTCTGCGTCCGTCGTGATGATATAATAGCCCGTCGCTTCGGCAATCGCCGTGGTTATAGCCTTCTTTTTATAGGAATTCAAGGGTTCCGATTCGTTGAGACTCAGCAATCTAACTCCCTGTCCGGAAAAGGACCGTACAACGTCCGACGTTCCATCCGTAGAGTGGTCGTCCACCACAATCACCTCCAGCAATTCTTTCGGAAAATCCTGACGAAGAACGGCCGTCAGTGTCCGTCCGATATTAGCCTCCTCGTTCCGCGCCGCAATCAGCACACTCACCTTTGTCCGGGGCTTCGCTCCATTTCTGATGAAGAAAGGGATCCGGTCCCATCCCCTGCGCATGTATCCCACAAGTACTACATAAACGCCGGTGAACAACGCCAGTGCAACGCTAATCAACTGAATCGCCAAAGAAGTTTATTTTTAAGACAAACACCGAACCCAAAATGGCCGGCAATATAAGATTTATAAACCAAATACAGGAGGCGATAGCCATTACGGCAATCTCCTGGTCGGTAATGTGTGCATACAAATAACTGGCCGTAACACTCCGCACACCAAAGTCAAACAGGTCCAGGGTGGGTAGCGCAGCCTGCACAAAAAACAGAATAAAAATCAGCAACACCATGGGCTGAAACGCCATGTCCGGGATAAGTACCCGCATCAATATGCAATACTGCGAGGTAAAGATCGCAAACCTTGCCAGCGAGTTCAGGAAAACCACCAACAATTCCCTGCGGCTATAGCGGGTGAGCACCTCGAAAAACCGATGAAATTTTCGGAGAAAGGAAACTTTTTTTATCCATTTCTCCACCCATTTTACATTGAAATAGAGAGTCAGGAAGAAGCCGGCATAAAGCACGGCCAACAGCCACAGCAGCGCGCCTACCGGGGCACCTACATCAAAAAACCGGTTAATGAACCAGGCTATGCTCAACGAGCCGGCCACACTCGTCAGCACCAGCTGCGCCAACGCGCCCACTCCCATAGCTACAACGCCGAAAATACGTTTCCTCGGCTTCAGGAAAAGCACACGGCCGCCAAACTCCCCGATCCGATTGGGCGTAAACACCGCCCAGGTTAACCCGCAGAATACCGATTGCACGGATGTCCAAAAGCTGATCGGTTCGATGTGCCGGCAGAGATACCGCCACTTCACGGCTTCAAGCAGCCAATTCGCGAACATCATCGCCGTGACCACCGATAGCGTCAGCACCACATTTTCCGCTCCTAGCTCCTTCATGAGGCGCTCGAACTCCAACAAGCTTTGGTGATTATTAAGCTTACGGTATAGCACACCCACTACCAGCAGCAAAATAACAACCTTCAGTCCGATACCCAGTATTTTTTTTGTCCTGTCGCCCAAACCCCGTGATTTAGCGTGCAATGTTACTAATTTTTTACAAGGTAATGCCGCGAAAACCCTAATATTGCATCATGCAGAAATCCACGGACAAGGAACGGGTGATTCTGGGGATCGATCCGGGAACGGCCATATTGGGGTATGGAATCATACGGGAAACCGGCAGGCAGCTGTCGTTGGTGAGCTTGGGGATTGTCAAGCTGGATCACCTTTCGGACCATGGATTGAAACTTCAGCAGATTTTCCGGAAAACAACGGCGCTCATCGAACACTATCAGCCGGACTGTATGGCCCTTGAGGCACCCTTCTACGGTAAAAATGTGCAGGTGATGCTCAAATTGGGCCGTGCGCAGGGCGTAGCCATGGCAGCAGCCTTAAACCGCGACCTGCCTATTTTCGAGTACGCCCCACGCAAAATCAAGCAGTCGGTCACCGGCAATGGCAATGCCGGCAAGGAACAGGTGGCTGCCATGCTTAAAACACTCTTGAAATTTCAGGAGACACCCCAGTTCCTGGATGCTACCGACGGACTGGCCGTTGCGGTGTGCCACGCGTTCCAGAATCACCCG
>Ga0079224_100009649_pt1 | contig 13187 bp, 10 predicted proteins | sample Stecom2015_FD_80414 | JGI IMG/M metagenome (GOLD analysis project Ga0079224, IMG submission 80414) | Agricultural soil microbial communities from Utah to study Nitrogen management - Steer compost 2015 | ecosystem: Environmental > Terrestrial > Soil > Agricultural land | place: USA: Utah... | reverse complement strand
GAACCGCCAACCATTTCACCTATTCCTGGGAAAAGTATATCCATGGCCCTAACCGTATTTCTGCCATTAGCATCTACAGGGTTTTGCTTCATGTAGAAGGATTTAATATCCCTAGGGTAATCAATTAAAATAACCGGTTTTTTAAAATGTTTTTCAACTAAGAAACGTTCGTGTTCGGATTGTAAATCAGCTCCCCACTCCTCAATTAAGTACTTAAATTGTTTTTTCTGATTTGGTTTACTTCGCTTAAGAATTTCTATAGCATCTGTATAAGTAACTCTTTCGAAATCATTATCCAGTACGAAGTTTAATTTTTCCACTAAGTTATGCTCAGAGCGTTCTGCCTGAGGTTTGTTTTTTTCTTCTTCTAAAAGTCTATTTTTTAGGAATTCGATTTCCTCTGGACAATTGTCTAATGCATAGCGGATGACATATTTTAATAATGCCTCAGCTAAATCCATGTTATCTTCTAATTCGTAGAAAGCCATCTCTGGTTCGATCATCCAGAACTCGGCCAAATGACGTGTTGTATTAGAATTTTCAGCTCTAAATGTTGGACCGAAAGTATAGATGTTTCCAAGGGCTAAAGCCGCTAATTCACCTTCTAATTGACCCGACACTGTTAGGTTTGTGGCTTTTCCAAAAAAGTCTTCCTTAAAATCAATAGCGCCTCCATCATTCCGAGGAATATTATTCAAATTTAAGGTAGTTACCTGAAACATTTCACCCGCTCCCTCAGCATCTGATCCAGTAATTATTGGCGTATGCATATAAACGAAATCTCTTTCGTTAAAGAATTTATTTACAGCGAATGCTAAAGCATTTCTTACTTTAAAAATAGCATTGAATGTTCCGGTACGAAAACGCAAATGTGCAATCTCACGTAAAAACTCTAAGCTATGTTTTTTGGGTTGAAGGGGGTATTTATCAGGATCTGAATCACCAATAATGGAAACCTCAGTTGCTTTAACTTCCATTTTTTGGCCTTTTCCTAAAGAGGCAACTAATTGTCCTTTTACGCGCACAGCAGCTCCAGTAGTAATTCGTTTTAAAATATCATCTGGTGTATTCTCGAAATCAATTACTGCTTGGATGTTATTTATAGATGAACCATCATTGATGGCGATAAATTGATTGTTGCGAAAGGTTCTAACCCATCCCTTAACAATGACTTCTTTTCCAAAATCTTCCGATTTAAATAGCTCTTTAATTCGAGTGTGTTCCATTTGATTAAAAAAATTATTTTATTGTCTTGCTTTTTAGCTTACAAAAATAGCCAATTTATTGATTTATCCATCCTTTTTCTAAGACTTCCTTTGCATGATAGGTTAAGATCGCTGTAGCACCGGCTCGCTTAAAACTCATTAAGGTTTCCATGATGACATTTTCTGAAAGCCAACCATTAGCGATTGCGGCTTTTAACATAGCGTATTCCCCAGAAACATTATAAGCTGCTATTGGCAAATCGAAATTATCATGAAGTAATTTTATAATATCCAAATAAGGTAATCCAGGCTTTACCATCAAAAAGTCAGCACCTTCTTGGGTATCTAATTGTGCTTCAATTAAGGCCTCCTTTGAATTAGCAGGATTCATTTGGTAAGTTTTTTTATCACCGTTTTTAGGTGCAGAACCTAGGGCATCCCTAAAAGGACCATAATATGCCGAGGCATATTTGGCTGTATAAGACATTAGGGAGACTCCGGTAAAACCGTTTTCATCTAAGATATTACGAAGATAGCCAATACGACCATCCATCATATCAGATGGGGCTATAATGTCTGCTCCAGAGGCCGCATGTGCTAAAGCCATTTTTCCTAACACCTCTAAAGTTTCATCATTTAAGATCTCTCCGTTAGAGACAATGCCATCATGACCATCGGAGCTATAAGGGTCCATGGCCACATCAGTGACTACACAAGCCTCTGGAAAATTCTTTTTCACGGCCTCAATAGCACGAAGGTATAATGTACCTTTTTTATAACTTTCGGTGGCAAATTTATCTTTTAAAGATTCCTCAACAGCGGGAAATAGATCAAATGATTTTAAACCTAATTTCAAACAGCTTTCCACTTCTTTTAATAAATTATCAATGGAATAGCGAAAAATTCCGGGCATAGAAGATACTTCAACTTTTTGATGATCTCCTTCAACAATGAATAAGGGAAAAATCAGGTTGGATGCGCTTAAATGATTCTCTTGAATCATTTGACGAATAACTTCAGATTTTCTGTTTCTGCGCGGGCGATGTAACATGTGTATATAAATTTTATGGCAAGAAAAAGGGGATATAAATATCCCCTTCGTATTATTAATAATCTAATCCAAAAACAGCTTCTGCTAACCCGATTTCATCGGGAGTAAATGGCAGTACGTATTTTAGTCCTAAATTTTGAATTGCTTTGGCTGTCGAATGGCCAATGCAGATTATTTTTTGATCAGGATCAGCCAAGTTCTCACGGAAGTAGGCTTCCACATTGCTGGGGCTTGTAAAGATCATAACCTGCGCATTGGTTTTGTTTATTTCTTCCTCGATGACGGTTTCATAAATCGGCATATCAATGACTTTTGTGTTTTCTGTCAAAGCCTTTCGAATGGTCATCAATGATCCTTCTGCTCTAGGGATTAAGACTGTTAAGCCGTCAACCGTTTTAGCGAATTCTTTGGCAATTTCTTCTGTATCAATGCCTAAGTTGTCTCCAGAAAAGTCAGCTACTTTATTAAATTTACGTAGCGTTTCTTCAGATCCACGACCTAGCACTGCAATTTTCGTTTTCTTTAAAATCCAAGGCTCTAATTTGAAAAAATGTTCGATCGCGTTTTTACTATTAAAAAAGATCCAATCTGCTCTTTTTAAGATAAAAGAATCAAGCTTGTTAATCGTTGGAAAAATTTTAATTAAGGAACGATCATCCACTTGGATATCGTGTTTCTTAAGAAAACGAGCTAAGTAGGAATTTTCGTCTAAATCTCTTGTAATGAATACAGATGAAGGAAGTTTTCTATCCTTTCGATATTTTGAAAAAATCTTTTCCGCCATTCCTTCAGTAGTATCGGATTCTAAAAAATAACGATCAGGAAAGTCTTCATTAGTGTCTGCTATCGATGTCCATGATTGAAATTTTCCATCTTTTTTACGACAATATGAACCCAGAGGGGCATGACAACCCGCTTCAAATAGGTTTAAAACTTTACGTTCAACTTCAATAGTTTGGGCTACCTGATCATCATTAATTTGTTGTAATAAATCATATAGATCTTTATTTGATTCTCTTATTTGAATCGCTAAAACTCCTTGAGCAGGAGCAGGTATTATTTCAATAGGTGGAATCTGTTCAATTTGAAATTCTGATAGATCAATATCGATGCGGCTTACGCCAGCTTTAGCTAATACAATAGCATCATATTTATCATCACGTAATTTTTGAATTCGGGTGACGATATTTCCTCTTAAATCATCAAATTCAAGGTCCTGACGTAAAGACAGCATTTGAGCTTTACGTCGATTAGATGAGGTCCCTACGGTAGCGTTATGTTTTAAGGATAACCGTTTGGTGTTATCTACACAATCTTTATGAATGATAAGTAATTCTGAAGGGTCTTCTCTTTCAGATACTGCGGCAATAATTAAACCAGGAGGATTTATGGTTGGTAAATCTTTGTGAGAGTGAACAGCTAAATCTACTGTACCAGCAAGTAATTCTTCTTCTAATTCTTTGGTGAAAAAACCTTTTCCTTCTAGTTTATCAAGTCTTAAATGCTGAATAATGTCGCCTTGAGTTTTAATAATTTTGAGTTCAGCTGAAATACCTATCTCGGCTAATTTATCCTTAATGTAATTAGCTTGCCATAAGGCTAACTCACTGCCACGGGTGCCAATAATAAGATTTTTTTTCACGTTCAAAGATTTACAGAATATATAATTTGGAGATAAAGTTAATAAAATAAGCCTCTTATTCCTGACAGTTTATTGTCAAAAACATTATTTTTTTATAAGGATGGGCTAATTGTTTTCTGATTCCGCTGATTTAACTAAAATTTCTTTAGCCATCACCATTGGGACCTTTATGTATTTTTTCTCAAGATAATTGATAACCTTGTTAAGTACTTCTCTGGCAGCAGGATCTAGTTGCTCAACTTCGTTGGCGAAAACTTCTGTCATGGCCATCGATCTAATCTCTTTAATCTTTTGGGGTACTTCTTTCATCGCCACTTCCACGCGACGTTGTTTTAGGAGTGGTAGAAATTCTTTGATGTTTTGTTCAATGATTTTCTCTGCATTTTCAATTTCAGCATAACGTTCCTGTATGTTGGTTTCAGCTATTTGTTGTAAACTGCCAACTTCAATATAATGAACTGGGTACTTAGCAATGATAGCGGCGTCAATATCATTAGGGATAGCCAGGTCGACGATTACCTTTTTTTCTGTTTCACCGTTTAATAATGATTGGTATAATTCTTCGTTAATTATTGCCTCGGGTGCTCCTGTGCAGGTAAGGATAACATCAAATCCTTTTTTATAATTTTTAAGTTCACTTAAGGGATAAGCCTTTGCGTTTAACTCCTGAGCTAAATTTTGGGAGTTGTTAACTGTTCTATTAAAAATAGTGAAATTAGTGTATTTATGCTTTTTGAGGTATTTGGCTAAGTTTTGGTTCGTTTCTCCTGAACCAATGACTAAAATTCTCGGATTCTCCTTTAATTTTACTTCACGAAGTTTACGATAGGCTAAGGAAACAACAGAAATGGGGTTACGTGAAATGTTGGTATAGGTATATACTTCTTTGGCTGTTTTAACTAAGCGATCCATCATTAAACGTAAAAAATCACCTGTAAATCCTGCGGCTTTGCAACGGTCATAGGCCCTACGTACTTGTGCAAGAATCTCTTTTTCACCAACAACCAAACTCTCCATAGAGCAGGATGTACGGAAAAGATGATTTAATGCTTCTAAGCCAGTGTATCTATTGACCTGGCCTAAATAACATTGCATCTGTTCATGTGGTACACAAAAATTCATTTTATCCAAAAATTGGACTACAAAATCATCATTTAATTCATGAGCACCATAAAAAACAAATTCTACGCGGTTACAAGTCCCGATGTAAAAAATTTCTGGAATATCTAAACTATTCTTAAGGTTAATAAGTCGGCTATCCAACTCCTCATTGCAAATAACCAAATTGCCCAAATCTTTTAGATCGACATGTTTATGGGTAAACGCTATAACTTTTAAATTTTTCAAAGCCTAATTTATTCGCCAATATTTTGTTCTGCAAATGTATACTAAAACCACATGCCTATTGTCAAGAATCTGTCAATAGAACGAATTTAGAACGATTATAAATAGTGTTAATTTAATGTTAAAATACTTTATATCAGCGGTTTGTTTTATGTTTCGCTGCTTTAGTTGATCCGATGAAAAAGACCCATTCTTAATAACTTCTCTAGATATTTCTGTCTATCCTGCGTAATATTACAAACACCGATCACCTTAGCGCTTAGGTCTATGTGATATAAAATGATCTTTGAGCTTATCTAAACCTAAATCTTCTTGAATCTTATCGAGTTCAAACAACCAGGATTTTTCTGGTAGAACTTGGCTTTGCTCCTTTGAATTTATTAAATCTAACGCTTTTATTTTAATGTTGATCTCGATTGGAGGCACAGCATTTACTTGACTTCTGCTTGTACGAAGTATCTGAATGGAAAATGTAGGCCATTTATTTATGGTAGAAAAATTACCCGTATAAAATTGATGATGCTCCTTTGGAGGGACAATGTTGGCATAAATTCCTGTATTTTTTTTTCCTTGTAATTCCGATATAGCAACTAATAACTCATAGGAAGTTTCATTAACTATATGAAAGCGAGCAAGGCCATCTTTTTGTTCTCCAGTAATGCCTATAAAAATACCTTTTTCTATAAAAACACCTTGTTGAATAGGGGTTTCTGGAAAATCATCTTCTGGGGAGCGCATGTTCCCATGTACCAAGGTTATTTTATCTTTTAAAACAGGGATTTCAAAACCAGTTTCATCGGTAACCCCAACCATGTTATTGGGAAGAATAGAAGTGATATGACCTTCAATTGGTTCATCAACGAAACGCACCAAATCACCTATTTTTATATGTTGATTCATTTTACTTTGTCAATAATGTTAAACAATGATTGAATATCCTGGAAATCATTATATAAATGAATGCCAATACGAATGCCTGTGCCACGAGGAAAGCATTTTACGCCATTCTCTAGGAGTAGGGGATAGAATGCTGGATCAATTTGTAAATTGATTAAACTTGATCGGGTTTTCCGACCATTTATTACGGGTAAGAGTAAACCAGCTTTTTCGAATATTTCATACGCTTGATCGCAGACCTGTTGCGTATGATTTTGAATGTTTTGCAATCCTAATTTTTCCAGAAAAAGTAAAGATTGTTGTAGGGTGCCATGACTTAAATTATCTTGATGCCCTGGTTCAAAAAAAGTGCTCAGTTTACTTTTACCCTCCCACATAGGAGCTGTAGGAGTCGGTAGCTCGTATATTAAATTCTCTAATCTCTTTTGGAAATGCTCATTGATTAATAAAAATCCATTTCCAAATCCAGAAAGTAACCATTTATAACCACTTGATGCTATGGCATCAAATCCAGAATTTCTAAAAGAAAAGACCTCTGTTCCTAAAAATTGCGTGCCATCGGCAATAATCAATAGGCCGGGATTTGATTTTTTTAATTTTTTTATAAATTCTAAATCGATTTTAAGACCTGTTATATAATGTACGATACTTAAAACTAGCACATCAGGATTGTATTCATCAACCGTTTCTGTAATTTGCTCTTCCAGGTTTTCATTCGCTCGAATGGAGAATTTCTTTAAGCGCCTACTAATAATTGGATATTCCAAAGAAGGATACTCCTCATCAATCACTAGATAGGAATAGTGTTTCGGTAATAGATCAACCAAAGTGGAGTAAGCAAAGGAAAAATTTGGTGTCAAAAAAGTAGATGCTTGATCAGCATCAAAAAATTTGGCAACTGTTTCTCTAACGCCTGTTAAGAATTGTTTTTGCTGGTCTCTACTATCACTATGTACGGCATAGAACTGTTTGTCCCAATTCTCTCTCCACAATAGGGTGTTCTTTGGGATTAGCCCATTTCCTGGTGTATTGAGATAGGTGATTTCCGCTGATGTATTAAAGTGTTCTTTGAAAGTCATTAGGTTTTATTTGATACCTATTAATGTGTTTTAAATATTGTTTTTGACTTATTAATTCCCCTCCCATTGTTTTTAGATGTTCGGATTCAATTTGACAATCGATCATTTCTATGCCAAATTCCTTTGCTAAAAAGTATAAAGCTACCTTGGAAGCATTGGATACCTTAGTAAACATACTTTCGCCACAAAATAATTTTCCAACCTGAATACCATATAGTCCACCAACTAATTCCTCCTTTTCCCACACCTCAATACTATGGGCATAGCCTAATTCATGTAATGAACAGTAGGCAACTCTCATTTCAGGAATTATCCAAGTGCCATCTTGATCTTTTCTAAAGACCTGTGCGCAATTTTCAATAACCTCACTAAAACAGCTATCATAGGTAACGGTAAATTTATTTGATTTTAGTGTTTGTTTTAAACTTTTAGATACCTTGAATTTATCTGGATAAATCACAAATCTCTCAATCGGTGCATACCAAAGTATAGGAGAATCTTCATCATACCAAGGGAAAATCCCGTTTTGATAGGCTAGAATAAGTCTTGGTACAGATAAATCACCACCAATTGCAAGTAAACCATCTGGATCAGCTAAAGATGGATCCGGAAAATTTATGTTATCATCAAGTAAATACACCATTAGATTTTTTATTCCTCATCAGGTTGTCTAGGTTCTTTACTGATTTGATCAAATATTTTTTCCATATGATCTACATACTCATTGGTATCATCTAGGAAAAATTCTAATGCAGGAACAATTCTAGCTTGGTTTTTTATGCGAGTACCTAATTTGTAACGTATCTCATTGGTTTTACTGCGGATATTTTCCAAATCAGCTTTTGCCGTATTGGTGTTTAAAAAACTAAGGTATACGCGAGCGATAGCTAGGTCTGGTGTTACACGAACTTTTGTTACAGTAATAAAAGCACCTGGTGCCCAGTTTTTACCTTCCCTTTGAAACATTTCGGCAAGATCTTGTTGAATTACTCCGGCAAATCGTTGTTGTCTTTTACTTTCTGTTCCCATTATATGCTGATAATAAAAAGTGGTATTACTTTTCTACTCGTACAAATATAGGATTTTTCAAAATAGGTTTAATAATGGATCTTAGGACAACTGACTAGTCAGTATTATGGCCGATTTTGGGTTATTTTAAAAAAAAAGACTTGTCGTGGACATCGTGACAAGTCTTTAATCAAAGTTAGTTTATAATTGGATAGAATAATTTTTTTTAAAAGTTTAAAGACATTTTGGTCTATCATGTTTAGTTTCTTTGGGTGGTTATAATGTGAGTGTAAACTCACTTTTAATATCTTTTCATCTCCCTTTACATCACAAACATAGGTCTTTAATTACGGTACAACAAGATGTTTTTTAAAATAAAGTGAGTGATTACTTATTGTGTTTTTGTTAAATCTTTATTAAAATATGCCAAATATTATCTTTGAGACGGTTAAAAGGACATTTATTTAATTTTAGCTTGTTAATTTTTTTTGTGAAATCAACAAAATAGATTTCTCGAATTTGTGAATTGTTGTCTGAAAGGCACGCTTAATTTATTGTTGAAAATCTTTTGGGTTGTGCTTGATCGGAAAGTGAAATATTTTTTTGGTGAACCGATGGAATTGTGGGGAAAACAGGAAGAATTTCATCGCATTGTATTTGTAATTCAGGGTTTTGTGTTTTGTTTAGTGATTAGTTATGAGACTGAGTTTGCTTATTGTCAATAACTAATTGTTGTATTTTAAGGGCCTTTGTTTTCTAATGATTCCTTAATTAACTACCCGTAATCACAAAAAATCCTTTTGTAACAATTGTTTTTTTTATTTTTCAAAAGTAAAGTCCTTTTAAAAATGAGAGCATAGATCTGCTGTCAACTTGTATTTTAAGGAGATAATGGTATTTTTGCTTGAATAGAAATTGAACATGAAAATTTGGCAAAAAAACATAGATGTAGATTCCTTTGTAGAATCTTTTACAGTTGGACAAGATAGAGCGTTGGATTTGCAATTAGCTAGTGCTGATGTACTTGGTTCACTTGCCCATACCAAGATGCTTAATAGCATTGGTCTATTAGATGATCAGGATTTAAATGCTGTTCAAGTGGAGTTGAAAAACATCTATAAGGAAATTTTGGATGGTGAATTTGAAATTGAGAAATCTGTAGAAGATGTTCATTCACAGATAGAAATGTTATTGACCAAGAAAACTGGAGAAGCTGGAAAAAAAATACATTCTGGCCGTTCCCGAAATGATCAAGTGCTTGTTGATCTGAAAATATACTTTCGCTCCGAAATTGAAATATTATTTAAAAATACAGAACAGTTATTTACGCAATTAATTAAATTGAGTAATCAGCATAAAGATGTATTAATGCCAGGATATACTCATTTGCAAATTGCTATGCCTTCTTCTTTTGGTTTGTGGTTTGGCGCTTATGCAGAAAGTCTGGTCGATGATCTACATATGTTAAAGGCTGCCTGGAAAGTATGTAATAAAAATCCATTAGGTTCTGCTGCCGGTTATGGTTCTTCTTTTCCTTTAAATCGGACGATGACCACGGAGTTATTAGGTTTCGATAATTTAAATTATAATGTGGTTTACGCCCAAATGGGAAGAGGGAAGACAGAGCGATTGTTAGCTCAGGCCATGAGCTCGATAGCGGCAAGTTTGGCAAAATTCGCTATGGATGTAACCTTATTTATCAATGAAAATTTTGGATTTATTTCTTATACGGCCAATTTAACAACGGGATCTTCAATTATGCCGCACAAGAAAAATCCGGATGTATTTGAATTGATTCGTTCTCGTTGTAATAAAATTCAGGCTTTGCCGAATGAAATAGCGTTAATGACTACCAATTTGCCATCTGGTTACCATCGAGACCTACAATTGCTTAAGGAAAATCTTTTTCCTGCCTTTGAGTCGTTGAATGACTGTTTATCCATTGCACATTATATGTTGGAAAATATTACCGTGAAAGACGGTATTCTTAATGATCCTAAATATGATTATTTATTTAGTGTAGAGGTAGTCAATAACCAAGTACTTAGCGGAGTTCCTTTTAGGGAAGCTTATAAGAATATTGGTCTGGATATAGAGGCTGGAAATTTTAGTCCTGCAAAGGAAGTTAATCATACACATGAAGGAAGTATCGGTAATTTATGTAATGATCAAATCGAGGAAATGTTTCAGGAGATAAAAACAGAGTTTGGATTTCAGAAAGTCCAGGATGCTTTGGCCAATTTATTGAAATAAACTATTGAATTAAAAAAAAGTGGTTTCCTATACTAATGCCCCAAAAAGTTAGACACTTTCTGGGGACATGCTAATAGGGGACTTATTATTTTCAGACAATTGCTCCTGTTATGGTAGAATCCATTAATTAGCATATCAGGTACACAACTTCAGTTCTTTTGGCTATATAGTCAACAACATTTTCCTTAATTTCATTTCGAATACTTGATGTAATCAACACTTTGGTGAAAATTGTTGCCTGACAATTTTAGAAGGTTCCGATCGAGGTAGCCATTTTTATTTGACGATTCATGATTTGACCATCTTTTTCACCTTAATGGAGAAAAGATGCGTATGTAATTTGCTTATGTCTATGAATCTTTACGAATGGAAAATTTATACTTTATGGTGCTTTTAAACACCTCATTTGGTTCTAACGTTACGCTCGGGAAGTGCGGGTGATTTGGACTATCTGGGTAGTGTTGCGCTTCAAAACAAAAGCCGCCGTGTTTAACGTAATTACGTCCACATTTACCTTGATCTGATGATAGAAAGTTTCCAGTATATAGGTGTATTCCTGGCTCATCTGTAAAAACGCTTAATTCAATACCACTCTTTTTGGAATAAGCCTTGGCAATAGGTGCGCTTATAGGTTGATTGTTTATAAAAGTGTGATCAAATCCTTGGGCAAATAAGAGCTGATCCTCTGCGTTGTTGATGCAGTTAGCGAGTTCTTTTGGTTGGGTAAAATCAAACGAATTACCCTGCACTGATCGTATTTTTCCCGTAGCAGTTTGATCTTTGTTGATTTCGATAAAATCTGTGGAATTGATGGTGATTTCATGATTTAGTATGTCACCATTCCCTTCACCATTAAGGTTGAAATAAGCGTGATTAGTCAGGTTTACAATGGTGGGTTCATCCGTGGTTGCTTGAAAATGGATGATAATTTCATTATCATTAGTCAATTCATAAGTGACAACCGTTTTAAGTTCTCCCGGAAATCCCTCTTCCCCTGCAGGAGATACGTAATAAAAGGTAACCGATTTTTGAAAACTCACCTGTCGATCCCATACTTTTTTATCAAAACTATCCTGGCCTCCATGTAAGCAATTTTGACCATTATTTTTTGGTAAAGTATATTTCTTTCCGTTTAAAGTGAATTCTCCATTGGCAATTCTATTCCCATATCGACCAATGGTGGCGCCATGATATTTTTCATCAGCATCAAAGTATTTTTGAATACTATCAAATCCCAGGACAACATCCACTAAATCAGCATGTTTATCGGGAACTAAAACACTGACTAATCGAGCGCCATAATCAGTTAAGGCAATCTGCATGCCTGCACGATTAGTTAAGGTAATCAAATGGGTGTTTTTACCTTTATAAGTGCTTTCGAATGCCTTAGCTGAAGGAAGTTTATAGATGTTCATTTTAGTCGGTTTCTTTTGCTAAAGATAAGCAATAAGGTATATGCTTCAAAAAAAATGTTCGAGAAATAACTTTAGATAATTTTTCGTAAATTGATGAAAATCAACTGTTATGATCCGGGTCGATTATTTGTTTTTTATCGCTGGTATTTTATTGATAATTTTTGCTTTTCTAGTCATTCCAAGCGAAACTTATTACCATTATTATATTTTAGATCACTATTATACGCTAATAGCTCGATCTATTTTTTTAGTACTTGCTGGACTAGCTTTGTTTTTTGGTACTTTGTACAGGTTGACCGTAAGATTTTTATTTTCAAACACTTGGAGTATCATGCATTTTGTGTGTTTCGTTTGTTTGATTGTTAATATTTGGACTTGGGGGATTTTTGAAAGGGTTTATTTGGAAGATTATTTCAACCAAGCATCGGCCACGAAACAAACGAGTAAGGAATCTGCAATTTTCATAAAATACCAAAGTGTCTATTTAAATTCCGCTTTAATTTTGATCTTTTTACAGTTAACATATTTTGCGAATCTTATCTATGGATTGATTTTTCAAAAATCGAATAAGTCTTCCTAAGCTCTCACTTTAAACTGTATATTTGCCCTTTGAAAATCCTTTGACATACATGAACTGGAAACAATTGATATCAGCGAAAAGATGGGGTTATGAGATGCGCAAGGACAATGGGCAAATTGATGCTCGTTCTGAATTTCAGCGTGATTATGATCGGTTAATTTTTTCTTCTCCTTTCCGTCGCTTACAAAATAAAACTCAAGTATTTCCGCTTCCCGGAGCGGTCTTCGTGCATAATAGATTAACACATAGTCTGGAAGTTGCCTCTGTAGGACGTTCTTTGGGTAGGTTGTTTTATAATTTATTAAAAAAAGAAAACCCTGCTATAGATCAGCAGGTTCCATATTTACAGGAAGTTGGTAATATTATTTCAGCGGCCTGTTTATCACATGATTTAGGGAACCCGGCATTCGGCCATTCTGGGGAAGCCGCGATCTCCTCTTTTTTTACGGAAGGCAAAGGACAAAAATATAAGGAGTTAGTTAGTAAGGAGCAATGGGAAGATTTAACGCATTTTGAAGGGAATGCCAATGCACTTCGCATTTTGACTTATCCATTTAATGGAAAAGATCCCAAAGGTTTTGCCTTAACTTATACCAGTCTTGCCGCTATTGTAAAATACCCATGTGCCGCGATTGATGGTCATGTTTCTGGTACAGTTCATAGGAAAAAATATGGATTCTTTGAGTCTGAAAAACATGCATTTGAACAAATCG
>Ga0079224_100009648_pt1 | contig 13187 bp, 12 predicted proteins | sample Stecom2015_FD_80414 | JGI IMG/M metagenome (GOLD analysis project Ga0079224, IMG submission 80414) | Agricultural soil microbial communities from Utah to study Nitrogen management - Steer compost 2015 | ecosystem: Environmental > Terrestrial > Soil > Agricultural land | place: USA: Utah... | reverse complement strand
TTTTTAATTTTGGTAGCTTGGTCACTTCGGATTGAATGATGTACAAATCTGTTTTAAGATTGATTTCAACCACCTCGCCTGCCTGTCGGCAGACAGGTCTTCTGCTTCTTCTCCGAAGCAGGAGCCACTCCTCCTTCAAAGGAGGAGAAGTTTGGGGGGCTTTGTAATTTAAATTTGGTTACAATCCAGAATTTCTTTTCTTAGAAGCCATTCCTGTTCAAAGGAGGAGAAGTTTTGCTTAGTGGCTAAATTCATATTTAAACACAAGAGTAGGTCATCCCTTAGGTAAATTTTCATGTACCAATTCGCTATTAATGCTATTTTTGTAGAAACCTAATCCACAACATGTCCTTAAAAAAAGCCACCTTACTCATCATTATGATTTTGTTAATTGACCAGGTCAGCAAATTCTACATCAAGACACATTTTGCCTTACATGATAAGACAGTTGTTTTCAGTTGGTTTCAGATTGTTTTTGTAGAAAACGAAGGGATGGCATGGGGAACGAAAATGAGCGATTTCATCTCCTTTATCTCTGATAGAACGGCAAAATTGATTTTGACTGTCTTCAGGCTGGTAGCGGTTTGCTTCATCAGCTATTGGTTGGTGACTTCCATCAAGAAGAAAAGTGCCACCATATTAATCGTCTCTCTCGCCCTCATTTTTGCAGGTGCCTTGGGCAATATCATCGATTCTGTTTTTTATGGTATGTTTTTCAATGATAGCCATGGACAAGTGGCAACATTTTTGCCCCAGGCTGGAGGATACGATACCTTTTTCCATGGAAAAGTGGTGGATATGTTGCATTTCCCTATGTGGAGCGGATTCCTGCCAGAATGGATTCCTTTTGTGGGGGGCGATTATTTTACGTTTTTCGAACCGGTTTTCAACGTGGCGGACATGGCCATTAGCACCGGCATCGGGATGTTACTTGTCTTTAACAAGAAAGCATTCCATCAGCCAAAACATTCGGAACAACAAGAGCCTCAGCTCGAAAACGAATAGATTTTCAAAGGCGTCACACAATGATTCAAGGCAATATCCGTGTCGAAAACACCTTCTATCTTTTGCTCTGCCTCAAAAAAGGAAAGTCCTATTTTAATGGTTTCTGGTTTACATTCTGAAAGGAATTTATCATAAAACCCTTTCCCATAACCAATCCTATGTCCGTAGGTATCAAAAGCCAATAACGGTACAAACACCACATCTATCTTTTTGGTTTCGATTTCAATGCCATCCACAGGTTCAGGAATATGATGGCGGTTTTTTTTGATGACGGTATTATCGGTCAATAAATAATGTGTCATTTTGATCGTGTCAAAATCCGTTTTGGAAATCACGATGTGTTTATCCTTACCGGAAAGGATATTTAGAATGTAATCGGTGTTGATTTCCTTCTGTTCTGTGATGCTTAAAAAGAGATGGTAAAAGGCGTGGTTCCAAATGTCCAAATTCAGCAATTGGTTTGCAATGGAAAGACTTTGTGTTTCAATCTGTTTCTCAGAAAGCTCTGTACGGCGCCTTTTATATAAAAATCGTAATTCTGATTTGGTCATTTTAAATCAACTTTGAATGCGGGTCGTCACATGAAACAATGCATCGCCTTGATACACCAATGAAGCCTCATTCACATTGATGATATAGCCATCCACACTTGATTTCACTTCATGATATATTTTACCGTAAGGGTCGGTAATCTGCCCCAGGATCTCGTCACATTTCACATGGGCATTGATCGGTACAAACGCTTTGAACATCCCCGATTGCTTAGCGCGAAGCCACTTGCTTTCGTCCACAAAAACCGTTTTCATTTTTGGAGGGTTTGCTTTTAATTTGGAATTGAGCATGTCAAAATGTGCCAGAATGCGTTTGGCACCTTCCACCCCGATCTTGGAGATGGTGTTGTCCACATAAAAGGATTTACCGCCCTCATACAATAAAATGGGTTTGCCCAATTGATAGCAGGTACTTCTAAAGGATTTTGAAATATGATTGGAATACAAAACAAACGGCGCGCCGAACACCTTAGCCAATTTTTCCAATTCAGGCTGTTCTCTAATGAGGCGTATCTGTGCAGCATTAAATCGGCTTGCGCCACCTGTATGGAAGTCCACGATCATGTCCACATCCGGAATGACTTCATTGACCAGACGATAGGCAACACGACTGGCCAAAGAACCATTTGGAAATCCAGGAAACACCCGGTTAAGGTCGCGCCCGTCGGGAAAATCACGCCGACTGTTCAAAAATCCAAAAATATTAATTATGGGCATACAGATGATACTGCCGCGTTTAGGTGTATTGATGTTTCTGGCGATGATCTGCCGAACGATATCCACACCATTGATTTCATCGCCATGGATGCCTGCGGAAAATAGAATTGTTGGCCCAGGTTTTTTAGAACGTTTTACAATGACTGGAACTTCAATTTTTGTGGCCGTATGAAGTTTGGCGATATTAAAATTGATTTCCATTGATGCGCCCAACGGTATTTTTTGCCCTAGAATAGTGATGATATCTTTGTATTCTGAAACCATGATCTATTTAAACATTGCGTTCAATAAAACGTATGATACTTTTTGCAATATCCTTTTTTGTAGCTGCTTCAATGCCTTCGAGTCCTGGTGAAGAATTCACTTCCAATATTAAAGGCCCACGAGCTGACTGCAGCATATCAACACCACAAACCCCAAGACCAAGTACTTTTGCGGCTTTTAAAGCGGTGTTTTCCTCCTCATCGGTTAATTGGATGATTTCTGCACTTCCACCTCTGTGTAAATTGGAACGAAATTCACCTTCCTCACCTTGCCGCTTCATGGCGCCAACGATATTTCCATCTACAATAAAGGCTCGAATATCAGCACCTTTGGCTTCTTTGATAAATTCCTGGACAATCACACGAGCCTGTAAACCGTTGAAGGCTTCCAAAACCGATTCTGCCGCATTATTGGTTTCTGCCAATACCACACCCAAGCCTTGCGTGCCTTCCAAAAGTTTGATGACCAAGGGTGCGCCACCGACATATTCAATGACTTCAGCAACATCTTTGGTATAATTGGAAAAAACCGTTTTTGGCATTCCCAATCCAGCTCTAGATAAGACTTGCAAACTCCGCAATTTGTCACGTGATCTTACCAAGGCTTGCGATTCCACAACCGAAAATACTTTCATCATTTCAAATTGCCGTACAACCGCCGTGCCATAAAACGTGACCGAGGCACCGATTCGGGGAATAATGGCATCGATGTTTTGCAACGGTCTGCCCTTATATAAAACAGCTGGATTTTTTTTCTCTATGATGATTTCACATTTGAGAGGATCAATGACTTCACAGGTATGTTTACGTTGTCTGGCTGCTTCAACCAAGCGTTGGGTGGAGTATAGGTGAGGATTTCTGGATAATACGACAATATTCATTTAATTTTTCTATTAAAAGAGAGGTTCATTTCATTGACATCAACAATAAATTTTTTGGATAAAAATTTTCTACCTATCAAGATGGGGTATTTCATGTCATCCCGAGTGCTCAAGGTCATTGAAATGGCATATTTTTTCTCAAACAAAACAATTGAGGTTTTTACTTTATAGCGTTTTTGTACCAAGCCATTGCTGCTTTTGACCTTAGCCATTGAAAACTCCTTGAACCTTATTTCCTTTCCATTGTAATGAGGATGGCTCTCGTCATAAAACAAACAAATTAAAACATCATCAACAACCATCATTTTATGGCAGTGAATGGACGATGTGTAAGCTCCGGTATCAATTTTTATGTCAATGTCAAACAAATCAAGCGTCGGAAAGTCTGCTTTGTCAATTCGACCTATCACTTTTTTGGGCATTGCGCAATCTCATGTTGAAGGTGCAAGATAATGAAAAACTTTATGTTAAATTAATCAAGCAAACCGGATTCCATTGAAATGTATTTTTAGATATAGTATCTTTGAGAAATGAGTGCGCCTACTTTAGAAATCCAATTGCAGACCTTGCCAAATCAGCCTGGCGTGTATCAGTATTTTGATGCCGAGGGGAAGATTCTGTATGTTGGGAAGGCTAAGGATTTAAAAAAGCGTGTTGCATCTTATTTCGCCAAAACCCACGACAATGGAAAAACAAGGGTGCTCGTAAAGAAAGTAGCCAGTGTAAAACATATTGTGGTTGAGACCGAAACCGATGCCTTGCTATTGGAAAACAACCTCATCAAAAAGCTTCAGCCGCGCTACAATGTGCTATTGAAGGATGATAAATCCTATCCATGGATTTGCATAAAAAACGAACGGTTTCCACGCGTGTTTCCCACACGGCGTGTTTTTAAGGACGGTTCGGAATATTTTGGCCCCTATACCAGTATGAAAACGGTACATACTTTGTTGGATTTGATAAAAGGGTTGTACCATCTTCGCACATGCAACTATGATTTGGCGGAAGAAAAAGTCGATTCGGGAAAGTACAAAGTGTGTTTGGAATATCATTTGGGAAATTGCCTAGGGCCTTGTGAAAACTTACAAACCGAAGCCGATTATCATCAAAATATTGATTCCATTCGGAATATCATCAAAGGAAATTTTAAGGAATCCTTGCACAAGTTTAAGCGTCAGATGAAAACTTTCGCTGAAAACATGGAGTTCGAACGTGCACAACGCATCAAGGAAAAAATAGACATCCTTGAAAATTATCAATCAAAATCCACCGTCGTCAATCCAAAAATCAACAATGTGGATGTGTTTTCCATTGTGAGTGACGAAGGTTTCGGGTATGTCAATTTTCTACAACTGTCCTTCGGTTCCATAATTCGTTCGCATACCTTGGAAATCAAGAAAAAGTTGGATGAAAGCGATGAGGAATTGTTGCAATTGGCAATTACCGAACTACGTCAGCGGTTTCATTCCACATCTAAGGAAGTATATGTGCCATTTGACGTGGATTTGGGAGAACACATAAAGATAACAGTGCCAAAACTGGGAGATAAAAAAAGGATTTTGGAACTTTCGGAACGCAATGCCAAATATTTCCGGATGGAGCAGTTGAAACAAGTAAAAATCATTGACCCCGATCGGCATGTCAATCGGATCATGGCCCAAATGAAAGCCGATTTGCGATTAAAGGAAGAACCACGACATATCGAATGTTTTGACAATTCCAATATACAAGGCACCAATCCTGTTGCCGCCTGTGTGGTGTTCAGAAATGGGAAGCCAAGCAAAAAGGAGTATCGTCACTTCAACATCAAAACCGTAGTAGGGCCCGATGATTTTGCATCCATGGAGGAAGTGGTTTTCAGGCGTTATAAGCGATTGTTGGAAGAGAAACAGCCCTTGCCGCAATTAATCATTATCGACGGAGGAAAAGGACAATTGTCTTCGGCATTGAAAAGTTTGGAGCGACTTAATCTGAGAGGGAGGATAGCCATTATCGGAATTGCCAAACGTTTAGAAGAATTATTTTATCCAGATGATCCAATTCCCTTATATTTAGACAAGAAAAGTGAAACGCTGAAGGTCATACAGCAATTGCGTAACGAGGCACACCGTTTTGGTATCGAACACCACCGGAACAGAAGAAGCAAAGGCGCCCTGACCACCGAACTAGAAACCATCCCAGGCATCGGTGAGCAAACCATAGTGGAATTGATGAGGCAATTCAAGACCGTGAAGCGTATCAGCAAAGCATCGTTTGATGAATTGAAATCAATCGTTGGCGCTGCACGGGCAAAAAAGATCGTCGCTTATTATCAGAAATAAACATTCATCCTTTTGAAAAAAATCGTATTCATATCATTTGTGTTCATGTCGGTTGCTTTTATATCCACTGCGCAGAACAAAGCTTTTTCCAACGAGCCCAAAGTTGGTTTAGTGTTAAGTGGAGGTGGCGCCAAAGGGTTTGCCCACATAGGGGTTTTAAAGGTATTGGATAGTCTGAATATTAAAGTGGACTATGTGGCCGGAACCAGTATGGGAGCGATTGTTGGTTCGTTATATGCAGCCGGTTACACCGGTAAGCAACTCGATTCGATTTTTAAGAGCTTGGATTTTGATGATGTTGTCAACGATAATATCCCCAGGGCGGCGAAGACTTTTTATGAGCGTGATAATTCTGAAAAATATGCGGTCACCCTGCCTTTTGAGAAGTTCAAGATTAAATTGCCTTCCGCATTGTCAAGAGGTCAGAATGTTTTCAATTTATTGTCAAAGTTGATGCTTCACGTTTCAGATATCAATGATTTCAAAAAGTTACCAATTCCTTTTTTCTGCATGGCCACTGATATTGAGACGGGCACCTCTGTCATGCTTGACGAAGGTAATTTGGCGCAAGCTGTGGCCGCCAGTGGTGCCTTACCGTCGTTGTTTCAACCTGTGATTATTGATGATAGGATTCTCATAGATGGCGGCGTCACCAATAATTATCCGGTGGATGAACTGAGAGCTGTTGGTATGGACGTTATTATTGGGGTCGATGTTCAGGACGGATTGGCCGATCGGGAAGAGCTGAACTCGGCCCCGGACATTTTGCTTCAAATCAATAATTATAGAACCATCAATGCCATGAAACAAAAGGCAAAAAAAACGGACATTTACATAAAACCAGATGTCACAAACTTTACAGTCATCTCATTCAGTGAAGGCCAAAAAATTATTGATGCCGGCGAAAATGCGGCCTTGGAGCGCTATCATGACTTGAGCTTATTGCCAACATCCCAAAACTCAAGGAAACCGCTTGCCGAACACGTTTTTCAAGATAGTATCTCCATTAACGAAATTAGATTTTCGGGGAATGAGCGCTATACGCGAACCTATCTTCTGGGCAAGCTGAAATTAAAACCGCATACTACTGTAAGCTATTCCGATTTTAACAGAGGCGTGAACAACATTGTCGCCACACATAATTTCAGTTCTTTTCAATATGAGTTTCAAAAGGCAAAAGATGGAAAGAGCTATGACATGGAAACGACTCTCATCGAAAATGAAATTACCACTTTTTTGAAAATGGGAATCCATTATGATGACCTGTACAAAAGCGCAGCTCTTGTTAATTTTACAAAAAAACGCTTTCTTTTGGACAACGATGTGGCGTCGATAGATGTCATTCTTGGAGATAACGTGCGCTATAACTTTGAATATTTTATAGACAAGGGTTTTTACTGGAGCATCGGATTGAAGTCGAGGTTTAACCAATTCACTAAAAATGTGTCGGCACAATTGTATATGAATGAGGGCCAAGAACCCATTGAAGGATTGAACAAACTGGAGATTGAAATTCAAGATCAGACCAACCAATTTTATCTTCAAACGTTATTCAGAAAAGATTTTGCGTTGGGGTTGGGAGTGGAGCACAAGCGATTGAAGTTAAAATCTGAAACGCTCAACAACACACAGAACAGCGGGGCCATTATTTTTGAAAACACCGATTATGTCAGCGGATATGGCACGTTGAAACTAGACACCTACAGCAGCAAATATTTTCCCAAAGACGGATTCTACCTGAACGGGGATTTTCATTGGTACGTATATGCTTCGCATTTTAATAAAGCGTTTTCACCATTTTCCATAGCAAAAGCCGATTTAGGTTACGCATTTACACCCATTGATAAATTTTCAATCAATATTCTTGCGCAAGGTGGGTTTCGCATTGGGGAGAATTCGCCTTCTTCGTTGAGTTTTGCATTGGGTGGTTACGGCAATAATTTTATCAACAACTTTGTGTCCTTTTATGGCTATGATTATTTATCATTGATTGGAAATAGTTTTGTGAAATCCACTGTCACTTTGGACTACGAAATCTTCAAAAAGAACCATATTATGCTTGCCGCCAATATTGCCAATGTGGAAGACAATTTGTTTGATACTGGCGCATGGATGGAAAAAATTGACTATAGTGGAATTGCCGTGGGATATGCCATCGAGACGTTTTTGGGCCCTTTGGAGGCAAAATACACCTATTCACCAGAACATAAAAGAAGTTTATGGTTTTTTAATATCGGTTTTTGGTTTTGAAAAATTTCTCCGATATTTGTGGTCTATGAAACTTTTCTGGACAGAATTATTAGCCCATCTTCATTTTCTTATCAAAAGGAATCCGGAATAAGTACGCAAAATTGTATCTTTATATAATTTGTAGGCATAAGCCCGTGGCTTAGATACTTTAGTATAGAATTTATAATTTTGAGAACATGCCATTTTACCATACTTTAGGAAAGATTCCTCCCAAACGACATACGCAGTTTAAAAAACCAGATGGTTCGTTATATTCCGAGCAATTGTTCGGCACGATAGGTTTTGATGGGATGTACACCAATTCGTATCACGAACAACGGCCCACACAGGTGAAGAAAATACAGGACCAGTACAGTGTTGCGCCAAAAATTGCAAAAGACAATAATATCCAATCATACCGCTTCCGCGGATTTCAAGTGAAACCGGAGAATGATTATCTGCAAAGCAGGAAGACGATTTTGACCAATAGTGATTGCAGCATCATTCTGGCAGCACCGAAACAATCCACAAAGGATTATTTTTACAAAAACACCGATGCCGATGAGTTGATTTTCATACACAAAGGCACCGGAAAATTAAGAACCCATTTGGGGAATCTCGATTTCAAATATGGGGATTATCTGCTCATTCCAAGAGGCATCATCTACAAGATGGATTTTGATACAGAAGATAATCGATTGTTCATAGTAGAATCCAGACGACCAATTTACACTCCAAAACGTTATCGCAACTGGTTTGGGCAATTATTGGAACACTCCCCGTATTGTGAACGCGATTTGCGCAAACCACAAGAATTGGAAACCTACAATGAATCGGGGGAATTCTTAATAAAGGTGAAAAAGCAAGATGATATTTTCGAGATGGTCTATAACTCACATCCGTTTGATGTGGTGGGTTATGACGGTTATAATTTTCCATACGCCTTCTCGATCCATGATTTTGAACCAATTACCGGGCGTATCCATCAACCACCGCCCGTGCATCAGACTTTTGAAACCGATGCCTTTGTGGTTTGCAGTTTCGTGCCCCGTTTATACGATTATCATCCGTTGAGCATTCCTGCGCCTTACAACCACAGCAATATTGATAGCGATGAGGTGCTCTATTATGTGGATGGCGATTTTATGAGCAGAAATGATGTTGGCGCAGGCCATATCTCCTTGCATCCGGCGGGCATCCCACATGGTCCTCACCCAGGGGCCACAGAACGAAGCCTCGGAAAAACAAAAACAGATGAATTGGCCGTCATGGTCGATACATTCAAACCATTAAAAGTCACTGAGGATGCATTAAAAATAGCCGATGAAGATTATTATAAATCGTGGCTGTAAAAGCCCACCCTTCCTCCCGAAAGGAGGGCTATAAAAAAATAAAAAATTTTATTAATTACGAACTCACAATTTTGCCCATATTGAGTTTCTCCCCTTTGGGAGATTAAGAGGGGCTTATTTATATGGAATCAGTAGAATACGGATTAGAGAAAATTTTTGAAGGCGCAGATGATTTTTTGCCACTTCTTGGAACAGATTACGTAGAATTTTATGTGGGCAATGCCAAGCAGGCCGCACACTTTTACAAAACAGCATTCGGATTTCAATCGTACGCCTACAAAGGCTTGGAAACGGGTTCGCGTGATGAGGTAAGTTACGTTTTAAAACAAAACAAAATCCGATTGGTATTAACCACGCCTTTGAACAGCAAATCAAAAATCAACGAGCACATCGTCCAGCATGGCGATGGCGTTAAAGTGGTTGCCCTTTGGGTAGATGATGCCAGAAGCGCTTACGAGGAAACCACAAAGCGTGGCGCCAGATCCTACATGGAACCAAAGGTAGAAACAGACGAACACGGTGAAGTCGTGAGAGCTGGAATTTACACTTATGGAGAAACCGTACACATGTTTGTGGAACGTAAGAATTACAAAGGGAAGTTTATGCCCGGATTTAGAGAATGGAAATCCGATTACAACCCAGAACCAACAGGCCTTAAATATATCGACCACATGGTCGGGAATGTTGGCTGGGGCGAGATGAACACCTGGGTAAAATGGTATGAAGATGTAATGGGATTTGTGAATTTCCTGTCGTTTGACGATAAACAGATTCACACCGAATATTCGGCATTGATGAGTAAGGTGATGAGCAACGGAAATGGTCGCATCAAATTCCCAATAAATGAACCTGCCGAAGGCAAAAAACGTTCACAAATCGAGGAATATCTTGATTTTTATGAAAGTGCGGGGGTTCAGCATATTGCGGTAGCCACCGATGATATTATCACAACGGTTTCACAATTGAAGTCCCGTGGCGTTGAATTTTTATCGACACCCCCAGAAGAATATTACAGAGCGGTTCCCGGTCGATTGGAAACGTATAGCCATGAACTGAGAGAAGATATCGAAACGTTGAAAGGTCTCGGAATCATGATAGATGCCGATGAAGAAGGGTATCTGCTCCAGATTTTCACCAAACCCGTTGAAGATAGGCCGACATTGTTTTTTGAAATCATCCAACGTATGGGTGCAAAAGGCTTTGGCGCTGGTAATTTCAAAGCGCTTTTTGAATCCATTGAAAGAGAACAGGAATTGAGAGGCACCTTATAAATTTGAACATTATAAAATAAACAGTTCAAAAGATGAAAAGTCGAGGGCTGTTTATTTTTATATCAAAATTTAAACATTAATTTAACAGCAATGAAACCCTTATTTATCGGCGGTTTCAAGTTTTTTTATATTTTTGGAACAGTAATTGTAAATCTCACTATCATGTTTACGGGACAGTAACATTTACAAGTACATTTCAATTATGAAAAACATCCTACTTATTGCCACTATTTTGATCGCTACGCAATTTTCTTTCGCCCAAAAGGAAGATGCATTTCAAGCAGGCGAGTGGTTCAAGTTTGAAATGAGTTATAGCAACTGGTTGAAAGCCGGAAACGCCACCCTGGAAGTCAAGGAATCGACTTATAATGGGAAGCCGGTATTTCATGTGGTTGGCAAAGGGTGGACCACCGGAGCCATCAAATGGTTTTTTAAGGTAAAGGACCGTTATGAAAGTTATTTTGACAAACATTCGGGCCTGCCGTACAAATCCATTCGTCAGATAGATGAAGGAGGCCACACCAAAGATATCGAGATCGAATTTGATCATAGCCAAAACAAGGCGTATGTAAATGATAAAGAGCATAAAAAGCAAAGTGTCCATACCACAGAAAAGAATGTCCAGGACATGGTCTCCGCATTTTATTACCTAAGGAACAATTATAATACAGAAACCATAAAAGAAGGTGAAGTGGTGTCCTTGAATATGTTTTTTGATGAGGAAAATTATAATTTCAAACTGAAATTTTTAGGAAGAGAAACCATAGAAACCAATTTTGGCAAAGTAAAAACACTCAAATTTAGGCCGTATGTCATGGCAGGTCGTGTTTTTAAGGAAGAAGAAAGTTTGACGCTTTGGGTGAGCGCGGATGACAATAAAATACCACTTAAGGTAAAAGCAGATTTAAGAGTGGGGTCTCTCCAGGCCAATTTAGAAGCATTTAAAGGACTGAAGCATTCATTCCAAATTCAATTTGATTAAAAAAACATGTCTGAACACCATAATTTTGACCCCATACTGAAAGCACTTCAACAGAAGTACACATCCATTAATCAAGATGTCCATACCCATCTAGAAGGCTTGCTTCACAGTAAGCCTATTACTTATTGGGACTACATACAAACAGACGCTTTACTGAATCTTCAAATTCAGCGCACGACCCTGCCCGATGAAATGGTATTCATTGCCTATCATCAAATCAATGAGTTGATTTTTAAAATGATTTTGTGGGAAATTGAGCAAGTTGCGCAAAAGGAACAGCTTGATGTTGTGTTCTTCGAGAGCAAGCTTATGCGCATCAGCCGTTACTTTGATATGTTGACCACCTCGTTCAATATCATGAGGGAAGGGATGGATGTGGAGCAGTATATGAAATTCAGAAATACATTGACACCTGCGAGCGGTTTTCAAAGTGCCCAATATCGATTGATAGAATTTGCCTCTACTGAGTTGATCAATTTAATCGATTTCCGTTTCAGAAAAAATATTGATAGAAATACGCCATATACACATGCATTTGAACATCTATATTGGCAGGCCGCAGGAAAAGATTACGAAACCGGCCAGAAATCCACGCTTTTGATTAATTTTGAAAACCGATATAAGGACGAGTTTCTCAGATTTATGGAAAAGTACAATACCAAAAATCTGTGGTCACGTTTTAAGGAATTGCCAAAAGAAGACCAACAGAATGAAAGTTTGATCAAGGCAATGCGACATTATGATTATACCGTCAACATCACATGGGTCATAGCGCATTACCACGCCGCCAAACATTATATCGAGAGCGGAAGCAAACAAGTTGAGGCAACCGGCGGAAGTGAATGGAAAAAATACATGCACCCCAAATACCAAAGACGCATTTTTTTCCCAGAGCTCTGGACTGAAGAAGAATTGGAGAACTGGGGGAATGATTTATAAAACCTAACAGAACAATGACAATGAAGCAAAAAAAATTATTAATAGCACTTTTAATTTCCATAAGCTTTTTTTCTTGTAAAAACGAACCCAAAGATGTCCCACCGGATCTGCAGGCCATTGTAGAACCTGAAGAGGTGCTCGAATTCGGGTTCAATTTGAATGATTATTTCGTAAAACGAGACACCATTAAAAGCGGGGATAGTTTTGGAGCGATTTTACAACGGAACAACATTGGCATGACTCAGATTCATACCATTGCCGAAAGCGCAAAAGATTCATACGATATACGCAAGCTTCAAATAGGCAAGCCTTATACCTTGTTGTGTTCCAAGGATTCGTTGCAGACCCCCGAATGTTTTATCTATCAGCCAAACAATATCGATTATGTAGTCATAAAATTTGCAGATTCAATTGTGACGTATCAAGAAAGCAAACCCGTTACCATTGTGACTAAAGAAGCTTCAGGTACAATCATGAATTCACTTTCTGAAACCATGGAATCACAAGAATTGCCGTATCAATTGATCAATGACATGTCGGATATTTATGCCTGGACGATCAATTTCTTTAAAGTCCAAAAAGGAGATAAATTTAAGATCATTTACAAAGAACGATTTATAGAAGGTGATATGTCTGTGGGTTTGGAAAGTATAGAAGCAGCTTATTTTCAGCACAA
>Ga0079224_100009647_pt1 | contig 13188 bp, 6 predicted proteins | sample Stecom2015_FD_80414 | JGI IMG/M metagenome (GOLD analysis project Ga0079224, IMG submission 80414) | Agricultural soil microbial communities from Utah to study Nitrogen management - Steer compost 2015 | ecosystem: Environmental > Terrestrial > Soil > Agricultural land | place: USA: Utah... | reverse complement strand
GTGACGTGGTAGCCAAAGGTCAGCAGCATGCGGCGCATGAGACTTTTCCTCGGTATCTCCTCAGCCGACACTTCCTCGCATGACTTTCGTACCAGCGCGTCGAGGTTTTGCCTGAGTTCTGTATTGAACTCGCGGTCGAGGATGAACAGGTTCGCCTCGAAATTCAGGCCGAGGCTCAAGGGATCCAGGTTGCTGGAGCCGACCGTGGACCAGTGGTCGTCGATGACGGCGACCTTCGCGTGCAGCGGGCGCTCGGTATAGCGCACGATTCGGATCCCCATCGACAGCAAGTCGTTATAAAGAATGGCCGCCGCCCCGACGCTGACCGGGCGGTCCGGATTTCCCTGCATCACCAGCAGCACGTCGACCCCGCGCTCCGCAGCGCGGCGCAGGTCGCGAATGAAGCGCCAGCCGGGAAAGAAATACGCGTTGACGATCACGATGCTTTTCCTGGCGTTGCGGATGCCGACCCGGTACAGGGTTTCGATGTCGGTGGGATGCTCCTCGTTGTCGCGGATGGCAAAAAGTACCTGGGCGCCCTCCTCCGGGTGCATCACATCGCGAGGGAACCGGCGCAGCCAGTAACGCCAGCGCCTGCGCCAGGACCCGGAGTGGACGTCGCGGCCGAAGCGGCAGTATTCATGGATGTCCCGAACTACCGGCCCGGTCACCTCTACGGCGTAGTCCTGCTTGGACTGGTCACCGAAGCTGCGCACGTGCTCTTCGGTGAAGTTGATGCCGCCGACGAAGGCGACTTCGCCGTCGATGATGACGATCTTCCGGTGCAGCCGGCACAGGATGTTGGTGCGGATGCGAAACAGCGTCGGGCGCGGGTCGAATGAATGGATAGACGCTCCGGCGTCGGTCAGGCGTTTCAGGAACCCGGGCGTGAACCCGGGGGAGCCGTAACCGTCCGCCGTTACCTGCACGCGAACGCCCTTTTCGGCCGCGTGCACGAGCGCCTCCAGCAGCTGGATCCCGACGGCGTCCTCGAACCACAGGAAGGTTTCCAGCACCACTTCCTGCCGCGCGTCGCGGATGGCCTGGAATACCCGCGGGAAGAACTCCTCCCCGTTCTCGAGCAGCTTGAGCTTGTTCCCCCTGGTCCAGCCACTCATCGAACGGTGCACGAAAGTGCGCGATTACAGATGCTCAAAGCGGTTATTCTCCTTTATCGAGGCGATCACGGTAGCGACATGCAAGAAACGTGCGTAAAACTGCGCTGAACTTCCTGAAACGCGCGGCCGTAGTCGTGTTCATGGCAATCGCCACGGCGCTGGTGGTGAGCAAGGCCAGGGAAATGGACTGGCCGCAGGTGCTGCAGGCGGTCAAGGCCTATGACCTCGAGACGCTGGCGATGGCGTTCGCCATAGCAGTCCCCGCCTTCCTCGCCTGCGCCAGCTTCGACCTGGTCGGCCGGCACGCGACGGGACACAGCCTGTCGGCGCTTCGCACGGCGATCATTTCTTATACCGGCTACTTCTTCTCGCTGAACCTGGGTGCACTGGTGGGCGGCCTGGCATTTCGCTACCGCCTCTACATGCCTTACGGACTCTCGACGATGACCATGAGCCAGGTCATCGGCCTCTCGATCGTGACGAACTGGTCCGGCTACGTCCTGATTGCCGGCGCCGTGATGGCGTGGCAGCCGCCCGAGCTGCCGCCCGGCTGGAACGTCAGCGTCTCCTTGCTGCGTGGAATCGGGATCTTCCTGCTGCTGCTCGCGGCGGGCTACATCGCGGTCAGCATAATCAAGGGCGGAAGCAGCGTGCGGCTGAAGGACAGCCGGTTCGACATCCCCACCATTTCTGTAACGGCGATCCAGGTCGGCCTCTCGATGCTCAGCTGGGGCAGCATCGGCGCTGTGATCACATGGCTGCTCCAGGGCGAGGTGAGCTGGTTCGCAGTCATGCCGGTGCTGATGATGAGCGCTATCGCAGGTATCTGGAGCCATGTGCCCAGCGGACTCGGCGTCACCGAGGTCGTGTTCGTGTCCCTCCTCGGTCACCTCGCGCCGGAAAGCCGGCTGCTTGCCGCCGTCCTGGTGTTTCGCATCGTCTACTACATCGTGCCGTTCATGGTGGCGGTGTTTGCCTATTTCTACCTGGAGGCAACGGCCAGGGGCAGAAAGGCTGCGCCATCGTAACGTCGCTGGCACGACATGAAACGGGCGATGCGGGTGCGGGGTATAGCCGATAGAATCGCCCTCCATGACAAAAAACACCTGCCGCGGCATTTCAGCCGCCCTCCTGTTCGCCCTCCAGGTCTCGGCCACGGCGAGCGCCCAGCAAACGCCGACTGCAAATCCCTACGCGCCCGATACGGCGGAGCCGGGTTCCGTGGAGGCGATCGCGAGTTTCACGACGGAATCGCAATTCTCCAGTCCGTGGGTCGAGTACGTCCCGGAATCGGCAACCGTGCCATCGCCGACCGATTATCTCGGTCACGTCGCGGGCGCCGCGGGAGAACTGTCCCGCACCAGCGAGATTTACGGTTACCTGCGTGAACTGGACCGCGCATCGGATCGTGTGCAGGTATCGGTGGTTGGTGAGACCGAGGAAGGACGCGAAATACTGCTGGTCGCGATCGCGGACGAGCAGGGTCTCCGCGACCTGCCGAAGTACAAGGCGGCGACAGCGGCTTTGGCCGACCCGCGGAAGACGACGCCGGAACAGGCGGAGACGATCATCCAGACGGCACGTCCTATCTACTACTTCAACGCCGGGCTGCACTCCACCGAGACGGGCAGCCCCGAGATGGTCATGGAGTTGGCCTATCGCCTTGCGGTTTCCGAACAGCCGATGATCAAGCGCATCCGCGAGAACCTCGTGGTGCTGATCAACCCGGTAGCAGAGCCGGACGGGCGCGACAAGGCGGTCGACTGGTTCTATCGCTACCTCAAGGGCAAGACCGATTTCGACAGCCTGCCGCCGCGATCACCGCCGTACTGGGGTCACTACGTCTTCCACGACAACAACCGCGATACGCACCAGAAGACGCTCGAGATCACGCGCGCGGTGCACCGCATGTTCTATGAGTATCACCCGACCGTAGTGCACGACCTGCACGAGTCGCTTCCGCTGCTGCTGACGTGGAACGGCACCGGGCCCTTCAACGAGAACATCGACCCCATACTCATCGACGAGTGGTTCGAGATGGCATTCGCCGAGATCCGGACCATGACCATGTTCGGCATGCCGGGCGTCTGGACCTTTGCCTTCGGCGAGGCCTGGGGACACCACTACCTGGATTCGGTAGCGGTCAATCACAACGCCATCGGCCGCGGCTACGAGACCTTCGGCAACGCCACCGCGGAAACGGTCGACCGCGTGCTGCGCTTGAGCCAGAAGGACGACGCCGACAATTCCTATACCACCCAGCAGTGGTACCGCCCGCTTCCCCCGGAGCGCAACGTGCGGTGGTCGCTGCGTAACAATACCAACTACATGCAGACCGGAGTCCTCGCGGTCCTGGAACACAGCGCGGGCAACGCGGCCGAGATGCTTCGCGCTTTCTACCGCAAGGGCTACAACTCGTGGCAAAAGGGCATCAACGAAACCCCGTATGCGTTCGTCATACCAGCCGACCAGGGCGACCCACGCCGAGTCGCCGAGATGCTCGGCGTGCTGTCGGGTCACCGCATCGAAGTGGGACGGGCGCAGTCGGCCTTCACGATCGAAGAGGGCAGGTTCCCTGCAGGGACCTTCGTCGTAAAGCTGGATCAGCCGTATCGGAACTATGCCGTCGACCTTCTCAGGCCACAGCAGTTTCCATCCGATACCGAGTTCACGCCATACGATGACGTCTCCTGGGCACTGCCGGTGCACTACGGCGTCGAGGCGCTAGAGGTCTCGGATGCGGATATCCGCAATGTTGCAACGACCGCAATTGCAGAAGATTACCTGCCGGCCGGCACGGTTTCCGGGTCCGGTTCTGTCTTTCTCCTGAAAGACAGCGGTCAGGAAGCCATGCTGGCGGCGCGCGCGAGACTCGCATCTTTCGACATCGACATTGCGGAACAGGAATTCTCCGTCGGGCGGAACGACTACCCCGCCGGGTCGTGGATCCTTCCGGCCCAGGACGGACTGCGCGCAAAGCTCGATGAGGTCGCAGCGGAACTCGCGCTGAACTTTGAGGGCGTGCGCAGCCTGCCTGATGTCGCACGGCATGCCGCGCCGCTGCCGCGGATCGCCGTATGGCACACGTGGGGCGACACGGAGTCGGTCGGGTGGATTCGCTACAGCCTGGACCAGCGGGAAATTCCATACGACTACATCCGCGACGATGACATCCGTACCGGCAACCTTGGACGGTACGACATCATCCTGTTCGGCAATAACTACCTCGACCTGAAAGACCAGATTCACGGGATCGACAAGCGCTTCGGACCAATGCCTTACACCCGGACCGAAGAGTTCCCGAGCCACGGTGTTCCGGACTCGTCGGAGGACATCACCGGCGGCATCGGCTGGGAAGGTATGGCGAACCTCGAGAGCTACCTGGCCGGCGGCGGTTTGATGATCACTTTGGGCAACGGCTCGGCGCTGGCGCTGGAAGGTGGCCTGGTTGCCGGCGTAGCGGCGACGAGCAACGAGGCAGTGACACCCGGTTCGGAACTGACCACGACTTTCCTCAAGACGAATCACCCGATCGCGTACGGCTACCCGGCAATGACCTCGGCGTTTCGCAGCAGCTTTACCGTCTACAACGTGCGTCGCGCCGACCGTGACCGCGTGGTCATGCAGTGGGGCACGAGGCCGATCAAGGACGATCGCGAAGAACCGGACGATGTGGACGACTCAGAAGAAGATATAGAGATGCTGGTGAGTGGCGGCATCGAGAACGCAGACGATCTGGAAGGATACCCGGCCATCATCGACCTTCCGGCGGGGCGCGGCAAAGTGATCGCCTTCAACTTCAACCCGATGCATCGCGACCTGAACCGTTCCGATCACCGGTTCCTGTGGAATGCGATCCTGAACTGGCAGCACCTGCTGGAGATGCGCTAGGGCTTCGCGTATCGCAGATCGCCCGTAGGACGGGCTTCTATAGACCGATATCCGTAGTTTTCGCCAGCGGCGGACCGAATGTCGCCCTGGGGCGGCTTCTACAGCCCGTGAATTCGAGCCGCGTGGAATCGGGTGCTGTAGGAGCACGTCTCACGGGTGAGCCGGGTACTCAAAATCCGCCGCATCGCGGCAGTCATTCCGTCCAGCTTGCGGGGTCCACGCAGTAGAACCTGCGCAGTTGCCCGTAGAGGTCGGGCAATTCCCTCTTCATCTGCGAAGGCTTTTCAAAGAAGGTCTCGGTTGCCACCGCGAAGAATTCCTCCGGCGCCGTGAAGGCATACTCGTCGAGCACCCGCACCCCGTGCGCGCCATCGGCCGACCCGGAGGCGCTGTATGCGCGGGTGAGCACATCGGCCCACTCCTTATAATGTGAGCTTTCCGCCAGCGCCGGCACGCCGTCTACCTCGCCGTTTTCCTCGTCCAGCTTGTGCGCGAACTCGTGCAGCACGACGTTGTAGCCATCGCTATCCTCGGCGAGGCTGTCTAGCACGTCCTGCCACGAAAGTACGACCGGCCCGCGATGCCACGACTCGCCGGAACGCGCATCCTGCCCCTCTGTCTCCACCACGCCGTCGGAGACGACCTCATCGACCAGGTACGCGTCCGGGTAGACGAGAATGCTGGAGAAACCCGAAAAGAAATCGGCGTCGCGATTCAGGATCAGGCAACAGGCATGCCCGGCGATGGTGACCCTGATTTCATCGGTTATCTCGAGTCCGCCACAGCCGATGAACACCTTCTCGTCGAGGAGCACATTGATCCGCCCCCGCAATTCTGCCTGCAGGTCACCAGGCATCTTGCGGTACAGCGGAACGTTGCGCTCGAGAATCTGCACGAACGCCGCCGGGAACTGCCTTGCATACGCCCTTGCGCGACGCGAGCGCTTAAGCCTCGGCGGAACCGTCCACACAAGGACCAGGACGAGCATCAGCAGGACCAGGAACAATATCGCGGTAGAAATGCCAACCTCCTTCTCATTCCCTCGGACAAGTATACGAATCTGGCAACGCTTCGGGGGTGAACAGGCGAAGCGCTATACTTACGAAGGCCAGCGGGGAGCTCTGCACCGAACGGAGAACCGTCATGCGCAAGCCCCTTTCGTTACTCCTTCCGGCCTTCCTGTTCCTGGTGCTGACTGGTTGCGGCGACACAGCCACCTTGCCTGTCGAGGCGGGCTACGGGCCGGACCCGCAATTGCCCGAACCGGATCCTTCGCTGATACCGACGGTGCACATCGCACCGGCGAAAGGCTGGGAAGACGGAGCGACCCCTTTGGCCGCAGCCGGGCTGGCCGTGAACGCGTTCGCCACATCGCTCGACCACCCGCGCTGGCTCTACGTATTGCCAAATGGCGACGTGCTGGTTGCCGAGAGCAACGCTCCTGCCCGGCCGGCAGCGAGGACAGGTATCAAGGGCTGGTTAATGAAAAGAATAATGGAACGCGCGGGCGCCGCCGTGCCCAGTGCGAATCGCATCACCCTGTTGCGCGACAGCGATGGCGACGGCATCGCGGAGACGCGTTCGGTATTCCTCGAAAACCTGAACTCGCCGTTTGGCATGGAACTGGTTGGCAAGGACTTCTATGTCGCTAACGCCGACGCGCTGGTGCGCTTCGAGTATCGTGAAGGCGCGACCACCGTCGACAGCCCGGGCGTGACTGTCGCCGCACTGCCCGGAGGCCCCATAAACCACCACTGGACAAAGAATGTCCTCGCGAGCCCGGATGGCAGGGTGCTGTATGTCACCGTCGGGTCGAACAGCAACGTGGCGGAGAACGGCATGGAAAACGAGATCAATCGGGCAGCCATACTCGAGGTTGACCCGGCGGCGGGCGGCCTGCGCCTGTACGCTTCCGGCTTGCGGAACCCGAACGGACTTGCGTGGAATCCGGTAGACGGTGCGTTGTGGGTAACTGTAAACGAACGCGACGGCATCGGCAGCGACCTGGTGCCGGATTACCTGACCTCGGTGCGCGATGGCGGCTTCTACGGCTGGCCATACAGCTATTTCGGGCAACACCTGGATGAACGCGTTGAGCCGCAGGACCCGGACATGGTCGCTCAGGCGATCGTTCCCGACTATGCGCTCGGCGCGCACACTGCTTCGCTCGGACTCGCTTTCTACGAAGCGGACTTGCTGCCGCCCCGCTACCGTGGCGGCGCATTCGTCGGGCAGCATGGCTCCTGGAACCGCAAGCCGCGGAGCGGCTACAAGGTAATCTTCGTGCCCTTCGACGGCGCGGAACCTTCCGGCATGCCGGCGGACGTCCTCACCGGATTTTTAAACGACGAGGGTGAAGCGCTGGGACGCCCGGTCGGGGTCGCGATCGATGCGCGCGGCGCCCTGCTGGTCGCCGACGATGTGGGAAACGTTGTCTGGCGGGTTACGCCCGCCGGCACATAATCATGAGATATCCGGGCTAAGCCTTCATTGAAGGCGCGCGAACCAGGCCGTGTATCCGGGGAGCCGGACGCTCCCGTCGTCCAAACTGGCAGGTTCGAAACCATGCCCGTCCAGCTTTTCCGAGTGCAGCAACAGAGGCGTGCGGTAATCGACGGGAGCCTCGTTGAAGTTGAAGATCGCGAGCACGCGATCCGCGCCGTATTCGCGAACGAATGCAATCGTCTCTGAAGGGGAATCGAGAAAGCGAATATCGCCGAAGCGGAACGCCCGCTGGCCGCGGCGCCACCGGACAAACCCGCGGTAAGCCTGCAACACCGAATCGGGATCCTTCAACTGCTTCTCGACCGCCTTTTCGCGGTGCTCAGGCGGTACCGGCAACCACGGCTTGCCGCCCGTGAACCCGGATGCCGCTCCCGAGCCGGTCCACGGCATGGGAGTACGGCAGCCGTCTCGCCCCTGGAAGAGCGGCCAGAACGCCATGCCGTACGGATCGCGGATATCCTCGGGAGCGATCACCGCCTGCGTCAGGCCGAGCTCGTCACCCTGGTAGGAACAGACCGAGCCCTTCAGTGACAGCAGCAGCGCGTTGAGCAACTTCGCCCTGGCGTCCGGGCTGCCGGCTCCGGCCCAGCGCGTGGTGACGCGCGCGACGTCGTGGTTCCCGATCGAGCGGCACGGCCAGCATTTGACGGCGTTGTTTTCCAGGCTCTCGACGGCCTGGCGTATGTGTTCCAGTGAGAAGTCGTCGGACAGCAACTCGAAGTTGTACGCCATATGCAACCGATTGCAGCCACTCGTGTACTCGAGCATCGTATCGCTCGGATTCTCGCCCGTGACCTCGCCGAGCAGCACCACATCGGAGTAGTTGTCGCTCAGGGAGCGAAGCTGCTCGAGGAAGACGATGTTCTCCGGCTGGGTGTTGTCGTAAAGGTGGTATTGCCAGGCGTACGGGTTGTCCGCGCGGTAGCCGCGACCGACGCGTTCCGCTTTCGGCTTCGCCGGGTTATCGCGAAGGCGCGGGTCGTGATAGCAGAAGTTGATGGCGTCCAGCCGCAACCCGTCGACACCACGCTCCAGCCAGAACCTTACCTCCTCGAGCATTTGCCGGACCACCGCCGGCTCGTGGTAGTTGAGGTCGGGCTGGCTCGCGAGGAAATTGTGCAGGTAGTACTGCTCCCTTTGCGGTTCCCACTGCCAGGCCGAGCCGCCAAAAACGGACAGCCAGTTGTTCGGTGCAGTGCCATCGGGCCTGGGATCCGCCCAGACGTACCAGTTTGCCCTCGCATTGTTGCGGCTTGTACGGCTCTCCATGAACCACGGATGCTGGTCTGAGCTGTGACTCAGCACCTGGTCGATGATGAGTCGCAGACCGGCACGATGGGCACCGTCCACCAGCCGGTCGAAGTCCTCGAGGTCGCCAAATATCGGGTCGACGCGGCGGTAATCGCTGACGTCGTACCCGAAGTCCTTCATGGGCGAACTGAAAAACGGCGATACCCACACGGCGTCGACACCCAGGTCCGCGATATATCCGAGCTTGTCGATCACACCTCGCAGGTCACCGATGCCGTCGCTGTTGCTGTCCATGAAGCTGCGCGGGTACACCTGGTAAATCACGGCGCCGCGCCACCACGCTTCCCTGTCAGCGTCGGCAAGGTCATCGGCCGGCGGAGCCTGGCGTTCGGTCTTCAGCTTGTAACTTTCCGTGGAATCCATGGAGAACTGGGGCAAGCGGCGATCCTGCAAAGGGGATTGGCGCAAACTATCGAGTTGGCTCATTAGCGGCAACTGAATGCATACGAATTCATTCTTGGGAGCGCATCCTGGCCCTGGATGAATACGTATGCAGTCCGTTGTGAGCCCCCAACACGGTGCCTATACTCATTTCCGGTTGTTAAACCACCGCGAGTTTCGCGGACCGCAATTCACCCGCCTGGCTTCGATGGGCGGCATTTTCCGGCTCCGCGCGCGACGTCAAAACTGAAGGGAGATTTGATCATGGCCCTGCGGCTCCAACGCAACAAGGTTGCTACCGCTGTTTCTCTCGCACTCGCTGTCACCGGCGCAAGCGCACTCGCCCAGGATGACACCGGACGCGAGGTCGAAGAGATCATCGTCACCGGAAAGTATCGCGCAAGCCTGATCGATTCGATCAATACCAAGCGTTATTCCTCATCCATAGTCGAAGCGATTTCCGCAGAGGACATCGGCAAGCTGCCGGACTCCAGCATCGCGGAAGCCATCGCGCGCTTACCGGGCCTTGCAGGCCAGCGGCTCGATGGCCGCACCAGTTCGATTTCCATCCGCGGCCTCGGCGAGGATTTCAGCTCGGCTACACTGAATGGACGGGAGCAGGTTTCCATCAGCGACAACCGGGGCATCGAGTTCGACCTTTACCCGTCTGAAATCATGAGCGGTGTGACAATTTACAAAACGCCGGAGGCCTCGCTCATGACCCAGGGAATAGGCGGCACCATCAACCTGCACACGATCCGCCCGCTCGACCACGAGCAGGCAATCGCCGTGAACGCAATCCTCGAGCAGAACGGCCACGACCAGCTCAATCCGGACGGCGACGATTCAGGATGGCGAGGCACGTTCTCCTGGGTCGACCAGTTCGCCGATGACAGGCTGGGTGTAGCTTTGGCCGTCGCGACGATGAAATCGCCAAACCAGGAGGAACGCTGGAACACCTGGGGCTTTCCGACGACCGGCGACGGCGATCTCGTGCTGGGCGGCGCGAAACCCTTCGTCCGCTCCTCGACCCTGGATCGCGATACGGTCATGGCGGTGGTGCAGTTCGACGCCACTGAAGGTTTCCGCATCACCGCGGATGCGCTCTATATCGACTTCGACGACGAAAAGATCCTGCGCGGCATCGAGCTGCCTGGAGCGTGGACCTACCCGTATGACGTCGTGGCAGCCGAAGACGGGCTGGTCACGCAGGGCGTCTGGCAGGGAGTGCGCGGCCAGATTCGCAACGATTTCGAGAAGCGCCAGGCGGAACTGCGTTCGTTCGGCCTGAACGTCGAGTACGACGTGAACGCGAACTGGACCATGGTGTTCGACGCGAGCCAGGGCAAAGTCGACCGCGACATCTGGAGCCTGGAAAGCTATGCAGGGTCCGGGCGCTCAAGTGATCCCCTGGCGCCTGCAGACGACATCATGTTCGACATGAACAGCGGAGCCGAAGGAGGCAGGTTCACTCCGTCTCTCGATTACAGCGACGAGTCGATGTTCCAGCTGGGCGGAGCGCAAGGATGGGGCAACAACACCACCGTTCCGGGTGACGGCCAGGACGGATTCATCAACTTCCCGCACGTCGAAGACAAGCTGAATACCTACCGTATCGCCGCGGACGGCGAGGTGGATCTCGGGTTCGTAACCGGGATCGAGTTCGGGCTCTATTACTCGGATCGCGAGAAGTCGAAGCTGGACCAGGGAACGTTCCTCACGCTGCCCCAGTACCCCGGCGTGGCACAAATTCCCAGTGAATACCGCCTGCCCGCTACGTCCCTCGACTTCATCGGCATGGGCGAGATGATCAGCTACGACTCGTTCGCCTTCTGGGCGGACGGTAACTATACCGAGACGGTCGAAGGGCTGACGTCCTCTAACCGGGCGCAGAACACCTGGACGGTGAACGAAGAGGTGACGATTGCGTATGCCCTGGCGCGCTTCGACACCGATCTCGGCGCCATCGGCCTCACCGGTAATATCGGGCTGCAGGTTGTCGACACCGACCAGAGCTCGGACGGCTTCGCCGTCGACATCGTCGATGGGTTCGTTCGGGCACAGCCGGTATCCGGCGGCGCGGATTACACCGAGGTGCTGCCGAGCCTGAACACGATCTTTCACCTGGCCGATGAACATCAGGTTCGCTTCGGCGCCGCTCGTACCATGTCCCGTTCCCGCATGGATCGCATGAACGCCAGCTTCGGCTTCAGTTTCGATCCGACGTTCAACACCCCCGGCGCCGACATCAGTGCCTCTCCCTGGAGCGGCAGCGGAGCCAATCCCGGACTGCGTCCGCAGATGGCGGACCAGTTCGATTTGACGTACGAGTACTACTTCGCCGACGACGGCTATGCCGCGGCGGCAGTCTTCCACAAGGAACTCCGGGACTGGCAGGTCAGCGTTGCCGAGGTGGTCGACTTCTCCGGGATCCAGCCCCCGGGCGGCCAGGTCGCAACCTTCGACCTGGGCCTGGTCAGCCGCTGGGAGAATGCCGACGGCGGAAGTGTCCGTGGCGTGGAACTGCAGACCGCCCTTCCCGGCCGCCTGCTCGCCGCTCCGCTCGAAGGCTTCGGGCTGGTCGCGAGCGCCACCTTCCTCGATTCGAGCGTGGAACTCGACGGCAACGAGATCCAGGTGCCCGGATTGTCGGATCGCATCCTGAACCTGACGTTGTATTACGAAAACGGCGGTTTCGAAGCACGAGTCAGCGGCAACCGGCGCGACGACTTCCTGGGAGAAGTCTATGCAATCAGCTTTTCCCGCGAACTCGTGAACGTCAAGGACACTGAGATCATCGACGCCCAGCTGAGCTACGACTTCTCCGAATCCGGCATCGAGATGCTACGCGGGCTCACGCTGACGCTGCAGGGCCAGAACCTGACGAACGAGCCTTTCGTAACCTACCAGAACAATGACGAACGGCAGGTGCGCGACTTCCAGAACTACGGGAGGAACTACCTGCTGGGTGCACGCTTCCGCTTCGATTAATCCCCCAATCGATGCTGGCCCCTGTCGATGCTATATTGACAGGGGCCTTTCTTTTGGCACTTGCAACCCGGGGCGCATGAATTGCCGGCAAAGGTTGAGACAGTCGTCATCGTCGGCGGCGGAACGGCAGGGTGGATCGCCGCCGCGCTCCTCATCAAGATTCTCGGCAACGCGGTACGCATCAAGCTCGTCGAGTCGGAGCAGATAGGCACGGTCGGGGTCGGGGAAGCGACCATTCCGCCGATCCTCACGCTCAACAAGGCACTGGGGCTGGACGAAGCCGAATTTCTTCGAGAGACGAAGGGCGCGATCAAGCTCGGCATCGAATTCGTCAACTGGAAGCGAAAGGGCGACCGCTATATGCACGCCTTCGGCCATATCGGCAAGGACTTTCCCTTCTGCTCCTTCCACCACTTCTGGACACGCGGGCACCTCGAAGGGCTACCAGGCTCGTTGTGGGATTACTCCTTCGGGTACCAGTCGGCCATTCGAAACAGGTTCGCAAAACTGGAGCGGCTCCCGGGTGCCAACCTGCAAGGGCTGGTCTACGCCTACCACTTCGACGCGAGCCTCTATGCCGGCTACCTCCGCAAGTTCAGCGAGCGGCTGGGCGTGGAACGCATCGAAGGTGTCATCGAGGATGCCGTGATCGACGCGGAGACCGGTTTCATCCGTTCCGTGGCACTTCACGACGGACCGGCGATAGAGGGCGATCTGTTCGTGGACTGTTCGGGTTTCCGCGGCCTCCTGATTGGGCAAAAGCTCGATGTGAACTACGAGGACTGGTCGCACTGGCTGCCGTGCGACCGGGCGATGGCCGTTCCGTGCGAGTCGGTCACCCCCTTGACGCCTTACACCCGGTCTACCGCGCACGATGCCGGCTGGCAGTGGCGCATTCCGTTACAGCACAGGATCGGCAACGGCATGGTATACAGCAGCGCGCACATGAGCGACGAGGAGGCGCGCGCGCTGCTCCTGGGGAACCTGGACG
>Ga0079224_100009646_pt1 | contig 13188 bp, 12 predicted proteins | sample Stecom2015_FD_80414 | JGI IMG/M metagenome (GOLD analysis project Ga0079224, IMG submission 80414) | Agricultural soil microbial communities from Utah to study Nitrogen management - Steer compost 2015 | ecosystem: Environmental > Terrestrial > Soil > Agricultural land | place: USA: Utah... | reverse complement strand
ATAAAACGAAAACAAGCAATACCACATTTAATAGTACAATTGGAAGAAATATTGGCTACTTTAGGAATACCTAATGCTCAGTTTAAAATTGAAATAGCAAAAACCGAAAACTATTATTCCAACGGTTCAGACAATCTGAGTTTTTTGTTTACAGCAAACAAAGGCACAGCTTTAACCGATTTAAAAAAATCTGCATCAGGTGGAGAACTTTCCAGAATTATGCTGGCAATAAAATCAATATTGGCCAATTACATTAAATTGCCAACAGTGATTTTTGATGAAATAGATACGGGTATTTCCGGAGAAATTTCCAATAAAATGGCAGCCATAATGAAAGACATGAGCAAAAGCCTGCAAATTTTAACCATTACCCATTTACCACAAATTGCAGCAAAAGGCGATTGGCATTTCAAAGTTTTTAAAGAAGATAAAAATAACAATACCCATACAAACATGGTTAAACTCAATCAAGATAGCCGAATTGTTGAAATTGCCCAAATGTTAAGTGGAAAACAGGCCACTCAATCGGCCATAGAACATGCTAAACAATTACTGAATTAATCCGTATCTTTGAAAAGCAAAAAATCCTAAATAAACTACATAAATACTATACAACATGTCATACAATTTACTAAAAGGGAAAAAAGGAATCATTTTTGGGGCATTAGACGAAAACTCCATCGCCTGGAAAACTGCCGAACGCGTCCATGAAGAAGGTGGTCAATTTGTTTTAACCAATGCGCCAATTGCCATGAGAATGGGACAAATTAACCAGTTGGCCGAAAAAACAAACTCCATAATAATTCCTGCTGACGCTACCTCAATGGAAGACCTTAGCCAGCTTGTAGATGGAGCCATGGAACATTTAGGCGGTAAACTTGATTTCGTGCTGCATTCCATTGGCATGTCTGTAAACGTCAGAAAAGGAAGACCTTACACCAACTTAAACCATGAATGGATGGCAAAAGGATGGGATGTATCAGCAGTTTCTTTTCATAAAGTTATGCAAACGCTTTATCAAAAAGATGCTATGAATGCATGGGGAAGCATTGTAGCTTTAACTTATATGGCGGCACAACGTGTTTTTCCGGACTATAACGATATGGCTGATAACAAAGCCTATCTGGAAAGTATAGCACGTAGTTTTGGCTATTTCTTCGGAAAAGATAAAAACGTAAGAGTAAATACGATTTCCCAATCACCAACACCTACTACCGCAGGACAAGGCGTGAAAGGATTTGATGGATTTATTGCCTATGCCGATAAAATGTCACCACTAGGAAACGCCACAGCATTGGATTGTGCCAACTACACCGTTACACTATTCAGCGATTTAACAAAGCGAGTAACCCTCCAGAATTTATACAATGATGGAGGATTTAGTAATGTAGGTGTTAGTAATGAAGTTATGGAAGCATTTATGAAAGAGTAACTGTTTAAAACCTGTTGATAAGGCCTAGAAAATAAATACGATTATAATTTTGAATAGAACTTTAGATTTTTATTTTTAAGGCTTAGAGAAAAACAATTAATTAAAACTGTATTTGTAATGAAAAAAACTACTTTCGTATTACTATTTGCATGCATTTTTACCGCATGGCAAAGTAATGCACAATTTTCAGAAGGATTTGAGTCCGGAATTCCCGGAACTTGGACTGTAATTAATAATGGCGACCCAAATGGATGGGAACAAAATGATGCTCCATCCGGAGGCGCACAAGAAGGAACAAGCGTGGCAGGAATTGTCTACGATTCAGCTATTGCACACGACGATTATTTAATAACACCACAAATTGTCGTAACAGCAGGAGTTAATGACAGGTTATCATATTATATTAAATCGAGAAGTGCTTCATTTTTAGAACCTTTCGAAGTATTATTATCTACTACCGGGACGTCAGCAGGAGATTTTTCTGTTGTATTACAAGCATCTAGCGATGCACCTTCAACATGGACACAAAATATATTTGATTTATCAGCCTATGACGGCCAATCTGTATATGTGGCTATCCATGCAACGGGATTAGATGAATGGGAACTTTATGTAGATAATGTAGTAAACGATGCTTTCCCTACAGACACATTAGACTATTTTAATTTGCAATGGCCCGCTTCAGGTGCTATAGACGACGGTGATACATTCAATGTATACGCCCAATGTTATGAAGCCGGAGTAACTGATGCTACTGCCAGTCAAGTTCCTGGAATAGAATGCTGGATAGGTTATAGTACTTCTGACACGAGTCCCGACGGAGCAGAATGGACATGGATTCCGGCATCTTTTAATAATAATGCGGGTAATAATGATGAATACTTATTAGATCTTGGAACTACTATCGGTTCACCGGGAACCTATTACTATGCCAGTAGATGGAGCTTTAATGATGGACCTTATACGTACGGAGGAATTCAATCTGACGGATCTTATGGTGGTGAATGGGGAACAGATAATAATATTTCCGGTATGTTGACTATTAATGCCGCTCCGGGACAAGTATGTGAAACGGCTATTGTGATTGGAACTTTACCTTATAGTACTACAGATGATACGGCCAATTATGGTGATGAATATGAAAATGGGGATTCTCCTTGCAGTGATTATTACATGAATGGTGATGATGTAGTTTATTCTTTTACACCGACAACTACGGGAAGCTATAATATTGCACTTACAAATTTAGGAGATACTTACTCGGGTATCCATGTACTGGATGCTTGTCCTTCTGATACGCCTAACTGTGTTGGATTTGAAGGGAATTCTGGCTCAGATGACAGAATTTTTGATGTGGATTTAGATTCCGGTACAACCTATTATATTATTATATCTACTTGGGCTACACCACAAAGCACCAGCTATACATTAGATATAACTGAAAACACTTGTACAGATGCTACGGTATCTTATACTGTGATAGAAGATTGCGACAACAGCGGTGGTTTCCTAGTAGATGTTGAAATTACAGATATGGGAACAGCTACTGACATTACCTTGTCTGACGATCAAGGAAGTCCTACCCAGCCGGTTACAGCAACCGGAACCTACCAGTTTGGACCTTATACAATTGGAACTGACGTGGTTATTACAGTATCGGACGACAATGATGTTAACTGTGTTCAAAGTAGTTCAGCCTTAACTTTAGAAGCTTGTCCACCGGCCAACGATTTACTGGCAAATGCAATTGCCTTAGCCTGTGATGATGATGTTACAGGTACAACATTAGGGGCAACCCAAGACGAATCAGATGCTCCGGATGTAGCAACTGTTGAACCGGATACTTCTGCAGATAATGATTCTCCATGGGTGTGGTATTCCTATACCGGATCAGGTATTGAAGAAGAAATTACACTTTCTACTTGTGGTACTGACCTAACCGATTTTGATACTGAAATATTTGTTTATACCGGTACCTCAGGAAATTTAACATTAATTGATGACGGATATGATGAATGTGGAGGTTCTGCTGAAAATTATGCGGCAGAAACGACCTTTACTTCAGATGGAACCACAACGTACTACATTGCTGTTGGCGGGTATAATAGTGATAGCGTAGGTAACTTCCGATTGGCAGTAAGCTGTGTAACTCTGTCCGTTTCGGATAATCAACTTAACTCGTTTACTTATTACCCTAATCCTGTTAAAAACACTTTACATTTAAACTCACAACAAGTAATTGAGGATGTGACCGTTTTTAATATGTTGGGTCAAGAAGTATTGAAGACCAAGCCAAATACAAGTTTAAGCGAAGTAGATTTAAGTAGTTTAACGGCCGGTGCTTATTTTGTAAGCATTACTTTTGATGGTATTTCAGAAACCATACGTATAGTAAAACAATAATCACACAAATTGAAAAATTAAAAGCCACCTTTTGGTGGCTTTTTTTGTGCCTTATAACTACTTTTGTAATCATGCAGTTACACTTTTCATTTATAATTCCTGTTTTTAACCGTCCTGAAGAAATTAAGGAACTGTTAGAAAGTTTTTTGCTGCAAACCTCAAAAACACCCTATGAAATTGTAATTATAGAAGATGGCTCCGGTATTTCTTCAAAATCCGTTGTAGAATCTTTTCAGGATAAATTGCATATTTCGTACTACTTCAAGAAGAATTCAGGTCCAGGCGATTCCAGAAATTTTGGTATGCAAAAAGCGAAAGGCAATTATTTTATCATCTTGGATTCAGACTGTTTACTGCCGGAAAATTATTTAGCAGAAGTTGAAAATAGCCTGAACAGCAAATTTGTTCACTGTTTTGGAGGTCCTGATGAAGCACACGAATCGTTCTCAAACCTACAAAAAGCCATAAATTTTGCCATGACCTCTTTTATATCTACAGGTGGTATTAGAGGAAATAAAAAAAGTGTTACAAAATTTCAACCTCGAAGTTTTAATATGGGGCTTTCTAAAGAAGCATTTTTAGCTACCGGTGGTTTTGGGTCAATTCATCCGGGAGAAGATCCGGATTTAAGTATTCGACTTTGGAAAAAAGGATATAAAACTGCATTAATGCCTGAAGCTAAAGTATTTCATAAACGACGCATTTCCTGGCCTAAATTTTACAACCAAGTATATAAATTTGGCCTGGTAAGACCTATTCTTAATAGCTGGCATCCTGAAACCAAAAAAATAGCCTATTGGTTTCCGGCAGTATTTTGCTTTGGTTTGGTATGTGCTATTACTTTATTCCTTTTTTTTAGCAGGAGTTTATTGCTGTTGATGTATTTGTTTTACTTTGTCAGTGCTTTTATTTTGGCGGTAATTAAAACAAAAAGCTTTTTTGTTGCATTTCAAGCCATTTTTGCCATTTTTGTACAAATGGTGGGTTATGGTTACGGATTCATAACATCTACGCTATTAATTGCGGGATTAAATATAAAACCTGAGAAGGCTTTTCCAGAACTTTTTTTTACTAAATAAATGGTTAAAAAAATAAAATCAACATTAGCAGCATCAGTAAAAAGTAAAAAACTTAATGTTTTTGTGTTGTTTTTGCTTGTAGCTGCCATAGTGTTATTACTTTCAAAACTGGCAGAAACCAAAACCAAAACCTTTGCTTTTTTTATTGAAGTAAATAATATGCCAAAAGAATACATTAACCGAAACAAAGATAGCATTCGGTTAAATATCACACTTAAGTCACAGGGATTCAAGCTTTTGAAATACTATCTAAATCCGCCAAAAGTAACTTTGGATTTCAACAAACAAACAAAAATAAACGACTCAAATTATTTTTGGGAAAGAAATAAAGGGTTTGAAAGTCTTTATGGTCAATTTCAACAAGGCGAAGAAATTTTATCAATCACTCCCGATACTTTGTTTTTTACTTATGACGTAAATGCAGTTAAAAAACTACCTGTAATTTTAAGAAGCGATATACGTTTTATGCAAGGGTTTGATTTAAGCGACCAATTAATTATCACGCCAGACTCTATTAAAGTTATTGGACCAAGTAAACGTCTTTCTGAATTAAAAGCTATATATACAGACACGCTTAGATTAGTCCAAGTAAATAAAAACATTTCTGAAAAAGTTTCGCTTGCTATTCCTTCGGTATTACAAAAAGAAAACATTTCTCACACAGAAATAAACGTAACCGCTAAGGTTGAAAAGTTTACCGAAGGAACAATGCAAGTACCCATTACAGTGAGTAATATTCCTGAAGGATTCCAAATTAAAACTTTCCCAAAAGAAGTTACCGTAACGTACTACACCAGTTTAAGTAATTTTAACTCAATACGCACTGAAGACTTTAAAGTAGTTTGTAATTTTGCAAAAGTCACAAAACAACAACCTTATTTGGTTCCGGAACTAACTGAAAAACCAAAGTTTGTAAAAAACGTTAAAATTAATTTGAACAGAGTAGAATTTATACAAAGCGAATGAAAGTAATTGGGTTGACCGGTGGAATTGGTAGTGGAAAAACCACTGTGGCGCATATGTTTAAAGCCTTAGGAATACCTATCTATATAGCTGATGAAGAGGCTAAACGGCTAATAGGTAAATCTAAAATCATCAGAAAAAAACTAATTGCACTTTTTGGTCAAGAAACCTACTTAAAAAACAACCAAATAAACAAAGCATTCATAGCGGAAAAAATTTTCAATAACCCTGAAAACCTCAAGAAAATGAATGCCATTGTGCATCCTAAAGTAGCTCAGCACTTTGGCAAATGGGTAAAGAAACAAACTGCTCCATACGTTTTAAAAGAAAGCGCCATTCTCTTTGAAACCGGAGCCAACACAGAATGCCATAAAGTAATTGTAGTAACAACTCCAGAAGAAACCCGAATTAAAAGAGTATTAAAAAGAGACGAAACCACAAGAGAGAAAATAGAAGCTGTGATAAAAAATCAACTTCCTGAAGAAGATAAAATAAAACAAGGAGACTTCGTTATACATAACAACACCATAGAAGAAACCCAAAACCAAGTAGAAAAAATACACAAGCAACTACTAAAAATGGATTTTTAACCTTAAAATTTAACATTTTTGTTAAGGTAAGGTTAAACTCTAAGAGAGCTAAATGTTAAAATGTTAAATTTGAATGATGAGCAAAAAGTTATTCATCATACTGATTCTTTTAATGAGTTTATCATTAATAGGAATCATTTTTGTACAGGCTTATTATATAAGCAATTCTATAAAGAATAAGGAAGAACAATTTGAATTTAATGTAAAAAAAGCATTAAGTCACGTTTCAAAAATTATAGAAAATAGAGAGTATGCACAGTACGTGTACAAATTGCAAGATTTAATGCGGCAAGACGTACCAATAGATACTACAGACATTCGTAATTTATGGGTAATACAAGAAGATAACTTTTCAAACGAAACCCTTATTTACAGAAACGGAATTTTAGAAGAAAACTATAAATTTAATTCGCCGCTCTTTGACATAGGTTTAGATAGTATTAGCATAAAGCGCGTTATCAATGAAAGAGAAACCAAAATCTTTAAAAATACCGATGCAGAAAAAAAACAAAGTACTTCGCCTGAAGCCCGAATGCTTGAACTGGGAACCATATCCAGAACAGACGAAATTTATTTTGAAAGTGCATATAACGATTTAGCAGACAGAGTCCCTTTACACAAAAGAGTCTCTAAAAACGAAATAAACGAACTGCTCAAAAACCGGCTAAAACTAGATAATATTGATATCGATTTTGAGTTTGCCATATACAGCAATGATTTAGCTACAAAAATTCAAACCGAGAATTTTGAACTAAAAAAAATATCAACCTACAGTGTTCCTATTTTTTACAACAATACCAGTTCTAAAAATTACAGGCTATTGGTAAACTTTCCGGAACACAATAAGTTTATTTTGTCTTCAGTGATAGGTATGACATTGCTGTCCATTATTTTTACCTCAATCATCATTATAGCCTACACCAGCGCCTTAATGCAGTTGATAAAACAAAAAAAGATTTCAGAAATAAAATCAGACTTTATCAACAACATGACTCATGAGTTTAAAACACCTATAGCAACCATAAACTTAGCTTTAGACTCCATAAAAAATCCAAAAATTATGGAAGACAAAGAAAAAGTAGCCAGGTATTTAAACATGATTAAAGAAGAAAATAAACGTATGCATGCTCAAGTAGAAAATGTATTGCGAATATCTAAACTGGAAAAACAAGACCTAAACATTAGTAAGGAACGCATAAAGCTACACGACATAATAGAAGATGCCATATCGCATGTAGAACTTATGGTAGAAGACAGAAACGGACACATAAACAAACATTTAAACGCCAATAAGTCGTCAGTATTAGCCAATGAATCACACTTTACTAATGTGATTGTAAACATTCTGGACAATGCAATTAAATATTCGCCAAAAAATCCTGAAATAGATGTTTACACAGAAAATATTGGAAATAACATAATAGTAAAAATAAAAGACCAAGGCAGCGGTATGGGAAAAGCTGCCCAAAAAAGGGTTTTCGAAAAATTTTATCGCGAACCCACAGGAAATTTACACAACGTAAAAGGACACGGTTTAGGTTTAGCCTATGTAAAACGTATCGTAGAAGACCATCAAGGGTATATAACAGTAGAAAGTGAAAAAGACAAAGGAAGCACATTTATAATCAAGCTTCCATTAATATCATAATGCTATGAGTGAACAACAACAAAAGAAAATTTTATTAGTAGAAGACGATCCAAACTTTGGAATTGTACTTAAAGACTACTTAACAATGAACGATTACAGCGTAACCCATGCCAAAAATGGAATGGAAGGCTTTGAAAAATTCAAAAAAGACGATTTTGATTTGTGTATTCTGGACGTCATGATGCCTTATAAAGACGGCTTTACTTTGGCTAAAGAAATACGCGAAAAAAATACCGAAGTACCCATCATTTTCTTAACCGCAAAAGCCATGAAAGAAGATGTACTTAAAGGATACAAAGTAGGTGCAGACGATTACCTTAATAAACCCTTTGACAGCGAAGTACTATTAATGAAAATAAAAGCAATTATCCAGCGAAAAGCTACCGAAACAATTGCAGACAGTAAACAGTTTGAATTCAAAATTGGCGATTTTGAATTGAACTCAAAACTACGTTTTTTAAAGTTCAAAGGGCAAGATCCAATCAAGTTGTCTCCCAAAGAAAACGAACTGCTTAGGCTATTGGCTCTTCATGAAAATGACTTAATGCCTCGCGAACTGGCCTTAACCAAAATATGGAGAGATGACAATTACTTTACCTCCCGAAGCATGGATGTATATATTGCTAAACTCAGAAAATACCTAAAACTTGATCCTAAAGTTGAAATTTTAAATATTCACGGTGAAGGGTTTAGGCTTGTAATAAATCAAGATGCATAAAAAAAGCCTATCCAGTTCCGGATAGGCTTTTTACTTTAAAAAAATATCGAATATTAGATAACTTTTACGTTTACCGCGTTCAATCCTTTTTTACCTTCTTGCAAATCAAACTCAACTTCATCGCCGTCTCTTATTTCATCGATGAGTCCTGAAATGTGTACAAAGTGTTCTTTGTTTGTTCCTTCTTCAGTGATAAATCCAAATCCTTTTGAATTGTTGAAGAATTTTACTGTACCTGTATTCATAATAAAAATTAAATAATTAAAGTACAAAGGTAGTGTTAATTAAGATACAAACTTACTTTTTTTAGGTTTTTATTTTTTTAACTGAATTTATCACATCGGTTAGAGGTAGCTGAAGCTGCTTAATTTTGTAGCCTATTGCTAGTGATGGCGTTTATGAAATCAAAAATTTTTTCAGGTGGAGTTTGGTAATCAAACCAATGGGTTTCCGGATTTTTTTTAAACCAGGTTTGTTGTCTTTTAGCAAAACGCCGAGTGTTTTTTTTTATTTCAGAAATGGCAAAATCCAAGGTGTAAGTACCTTCAAAATAGGTAAATAATTCTTTATATCCTACGGTTTCTAAAGCATTACACCCTTTTTGTGGAAATAATATTCTGGCTTCTTCAAGCAGTCCGTTTGCCATCATATGGTCTACTCTTTTATTTATTCGTGAGTATACAATTTCTCTTTCTGCAGTTAATCCGACAGATAACGTTTTAAAATTTCTTTTGGTTTTATTTTCTGATAAAAAAGAGGAGTAAGGTTGCCCGGTTTGAATGCATACTTCTAATGCACGCAAAACGCGTCTGGGATTATCCAGTGCGATAGTTTGGTAGGCTTTGAGGTCTAATTGCTTTAATTGCTCCTGAAGATATACAAGCCCTTTGGATTTTAAACTGGCGTTAAGTTGGGTTCGGATATTTTTATCAATTTTCGGAAAATTGTCCAATCCTTTGGTTACGGCATCGACATATAATCCTGAACCGCCAACCATAATTACAACGTCTTTTTTTTTAAATAATTGATCTAAACAGGCAATGGCATCCCGTTCAAAATGTCCTACGCTATATGTTTGATGAATAGAAAGATGCTGGATAAAATGGTGTTTTACTTGTGTCAATTCTTCTGTTGATGGCACTGCTGTTCCTATATGCATTTCTTTGTAAAACTGTCTGGAATCTGCCGAAATAATTTCGGTATGGTATAATTGAGCGAGTGCAATACTCAATTTGGTTTTACCTATTGCAGTTGGACCTACAATGGAGATAAGTGTTTTAGGCATCGCTATTTAATTTTACGCCGCATTTTCTACAGTATTTGGCATCACTTAAAATAATATCAGCGCCACAATTTTCGCATGAGCTGTCGTTTTCATTTATAGTTTTGTTTCGGCTGGCGGCATATTCTGCTGATACTATTCCTGTGGGTACCGCGATAATGCCATAACCAATTATCATAATAATTGTGGCCAACATTTGTCCAACGGGCGTTTGCGGAGTAATATCGCCAAAACCAACCGTGGTAAGGGTAACAATACACCAATAAATACTTTGTGGTATACTTCTGAAACCATTTTCAGGACCTTCAATAAGGTACATTACGGTACCCAGAATTACAGAGATAATTAGTACAAAGAAAATAAAAATAAAAATTTTTGAACGACTGTTTTTTAAGGCTCGAACTAGATTGTTAGATTCGCCTACAAAACGAATAAGTTTTAATATTCTGAAAACCCGCAACAGTCTAAAGGCTCTGAATACGGATAAAAATTGAGAGTCTAAAATAATATAAGACAGGTATTTGGGAAGCGTTGAAAGTAAATCAACTATACCATAAAAGCTAAATATATATTTTTTAGGTTGGTTTACACATAAAATTCTTAAAATGTATTCTATTGAAAACAGGATGGTAATTATCCATTCAGAAATATTAAAAAAACTGTGGTATTTATTGTCAAGCGATTCAACACTTTCCAGCATTACGATAATAATACTGTAGAGAATAGCAACCAGTAAAATAATATCAAATAATTTTCCGGCAGGTGTGTGCGTTCCATAAATTATTTCATGAATTTTTAATCGCCAGCCTGTTATTTTTTTGGGAGCATCCATAATGCTAAATGTACTAAAAAAGATTAGTTAGAATGTGCGTTATGCGAAAAAGGTATTATTTTTAAGTGTTTCTTTTTACGCATGTAGCTTTGGATGATATGCTGTGTATCTCTGTTGTTTTGCATGGGTGTTATAAATGACTCCAGTACATCTACTCTGGTAATTTGATGATTTAAGTTGAAAAAACCTAACCCATAAAAAATACCGTTTTTTATTACCACAGCCGAACGTTCTTCAATTTCTCTACCTTTATCAATAATGATTAGATTCTTATTGGAATAGCTGTTTTTTGAAATCAGTTGAATGACTCTAGAATTATAAACTGAAATGTCTTCCTTTTTTATACAAGCACCGTTACAGGCTTTTAGGTTGAAGTTAAAACAACTTCCTTTAGTATTGTATATTCCGGCTAGTTTTTGACAAAGTTGGTAATTTTCTACGGCATGAAATAAAAATTGTTTCGCACTCTGCCTGTTACTGAAAGTAGTTATGGGTTTTTTTCTGCCATCTGCAGTATCAATTTTTAAGTTTATGTACCCGTTATCATCAGTAAAACTATATAAGGCGTGAGTAAATATATTTCGTCGTAAAGCGCGATTGTACAGGGGTTTAATTTTCTTAATCTCTTCGCTTTCTTTCAGTAAAGCTACCAGTTCGCTACCTGTAGTTTCATAGGTTACAGCGGCTACCAATTGTTGTATCTTCCTTGATTTTGGACTGGTACCGGTAAAGTGCTGATTGATACGTTTTTTGATGTTGTTGCTTTTGCCTATATAAATAATTTCTCCGTTGGGCCTGTGAATATAATATACGCCTGTTGTAGCAGGCAAATTTTCAATTATTTCAATATGTCTGGGTTCCATTTGGTATTTGGGCTCAAACCTGATGGAGTTTTGTACAATATATTTTTGAGTATCTTTATTAAGCAATAATTTAAAAAGTTTAACTGTTGCCAAAGCATCTCCTGAAGCACGATGCCTATCACTAACCGGAATGCCCAAAGCACGTGCCAGTTTCCCTAGACTATAGGAAGATTGGTTGGGTATCAATTCCTTTGAAAGTTCTATGGTGCAAAGAGTTTTACGTTTAAAGTCAAATCCCAGTCTTTTAAACTCGGTGCGCAAAATTCTGTAGTCAAATTTAGCATTGTGAGCTACAATCGTGCAGTCTTCGGTAATTTCAACAATGCGTTTGGCTACTTCATAAAATTTTGGTGCACTTCGAAGCATGGCACTGTTTATACCGGTTAAGTTTACGACAAACTCTTGAATTTTTCGCTCAGGATTTACCAGACTAATAAACTGATCAACAACGGTATGTCCATCAAATTTATAAATGGCAATTTCGGTAATACCTTCTTCGTTGTATTTACCACCGGTGGTTTCTATGTCTAGTATTGCGTAAATATGCTTTTTGTTTTAGTTTCTTTCCCCAAAAATAGTACTTCCCAGCCGAATCATATTGCTTCCGCAGGTTATAGCCAGCTTGTAATCACCACTCATGCCCATAGAAAGGGTTTTTAATTTACAGTTTTTGGTATGAATAGCTTTTAAGTTGTCAAAAAGTGAAGCCAATAGGGTAAATTCTTTTTTTATTTGCTCATCATTTTCAGTAAAGGTAGCCATTCCCATTAATCCTTCAATATAAATATTTTTCAGTTGTGAAACCTCTGGAGATTCCAATAGCGATTTCACATTGGCTGCAGAAAGCCCATACTTACTGTCTTCTTTAGCAATTTTTACTTGCAGTAAACAGTGAATGATTCTATTATTTTTTTGAGCTTGTTTGTTTATTTCTTTGAGCAGTTTTAGGCTGTCTACACCATGAATTAACTGTACAAAACTTGCTATATACTTCACTTTGTTTCGCTGCAAGTGACCTATCATGTGCCATTCTATGTCTTTTGGTAGTATTTCGTATTTTTCTACTAATTCTTGTACTTTGTTTTCACCAAAAATTCTGTGTCCGGTTTTGTAGGCTTCCAGAATGTCTTCCGGAGGTTTTGTTTTTGAAACCGCAACTAGGGTAACGTAATCAGGGATTGAGGATTTTATAGAATGCAGGATATTTTTTATCATAAGATTTAAAACTCATAAATGGTTATTCCACTTCGTAGTTTAGGTTCAATATAGGTGCTTTTTGGAGGCATCTTAAATCCGTCGTCTGCTATGTTTTTTATTTCTTGCATGGTAATGGGCAGCAATTCAAAACTTACGGTAAATTCGCCACTGTCAATACTGT
>Ga0079224_100009645_pt1 | contig 13190 bp, 11 predicted proteins | sample Stecom2015_FD_80414 | JGI IMG/M metagenome (GOLD analysis project Ga0079224, IMG submission 80414) | Agricultural soil microbial communities from Utah to study Nitrogen management - Steer compost 2015 | ecosystem: Environmental > Terrestrial > Soil > Agricultural land | place: USA: Utah... | reverse complement strand
GTACACCTTCACCGCCCCCAACACCCCGCTGGGGGCGGTCACCACCACCCAACTGGCCAGAGCGATCGCCCTGCTGGAGGCCACCTCCGCTATCCCCGCCGGTACCACCCCCGATGACCTGGCCGACCCGGCGGTCACCCTGGGATGGGGTGATGCCCGATGACCACCCAAACTGAACAGCAGCAGGAGCTTCGGCTAAGCGACCCGTACCACCTTGCGGTGTCGAATCTGCTGGACCCGTTCACCAAGTGGCGCATCACCAACCTCGGCTTGGACTTGACCGAGGCGCGGGTACTGGCCATTCGATCTCATCCACGTCCGGCTGGCTTTGTGGCAGTTGCCCCGGCGTCGTCAACTGCTGCACCAGTTGGCGGACCGGCTCGCTCCCGGCGGCATCCTGCTGGTGCAGGAGTGGACCGTCCCCAACCGGGGTGGAATCGTGCAAGCCCCGGACCCCGCCGCTCGGGAACTGGTCGAGCGGTTCCAGTCGTCGCTGGTGCGGGCAATGGCGGCCGCCGAGCTCGCGGAACAGTTGGCGGAGCAGCTGGACAAGGTCGGGTTCACACAGGCGCTGGCCAACCGACTGCGGGCGCTGTTGATCGACCCGTGGCTGATCCTGGCCGGATGGCCGCTGCACAGCGTGTCCGGACAACGCCCAAGATGACGAACCAGACACCCACCCCACTACAAGGCTGGATCACCAGCTGGACCGAGGTCCTGTCCACCACCGCTCCCATGGTGTTCCTGGTGGCGGTAATCGCCTACGGCAGCTGGCGGATCATCATGCGCCGCGGCGGCTGGCCGTGGAAGACCACGGTGTTCGGGTTGGGTGCGGCGCTGGTGTTTCTACTGTTGGCCAACATGGAGGCGGTCGCTGAGTTCTTCCGGCGGGAGCTGCCCTGGGACTGAACCTCTAGCTGACGCACACAAGCGGCCCGGTCCCCGAAGCCAGGGGGCCGGGCTGTCACCACCTGCCATGAGTCACACGCAAGGAGGGCCGTCAACACTGCGCAATCGTCCTGCCAAGCCCCGCCGGACGCCAGTCAGCCACCGCAACTGGTTGAGCGAAGGAGGTGACGGTGGTCACCCCGATCATCCACCGCAAGTACGGGACGAGCTACACACCAGCCAGCAGCAACCGCTTCTCGACACACTCACCTACACGGCCCGGCGCCAACATGCCCCAGAACCATCTACGGGCGCCTACGAGGCGAAAGGCGTTTCCGCAGATAGATCGCGGTGGGCCGCCAGGGACTCGAACCCTGAACCTATGGATTAAAAGTCCACAGCTCTGCCGATTGAGCTAGCGGCCCGTCACCGGTCCAGGTTACCGGAAGCGTGCGTCGTCCTGCTGTCGCGTCAGCACCCACCGGCAGGGGCGAGCATTGGACGCTTTCGTCGATGCTTTCGGCGAAAGCGTCCAACGCCTCCGGGACACCTCTCGGGAGACGTCCTCCCCCGGGCCACGCCGACGCCTGCCGGAGTGATCGGCGGCGTGGCAGGGTGGGAGACATGAGTGACGACAGTTTGCGGTCGGTGACGCTGCGGCGGACCGAGCCCGGTCGATTCATCGCCACCAACCAGCACGGTGTGGAGCTGCCCTTGGGCACCGGGGAGGATGTGTTCACCCCGGTGGAGCTGCTGCTCGCCGGCCTCGCCGGCTGCACCGCCCTGGACGTGGACACGCTGACCGCCCGGCGGGCGGAGGCGGAGTCGTTCGAAGTGGAAGCCCGCGGCCACAAGATCAAAGATGAGGGCGGGAACCGGATGACCGACCTCGAGGTGATCTTCCGGGTCCGTTTCCCCGCCGGTGAAACCGGTGACCATGCGCGGGAACTCCTTCCTGACCTGGTGAAACGGTCACATGACCGGTGGTGCACGGTGAGCCGGACCATCGAGCTTGGCACCCAAGTCACCGCACGGGTCGAGCCGGTCGAGTAACCGGCACCGAGCCGCACCCTTCCGGCGTACCCCCGGTGCGGCGGGTGTGACCAGCGGAAGCGACCGGCTACCCTTCGGAGCAGCACACCGCACGGGGGAAGCGATGGCCGGCATCAGCACCAGCATCGATCAGGCTGCGGCGGCCCATCGGCAAGCGGTCGCGCTCGCCGAGGCAGCCGCCGCGATGCTGGACTGTCCGCCGCCACCACCTCGGGCCGCGGTAGAGGAGCGCAGCATCCGGGAGCTGGCGGAGCGGCTGCGGGTCGCGGCCGGACTGTTGACCCCCGGGTGGCTCGGCGGACCACTGGACGCGCTGCCCGCCAGCACCCCCCTCGGGGCGGCCAACGGTCTCGAGCTGGTCCGGATCGGCACCGCGTACCCGCTGGACGACGCCAGTTTCCCGGTCGTGGTCCCGCTCGGTCATCTCGCGTTCGACGCCGATGCCCGTGACTCCCGCGTGGCGGGCGGGCTGCGGGCGATCCTGTTGCGGCTCCTCGCCAGCACCGCCGCCGGTTCACTGCTGGTTCGGACGGTGGACGCGGCCGGCGGAGTGTTCACCCCGTTCGCGCCGCTGCACGACGCCGGGATCATGCCGCCCCCGGTGACCGACCGGGCCGGCCTGCAGGCGGTGCTCTCTGAAGTTGAGCACTGGGTACGAGGCGGCGCCCGCCCGGACCGGACACTGCTGCTGGTGGTGGCGTCCTGGCCGGAGCACACCGAACCGGAGGAGCTGGCCCGGGTGGCGGCCCTGGCCGCGGACGGCCCCGCCGCTCGCCTGCACCTGCTGCTGGGGGGTTGGCCACCCCCGCCGTTGACCGACGACCCGGTCCCCGCCCTGCCGCACACCACCCAGGTGTGGGTGGACAACCCACACGTACGGGTGGGGCACCCGCCGGGTGCTTCGTTCGCGACCCCGGTGCCGGTCGGGGAGGTCCCCACCGCGGGCTTGAACGCACCGGTGTACCTGGACCCGAGCCCGTCCGGTGAACTGATCACCCGGGTGTGTGGGGAGCTCGCCACGCGGGTGGTGGATCAAGCCCGACTGTCCCTAGGCGAGCTGCTGCCTGATGGCCCACTGTGGACCGGGGACGCATCCGGTGGCCTGGAAGTGCCGATCGGGCGCTCCGGCGACACCCCGGTGTCGCTGCCGCTGTCGCCGACCGCCCCCCATTGGCTGCTGCTCGGCCGGGCAGGCTCCGGCAAGACCGCCCTGCTCCTGGACATCCTGTACGGCCTGTGCAGCCAGTACCGGCCGGAACAGCTCGCCTCCTATCTGCTGGACTTCTCTGGCCGAGGGTCGTTCGTTGACTTCGTGCCGCAGCCCCACGATCCCGCTTGTCTGCCGCACGCCCGAGCGGTCTGCGTGGAGCCGGACCGGGCAGCCGGGGTGGAGCTCCTACGCCGGCTGGCTCGGCAGCGGGTCCGGCGATTCGACACCGGCCAGATCCTGCCGCGCATCGTCTGCGCGATCGACGAGGTACCGGTGCTACTGGCCGGGGACGACTTCTTGGCGCAGGAAGCGGACGCGCTGCTGCGGGAACTCGCCCAGCACGGTGGCCGGGTCGGGATTCACTTGATCCTGACCGGCCGCACGCTGCCCCCGGAACCGATCGCCAACCAGTGCCGGATCCGGATCGCCCTGCCGGGAGGTGCCCCCGCGCTCGATCCCACCAACAGCGCCGCCGACGCCCTGGCGCTGGGCACCGCGGTGATCAACACGGCCGGAGGGTTGGGCGGCCCGCGGGGTGCCACCCGGGCGCATGAGAAGCTGATCCGCTTCCCCGACCCGTACGCCGACCGAATCGCGCTGGCAGGACTACGGCACTGGTTGTGGCGGGCCGGCAGCGGTCCGGTCGGGGAGGGAGAGCAGTCGTGACCCAGCTAGAGGTTGATCCGGATCCGACCCCCACCGCCACCCCGTGGGAGGAGTACCTGGCTGCGGCGCAGGCACTGGACGCGGTCCGCCGGGATCTGGCCGCCGCCACCGCGGCGGCCAAAGCCGCCGCCGAAACGGCCGCGACCACCGCCCGCGCTGAGCTCACCCACCTGGAGGCCCGGCTGGCCCACCAGCGCGCGGCGATCACCGGCGAGGTGATCCGGGCCGGCCTGCCCGCTCCCCAGTTGCTGCCGACCGCGGAGGAGCACGCCGAGGCCCGCGCCCTGATCCCCGACCCGACGGCGGTACCGACCGCGCTGATCCGGGCCGCGGCCTTGGCCGATGCCGGCGACGCCGCGTTGTTCCAGCCGGCGCCGCCGCCGGTGCGTCGCTGGTGGCCGCCCCCGCGGTGGGTCCAGCTGACCGGACTGGCGAGCACGGTGGTGCTGGTGATGGGGGTAGCGGCCCTGCTGTGGCTGCTGCTGTTGGGGTGATCAGGCGGAGCCGAGGATCAGGGCCATCGCCTCCGACCGGGACTTGGCGTCGGAGGCGAACACCCCCCGCACCGCCGAGGTCACGGTCTTGGAGCCGATCTTGCGGATGCCGCGCATGGACATGCACATGTGCTCGCATTGCAGCACCACGATCACGCCCTGCGGCTCCAGCTTGTCCATCAGCAGATCAGCCACTTGCGAGGTGAGCCGCTCCTGCACCTGCGGGCGCCGCGCGTACACCTCCACCAGCCGCGCCAGCTTGGACAGGCCGGTGATCCGACCGTGGCTGCCCGGGATGTACCCGATGTGCGCCACCCCGTGGAACGGCAGGAGGTGGTGCTCGCACAGGGACATCACCTCGATGTCCCGGACCAGCACCAACTCCTCGTGGTTGGCTTCGAAGGTGGTGGTGACCACCGAGGTCGGGTCCACCCGCAGCCCGGCGAACAGTTCCGCGTACGCCCGCGCCACCCGGGCCGGGGTGAGCTTCAGCCCGTCCCGGTCCGGATCTTCCCCGACCGCGATCAGGATCTCCCGCATCGCCCGTTCGATCCGGGGCAGGTCCACCACCTGCTCCACCGGCAGGCCGGTCAACCGGCCGTTGATCAAACGGGCGGCGAGGTGGTCCACGGAGTCGTCTTCGTCGCCCGGCTCGGTGGAGGAGGCGACATTGTCCGCCAGCTCGGTCAGTGTCATCCCTCCGATTGGTCGGATGTGTTCACCCGTGACTGCTCGGCGGACAGGTTGCCACCTTCGCTGGTCGAGTTGCCGCTCTCACCGGACCGACCGGCGCCCGCCTCCCCCGCTTTCGCCAGCGCCTCCCGCTCCGCGGGAGTCAACACCGGGGGTGCGTTGGACGGCTTCCGCTTACCGAACCCGTTGTACGGCGCCAGCGGCTTCCGCTTGCCCACCCGGGCGCAGATCCGCTCCAGGTCCTTCTGGGAGAGGGTCTCCTTCTCCATCAGCTCCAGGACCATGTTGTCGAGCACGTCCCGGTACTCCACCAGGATCTCCCACGCCTCGTCGTGGGCGAGCTCGATCAGCGCCCGGACCTCGGCATCGATCTCGGCCGCCACCGCGTCGGAGTAGTCGCGCTCGTGGCCGTAGGTGCGGCCGAGGAACGGTTCGCTCTGGTTGCTGCCGTATCGGACCGCCCCGAGCTTGGCGCTCATGCCGTACTGGGTCACCATCGCCCGCGCCAGGTTGGTGGCCTTCTGGATGTCGTCCCCGGCCCCGGTGGTCGGCTCGTGGAACACCAGCTCCTCCGCCGCCCGACCACCCAGGGCGTACGCCAGGGTGTCGATCATCTCGGCCCGGGTCTGGGTGTACTTGTCTTCGGTCGGCAGCACCAGCGTGTGCCCGAGCGAACGGCCCCGCGGCAGGATGGTGAGCTTGTGCACCGGCGCCAGCTGCGGCATCGCCCAGGCGACCAGTGCGTGCCCCGCCTCGTGGTAGGCGGTGATCTTCTTCTCGTGTTCGCTCATCGCCCGGGTCTTGCGCTCCGGGCCGGCGATCACCCGGTCGATGGCCTCTTCGAGGAACTCGTTAGTGATCGCCCGCTTGTTGTGGCGGGCGGCCAGCAACGCCGCCTCGTTGATCACGTTCGCCAGGTCGGCGCCGGAGAAGCCCGGGGTGCGGCGCGCCACCGCGTCCAGGTCCACGTCCGGGGCGAACGGCTTGCCCTTGGCGTGCACCCGCAGGATCGCCTTCCGGCCCTCCATGTCCGGCACATCCACCGGGATCTGCCGGTCGAACCGGCCCGGCCGTAGCAGGGCGGGGTCGAGGATGTCCGGGCGGTTGGTGGCTGCGATCAGGATCACGCCACCCCTGGTGTCGAACCCGTCCATTTCGACCAGCAGCTGGTTGAGCGTCTGCTCCCGTTCGTCGTGGCCGCCGCCCATGCCGGCACCCCGGTGCCGACCGACCGCGTCGATCTCGTCCACGAACACGATCGCCGGAGCATTCTGCTTGGCCTGCTCGAACAGGTCCCGCACCCGGGAGGCCCCGACTCCGACGAACATCTCCACGAAGTCCGAGCCGCTGATGGAGTAGAACGGGACCCCGGCCTCCCCCGCCACCGCGCGGGCCAGCAGCGTCTTACCGGTGCCGGGTGGACCGAACAGCAGCACTCCCTTGGGGATCTTCGCCCCTAGTGCCTGGTATTTAGCGGGAGAAGACAGGAAGTCCTTGATCTCCTGAAGCTCCTCTACCGCCTCGTCCGCGCCGGCCACGTCCGCGAACGTGGTCTTCGGCATGTCCTTGGTGATTTGTTTCGCCTTGGACTTGCCGAAATTGAGCACCCGGGAGCCGCCGCCCTGCATCTGGGACATGAACAACAGCAGCAGGATCACGATCAACGCCACGGGCAGCAGCATCACCAGCATGCTGGTCCAGACGCTTTCCTGCGTGACCTCGGTGTCGACCGTGCCGGTGATCCGCCCCTCCTGCTGGGCGGTCTGCACCTGGTCCCAGAGTTGGGCGCCGATGTTGGCCATGTAGTTGGCCTGGATCTGGGTGGTCTCCCGGCCGTCGACCGTCATCGGCTCGGCCAGGTCAATCTTGATGACCTGCTCCCGGTCCTCGATCAGGACCGACTCGATATTGCCCTGACCGAGCCGCTCCAGCGCGACCGAGGTCTCGACGTCGGTGTAACTGTCCCGGCTGGTGAAGTAGTAGATCAGCGCGATCGCGCCGAACGCCACCAGCAAGAACCAGAACACCGGCCGGCGGAAGAAACGGGTCCGTTCCATGCTGTCCTTTGAGCGCGTCGCTGTGTGGTGTGGCGCCGCGCCGGCTCCTCCTGATCGACCTCGTCTATTTACCGGGTGACCGCGCGCGGGACTCGCGCCGGTGTGGTCATTCGACCGTACACCGTCGTCCGCCGGATCGGCTCGCCACCGACCCCGACGGGCAACCGCACCTCAGCCAATTCACAGCTTACGAACGGGTGTACACCTCTGGCTTGAGCACCCCCACGTACGGAAGCTCCCGGTACCGTTCAGCGTAGTCCAGGCCGTACCCGACTACGAAGTCCGCCGGGATGTCGAATCCCACGTACTTGATGGGGGGCGCCGAACGGATCGCGGTGGGCTTGCGGAACAGCGACACCACCTCCACGCTAGCCGCTGACTGGCTGGCCAGGTACTTCAGCAGCCACGTCAGGGTGAGCCCGGAGTCGACGATGTCCTCCACCACCAGGATGTGCGACCCGGAAACGTCCCGGTCCAGGTCCTTGAGCACCCGCACCACCCCCGAGGAGGTGGTCCCCTGCCCGTACGACGAGGTGGCCATGAACTCCAGGTCCAGCGGCGGTCCGCACCGGCCCAGTTCTCGGGCGAAGTCGGCCATGAACATCACTGCGCCCTTGAGCAGGCAGAGCAGCACCAGGCTGTCGACCGACTGGTAGTCCGCGGCGACTTGTCGAGCCAGCTCCCGGGTCTTCTCCCTGATCTCCTCCTCGGTGACGATGACCCGCTCGATGTCCGCCTCATACCAGCGAGAGTGCATGCCCGCACCCTAGTACACCGCGCTGGGGCCGTTCGGCGTGGCAGTCGGTACCGGGAGGCCGCGACTGATGCGAGAAAGGCCGATTCAGAACCCGATCGCGCACCCGTCCGCCCGGGCCTCCGAGCCGGCGACGTACCCGCCCTCCGGGGAGCGCCAGATCGCCTGGCCGTACCCGAAGAAGGCACCCCCGACCGTCACCTGATGGCCGCGGGACTTCAGTCCCTGCCGTACCGGCTCCGGCACCTCCGGCTCCACGTGCACGCGCCGACCGGTGTGCCAGTACCAGCGGGGGGCGTCCAGCGCCGCCTGCGGATCCAGGCCCTCGTCCAAGGTGCGCACCATCAGCTGCACGTGTCCCTGGGGCTGCATGTGCCCACCCATCACCCCGAACGGCCCGACCGCCTCCCCGTCCCGGGTCACGAATCCCGGGATGATGGTGTGGAACGGGCGTTTACCGGGCGCGAGCACGTTCGGGTGATCCGGGTCCAGCGAAAACCCGGCTCCCCGGTTCTGCAACCCGAACCCGTAGCCCGGCAGCGCCACGTACGACCCAAACCCCATGTAATTGGACTGAATCAGGCTGACCATCATGCCGTCGGCGTCCGCGGTGCACAGGTAGACCGTGCCGCCTCGGATCAGCTCCCCGGGGGCGGGGTCGGACGCCTGCGGACCGATCTGGGCGCGGCGGCTGGCCACATACTCCGGCCGGAGGAGGTCGGCGGTGGGCACCGGCACTATCGCCGGGTCGGCCACGTACGCGTGGGTGTCGGCGAACCCCAGCTTCATCGCCTCGATCTGGGCGTGCCGACGCTCCTCCTCGGTGGCGTCGACGAGATCCAGCCCGTCCAGGATCGCCAGCGCGAGCAGCGCCGCCAGTCCCTGCCCGTTCGGCGGCAACTCCCACACCTCGTGCCCCCGGTAGCGGGCCGCGATCGGGTCCACCCACTCACAGGTGTGGTTGGCCAGGTCGGCCGCGGTGAGCCAGCCACCGGTACGGGCGGCGAACTCGGCCAACGCCTGCGCGATCTCGCCGTGGTAGAACGCCTCCGCCTCCGAATCGGCGATCAGCCGGAGGGTGCGGGCGGCGTCCGGATTCCGCCAGCGCTCCCCGGCCCGGGGCGCCCGCCCGTCGATCGTCCACACCCGGCCCCACTCCGCGAACTCCGGGCCGGACAGTGTGGCGTGCCGCTGCCGCGCCACCTCCCACGAGGCGGCCACCCCCGGCGACACCGGATAGCCATGCTCGGCGTACCGGATCGCGTCCGTGAACAACTCGGCGAATGGCCGGGACCCGAACCGCCGGTGCAGCTCCCGCCACCCGGCCGGAGCCCCCGGTACGGTCACCGCCGCCCACCCGTACGGCGGGACCTTCCCATGCTCCCCGACCTGGGCCTGCGCCCCGCCGAGGGCGTCACTGGCCTGCCGGTCCGCGCCGGCGGCCAGCACCGCCTCGCGGGTCAGGGCCGCCGGTGCGCGGCCGGAGGCGTTCAGCCCGTGTAGCCGCTGCCCGTCCCACACGATCGCGAACAGGTCTCCCCCGATGTCGTTGGAGCCTGGCTGTACCACGGTCAGGGTCACCGCTGCCGCGACGGCGGCGTCCACGGCGTTACCACCGGTGCGAAGGACGTGGGCGCCGGCGGCGGCGGCGAGTGGCTGGCTGGTGGCGCACACGCCGTGCGGCGCGTACACCGGTCTGCGAGGGTGAGGCACCCTCGTATCACACCCGACCGGCTCCGGCTGCGGCAAGCGGGCCCGGGCCCCGGCGTCCCTGCCGGCCGACCATTCCCACCAAACAAGACAATTTTCGTCAGTGGGGCACGCGGGCGAGGAGGTCGGCGCGACGCTCCACCAGGATGCCACCGGGCAGATGAGTCGGCCCTTGCCCGTGCCAGTCAGTGACCAGGGCGTCCAGGGCGGCCACGTGCCGATGGGAGAGGGCGGACCCGGGGGCACCGAGCTCCCGGGCCCACGCGTGCAGCACCCGCGTCCGCAGCCCGTCCGGCAGCCCCCGCAACGACTCGACCGCCAGTCGATCACCGGGGCGGCGGGCGGCGGCCAACGCCTCCGCGGTGAGGTGGTCCAGGACCGCGGTGTCCGCGGCGATCAGCCGGGCGGAGCGGGCCAGATTGTCCACCACCCGGTCGCCGAGGGCCGCCACCAGTGCGGGTAGGACACTGCTGCGGACCCGGGCGCGGGCGTACGTGGCATCGGTGTTGTGCGGATCCTGCCAGGGAGTCAGTCCCAGCGCCCGACACGCGGCCTCAGTCTGACTGCGCCGGATCTCCAGCAACGGGCGCAGCCAGGTCAGCTCACCGGCCCGGCGGCGGGCCGGCATCCCGGCCAACCCGCGGGGGCCGGAGCCACGGGCGAGCGCCAACAGCACCGTCTCGGCCTGGTCGTCCCGGGTGTGGCCGAGCAGCACCGCCACCGCACCCTGGTGGCGGGCGGTGGCGGCCAACGCCTCGTACCGGGCGGCCCGCGCCGCGGCCTCCGGGCCCCCCGGGCGCCCCGCCACCGTCACCGGCACCGCCAACGCGGGCGCCAGTCCGATGCGCTGCCCCCACGCGGCGACCGCCCGGGCCCGCTCGCCCGAGCCGGCTTGCAGTCCGTGATCGATGGAGATCAGTCCTGCGCGCCAACCGATCCGGGGCGCTACGAACCCGGCCGCGGCCGCCAACGCCAGCGAGTCCGCCCCGCCGGAGCACGCGACCAGCGCCAACGGCGGCTGGGTCGGGTCGGGCTCCGGCACCAACTCGTGCAGGGCGCGTCGCACCGCGATCCGGATGACGGCTACCGACGAGTCGAGCGTGGCCACGATGAAGGTCAGGCCGCAGCCCCATGCACCCGGGCCACCCAGGCGTCCGGATCGGTGATTTCGGCGAGCCGGGGTAGGGTGTCGACGGAGTCGTACACCTTGTTGAAGCCGGCCATCCCGACCCGGTCCACCACCGCCCGGACGAACCGGCGCCCCTCGGCGTACTGGCGGAGCTTGAGCTCCACCCCGAGCAGTCGGCGGATGGTCTTCTCCACCGGGTTGGCCGCCTCGCGGCGCCGGTTGAACCTGCGCCGGATCTCCGTCACGCTGGGGATCACCTCCGGGCCGACCCCGTCCATGACGTACTCGGCGTGCCCCTCCAGCAGGGTCATCACCGCCGTCAGGCGATCCAGCACCTCCCGCTGACGCGGGGTTTGGATCACGTCCAGCACACTGGCCCGGCTCTCCGGGTCCCGGACCGCTTCGGCCAGCGCCGACAGCCCGGAGCGCAGTCGCTCGGCCAGCGGCTGCTCCCCGTCCCGGGCGGCGTCGGCGAACATCCGCACCTCGGACAGGAAATAGTCCCGCAGCCACGGCACCGCCGTGAACTGGGTCCGGTGGGTGACCTCATGCAGGCAGACCCACAGCCGGAAATCCCGGGGGTCCACCTCGAGCTTGCGCTCGGCCTCGACCACGTTCGGCGCCACCAGCAGCAGCTGACCGGGGCTACCGGTGAAAACCTCGTACTGCCCGAGCACCTTTCCGGACAGGTAGGCCAGGACCGTGCCGGCCTGCACCCCGGCCACCCGGGAGTTCACCGCCGCCGGCAGCCCGGTCTGCGGGACCCGGTCCCCGGCCAGCCCTTGCAGCAGCGGCGTCACGGTCTGCCGAAGCCCGGCGATGTTGATGCTGGCCCAGCCGGCCCGGTCCACCACCCGCACGGGCGGGTAAGCCACCTGCGGTTGCAGCCCGGTGTACTCCGCCACCAGGGTGGCCGCCTCGTCGGTCAGTCGTCGCAGCTCGGCGACGACCTCGACCGCCTCCTGATAGGTCACCCATGGCCCAGCCCGGCGCAGCTTCTGCGCCGTGAGTTCGGCCAGTTCCCAGTCCACCAGCTGCGCCATCCTTTCACCGTACCCGGATCCCGCCCCTCGGGGCGCTTCACCGACAGCCGCAGCCGGCCAGCGCGGCCGCGATCGCGTCCAGGTGCTGTCGGGCCAGCTCGTCCCCCACCGGCACCTGGTCGGCGAGGATCGCGAACGCCAACCACCGCCCGTCGGCGGTGACCACCAGCCCGGCCAGGGCGTGCACCCCGTACAGGGTGCCGGTCTTGGCGCGGACCACCCCCGCCCCCACCGCCGGCGCGGAGTCGTCCGCTCCGGTGCGATACCGCTCGGACAGGGTGCCGGACCAGCCGGCCACCGGCAGGCCGGCGACCACGCCGGCCAACGGATCATCCGGGGTCGCGGTGGCGGCCCGCCGCAGCAGCGCGGTCAACAGATCGGCGGTGAGCAGGTTCTTCCGGGACAGACCACTGCCGTCCGCCAGCGTGACCTCTCCGGTGGCGGGGTCTCCCATCGGTAGGCCGAGCTCCACCAACGCCTGTTCCAGGGCGGTGGCGGCTCCGGTGAACGACCCGGGCAGGCCGCGGGCCAGCGCCACTTCCCGGGCCAGCACCTCCGCGATCACGTTGTCGCTGTACTCCAGCATCAGCTCCACCAGCCGCTGCACCGGAGGAGAGGCGACCCGTCCCAGTTCCGTGCCCGCCGCCGGCCAGCCGGTGTCGGCCGGTGCACTCGCCGCCCCGGAGGGCTCGGCGGCTCCCGCCGGCGGGGTGGGGGTGCCGGCCGGTGCCGGATCAGCCACCTGGCCCGTCGACGCCGGGGCCGTGCCGCGCTCCACCCGCTTTGGATCCGCGCCGAGCAACCGGGCAAACTCTTCCCCGGCCGCCAGGTCCGGATCCTGGTACCGGGCGGAGGCGCGGTGCCCCTGGGCCGGATCCGGGTCGATCCGGCCGCCGTCGGTCATGAGCGCGGTGACCGGCCCCACGTACCCGCCGGTGGGAATGTCCGCGTCCCAGGGCCCGTGCACCGGCCCGGTGTAGCGGGTCGCGTCCACGATCACCCGCCGCACCGCCTGCCCGGCCAGCGCCGCCTCCACCTGGGCCGCCAGTTGGTCGAGGCGGGCGGCGCCCGGGTAGAAGCCGCCCGCGTCCACCGCCAGGGTCGGGTCGCCCCCGCCGACCAGCACCACTTCTCCCGGTTCGGCTCCGGCCACCGCCACCGTGACCAGCCGGTCCGCCGGGGCCAGGGTGGCCAGGGTGGCCGCGGCGGTCACCAGCTTGGTGGAGGAGGCGGGGACGATGGCGCGGTCCCCCTGCTGCCGGTACAGCGGTTCGCCGGTGAGCACGTCCACCACCACCAGCCCCACCCGCTCCCCTAGCTCGTGGCCAACCAGCCCGTCCAGGGTGGCCGCGAGCCCGGTCGTCGTGGGTGGGGGCGCGACGTCACCCACCCCCGCCAGCACCGCCGCCGGAGGCGGCCCCAACGTCGGCACGGCCGCCGGCGCCGCTGGTGAGTCCGTCGACGTCCACGGTCGGACCACCACCAGGAGGCCG
>Ga0079224_100009644_pt1 | contig 13190 bp, 12 predicted proteins | sample Stecom2015_FD_80414 | JGI IMG/M metagenome (GOLD analysis project Ga0079224, IMG submission 80414) | Agricultural soil microbial communities from Utah to study Nitrogen management - Steer compost 2015 | ecosystem: Environmental > Terrestrial > Soil > Agricultural land | place: USA: Utah... | reverse complement strand
GGGGATGAGGCAACGCGCGCGCTGGATCGCGCCTGGGCCCTGCTGACGGATGAGGCGGAGGGCGCGCCGGCGGAGATCGAGCTGCTCGGGCGCAAGCTTCCGATTCCCCGCCAGGCGCGGGGGGTGGCACGGTTTTCCTTTGCCGATCTCTGCGAGCAGCCGCTCGGCCCGGCCGATTTCCTCGCCATTGCGGGCCGCTTCCATACCGTGATGATCGACGGCATTCCGCTGCTCAGTCCGGCCAAGCGCAACGAAGCGAAGCGGTTCGTCACCCTGATCGATGCGCTCTATGAAGCCAAGGCGAAGCTGGTCGCCACGGCGGAGGCCATGCCGGAGCAGATCTATCCCGAGGGCGACGGTGCCTTCGAGTTCCAGCGCTGCGTCTCACGGCTGATGGAGATGCAGAGCGAGGATTACCGCAGCCTGCCGCATCAGGCGGACAGCGCAGCCTGATCTGTCAGGCCGAAATGCCGGCGATACCGCTCGAAGCAGCGGGCGCCGCAGACCAGCCTCAGCAGGGCCCCTTCCGCGATCGGCCGGGCGCGTCGCGGATCTTCCGCCACAAGCGGGCGCAGGATCTCGCGGTTCCAGCTGGCCGAGTGCTGCACGTCCAGAACGGCATGCAGGGCGAAGTAATGGCGCGCCTTGGCCGGTACGCCGAGCCGCTTCATGCCGGCGTTCACATAGACCGCGCGCGTCGGCGCCGTCAGTTCGATCACGCCGAGTGCGCCGATCGCCTGATAGGCATAGTGCCGGTTGGTCGCCAGCGCCATCATCATGTTGCCGAGCGCAAGGGCCTCGGGAACGATCTCGCCGGTTTCGGCGGCGACATTCATGTGCGCGGCGAGGCGTTCCAGCATCGGGCCATGCATGCCCTTCTCGCTGCCGCGGCCCATCTCGTCCCAGTAGTTGCGCGCCATCTCCAGTTTCGGCCGCACCGGCAGTCTCAGCTGCGTGAGCGCCACGAGGTCGTCGAAGCCGGCTTCACCGGCGACTTCCTGCTGCATGAACCAGCGCATCTGCCCGGCCGTTGCGGATTCCGCGAGCCAGGGAAACAGGGCGTCTCCCTGTCCGGGGCCGGTGTCCTTCAGGGCCTCGTACCATCGGATGAAGGCATCGGCATCTGCGGGCAGGCGTACCAGCAGCGGCGCAATTCCGGCGCGCGCCGCCTCGACGAAGTCGATCTCGCATTGCCGCCAGACCGCCTCGTCGGCCGGCGACATCCGGTCAGCCGCATCGCTGAGCTTCGGCGCGAGCCGGCCATGGTTGAATGTCGCCAGGGCATGCTGCTGCCGTTCGAAGTCGGGATGGGCGACGGGTTCAGGCTGGAGGGTCATGCAGCTTCTTCCTCTGCGGTAGCGATCAGCGCCACCACGGCGATACGATCGGCATTGCGGTAGGGTGTCGTGTCCAGTTCTTCGCCGAAGACATCGGGATCGATCTCCTCGTAGTGCCAGCTTCCCCGGAAGGCGCGCAGCAGCGGGACGAGGGCGGCGCGGAAGCGATCCTCGCCGGCGACGATCGCGCTGGCGGTATAGAGCACGAGCCGGCCGCCGGGATTCAGGCGGGGCAGGGATTCCTCCACGATCCGCAGCGATAGATCCCAGCCGAGATTGCCACCGCCATGGCGGTAGCGGCGCCTGCCCTCATCCACCAGATAGGGCGGGTTGCTGATGATGAGGTCGGCGCTGCCCTCGACGCCGGAAAGAATATCGCTGCAGCAGGTCGTGGCCCCCGTCACGCCGTTCAGCCGGGCATTGACCCCGCAGTAGTGCAGCGCCTTCTCGTTGATATCGCCAAGAACCAGCTCGATCTCGCCGCCCCAGCGGGCGGCGATGGCCAGTCCGCCCGCCCCGCTGCCTGCTCCGATATCGACGACGCGGAGGCCGGCTTTCTCCGGCCGGGGCAGGCTGCGCAGCAGCCGGGCGAAACGATAAGTGTCGGGACCGAAGAAGACGGCGTCGTTCTCCACGGTCGGATACGAAGAATGGATGAAGAGCTGTCCGTCGAGCGACGAGAAGCGCGCCAGGCTGCGCAGGCGATTGCCGTCCCGGTACAGGATGTTGCCGCGCTCCATCAGATCGAGAAGTGCATCCGGCAGCAGGTCCGGCGTGAAGGGCCGGCTCCATCCGAACACGCCCGGCAGGTCCTGCGCCATCTGGTTTTCGGAGCGCGCATTGACCCGTCGATGGGTTTCCGGGGTCGGCGTGATGAAATGGTAGTCACGGGCCAGCAAGGCCCGTCCCAGCTCCACCAATGCTGCCTGCTCTCCGGCGTTTGCCATCCTCGCCGGAACAGTTGCAGGGCGACATTGTTCCTCCATGCGAAGGGGCGCCGTCCGGCGCGGGCAGGACATGCGGTTTCTCGGCATCGGTGACGACAACAGCCTCGGTGATCTGTACCGCCAGCTGATGGCGGCCGGTCACGAAGTGAAGGTCTTTGTCGGAAATGCCGCCTGCCATGACGTGCTCGGGAATCTCGTCGAGCGGATCGATGACTGGCGGGCGATGCTTCCCTGGATCCGCGAAGCCGGAGGGGACGGCATCCTGCTTTTCGAGACCGCCCATGCGGGTGCTCTGCAGGATGAGCTGCGCCGCGAGGGTTACAACGTGATCGGCGGCTGCGCCTATGGCGACCGGCTCGAGAATGACCGCCTGTTCGGCCAGACGGCGATGCGCGATGCCGGCATGCAGATTGCTGCTTCCCGTGAGTTCGACGACTTCGCTGCCGCCGCCGCCTTTGTCGGGCAGCAGCCGGGGCGCTACGTCTTCAAGCTCAATGGCGGACTGCACTCTTCCAGCCTGAACTATGTCGGCGAAATGGAGGATGGTCGCGACATCGCGGCCCTGCTGCGCCAGATGCAGCGAACCTGGCGCGGACCGCACCGGCCCAGCTTCATCCTCATGCAGCATCTCAGCGGCGTGGAAGTGGGGGTCGGAGCCTATTTCAACGGCGAGTGCTTCATGGAGCCGGTCTGCCTCGACTGGGAGCACAAGCGCTTCTTTCCGGGGGATCTGGGCGAGCTGACCGGCGAGATGGGTACGCTGGTGACCTACCGCGATGCCGGGCCGCTGTTCGAGGCGACCCTGGGGCGGATGGCGCCGGATCTCCGTGCCCATGGCTATGTCGGGTACATCAACCTCAACACGATCGTGAACGAGGAGGGCATCTGGCCGCTCGAATTCACATGCCGCTTCGGCTATCCGGGATACGCTATTCTATCGGCCCTGCATATCGAGGGCTGGGACGATCTGTTCCATCGTATGATCCACCGCACGCGCCTGGATTTCCGCACGGCGCCCGGCTATGCGGTCGGCATCGTGCTGACCGTGCCGCCCTTCCCGCACCAGCAGGACAGGCCGGAGCTCTCACGCGGCCTGCCGGTCTTCTTCCGGACCCGCGTGCAGCCGGAGGAGCAGCGACACCTGCATCTCGACGAGGTGATGCTGCAGGACGGTCAGCTCGTCACCAGTGGCGGTATCGGCTATGTGATGGTGGCGACGGGCCGCGGCGACACCGTGCAGCGGGCGCGCGACAACGCCTATCGGCTGGCGTCCAAGGTGGCGATCCCGAATCTGCGCTACCGGACCGATATCGGCCTGCGTTTCATCAAACAGGATCGCGCCAGAATGCAGAAACTGGGATTGCTGCCCGCCGGAAGCGCCGTGCCTGCCGGCCGCGCGGCAGCGCTGGCCTGAGCCAGGGTTCAGTTCGGCAGCAGCAGATCGCGGGCGCGGTCCAGGCGAGCGTTGGTGAGCTGTGCGCCGAGGAGGTTGGCGCCCTCGAAGCGACCGTCGGTCAGGTCGGCGCCGCTCAGGTCCGCCTGGCGCAGATCGGCGTCGCGCAGATCGGCGGCGATCAGGCTGGCGCCGCTCAGATTGGTCATGACCAGCAGGGCCTTCTTGAGCTTTGCCGCGCCCAGATTGGTGCGGGCCGCCCGCGTATTGGTGCCGTCGTCCTTGATCGCGGCCAGATTGGCGTGGCTGAGATCGGCGCCATCGAGAATCGCGCGGGCGAGACTGGCGCCGCGCAGATTGGCCCTAGTCAGGACCGCGCCGCGCAGGTCGGCGAAGTTCAGCCGCGCCAACGCCAGATTGGCATTGACCAGATTGGCATCGGCAAAGCAGGCGCGCTCCAGCAGGGCGCCCATCAGGTTGATACCCTGCAGATCCCGGCCGCTGAAATCGAAATCGCTCAGGTCGGCGCGCTGGCCCTGCCGGCCTTCCGAATGGACCCACATCTCGTGCAGACGCAGCACCTTGGCGAGGTCTTCCGGCGCATGGCGCGAGGCAGCGGCGAAAATGGCCCCGGCAAGCTCCGGCATCGTGCGTGTACCCGGATCGACGATGGCGCCGCGCAGATCGGCGCCGGCGAAATTCGCGCCGGTCAGCTTGGCGCCGAGCAGGCTGGCGCCGGCAAGGTTGGCGCCGGAGAAATCCGAACCCTTCAGGTCGGCGCCCTCCAGCCGGGCCGAGGTCATCTGCGCCTTGCGCAGGTCGGCGCCGTTGAGATTGCTGTCGCCCAGATTGGCGTCGGCGAAATCGACATGCAGCGCGAACGCCTTCGGCATCTGGGCGCCGGACAGGTCGGCACGCTGTGCCGAGGCGCCGGAGAGGTCGATGGCGCGCCGGGTCGGGCCGCTGCTCGCCGCCTGACCGTCCGCGTCATAAACCGGTGCAAGCGCCTCGCCGCCGTTCGATTCCGAAAGATTGGCGTCGTTCAGGCCGGCGGCGCGCAGGCAGGCGCCGCGCAGGTCGGCCCAGCGCAGGTCGGCGCCGTCGAGCGTGGCGTTGCGGAAATCCGAGCCACCGCATTTCGACATCGAGAGCCGTGCGCCATCCAGTCGCGCACGATGCAGCCGGGCACCGGTGAGGTCGGCAAGAGTCAGGTTGGCGCCGGCCAGGTCGGCATCGGACAGGTCGGCATAGGCAAGCGAGGCCGGGGCGGCGTCGGAGCGACCGGCAAGATGCGCTTCATGTTCACGCAGCACCTCACGCAGCTTTTCTGCCGTGACTTTGGTCAGATGCGCGGGTGCTCCGCGGGAGAAGTCGCCCATACGCTGTGCGGCCTGTATGCAATGAAGAAAGAACCGGGACTCGGAAGCCGCAGTTTACCGGGGTCAGCCCTGCCGTTCTACCATCAGTTTCTTGATTTCGCCGATTGCCTTGGCCGGGTTCAGGCCTTTGGGGCAGGTCTGCGCACAATTCATGATGGTATGGCAGCGATACAGGCGGAACGGATCTTCCAGATTGTCGAGTCGCTCGCCGGTCATCTCGTCGCGGCTGTCCGCGATCCAGCGATAGGCCTGCAGCAGGATGGCCGGACCGAGATAGCGATCGGAGTTCCACCAGTAGCTCGGGCAGGACGTCGAGCAGCACGCGCACAGGATGCACTCATACAGGCCGTCCAGCTTGGCGCGTTCCTCCGGGGACTGCTTGCGCTCGCGCGTCGGCGCCGGGCTCTGGGTCTTCATCCAGGGCTCGATGGACGCATACTGGGCATAGAAATTGGTGAGGTCGGGAATGAGATCGCGCACCACCGGCATGTGCGGCAGCGGATAGATCTTCACATCGCCGTCGATGTCGTCGCAGGCCTTGGTGCAGGCCAGCGTGTTGCCGCCGTCGATGTTCATGGCGCAGGAGCCGCACATGCCCTCGCGACAGGAGCGACGGAAGGACAGCGACGGGTCGATCTCGTTCTTGATCTTGATCAGCGCGTCCAGAACCATCGGGCCGCAATCGTTCATATCGATCTCGTAGGAATCGATGCGCGGGTTCTGGCCGTCTTCCTGGTTCCAGCGATAGATGCGGAAAGTGCGCACCTTGCGCTCTTCACCCGGCTTGGCCGCGGGCAGCTTGTAGGTCTTGCCCTCGGTGATCTTCGAATTCTTCGGCAGCGTGAAAGCGACCATCGTCTCGCGATCCTTCAGTAAACGCGCTTCTTGGGCTCGATATACGAGACCTCATTGGTAAGCGTGTAGGTGTGCACCGGGCGGTAATCGATGGCGACGTCGCCCTTGTCGCCGAGCCAGGAGAGCGTGTGCTTCATCCAGTTGGCGTCGTCGCGCTCGGCGTAGTCCTCGCGGGCATGGGCGCCGCGGCTTTCCTTGCGGTTCTCGGCCGAATGCATGGTGACCACGGCCTGGCGGATCAGGTTGTCGAGCTCCAGGGTCTCGACCAAGTCGGTGTTCCAGACCAGCGTGCGGTCGCTCACTGCGATGTCCGGCATCAGGCGGTACACCTCGTCGATGAGCTGCACACCTTCCTTCAGCACGTCGCCGGTACGGTAGACCGCGCAGTTGTTCTGCATGGTCCGCTGCATCCGGTCGCGGATCTTGGCCGTCGGCACCGCGCCCTTGGCATGGCGGAAGCGGTCGAGGCGGGCGATCGCCTCCTCGCCGGCATTCTTCATGTCGCGATGCTTGGCGCCCTTCTCGACGATCTGCGCGGCGCGGATCGCCGCGGCGCGGCCGAACACGACCAGGTCGATCAGCGAGTTCGAACCGAGGCGGTTGGCGCCATGCACCGAAACGCAGGCGGCCTCGCCCACCGCCATCAGGCCGGGCACCACCGTATCCGGGTTGCCGTCCTTCAGGGTGACGACCTCGCCGTGATAGTTCGTCGGGATGCCGCCCATGTTGTAGTGCACGGTCGGCAGCACGGGGATCGGCTGCTTGGTCACGTCGACGCCGGCGAAAATCTTGGCGCTTTCCGAGATGCCCGGCAGGCGCTCATGCAGGATCTTCGGATCGAGATGATCCAGGTGCAGGAAGATGTGGTCCTTGTTCTTGCCGACGCCGCGGCCTTCGCGGATCTCCATCGTCATGGCGCGGCTGACCACGTCGCGCGAGGCGAGATCCTTGGCCGAAGGCGCATAGCGCTCCATGAAGCGCTCCCCTTCCGCATTGACCAGATAGCCGCCCTCGCCGCGGGCACCCTCGGTGATCAGGCAGCCGGCGCCGTAGATGCCGGTCGGATGGAACTGCACGAATTCCATGTCCTGCAGCGGCAGGCCGGCGCGCAGCACCATGCCGCCGCCGTCGCCCGTGCAGGTATGGGCGGAGGTGCAGGAGAAATAGGCGCGGCCGTAACCGCCGGTCGCCAGCACCACCATATGGGCGCGGAAGCGGTGGATCGTGCCGTCGGCCAGGTTCCAGGCCATCACGCCGCGGCAGGCGCCGTCCTCGTCCATGATCAGGTCGAGGGCGAAATACTCGATGAAGAACTCGGTGTCGTATTTCAGCGACTGCTGGTACAGCGTGTGCAGCATCGCATGGCCGGTACGGTCTGCGGCGGCGCAGGTGCGCTGCGCCGGGCTCTCACCGAAATTCTTGGTCATGCCGCCGAAGGCGCGCTGGTAGATCTTGCCTTCCTCGGTGCGGCTGAAGGGCACGCCGAAATGCTCGAGCTCGATGACGGCGGGCACGGCCTCACGGCACATGTATTCGATCGCATCCTGATCGCCGAGCCAGTCCGACCCCTTGACGGTGTCGTACATGTGCCAGCGCCAGTCATCCTCGCCCATATTGCCGAGCGCGGCCGAGATGCCGCCCTGGGCCGCAACGGTGTGGCTGCGGGTCGGGAAGACCTTGGAGATGCAGGCGGTCTTCAGGCCGGCCGCGGCGAGGCCCATGGTGGCGCGCAGGCCGGCGCCGCCGGCGCCCACAACGACAACGTCATAGACGTGTTCATGCACCTGGTAGCTGGCAGGCATGGGCTTAGGCTCCGAAAAACAGTTTAAGCACGGCGATGGCGGCAATGCCGCCCACCACGAAGATCGCGAAGGTGATGGCGAGCAGGGTGGCCAGCTTGGCGCCTTCGGCGTGGACGTAATCCTCGACGATCACCTGGCTGCCCAGTTTGAAATGCCAGAAGGCGGCCAGGATGGTGAGCAGCGCCAGCAGGGCGACGAGGGGATTGCCGAACGCCGCCTTGACGGTGGCGTGATCGGCGCCGGCGAGGCGGATCACGGTGCACATCAGCAGCAGGCTGAGCGGAATCAGCGCCACGGCGGTGACGCGCTGGATCCAGAAATGATGCGTGCCGCCCCTGGCGGAGCCGAGGCCGCGGACGCGCTTGAGCGGCGTGTTCATCGTCTTGTGCGGTTTCGCCATGGCGCGCTCCTCAGTACCAGAAATAGGCCAGCGCGAAGGCCAGGATGGTCAGCACCAGCGAGGCGGCCAGCGCGATCCAGGCGGTGCGGTCGGCCGTCTTGATCTCGTAGCCGTAGCCCATGTCCCAGAAGAGATGGCGGATGCCGTTGCACAGATGCAGGAACAGCGCCCAGGTGAAGCCGAACAGCACGAGGCGGCCGAACCAGGAACCGAGCACGGCCTGCGCGGTCGCGTAATGCTCGGGGCCGGCGGCCGCGGCGGCCAGCCACCAGGTCAGCAGCAGGGTGCCGAGTCCAAGGCCGACGCCGGTGACCCGGTGCAGGATCGACAGCACCATGGTGATCGGCCAGCGGTAAATCTGCAGGTGGGGGGAGAGCGGTCGTTCGACGTTCGCCATTGTGCGCCTTCAGGTGGGGACGGCGCGCCGGCGGATCAGCGGAATACTTTTCCTGAACGGCGCCCCGAAAGCGGGCCGATACTAGTCCCGGCGACCGCTTAGTCAATGTTTGGCCTGTCTTAGTTTTTAGCCAGTTAAGTACGTCGGCGGCAAGGCGTATCGCTGTCGCAGACTGTCTGAGACGAAACCCGCGACTGTCTCGCAGTTGCTCTCTACTCTCCATTCACCGCGAGATCGCCCCGCTGTTTGGAATTCTTCCGCACTGATGCTCTTATTGAGGTGCGGATCGTGCATTCGGACGCAGCGAAAGACGCGCGGCGAATCGCTGGGCGGGACGGCCGCTCTCAGCGCGCGCCGGCGAACGGTGGAAGGGCACACGGGGAGACGCAGCCTCGGCCATGAGCCTGGAGGTGAGCGCCGATTCGGGTGGTCTCGGCCCGACGCGATCCCGCGCCAGCCGCCCAATTCAGAAATTGCCTAAAATTTAGGCAATCAGGCCCGGCGAGGCATCAGAACCCAGTAATCGAGGTCCAGGACCACGCTGTCAGGGTATTTGCCGGCCTCGTCCCGATCGGGGAAGCCGGCCGCCGGCTGGTCCTTCAGCGCCAGGGTCCGCAGGCGCAGCGCGCCGAGATCCCTGCGGCCCGCCAGTTCGGCCTTTTCCAGCACTTCCGACCAGGCATAGATGGTGTGCCCGGCCAGCGTCGGATTGACATGCCGGCCGCCGTTGATGGCGGCGACGAAGCAGGCATTGGCGAGGCCGTTGAAGCTGAGTGCCCGCGCCAGGCTGATGACATGGCCGCCATAGATCAGGCGGCGGCCCAGCTTCTCCTGTCCCTGGCGGAACTGGTCGAAATGCACCTTCGCGGTGTTCTGGTACAGCCGGGTGGCCAGCATGTGCTCGGCTTCTTCGATCGTCATGCCGTCGACATGGTCGATCTTCTCGCCCGGCTGGTAGTCCTCCCAGGCATGGGGCGAGCCGGCCAGCTGCCAGTCGTAGCGGCTGCAATCCAGTCCGGCGGGAATGCAAAGCTCTTCCGGCGCAACGCGCTCGCCGAGCTTCGGCACCTGCTCTTCGCCGGTCACCGCGGATTCGTCGCGCTTGCGCACCATCACCCAGCGCACGTAGTCCAGCACCGGCTGCTCGCCGCGATAGCCGATGCTGCGCACGTAAACGACGCCGGTCTTCCTGTTCGAGTTCTCCTTCAGGCCGATGACGCGCGACACCGTATGCAGGGTGTCGCCGGCAAAGACCGGCGCCAGGAAGCGGCATTGCGCATAGCCGAGATTGGCGACGGCATTCAGCGACACGTCCGGGACGGTCTTGCCGAACACGACATGGAAGGCGAGCAGGTCGTCCACCGGGGCGGATTTCAGGCCGATGGCTTTCGCGAAGCTGTCGGCCGACTGCACGGCAAAGCGCGGGCCGTAAAGCGCCGTATAGAGCGCGACATCGCCCTGGGTCACCGTGCGCGGCGTCGCGTGGCGCAGTTCCTGGTCGAGGCGGAAATCCTCGAAATAGTTGCCGGGATTGGTCTTCGACATGTCAGGCCTGCAGCTTCTCGATCTGCGCGGCCAGCGCGGCCAGCCGCTTCGCCTGCTCGACATGCAGGTTCTCGACCAGCTTGCCGTCCACCAGCACCACGGCCTTGCCTTCCTTCATCGCCGCCTCGAAGGCCGCGATGATCTTCTGCGCATGGGCCACCTGTTCCGGGGTCGGCGCGAAGACGCGGTTGGCCGTCTCGATGGTCTTGGGATGGATCAGGGTCTTGCCGTCGAAGCCGAGCTCCAGGCCCTGGCGGCAGCTCGCCTCGAATCCCGCATCGTCGTCGAGATCGAGATAGACGCCGTCGAGGATCGCGAGATTGTAGGCGCGTGCCGCCAGCAGGCAGAGGCCGAGCGCGGTGATCACCGGCAGGCGCATCGGCGTATGCTGCGCGTTCAGGTCCTTCACCAGGTCCGAGGTGCCCATCACCAGCGCGCCGAGCCGTGCGGAGGAGGCGGCGATCGCCTCGGCATGCAGGATGCCCTTGGGCGTCTCCATCATGCACCAGATCGCCATGTCCTCGGGCGCGCCATTGGCGGTCAGCAGCGCCTCGGCCCGGCTGACCTGGGCGGCGCTCTCCACCTTGGGCAGCAGGACGGCATGGGCACCGCTTTTGGCCGCCGCGGTGAGGTCATCCTGGCCCCAGGGCGTGTCCAGTCCGTTGGTGCGGATGATCAGTTCGCGCTGGCCGTAGCCGCCGCTCTTCACCGCCTGGCAGACCTGGTCACGCGCCGCGGCCTTCATGTCGGGCGCGACCGCGTCCTCGAGGTCGAGGATCAGCGCATCCGCGGGGAGGGTCTTCGCCTTCTCCAGCGCCCGGGCATTGGACCCCGGCATGTAGAGGACGCTGCGGCGGGGACGGGCAGTGGCAGGCATGCATCAACCTCCCTGAATGTTGCGATGCAATATTATGGTGGGGCGCCACTATAAGCGGGGACCATGAAGTGGCAAGCTTTCCGCCGCGGCGGGTGCCGGCGGCGAGCCGGGCTTCGACCAATTGGGGGTTCCATGCGCGCGCTGAGTATCCAGAGCCAGGTGATTTACGGCCATGTCGGCAACAATGCCGGCGTCTTCGCCCTGCAGCGGCAGGGTGTCGAGACCTGGGCCGTGCCGACCGCCGTCCTGGCCTTCAATCCCTCCTACGGCCCGCCGGCAATGCGGCCGACCGAGCCCGGCGAGATGGATGCCTGGATGATGGCGCTGCAGACGCGTCCGGAATGGCGGCAGATCGATGCCGTGCTGCTCGGCTGGCTGGGCAGTCCGCGCACTGCGGAAGCCGCCGCCCGTGCCGCGCTGGCGGTGAAGGCCGCCAACCCGGGCGCCATCTTCCTCTGCGACCCGGTGATGGGCGACAACGACTGCGGCCTCTATGTCGATGCCGCCCTGCCGCCGGTGATCCGCGACCAGCTGCTGCCCCATGCGGACATCGTCACCCCGAACGGTTTCGAGCTGGAATTCCTCACCGGCAGGAAGGTCGACGACCTGCCCTCGGCGCTGGCAGCCTGCGACGGGCTGCGGGCGGCCGGTCCCGGCACGGTGATCGCCACGACATTGAAGCGGCGCGATGGCGGCCGCGGCATGCTGGAGGCGCTGCTGGTCAACGGCGATGGCGCCTGGCTCTGCGGGGTGCCGGATCTCGGCGAGATTCTGCCCAAGGGTGCCGGCGATGTCTTCGCCTCGCTTTTCCTTGCACGCCTGCTGAAGGGCCGCACGCCGAAGAAGGCGCTGCATTTCGCCATGGCTGGCACCTATGGCCTGCTGCGCGATGCGCTCAGCCGGAATTCGCCTGAGATGCGTCTGGCCGCCATGCAGGAGGAACTGCACAGCCCGCGCTATCTGCCCGATATCGAGCGGGTGCGCTAGGCCGTCGCTCCGCGACGGATAAAGCAGAACGGGCGCCGCGGACGGCGCCCGTTCCGGTTTCCGCGGGAAAGACGGTTCAGGCCGCCTGCTTCTTCAGATGGCGGGCAGCCAGGGCCTCGGCGATCTGCACCGCGTTCAGCGCCGCGCCCTTGCGCAGGTTGTCGGAAACCACCCACATCGCGAGGCCGTTCTCCACCGTGATGTCCTCGCGGATGCGCGACACGAAGGTGTTGTAGTCGCCGGCGCATTCCAGCGGCGTGATGTAGCCGCCGTCCTCGCGGCGATCCAGCACCTGCACGCCGGGCGCTTCCGCGAGAATCTCGCGCGCCTCGTCGGCCGAGAGCGGCTCCTCGAACTCGATGTTCACCGCTTCCGAATGGCCGATGAAGACCGGCACGCGCACGCAGGTGGCGGTCAGCCTGATCTTCGGATCGAGGATCTTCTTCGTCTCCGCCGTCATCTTCCATTCTTCCTTGGTGTAGCCGTCGTCCAGGAAGACGTCGATGTGCGGGATCACATTGAAGGCGATCTGCTTGGTGAACTTCTGCTTCTCGACCGGGTCGTTGACGAAGATCGCCTTGGTCTGGCGTTCCAGCTCGACGACGCCGTCATTGCCGGCGCCCGACACCGACTGGTAGGTCGAGACGACGACGCGCCGGATCTTCGCGCGGTCATGCAGCGGCTTCAGCGCCACGACCAGCTGCGCGGTCGAGCAGTTCGGGTTGGCGATGATGCCCTTTTTGGTGTAGCCGGCCAGCGCGTCGGCATTCACTTCCGGCACGATCAGCGGCACGTCGGGATCCATGCGCCACTGGCTGGAATTGTCGATCACCACCGCGCCCTGGGCGGCAACCTTCGGCGCCCATTCCTTCGAGGTGGCGCCGCCGGCCGAGAACAGGGCGATATCGACGCCCTTGAAATCGTAATCGTCGAGCGCCTTCACCTTGATCTTCCTGTCGCCGAAATGGGCGTCCCGGCCGACCGAACGGCGGGAGGCCAGCGCGACGACCTCGGAAACGGGGAACTTGCGTTCGTGAAGGATATTGAGCATTTCGCGGCCTACCACACCGGTGGCGCCGACGACAGCGACCTTATACGCCATCTGAAGCCTTCTTTCTCTCGTCCGGCAGGTCGACACCCGGCGGACATCAGTGACACGAGACGAATGTTGGTGCCCGGCAGGTCAGCACCCGGCAGGCGAGGCGGAAATTAGGGCCGGATTCCCCGGCTGGCAAGCGCGAAATTGTCGCAATTGCAGCAGGTTCGGGCGC
>Ga0079224_100009642_pt1 | contig 13190 bp, 13 predicted proteins | sample Stecom2015_FD_80414 | JGI IMG/M metagenome (GOLD analysis project Ga0079224, IMG submission 80414) | Agricultural soil microbial communities from Utah to study Nitrogen management - Steer compost 2015 | ecosystem: Environmental > Terrestrial > Soil > Agricultural land | place: USA: Utah... | reverse complement strand
TATTACCTCAAGTACCAAAACCAACGCGGCAATTACATCGATAGTTTTTGGAATATCGTCAACTGGGATTTTGTAGCCGAACAATTCGCCTAGGTCGCAGAATAGCCCCGTCAAGATAAGGAGCCCCGCGTGTGACGCGAGGGCTTTTTTATTGCACCGTGCCTGCCCGGGTGAAATAGCGGTAGTACCAGGTGTCGCGCAGATCACTGATGATAACTCCACGGCGCGTCGACACGTGAACGAACTTACTGTTGTTCAAATAGATTCCGACATGATCAATCTGGCTCTTTCCGAATGAAAAAAACACCAAATCACCTTCCTTTAACTGACGTTCGTATTTCCGTTTGACACGCTGGGCCATATCGCGCGAGGTGCGCGGCAAGGATTTGCCGTAGACGTCCTTCATGACCATGGCCACGAACGCCGAGCAGTCAAGTCCCCGGCGGTCGGTGCCGCCCAGGCGATGGGGTACGCCCATCCATTCGTCAATAACCTGGTAAAGCCGCGGATTGCCCAACTCACTGGCTCTCACGCCCAATACTTTGGCGTAGCTGTCCAATAAATTTCGGGAGACCACCACGTCCTTGGGTGCCTTGCTCGCATCCGTCAATATGCGTTCGCGCTCGCCGCGCTTCCGCTCGGGTTTCTTGTAAGTGGTGCCGGGTCTCTTTCCGGGAGGCAGTGCATTGCGTGGTGTCAGGCAGCTGCTCAGCAACAGCGTTGTGGCGAGTAGCGCCGTCCATAAAAAAAAATTGGGGCGTAACCGACGTACGGAAGATTCGTGAATGACCATCGTGGTGCCAAAAGTACATGAATTAGCTATAAACCCAAAAAACAACGACCTCTGCCGGGCAAATGCGGCCGGTCCGGCTTAGTGAATCAACGCGGGCTGCACCTCCTCGACGTCCACATCACCGTCGGCACCGATCTGCATCAGCCGAACGGGCACCACTTCGTTGACCAAGAGGGGGTCAAACGGCGTGCGTACCTTGACATAGTTGCGGCTGAAGCCATGCATGTAGCCCTCCTTCATGTCGCCTTCGAAGAGCACGTGCTCCACGCGTCCCAATTGCGATTCGTAAAACGCACGGCGCTTCTTATTAGAGAGGATGTGGAGCATTTTGCTTCGGTCGCTGCGCTGCGCGCCGGGCACCGCCCCTTCCATTTGTGCGGCAATGGTGTTCTCACGCTCCGAATACGTGAATACGTGCAAATACGATATATCGAGCGCGTTCAGGAATTCGTAAGTATCCAGAAAGTCTTCACGCGTTTCACCGGGAAAACCTACGATCACGTCTACGCCGATGCAGCAATCGGGCATCAGCTGGCGAATGGTGCGTACGCGCTCGGCGTATAACTCGCGCTTGTAGCGACGGCGCATCATGCCCAGCACGCGATTAGACCCAGACTGCAAGGGAATATGGAAATGCGGCACAAAGCGTCGCGATTTGGCCACAAACTCGATGATATCGTTGCTAAGTAGGTTGGGCTCGATGGATGAAATGCGGATCCGGTCGATGTCGTCCACTTCGTCCAGAGCTTTCACCAGGTCCAAGAAACGATCCTCGCGTTTCCCGTCACGGATCCCAAAATCTCCGATATTGACACCCGTAAGCACGATTTCCTTCGTTCCGGACGCAGCTATCTCGGTAGCCTGTGCCACGATATCCGGAATGGTGCCGCTCCGGCTTGCCCCGCGGGCGAGCGGAATGGTACAAAACGTGCAGGAATAGTCGCAGCCGTCCTGCACCTTCAGGAAGGTACGCGTACGGTCGCCGATCGAGTAGGCCGGAACGAACACGTTGGTTTCGGCAATCGGGGCGTTATGCACGATAGCCTTGGGCTTTTTGGTCAGGTCGTCGATATGCTCGACGATATTGAACTTTTCGGCAGCGCCCAACACCATATCGACCCCCGGAATGGTCGCGATTTCGGTCGGTTTCAACTGCGCATAGCACCCCACGATCGTGACGAACGCTTGCGGCGAATAGCGCAATGCCTCTTTTACTACCTTGCGGCATTTTTTATCGGCGTTCTCCGTTACGGAACAAGTGTTGATTACGTAGACGTCAACCTGATCGGTAAATTGGGCAACCTCATAGCCGGCATCCCTGAAAATTCGGCCAATGGACGAGGTTTCCGAGAAATTCAGCTTGCAACCTAGGGTATAGAACGCTACTTTTTTTGTGGCCATGCGCTGCAAAAATACACAAATGTGCCCAAATATCCAGCAATAATCCCGAACCTGCCACCGCGGCCCATCCCGCGCTTAACGCCCGGCACGACAGGCCGCCTGATGGAATCACGAACTCTCCGGATGCAGCCGATCCCATAAGCGACCGCGAGTCGTCCAAATCCTTATATTTGCCGCTATGGACAACATGATCGCTGTGGTGCCCCACGCCGAAATCAAGACCTTCATGAAGGAAAGCGCGCAAAAGCCCGGCGTTTATAAAACGCTATACTTTGTTTTGGCCGGCCTAGCGGGGATGGGCATCGGCGGGCTTATTTCCTATTCGCTCGTGGTATGGATCGGCGGTGGCTCCCCCGCTACAGCCGTACAGGTAGGCGCCGGTATTGCCTTCGGCCTGAGCGTGCTCATTATCATTCACGAATGGATCCACGGCATTGCCTATAAGGCCTTTGGCGCCAAAAACGTTTATTATGGAGGCAATGTCAGGCAATTCGTTTTCTACGCGGCGTCTGATGGCGACGTGCTAAAGGGGCGCCAGTTTCGCATAATCGCGCTGGCTCCGTTTCTAGTCGTGACGGTGGCCTGCCTGTGCCTGATGGTCGGGATGCCGCAATACGGCGCCGCACTTTCGACGGTGCTATGCTTGCACACCTTGTTTTGTGGCGGCGATTTTCTCTTTGTCCATTTCCTTAGCCAGCACGATATTGATCGATTACGCACGCACGACGACCGCGCCAAGGCCGAGTCATATTTCTATTACACAGACTGATAGACGGACGAGGCAGAAATAACCGAGTGCCCGACCCCGTAATTTAAGTAAATAGCCCTATCTTTACGGGACCATAACAGACAGATTATCCATGAAGCAATACCTCGATTTAATGCAACACGTGTATGAGAACGGCGCCGAAAAACAAGACCGGACCGGTACCGGCACGCGTAGTGTCTTCGGCTATCAGATGCGCTTCAATCTAAAGGAAGGTTTCCCGCTTGTGACTACCAAGAAAGTGCACCTGCGGTCGATCATCCATGAGCTGATCTGGTTCCTCAAGGGGGACACGAACATCCGGTACCTCAAGGAAAACGGGGTGAGCATCTGGGACGAATGGGCGGATGAAAACGGCAATTTGGGCCCCGTGTATGGCTCGCAATGGCGGTCGTGGCCTACGGCCGGCGGGCAGCACATCGACCAAATCAAGCAGGTACTGGACCAGCTTCAAAACAATCCCGATTCGCGACGGATTATCGTATCGGCGTGGAACGTAGGCGAAATCGCTCACATGGCACTGCCCCCATGCCACGCGCTCTTCCAGTTCTACGTGGCACCGCCCAATGCCGAAAAAGGAGAAACCAAACCACAGTTATCCTGCCAGCTTTACCAGCGGAGCGCGGACATTTTCCTCGGCGTGCCGTTTAACATTGCTTCATATGCACTGTTGACGATGATGGTCGCCCAGGTATGCGACATGGAAGCAGCCGACTTTGTGCATACGTTTGGCGACGCCCACCTCTACAGCAACCACTTCGAGCAGACCGAATTGCAGCTATCGCGCGCGCCCCGTCCGTTACCGGTGATGCGCCTTAATCCCGACGTGCGGGACCTCTTTGAATTCAGGTTCGAGGATTTCACACTCGAGCAGTACGATCCGCATCCGCACATCAAGGCCCCCGTGGCCGTTTGATTATCCAGGTCATGACGCCACCCCGCACGCCACGCATTTCGATCATCGCCGCCGCCGCCATAAACCAGGCTATCGGCAAGGACAACCAGCTCTTGTGGCATCTGCCCAACGACTTGCGTTTTTTTAAGAAAACAACGACGGGGCACCCCGTCATCATGGGTCGAAAGACCTATGAATCCGTGGGGAAACCCCTTCCTAACCGTCGAAATATCGTGATTAGCCGGCAACCGGATTATCATGCAGACGGTATTGAAACGGTGCGGTCGCTCGATGCCGCCATCGACCTGGCCGGCGGGGACACGGATGAAATCTTCGTGGTGGGAGGTGCCGCAATCTACGCGCTGGCAATGGAACGGACCGACCGCATCTACCTAACCCGGGTACACGCCTCGCCGGAGGCGGATACGTTTTTTCCGGAATTCGACGAAGCCGCCTGGCACGTGGTGTCCCGCGAAACCTATCCGTCTGACGAGAAGCATGCTTATCCCTATACGTTCCTGGTCTACGACCGCATCACACCGTCCTAGCCGGCGTCTCACGGAAGCTCCCTTATCCGGCGCCTGGCATACTTGGCGTAGGCCTCGTCCTCTTCCGCCAACTCCTGTCTGACAAACAGGTTAAAATAACGCTTCGCCTGCTGGGGATTGGAAAGATCGCGATCAAAAATCAACGCCATTTCGTAGTAATGGATCGGGATGACCGAAAAGCCGAGACTTTTTTGGTACGTCGCGATGGCGTTTGAAGGCTGGTTGGCCAGCCGATAAAGATCCGCTTTCCTGCCATAATAGAAACCTGCATTCGGCGAAATAGCAGCCTCGAGCGCCTTGTCCATATAGTCCAATGCGACATCGTAGCTTTTCATGGCTTTGGCGGACATCGCCATATAATAAAAATCCAACTCATTGAGGTTGCCGTCCATGGCTATGACCTCTTCATATTGCTCCAGACACCTGGAATATTCCTTCAGCGCAAATAGGCCCTTGGCGTATTGCCGTAAGATAAGTACGTCTTGCGCGCCCAGCGCGATGATGCGCTCGCAGGTTTCCACGACCTCCGCATGCCGTTCCAGATGGCTGGATGTTTCTGCACGCGCATACAGCAATCGCCCATTGTCGGGATCCATCGGCAGTACCACACGCAACAAGCTGTCTGCACGTTCGTACTCTTGACGGTCCATGCACATCCGGACCCAATCCGCAGCCAAATCCATGTTAGTCGGTTGCTGTGCGAACGCATGGGCAAGGTGCGCATAGGCCGCATCGCGGGCCCCTTTACGCATCAATATCGCGGACAGGGAAATATGGGCATGTACATGGTCCGGATCCAAGTCGACGATCCTGCGGTAGTAGTCCTCCGCCAGACGGTAGTTGAGCCGTCGGACACTCAGGTCGCCCAGGCTCGACAGTACCCGGACATCGGTGGAGTCAAGGCCGAGGAGCCGTTCATAAAAGGAGATGGATTCCGGCAGGTTGTTTGAAAGGCGGTGACTGTACGCCAATTGCGCCAGCACGTCCTGGTTTGTACTATCGCGCTCATAAAACGGCATCAAGTACGTAGTGACAGCCGCGTATTCTCGGTTTTGCAATAGTCTAAGCAGCCGCATCTCGTCATAGGGCACTTCCTGCACCTGCGCTGCCGCAACGAAAAACCCAACGGAGGCCAGGCATGTAGCGGCGAGGTGGCGTACGTATTTCCAATTCATAGTCAAATATAACTAAATATATAGTTACTAAACTAATCTACTAGTCGAATTGTTTTGGCGGGGGCTGTCTTTATGGACGAAGAGGTTGGCGTGCCAAACATTTTGACAAGGCTTGCTGTTTATCTTGATATCACCAAACACGATAGAAAATGGATAAGTTGAAGAAATTTGAGCTCATGGAAAAGATTGTCCGCGAGCTGGAAGACGTGAGGCGTAGCCAACAGGCCGTGTTGGAAAAAGTGGGAAAGATTGAGGTGGAAAATATCGAGTTGGGCGACAAGCGGCTGGAAAAGCTCATGCCTGACATCTACCAGCGCACGGCCGATAATTTGGAGGCGCTGAGCGACCTCCTTGAATCCTTCTCGGACAAGACCGATAGCTACGCCGAAAAGCATAACGTGGACAAACTGCGGGAACAGCAGGACTTGGGCAAGATTTAGCCGTTGGTTTCTTCGGCGTGGACGCTGGCCTTTCTTTAGAGCTCGCCCTCGACCCCCAACCCGAAAAGCGCAAAGTCATATTTGACCGGGTCGTTGGGATCTAGCAGCAGCAGGTTATCCGTCAGTTCCCGTGCAGTCAGCCAATCAGACTGCTTGCGTGTAATAAGTTTGAGGTGCCGGGCCACGCGCTCTACGTGTACGTCGCAGGGGCACACCAGCGCGGACATGGGGATGCGCCGCCATAAGCCGAAGTCCACGCCTTGTTCATCACGCCTCACCATCCAGCGCAAAAACATGTTAAGCCGTTTGCAGGCCGACTTTTGCCGGGGTGAACTGATATGCTTGCGTGTGCGCGTGGGATAATCGGGCAGGCTGAAAAAGTATGCACGAAACGTATTCAGTGCGTCTTCCATAACGAAAGTCGAACCAATTGATTCATGCGCATAGCACGCGGCCGACGCATACTCCGCTGTAGCCTGGACGGGCGGCGACGGCTCGCCGGATCCGCCCCAATAGTCCGCGTTGAAGACGCTCTCCGTGCTTCGCTGGCGCAACAGGAACGCTTCCTCCAACGATTCGTAACGCGCATAGTGCTGCTTGAAAAAAGCGATGAAGTACAGCAAATCGGTATCGTTGAACGTACGGTGCTTGAAACCCAGCAATGCCTTCAGGTCGGTATCCTGATGACGGGTAACGAACTCATACGGAGCGCCGTCCATTCGCTCAACCAACTCCCGACACTTGTTGATAATCGTCTTGCGTTGCCCCCAAGCGAGAATGGCGGCCATGAACGCCATGATTTCGATATCTTGCTGGCGCGTGAAGGCGTGCGGGATGCAAATGGGATCGTTGTCAATGAAGCCACGTCGGTTGTATTGCGCAACCTTGCTATCGAGAAACGATTTTAAATCAGCTATCACCATCGCTTACGTCCTCACTATTTCAACAGCTTGACCTGGTACAAATCCTTGCGGCGGTCTTTCATGGTTTTCACCGTGCCGTATTCGTGCAGCTCCCGCAAGAGGTATAAATCCACGTCGGCAAGCAACACCATTTCCGTATTTGGGGTGGCCTCCGCACGGACGGCGGTGTTTGGGAATGCAAAATCCGAAGGGGTAAAGACGGCGGATTGCGCGTATTGGATATCCATGTTGTTTACCTTGGGGAGGTTGCCCACGGCGCCGGTGATTGCCACGTAGCATTCGTTCTCAATGGCTCGTGCCGCTGCGCACGTCCGCACGCGGATGTATCCGTTCTGAGTATCGGTCAGGAACGGAACGATGAGGATATCCATGCCTTGGTCGGCCAAAATTCGGCTCAGCTCGGGAAACTCCACATCGTAACAGATTAGCAGGCCCACCTTCCCGCAATCCGTATCAAACACCTTTACCTCATCCCCACCGGTCATGCCATAATATTTAAGCTCGTTAGGCGTGATGTGCACCTTGCGGAAACGGTCGATCTTCCCGCTACGGTGGCAGAGATACGACGTATTATACAGCTTGTTATCGTCCGGATCGACCACCGGCATGGTTCCCGCCACGATATTGACGTTATAGGAAACGGCAAAGGACTGCATCTTCTGCACGATCTGCTCGGTTAGTTCGGCTAGCTTGCGCATCGCTTCGATCTCCGGCAGGTCGTTGTAGGGCTGCATGAGCGGTGTGTTGAAAAATTCGGGAAACACCGCGAAGTCCGACCCGTAGTCGCTCACGGCGTCCACGAAAAACTCTACCTGGTCGTAGAAAGCGTCGATGTTTTCAAAAAGACGCATTTGCCATTGGACCATGGCGAGCCGAATGGTCCGTTTGGCCGGCGACACCGATTTGGATTTAGGCTCATAGTAAATGTTGTTCCACTCCAGCAAAGTCGCATATTCCTTCGACTCGCGATCTTCAGGCAGGTAATTTTTTAGAATCTTGTTGACGTGGAAGTCGTTAGCCAGCTGAAAGGTGAGTGTCGGGTCGTAAATCTCCTTGACTTTAACCTTCTCGATGTATTGGCGGGGCGTAAGCTCGTGCGCATATTGATGGTAGTTCGGAATGCGGCCGCCCGCGATGATTCCCCGCAGGTTGAGCGCTTCGCAAAGCTCTTTGCGTGCATCGTACAGCCTCCTGCCCAGCCGAAGGTCGCGAAACTCCGGATGCACGAATATTTCGATACCGTATAGCACGTCGCCGTCGGCGTCGTGCGCCGTAAACTTCCCTTCGTCGATGATGTCATGGTAGGAAACGCCGCTCCATTTCCGGTAGTCTACAATGATCGACAACGCACAGGCCACCACCTGCCCGTTGACGTCGACGCATAATTGCCCTTCAGGAAACAGGCTGATTAGGTCAACGATAGCGCCGCGCGTCCACACCCCGCCTGCCGAGCCTTGGTAGGCCTCCATCATGGACTTGCGCAGATCGTTGTAATCCTTCTTTGTGAGCTGTCGAACAGCGATATCCATATCCATATTCTTCCGTTTTTTGGGCGCGCTTGCCTCGCAACACGCTAGGTTATGTGTGCGGTCTAAAAAAACCGGCCGCGGTGCTTTAGGCGAACCTTATCCCCCACCCCTCGCTCCATATCCTCCATAGCCAAACAAAACGGCCTGCAAAGGGTTTTTAGAAGTAAGCAACAAAAACCACCGTATTATGAGAGGATTCTTATTCGTTCTGGCCATTATACTGCTAGTAGTTTGGGCCATTGGCTTATTCGTCTACGCGCTGAAGGGTATTTTTAACATTACCATCGTGCTGGCCCTTGCGGCATTCATTATGGGCATGTTCAGCAAACGGAAATAGGCACCGACAAGTTCCGGGCCAAGGGACTACCTGCTTACGCTTGTGCGGTAGGTCCGCCGAAGTTCATCGGAAAGGGCGGCTCGTCATGCGAGTCGATCGCTCCGTGTTGTGCTTCGTATTTTGACAGGTTGTCCTTCAGGGCATGGAGAAGCCGCTTGGCATGCTCGGGCGTCAGGATGATCCGCGACTTTACTTTGGCTTTCGGCACGCCTGGCATCACCCGGATGAAATCCATGACGAACTCGGTATTCGAGTGCGTGATAATCGCCAAATTGGAGTATATACCCTCCGCCATTTCCTCCGTGAGCTCAATATTCAGCTGCTGTTGATTCTCGTTTTCGTCCATGTCCATTCGATTGTAGTAAACGTTTTCGTTAGTTCGCAAAGGTGCGGAAGTCCTGCCCCGGCTTAATGCTGAGCAGCACTTCGTAAATGAGCCGGATAACATTGTCCACGTCTTCCTTATTGGCCATCTCTACGGTGGTGTGCATGTAGCGCAGGGGCAACGAAATTAATGCCGACGGTACACCGTCGTTGGAATACGCAAAGGCGTCCGTGTCGGTTCCCGTAGACCGCGATGAGGCCTGTCGCTGGAAGGGTATCCCCACCTTTTCGGCCACTTCAACCATTAATTTATTGAGATTGACCTGAACAGCCGGTGCATAGGAAACTACAGGACCCTTACCGCAAGCCAGGTCGCCTTGGGTAATCTTGCTAATCATCGGTGTCTGCGTATCATGGGTCACATCGGTGACGATGGCCACGTTCGGCTTGATCCGATGCGCGATCATCTCCGCGCCGCGCAGGCCGATTTCCTCCTGTACGGCGTTGACGATATGGAGTCCAAACGGCAGCTTCTGCTTATTCTCGTGCAACAGCCGGGCCACCTCGGCAATCATGAAACCGCCAACGCGGTTGTCCAGCGCTCGGCCCACGTAGTAGCGGTCGTTGAGAACCATAAATTCGTCCTCATACGTCACGACGCAGCCTACGTGCACGCCCAAGGCTTCGACCTCTTCTTTGGATGTGCATCCGCAGTCGATAAAAATATTTTTTAATGTAGGCGATTGCTCCTTCTCCGACGCCCCTCCCCGCGTGTGGATGGCGGGCCAGCCAAAGACCGCCTTCACCGTCCCCTTCTCGGTGTGTATATTCACGCGCTTGGACGGCGCGATCTGGTGGTCGGAGCCGCCGTTGCGGATGACATAAATCAGCCCGCTATCGGTGATGTAATTGACAAACCATGAAATTTCGTCGGCATGCGCCTCGATGACCACCTTGTATTCCGCCTCGGGGTTGATCACGGCTACCGCCGTGCCGTAATGGTCCGTATAGCTTTCATGTACGTAAGGCTTGATGTAGTCCAGCCAAAGCCGCTGGCCCGGCCACTCAAATCCGGTCGGCGCGGCGTTATTGATGTATTGTTCGAAAAACGCAAGGGATTTGTCGGTAACGACGGGTACGTGTTCGGAAGTATTCTTTTTCTTTTTAGCCATGAACGAGCTTTGTCAGTGATATTAGCGATGTTAATAAGCAAAAATACGAAAAATGGCGCATACGTTCAAGATCTTAACGTCGCGGGCGGGGGGCCGTCGCGAGGTTTACCCACACGGAAGCGAGCAAAGCCAAGAGGGCGCTGGCACCGGTAATGCCATCCACCAGAGATGCGCCGGGCCGCCATCCCGTCAGCCGTTCCACCAAGAACGCGATATAGCTTCCGGGCAACCCACGCTCACCCAGCGCCCCTAGCACGCGGTAGTGCCAGTCAGTCAGAAAACAATAACCAAAGCCCTTCCATAAGCCTAATCCCACCCATGAAAACACGAGCAGCAACATACTGTATAAGTGAAACCTGCGCGCCCTGCGGATCAGCCACCCAAACAGGTTGAACACGATTAGCGCGGTATGAAACGCAAAAAAGAAACCGCTGAGTATGTGCAATCCAAATTCCTGCATCGCTATGCCCTATCTCCGCAATGGCACTGCAATTCGGCCGCGCCCCGGGGCTATTCCAAATAAGCGTAGGTGATGCCATCGCCTCCTCGGTCGGGATGCTCGTCCTCGATGCGGCTGACCTGACTGTATTTCTTCAGGTATTCGCGGATAAACTTCCGAAGGATCCCGTCTCCTTTCCCGTGTACGATGCGCATCGACGGATAGCCAGCCATCAAGGCTCTGTCGAGCTGCTTTTCAATTTCGAAAAGCGCGGCTTCCGTCCGCATGCCCCGCACGTCAATTTCTGAAGAAAACTCCGAGACGGCCGCCATGCTGTTCGCGAAACCGCTCCGCGACTTGCTGACCCGCTTATTCTTTCGGGGCAAGGGGGTTACCTGCGACTTTTTCTGCACCGTGCGCAAATCCCCAATGGCCAGTATCAGGTTATTTTTGGCGACTTCGATAATTTCTGCCTCTACCCCGGTGGCTTCAATCCGTACCCAGTCGCCGGGTTGGAAATCCACATCATCAGTACGGACTGGAGTGCTCGGTTTCGTTTTGCCGGAAGGGGTCTCCTGGTGTTTCTGGGATTCGGCACGGAGTTTTTCGCGCAATGCCTTGGTTTTGGCCCTATCGGCCTGGGCCGTTTTGATCTCCGACACGGTGCGCTCCACTAGCTTATTCGCATCGCGGATGATGCGCTGGGCCTCTTGTTTGGCTTCCGCCAGGATGGACTTGCGATTTTCCGACAAATACGCCTGAAGGGCCTCATTCTCGGATTTTAGTTTAGCGAGCTGTTTCTCCTGTTGAGCCAACGCGCGCTGGGCATCCACCACCGCCTTTTTGTCACGCTCGAGGTCTACCAGCAAGCTATCGACACGCTTTTGCTGCTTCCCTACCTTTTGCTTGGCCAGATTGAGAATATCGGCACGCATCCCGATTTTCTCGGCGATCTCGAAGGCATACGAACTTCCTGGCTTGCCCGTTTGCAAGATGTACAGGGGCTGCATGGCCTCGTTGTCAAACAGCATGGAGGCATTGTCCACACCTTCGGTGTTGCTCGCAAAAACCTTAAGGTTGGAATAATGCGTGGTGACTACGCCGCGCACTTGCTTCCGGTTCAGCGCGTCCAACACGGCCTCGGCCATGGGTCCACCAAACAGCGGGTCGGTACCGGTTCCGAACTCATCGATAAATATCAGCGAACGCGCGTGTGCATGTTCGGTAAAGTATTTCATTTTGGACAAGTGCGCGCTATACGTACTCAAGTCGCTTTCGATGGACTGATCGTCGCCGATATCGACTAGAAACTGGGTAAATATGCCCACCACCGACGTTTCGTCGGCGGGGATGAGCAAGCCCGCCTGCGCCATGAGCTGCAGGAGGCCTACGGTTTTCAAGCCTACCGATTTTCCGCCCGCGTTGGGGCCGGAGACGACGATGATCCGCTGCGAGCCGTCGATGCTTATATTCAAGGGCACTACGGTCTGGCGTTCCTTACGAAAGTTGAGGTAAAGCAACGGATGCCGCGCATTTACCAAGCGGAGGGACGCGTCCTTCGATAGCATCGGGAGGGTCCCCTCCACGTCTTTGGCAAAAAGCGCCTTCGCCCGTATGAAATCCAGTTTGGCAAGGAAATCATGGTAGGTTTTCAATATCGGCACAAACGGACGGATGGTGTCGGTGAGCTCCACGAGAATGCGGACCACCTCCCGCCGGCGTTCAAACGCCAAATCGCGCAACCTGTTGTTGAGCTGGAACACTTCTTCCGGCTCTACGTAAGCCGTTTGGCCGGTCGCGGACTCATCATGCACGAAACCCTTTACCCGGCGTTTATGTTCGGCCAGGATGGGAATACACAGACGACCTTCCCGGACCGTCAGGTTTCCGTCGGCCGTCCAGCCTTGCTGGTGGGCGTGCCTGAACACTTGATCAATCCGTTTACGGGCTTCCTGTTCGGCCTTCGCCATGCTGCTGGTGATTTCGGCCAACCGGGGCGACGCGCTGTCCTTGAGCTTTCCTTTGGGATCGATGACGGCGGCAATGGCTTGCACGATGCCTTTTTCCAGTTCCAAACCTTCAAAAAGCACTTCCAAATGCGGATACTCGCCCGGTCGCGCCCCAAAGTAGCGAACCACCGCAAACACGGTATTGACCGACAGCATGAGCTGGAAAAACTCCTCTTCGCTCAGAAACCCGCCCTCCACGTTGGCACGCTGGGCCAGCGGCCAGATCGGATAGAGGTGGTCGGCCGGCAACGCAGCATCGTTTTCCAACAGCACCTTGAATTCGTGCGTCTGGCGAAGGTACCTCTGTATTTCCTCGAAGCGGGTCTGCGGAACCATCTTTTCGGCCAGCCGGCGGCCCGGTTCGCTGCTGCACCGTTCCTTGACCAATGCCTTGACGTCGGAAAAGCCTAATTTGTCTAATGCGTTTTCAGGGTAAATC
>Ga0079224_100009639_pt1 | contig 13191 bp, 9 predicted proteins | sample Stecom2015_FD_80414 | JGI IMG/M metagenome (GOLD analysis project Ga0079224, IMG submission 80414) | Agricultural soil microbial communities from Utah to study Nitrogen management - Steer compost 2015 | ecosystem: Environmental > Terrestrial > Soil > Agricultural land | place: USA: Utah... | reverse complement strand
GCCGTCGGCGTGGGTGAACTGCTGCAGCCGGCGCCGCGCGCAGCTCTGGTCGAGCGCGTCGAGCGCCTTGTCCGGGAGCTGCCGGTCGAGCACGTGCTTGACCGTCAGGTCGACCGCGGCCTGCAGCGCCTCGGGCAGGATCTGCACCCGGTGGTGCTCCTCCAGCCCCTCGGCCAGGCCCTCGAGGATCTCCAGCGCCTGACGCGGCGTCGGCTCCTCGACCAGGATCTTCTCGAACCGCCGGTCGAGCGCGGGGTCCTTCTCGATGTGCCGGCGGTACTCCTCGACCGTGGTCGCGCCGATGCAGCGCAGGTCGCCGCGCGCGAGCGACGGCTTGAAGATGTTCGACGCGTCCAGCGAGTCACCCGAGCCGGCGCCCGCGCCGACCAGGGTGTGGATCTCGTCGAGGAACAGGATGACCTCGGGGTGCTGCTCGGCCTCCTTGGCGATGCCGAGCACGCGCTCCTCGAACTCGCCGCGGAACTTCGTGTCGGCGACCAGCGCGCCGACCGCCAGCTCGATGATCCGGCAGCCGCGCAACGGCTCGGGGCAGGACGGCGACACGATCCTCCGGGCCAGGCCCTCGACGATCGCGGTCTTGCCGACGCCCGCCTCGCCGACCAGCACCGGGTTGTTCTTGTTCTTGCGCAGCAGGACCTGGGCGAGCAGGTCCAGCTCGCGCTCGCGCCCGATGACCGGTGACAGTCGCCCGAGCCGCGCGAGCGCGGTCAGGTCGCGGCCGTAGCGGTCGAGGAGCGGCGTCTCGCTCTCCTTGTCGTCCTCGTGCGCCGCCTCGCCCTCGAGCGCGGCGTCGCGCAGCTCGCCGAGGTCGGCGTCCAGCGCGCGCAGCAGGCGGATGGGCACGCTCTCGTTCTCGCGGAAGATCGCCTCCAGGATGTGCGGCGGCTCGACCTCGGTAGCGCCCGACTTGGCCGCGATCTTGTGCGCGAGCTGCAGCACGTCGCGCGTGCGCGGGGTGAAGATCAGGTCCGTGCCCCACGGGTGCTGCTCGATCTTGACGATCCGCTTCTGCAACTGCTCACGGAAGTCGGCGAGGTCGATCGCCTGGCGGGCGAACGCGCGCGCGAGCGGCGAGTCCGGGTCGCGGGTGAAGCCGAGGAACAGGTGCTCGACCCCGAGGTAGCGGTGGTCGAAGCGCGCGCTCTCGTCCGCCGCGGCGGTGATCAGGCGCTCGGCGCCGCGCGAAAGGCGGGGGAGCTTCATGCGTCAGCGCACCGTGAACTCGAGGCTGGTCCGGCCGACGACGAAGTTGCTGCCGGGCGCGATCAGGGACCGCGAGCGCAGGCGCTCGTCGCCGAAGTAGGTGCCGTTGCGGCTGCCGAGGTCCTCCAGCCAGTAGTGGTCGCCCTCGCGCACGATGCGCGCGTGGGTGCCGGACACCATCGGGTCGTAGCCGAGGACGAAGTCGTTGGTCTCCGATCGGCCGACGGTCATGATCGCCTTCGCGACCCGCTTGCTCTGTCCGTCCATCGGCCCGCCGATCACCTCGAGCTGGATGCAGCGGACGGGCTCGGTCTCGGGACGCGCCTGATCGCGTGGCCGGGGGTCGTAGATGACGGTCGCCGAGGGATCGATCGGGGTGCGCGCTGGCTTCAGATCCTTCACGGGAGGTGTTCGGGAAAGGGAGCGACGCAGCATAGGACCCGGCAGGCGGCCGAGAAAGGCGTGGACGCGCGCGCAACGCGGCGCTCTGCCGCGGCCGGGCGTGCTCGGCGCACCGCAGTCCGGGCGTCGGTCAGCGCTCCTTCCCGCCGCGCGCGGGCGGCGCGATCAGGCCGCGCATCACTTCGCCCCACTGGTTGCGGACGTCCTCGTCCTGCAGTCCGGCCTTGATCGCGCGCAGAAGCGCCTCGGTCCACAGGTCGTGCCCCAACAACCCGTTCAGGTCGAGGCGTCGCAGCGTCGCACCGAGCGCGCCCATCGCCTTCTCGCGTACCGCCGGGGAGCTGATGTCGACCTGGCGCAGCCGCTGCAGCGCGGAGATCGCCGCGTCGATGCGGTCGTACAGCTCGGCGACTTCCGCCTCGGCGGCGGCGGCGGCCTGCACCGCAGTCGCCATGCTCTCCTGCGCGTGAGCGGGGCCCCACTCCTGCACGGCGGCAGTCGCGGGCTGCAGCCGCGCCGGCGTCGTGACCCACATGCCGAGCACCAGGAGGGCCAGGAGCAGGACAACGATCGCGGTGCGCACGACCGGCCACCGCGGCGCGGTCGTGCGGCCACCGGGCGGCGCGAGCACCTTGCGGCCCGCGGCCGTGCCGCGCGGCGGCGCGGGTGCCTCGCCCTGCACCATCGCGAGCACGTCGGCGATGCTCTGCGGGCGGTCGTCGGGGTGCTTCGCCAGGCACGCGGCGAGCAGCGCGCGGTCGTTCGGGTGCAGGTCGGGCGGGAAGGTCGGCGCCTCCGACTCGTGCTTCTTCAGGATCTCCCACTCGCTCTCGCCGGTGAACGGCACGTGCCCGACCAGGCACTCGTAGAGCATCACGCCGAGCGAGTAGATGTCGCTGCGGTGGTCGCCCTTGCGCTGCAGGACCTCGGGCGCCATGTAGTACGTCGTCCCGCGGCCGAACGACAACGAGCGGCGCGACGCGGTCACGAGCTTCGAAAGCCCGTAGTCGCCGACCCGCACGGTGTCGCCCTTGCGGTAGACGTTCGCCGGCTTGAGGTCGAAGTGCACCAGCATGCGCTCGTGCAGCGCCTGCACGCCGCGACAGACCTGGACGAACACGCGCAAGGCCTCCGCACGCGGCATCCGGCCGCTCTGCAGCGTGCGCCCGAGCGTCTCGTCGCCGGCGTAGCCCATCACGATGAACGGGATGCCGTCGACGTGGCCCATGTCCTCGATCGACACCAGGTTCGGGTGGTCGATCTGCGCGAACAGGCGCACGGTGTCGAGTTCGTGCAGCACCGCGTCGCGCACGACGGCGTCGTCGACCTTCAAGAACTTGATCGCGTAGTCCTTGCCGATCGAGTGCTTGCGCGCCTTGAACACGAGGCCGAACGCGCCGGCGCCGAGCTTCTGCAGGATCTCGTAGCCAGGGACGTAGTCCGGCTTGCGGTAGTTGGCGTAGAACGCCTCCCAGTCGATGTGGGGGGCATCCCGGCTCGCATCGGGTTCCGGCATCGCGTCGGGGCAGCCTGGCGGACGAGGAGAAGCGAGATTAGTGCTTCGCGGAATGCGCCGCGAGTGCCCACTATTGCGCCCCGGCCGGATTTCCGCCGTGCGCCGTGCGGCGCGACCGACGTGGTGAACGACGATGACGCCAGCGCGTGAACTGGAATGGCTGCGCTTCGTGCAGGCACTGCGCGCCCAGCTCGCCGGCGCCGACGATGACGACTCGGTGCTGCGCCTGCTGCTGCGCGCCGTGCGCCGCATGCTCGGCGCGAGCACGACCTTCGCCTGCGTGCTCGACGCGCGCGGCGAGTTGGCCGTCCCGCGCTATTCCGGCCAGGCGCCGCGGCCCCAGGCCCTCGCCGGCCTGCCCGCCTACCTGCGAACCGGCGAGTGGCCGCGGCCGGCGGCGAACCGCCTGATCGCGCCGGTGGAGCGCCGCGGCCGGCGCGCCGCGGCGCTGGTCGCCGATGCCGAGATCGACTTCGCGCCCGGCGAAGGGCACGGGCTGGTGCTGGTCGCGGGCGTGCTCGCCGAGCGCCTGCGCGATCTCGACCGCGCCCGCGCCTCCGAAGTGCGCGCCCGCATCGACCGCAAGATCATGGCCGAGCTGCGGCCGCAGGACCTCTGCTACCAGATCCTGCACGGCCTGCGCTCGCTCACCGGCTACGACCACTCCGGCGCGGTGTACGTGTGCGACGCCGGCGGCACGCGCCTGCGCCTCGCGGCGGAGCAGGTCGCGTGGAGCAAGCGCAAGAGCGACCGCATCGGCGCGTACGCCGAGGTGGGCGATTCGGACCTCGCCGCGCTGCGCGCGGGCACGACGTGCGGATTCGATCGCGTGCGCGACGCCTGGGTCGCGTGGCAGGGGACGGCCGGTCCGGCCCTCGCGCGCGCGCTCGACTGCGGCCCGCCGCACGCGCCCGCGGCCGGCAGCATGCTAGTCGCGCCGCTGCGCACCGGGCGCGAGCTGAGCGGCGCGATCGTGTTGGCGAGCGCGCGACCGGGCGGGCTGGCCGCGTACGAGGCCGACCTCCTGCAGCGCCTGCTGCCGCAGGCTTCGCTCGCGATCCGCAACGCCGAGATGACCGAGTCGCTGAAGGCGAGCGTGCTGCGCGCCGAGCGCAAGCACGCGATGGCCGATCTGGCGCGCGGCGTGGCGCACGACGTCAACAACGCGCTCGGCTCGGTCCTGCCGGTGGTGCAGCAGATCAGCGCCGAGCTGCGCGACGGCGTGGTCGACCGCGACGCCCTGGTCGAGGATCTCGCGCGCATCGAGGCCGCGCTGCAGACCTGCCGGCGCATCTTCAGCGGGATGCTGTCGTTCGCGAAGAGCGCCGCGGCCCGCGGGACGCCCGGCGGCGACCCGCGCCGCGCCGCGCTGGGTGCCGTCGACCTGCTGCGCGCCGCGGCGTCGCGCCGGGGCGTCGAGCTCACGCTTGAGGTGCCCGACGGCCTGCCCGCGGTCGCCGCGGCGCAGCACGAGCTGGAGCAGCTGTTCTTCAACCTGATGACCAACGCGTGTGACGCGATGCCGCACGGCGGTTGGCTGCGCGTCGAGGCGGCGCCGGCGGACGGCGGCGCGACGGTCGCGATCCGCGTGCGCGACACGGGGCTGGGCATGACCCGCGCGGAGCTGGCGCGGGTCGAGGAGGCCTTCTACACGACCAAGGAGGGCGGCACGGGGCTCGGCCTCGCGATCTGCCGCAGCATCGTCGGCGACGTCGGCGGGCGGATGCGGATCGAGAGCGAGCCCGGCAGGGGCACGAGCGTGCACGTGACCTTGCCGGTCGTGCGCCGCGCGGCGGAGGGCGGGGCGTGATCGCCGCCGGCCGCCGCCGCATCCTCGTGGTCGACGACGAGCCGGGCATGCTCCACGCGCTGCGCCGGTTGCTGGAGCGCGGCCACGACCTGCTGTGCTGCTCGTCCGCCGAAGAGGCGCTCGCCGCCGTGCCCGCGTTCGCCCCGGAGCTCGCGCTGCTCGACGTGCGCCTGCCCGGCGCCGACGGCTTCGAGCTGATGCGCGGCCTGCGCCGGCTCGTGCCGGACCTCGACGTGATCCTGATGACCGGCAGCCTCGGCGACGTCGACGGCAAGCTGATCCGCGCGCTGCGCGAGGAGGCGTTCTTCTTCCTGCAGAAGCCGTTCGACCGCGAGCTGCTCCTCACCCTGATCGCGCGCTGGCAAGAGCAGCGCCGCCTGGCGAGCGAGAACGCCGCCTACGTCGCGCGTCTGGAGGAAGACCTGCGCCAGGCGCGCGCCTTCCAGCAGCGCATGCTGCCCGGCGAAGCGGCGACGATCGCCGGGCTTTCGCTCGCCGGACGCTACGTGCCGTGCGAGACGCTCGGGGGCGACTTCTACGACTGGGCCGACGCCGGCGGAGGGCGCGCTGCGATGGTCATCGCCGACGTCGCCGGCCACGGCGTCGCCGCGGCGATGCTCACCGGCTTCGTCAACGCGGCGTTCCACGCCGCGCACGCCGAGGACTACGCGCCGGCCGCGGTCGCCGCGCGCGTGCGCGACGGGCTGCGCGGCCTGGACGAGGGCTCGTTCGTGACCCTGCTGTGCGCGCGCATCGACGCCGGCCGCGGCGTGCTCGAACTGGTGAGCTGCGGGCACGGCTTCGCCGCGCTGCTCCGCGGCGACGAAGCGTTCCCGCTGGATCCGACCGGCCCGCTGCTGTCGCCCGCGTTCCTCGACGTCGACTGCGTCGCCGCGGTGCACCGCTGGCGTCCCGGCGACGCGTTCCTCGCGTGGACCGACGGGATCGAGGAGGCGGTGAGCGAGAGCGGCGCGCTGTTCGGGCGCGAGCGCCTGTTCGCCGCGCTAGACCGCTCCGGCGGGTTGGCCGGTCTGCTCGCCGGGATCGAGCGGTCGGTGCGCGCCTTCGTCGGCCGGCGGCCGCTGCGCGACGACTACACCTTGCTCGCCGCGGCGGGCGCGTGACGGCCGTTCGAACTCGGCGAGGCGGCGCAGCACGGCGCGGAGGTCGTCGGGCAGCCGATCGCGCAGGCGCACGCGTCCGGGCGCGGTCGGATGGTCGAAGCACAAGCGCGTCGCGTGCAGGAACAGGCGGGGCAGCGCAAAGCGCGCGCGGTAGAGACGGTTGAGCCGGCCCTTGCCGAAGGTCGTGTCGCCGAGCACGTGGTGACCGAGGTGGTTGAGGTGTCGGCGGATCTGGTTGCTGCGCCCGGTGAGGATGCGCGCGCGCACGAGCGCGCACCCGGAGAAGCGCAGCAGCGTGCGGAATTCGGTGTGCGCCGGGCGCGGCTGGCCGCGCTCGTCGGTCAGCGGACGCTGCGACGCGAAGCGGGCGGGCGGCTGGCCGCGCACGAGGGTGAGGTAGTCCTTGCGGCAGCCCGGCGACGCGAGGCTGCGCTGCAGCGCCGCGGCCGCGGGTGAGGTCAACGCGAACGCGATCACCCCGCTCGTCGCGCGGTCGAGGCGCTGCACCGGGTAGAGCCAGCGGCCGATCTGCGCCTTCAGCGTCTGCAGGAGGACTGGCGCGTCGTCGGGCGCGCGCGGCGCCTTGTGCACGAGCATCCCGGGCGGCTTGCTGACCGCGACGATGTCGGCGTCGAGGAACAGCACGCGCAGGGGCGCGGGCGCAGGGACGTCGGCACGCATCGGCACCGCGATCCTAGCGGTTCGCGCCGCATGCCCGACGCGCGCGCGGTGGGCGAGGCTCGCGCGAACGGGCGGCGGCTCCCGGTGCGACCGCGCCGCACGCCGGGTGCCGTGCGCGGAGTGCGGCGTCTCGTGCGCGCTGACCCGGCGCTTCCGCCGGCGGCTATCATCCCGGCGAATGTTCTGCCGAACGGTGCTGGTGGCGGTCGCGTGGGCGGTGGCGGTCGCGGCGCAGGACGACGATTACGCCGCCGACGTCCGCGCCGGCCAGACCGCGCTCTTGCGCGGCCAGTACAGCAAGGCGCGCAGCGTGTTCGAGGACGTGCTCGCCGCGTTCGAGGAGGAGGAGGAGCCCGATCGGCCGAGCGCCGCCACGGTGCGCGAATGCCGCCTCGGCCTGCTGGAGATCGACGCGATCGAAGGCAAGTACGACGCCGTGCGCGAGGCGATCGCGGCGCTGCCGGAGGCCGACCGCGCGGCGCGCGGTGCGCGCCTGCTGCACGGCCGCGTCCTCGCGCGCCGCGGTCGGTACGCGGAGGCCGAGGCGGAGTTCGCTGCGGCGACCGCCGCCGATCCCGAGGACATCGAGGCGTACTGGCGGCTGGGAGTCGTCCGCCGCGCCGCCGGCAAGCGGGCCGCGGCGAACGAGGCGTTCGCCGCCGCGGTCGCGCGGCCGCGGCCGCGCGACGGTCGCAACCTCGCCTGGTACGGCCAGTGCATGGTCGAGCTGGGCGGGCGCGACAACTTCGAGGCGGCGAGCGAGGCGTTCGTCGAGTCGATCCGGCTCGCGCCCGAGCGGCCCGAGGCCCTGATCTTCTTCGGCATGCTCAAGTTCGCCGCGTACCGTGAGGCGAGCGGGCTGCGCAGCGGCGAGGGCGACCTGAAGAAGGTGCTCGACCAGAACGGCGAGCGCGAGGAGGCGCTGATCGGCCTGTACCGCATCCGGCGCTCGAACTTCCAGCTCGACCCCGCGCGCACCGAGGACTACCTGCGCCGCGCGCTCGCGCTCAACCCGAACAGCGTGCCCGCCCTGGTCGAGCAGGCGATCCTGCTGATCGACGACCGCCGGTTCGAGGAGGGCAGCGAGGTGCTCGACCGCGCGCTCGCGATCAACCCGAACGACACCGTCGCGCTCGCGCACCGCGCGGCCGCGGCGATGCTCCGCGGCAACGCCGACGAGGAGCAGGAGCTGCGCCGGCGGATCGCGGCGATCGATCCGGAGTTCCACGACGTCGACCGGATCGTCGGCGACCACCTCGTCGCGCTGTACCGCTTCGCCGACGCGGTACCGCTCTACGAGCGCGCGCTGCGCGGCGATCCCGAGCTGATCCCGGCGCTCGACGGCATCGGCAAGGCCCTGATCTACTGCGGCCGCGGTCAGGACGCGCGCGTGCACCTCGCCAAGGCGCGTGAGCTGCAGCCGGGGTTCGTGAACCCCTGGCGGCACAACGCCCTCGAGGTCCAGGCGCAGATCGAGAAGGAGTACCGGATGCTCGAGCAGGGGCCGTTCCGGTTCTTCTTCCACCGCGACGACTACGCCGTGCTCTCCGAGTACCTGGTGCCGTTGCACCTGGAGGCGCTGGAGCAGCTCGGCCTGAAGTACGACTGCCAGCCGAACGGCCTGGTGCGCGTGGAGGCGCTGCACGACTGGGTCGACTTCTCGGTGCGGACGATCGGGTTCAAGGGGTTCACCGCGCTCGGCGCGTGCTTCGGCAACCTGATCACCCTGGTGTCGCCGGTCGATCCCGACGTGCGCCGGCTGGAGTTCATGTGGTCGGCGACCGTGTGGCACGAGTATGCGCACGTCCTGACCCTCGCCCTGTCGCGCGCGCGCGTGCCGCGCTGGCTGACCGAGGGCTTCTCGGTGCACGAGGAGCGCGCCAAGAACCGCACCTGGGAGCGCGGCCTCGACCGGCAACTGTTCGACTACTGGCACAACGGCCGCGTCTACCCCGTGCGCCAGCTCAACCGCGCGTTCCGCGGCCCGGACATCCTGTTCGGCTATTACCAGGGCGGGCTGATCGTCGACTACCTCGCCGAGCAGCACGGGTTCGCCAAGGTCGTCGAGATGCTGAAGCTCTACGGCGAGGACGTGCCGGAGGAGGACATCTTCCGGCGGACGTTCGGCATCTCCACCGCGCGCTTCGACCGCGACTTCCGGCAGTGGCTGTGGGACACGCGGCTCGCCAAGCTGAAGCTGGTCCCGGCGGTCGACGACGACACGTTCCACGACCTGCTCGCGCGCGTCGAGTCCGGCAAGGCGGCGCTGCAGGACATCGTGCAGCTCGGCTGGGGGTGTGTGCAGCGCGACAACATGGTCGACGCCGCGCGCTTCGTGCGCATGGCGCGGCAGCGGCAGGACGACTACGGCCCGGCGTTGCTCCTGCACGCCGAGCTGCTCCGCCGGCGCGACGCGGTGGACGACGCGATCGCCGCGTGGCGCGCGGGCTTCGCCGCGGGCGCCGACGACTTCGACTCGCGCCTGCGCTACGCCGAGACGCTGGAGAAGCGCGGCGACCTCGAAGGCGCGCTCGAGCAGTACCAGTTCGCCAAACGCTGCTGGCCGCGGTGCACCGACCAGCACGTCGCGCCGAACCTGCGCATCGCGCGCCTGCTGCGCCGGCTCGGGCGGACCGACGAGGCGATGGCCGAGCTGGCCGGATTCTGCAGCCTCACCGGGCGCGCGTTCGCGCCGCGCCTGGAGCTGGCGGCGTTCCACCGCGAGAAGGGTGACCGCGAGGCGGAGGCGCGCTACCTGGAAGAGGCCAACCAGATCGATCCGTTCATGCGCTCGTTGCACGACCGGCTCGGCGACGCGTACGTCGCGCTCGGGCGCACCGCCGACGCGGCGCGCGAGTACCGCGTCGCCGTCGCGGTGCCGGCGCGCGCCGACCGTGAGTACCTCGGCGGCGAGCCGCCGGACGAGGGGGCACCGGAAGTCGGCGCGGCGCGCGCGCCGATCTGGGTGAAGCTCGCGCGCGCGTACCGCGATCTGCTCGACCACGAAGCCGCCGCACGCGCGCTCGACGCGGCGATCACTGCCGCACCCGGCAGCGACGCGGCCGCGGAAGCCGAGCGCTTGCGCGCCGCGTGGCGTCGCTGACGCGCGCGCTCGTATTGCTCGTGCTCCCGGGCACAGCTACTGTGGCCCGGTCCCGTGCTCGCCTTCTTGCAAGAGCTGTGGATGCGCGTGCAGCCGCGCCTGCGCGCGCAGGTCGGCGATGCCGCGTACGAGGCATGGCTGGCCGGCCTGCGGCCGCTCGCGCTGGAGCGGAGCGTGTGCTACCTCGAGGCCAAGAGCCGGATGGCGTGCGAGCGCGTCCAGCGCCTGTTCCAGCCGCTTCTCGAGACGCTGCTGAGCGAGGAGATCGGCACGCGCGTGCAGGTCAACGTGCTGCCCGCGCCGGAGGCGCTCGCCCCGGACCGGCTCGAGGTCGGCCCGACCCAGCCGCTGATCGACGCCGGCAACCGCACCGCGTCGCTCGTGCTCGCGGCACTCGCCGACCCGGAGAAGCGCGCCACGCTGCCGTCGCTCCAGGTGCTGCTGTGGGGCCCGCCGGGCGTCGGCAAGACCTTCCTCATGCGCTGGTGGGCGACGCTCCTGCCGCGCCGGCCGATGTTCCTGACCGGCGAGGAGATCACCCGCGCCTACCAGGCGAGCTTTCGCGAGAACCGCGCGGCCGGGCTGACCGCCGAGCTGAGCGGGGCGCCGGTGCTCGCGCTCGACGAGCTGCACCGCTGCGCGGGGCAGGCGCGCGTGCAGGCCGAGCTGGTGAAGGTGCTGCAGGCCCGCGCGGGCGCGAGCCTGCCGACGGTGGTCGCGTCGCGCTTCCACCCGCGCGAGGTGTGGAACCTCGACGCCGTGCTCGCCAGCGTGCTGCTCGCCGGGTTCGTCATCGAGATCGAGCTGCCCGGGCTGGAGGCGCGCCTGCGCTACCTGCGCGCGCTCGAAGGGCCGGCGGCGCGCAACGGCCTCGCCGAATCGGTGGAAGCGCTCGCGCGCGAGGTGCAGGGCGGCTACCGCGACCTGCGCCGGGTGTGGCTGGCGCAGCGCGAAGGCCGGCACGTCACGCTGGCCGGACGCTACCTGCAGCTCGTCGAGCCGCGCGCGGTGTTCGAGCGCGTGCTCGCCCGGGTCACCGAGCGGCTCGGCGTGCCGGCGGCCGACGTCATTGGCCGCAGCCAGTCGCGCAGCGCGAGCTTCGCGCGCCAGGCGGTCGCGCACCTGTGCGTGCTGGAGGGGTTGAGCCGCGCCGAGGTCGGACGCTTCCTCGGGCGGCGCTCGCGCGCCGCGATCAGCTACGCGATCAAGGCGCTGCACGGTCGCATGGCGGAGTGTGACGAGACCCGCCGCCGCGTCGAACAGCTGGTTTCATGAGCAAGTACTTGTGTCTCGAAGGGCCTGACGGCTGCGGCAAGAGCGCCCAGGCGCGTCGCCTCGTGCAGTGGCTGCAGCGTGAAGGTCGCGAGGTCGTCCACGTCCGCGAGCCCGGGTCGACGCCGCTCGGCGAGGAGCTGCGCCGGGCGCTGCTCCACCCGCGGACCGGGCCGCTCGACCCGCTCGCCGAGGCGCTGGTGTTCAGCGGCGTGCGTTGCGACATGCTGCGCAAGAAGGTCGAACCCGCGCTCGCGCGCAACGCGGTCGTCGTCTCCGAGCGCTGCTACCTGTCGAGCTACGTGTACCAGTCGCTCGCGGTCGACGGCGGCGTCGAGTTCGAGCTGCTGCAGCGGATCACGCGCGCGGTGCACGGCAACACGATGCCGGACCTGATCCTGGTGCTCGACGTCGACGCCGAGACGAGCGCGCAGCGGCGCAGCCGCCGCCGGCACGATCGCTTCGAGGCGCGCGGCACGTCGTTCCAGGAGCGCGTGCGTCAGGCGTTCCTGCGCCTCGCCGCCAAGGAGCCCAACGTCTCGGTGATCGACGCGCGCCGTCCGATCGAGGAGGTCGGCGCCGACATCCAGCGCGCGGTCGGCGCGCTGCTGCGGGGCTGGCGCCTGTGAGCGAGCTGCTCGGCCAGGGCGAGGAGTTCGCCGCGCTGCTCGCCGCCGCGCACGCGTTGCGCCTGCCGCACGCACTGGTGTTCGAGGGGGCGCCTGGCACCGGCAAGACGACGGCGGCGTTCGCCCTCGCCGAGGCGCTGCTCGCGGGCCCCGACGACGCGGCCGCGCGCAAGCAGGTGCGCGCGCGCAGCCATCTCGACCTGCACCTGCTCGGCGTGCGCGAGGGCAAGGTGGAGATCAAGGTCGAGGACGTGCGCGAGCTGCAGGCCGCGCTCGCGGCGCACAGCTACGGCGGGCGCGCGCGCGTCGCGATCATCGACCCGGGCGACCGGCTCAACGAGGAGGGGCAGAACGCGCTGCTGAAGACGCTCGAAGAGCCGGGCGCGGCGACGTTCCTCCTGCTCACGGCGAGCCGGCCGGAGGGCCTGCTGCCGACCGTGCGGTCGCGCGTGATGCGCTACCGGCTCCGCCCTCTGGCCGAAGCCGATCTCGCCGCCGCGCTCGCGGCAACGCGTCCGGACGCGGCGCCCGACCTGCGCACGTGGGCGGTGGAACTCGCCGCGGGCGCGCTCGGATTCGCGCAAGATCTGGTGGACGATCCCGCTGCGCGTCCGCTGCACGCACGACTGCTGGCGGTCGTCGAGGGGCGCGATGACGACGTCCACGGCATCGTCGATGCCTGCCTCGACGACGTCACCGGACGCGACGCCGAGCGTGCGCGCGCGCGCCTCGTGCTGCGGCTCCTGCGCGCGATCTTGCGTCGCGAGGTCGCTCTTGCGCACGCTGGCGGTGCAGCGTACGGTTCTGCGGCCCTCGATCGCTGGATCGAGTCGTGCGAGCGAACCTTCGAGGCCGAGATCGACCTGCATCAGCACGTCCCGGCCGCACAGGTTCTCCTCGGGCTCCTGTTGGACCTCGTCGCTCCGGTGTGAGGCGCGGCGCGCGACTCGGCCATGCGGGCGGGGCGACGCGTCTGCGGTGGTGGGATGGTTGACGGCGGGCCCGGTCGGGGGCACGCCGGGTCAAGGGCGGTTCCTCCGTGGTCGATACACGGATAGCCGGCCACATCGGCCGGTGACTCACTGGAGGTACCTTCCGATGGGATGTCCCGAAAGCGAGACGTTGGAGGAGCGGATCCTCGAGGTGCGCCGTCGTGACCGGCGCTACGCGCGGAACGCCTACTACTTCGTGCTGGACGCCCTCGACCACACGATGGTGCGCCTCGGCCGCCTGTCGAAGTCGGGCGAGGAGCGCCACGTCGGCGGGCGAGAGCTGCTCGAGGGCATCAAGGATCTGGCCGCCGAGGAGTTCGGGCCGATGGCCCCCGAGGTGTTCCGCCAGTGGGGGATCGCCGACACCGCCGACTTCGGCGAGATCGTCTTCAATCTGATCGACGGCGGCCTCCTGAGCCGCCGCCCGCAGGACTCGCG
>Ga0079224_100009638_pt1 | contig 13193 bp, 10 predicted proteins | sample Stecom2015_FD_80414 | JGI IMG/M metagenome (GOLD analysis project Ga0079224, IMG submission 80414) | Agricultural soil microbial communities from Utah to study Nitrogen management - Steer compost 2015 | ecosystem: Environmental > Terrestrial > Soil > Agricultural land | place: USA: Utah... | reverse complement strand
TTCCTACAGGACCAAATCACCCTGTTCCCCGATCGGCTGACTCTCACATTGGGATCGAAGTTGGGTTTCAACTCCTTTTCCGGACTCGAAATCCAGCCCTCGGGCCGGGCCGCCTGGACGCCCAGCGCGGAAACCACGGTTTGGGGAGCCGTTTCCCGGGCCGTGCGCTCGCCCAGCCGCATCGATACGGACCTTTTCACCCTGACCGCCCCCTCGTCCGGGGGTACCAGGTTCGTCGGCGGCCCGGATTTCGATTCCGAAGAGCTTGTGGCCTATGAACTCGGCTACCGCCTTCAGGTATCGGAAATCCTGGCGGTTTCCCTGGCCACTTTCTACAACCAATACGAAGGTCTCCGGATCATAGAGCCCTTGGGTTCCAACACCTATGAATTCACCAACGGACTGCATGGAGATTCGCGGGGCGCCGAGCTTTCGGCGAATTACCAGGCCACCGGTTGGTGGGGACTGCGCGGGGGATACGCTTACCTGGAAACGGACTTCTGGGAAATGGCCGGCCATACCGACCTCGCCATGGCGCGCGGCGAAGGCAACGATCCGACCCACCGTTTTTCCCTGCAGTCGATGATGGATTTGCCGGCGGGATTCGAGTTCAATTCCGCGGGGCGCTACGTCGACGACCTGCCTTTCCCCGAGGTTCCCTGGTACTTCACCTTCGATGCGGCCGTTTCCTGGCGCTCCAAGGATTTCGAGGTCTCCGTAGCGGGGCATAACCTGGCGGAGCGCCGGCATCGCGAGTTCGGCCGCCAGCAATACATTCCGAGAAGCGTCCACGCAAAGGCGACAGTCCGCCTTTAAGAGCCCTTGACATAAGGGTCGCCCGGAAAACTCTCCACTGGAGCGTTTTTAATTTCTGGACGCCTGCGCGGCACCGGGTTCGGATCAGGAATTGCTACGGGGCGGAGGCTCGTTCAGGATCGCCCAGAACAGGCCCAGGACCTTTATCGCGTCGGCGAATTCGTGGAAGTCCACCGGTTTCACCACAAAGGCATTCACTCCCAATCGGTAGCTTTGGTACAGATCCTTCTCCTGCCTTGAGGCGGTCAGGATCACGACCGGGATGGTCCTCAGGTGTTCCGCCTTTTTGACTTGCTCCAAAACCTGGAGGCCGTCCAGCCTGGGCATTTTGATGTCCAGGATCAGGAGGCCGGGGTTTTCATCCGGACGCGCGGCGAAGGCTTCGCGGCGGAAAAGGTAGTCCAGGGCCTCGACTCCGTCGTTGACGACGTCGATGGCATTGGCCAGACCGTTGCCGGCCAGGGCCTCCAGGGTCATCTCCACGTCCAGGGGGCTGTCTTCGGCCAAGAGGATCCGTTTCAATTTCATTTAGCACCTCCAATGGCGTCTGCATCTTGGTGCAGGCGCACGGTGAAATGAAAGGTAGCCCCTTTTTCGGGCTCCGCCTCGGCCCGGACATTTCCTCCGTGGCGATTGACGATGCTGCGGACGTTGGCCAGGCCTATGCCGGTCCCCTCGAATTCGCTTTCGCGATGCATCCGCTGGAAAACCCCGAAAAGCCTGCCCGCGTACTTCATATCGAATCCCACTCCGTTGTCCCGCACGTAATACTCCCCCTTCCCCTCCTTGTCGGGCGCGCAGCCGATCTCCACCACGGTCTCGGCGCGCGTCCGGGAGTACTTGAGCGCATTGGACAAAAGGTTCATCAACACTTGGGCCAGCAGCGTCCGATCCCCTGCCGCCGGGGGCAGCGGCCCCACCTCCCACCGGACCGTTCGCCCCTCCGTCTCGGGATGGAGCTGCGAAATGCACTCGCGCACAAGGCCTTCCATGTCCACTTGTCCCATCCGGAGCTCGGCCCGCCCCAGCCTGGCGAATTCCAGGAGGTTGTCGATAAGGGCGCCCATGCGCCGCGTGGAATCGAGAATCACCCCCAGGTAATGAGGCTGCTTGCCTTCCAACTTCCCATCCAGGCTCCGGGCGAGCATCTCCGCGTAGCCCTGGATATGCCGCAGCGGCGATCGCAAGTCGTGGGACACGGAATAGGAGAAGGCATCGAGCTCTTTGTTGGCGGCCTCCAGTTCGGCGGTGCGGTCCCGCACCCGCATTTCCAGCTCAAGGTTCCGGAGGCGCAGGTTCCGCATCGCCGAGGCGCGTTCCAGAACGGGCAGGATGGCGCTGAGCTTGAACGGTTTCAGGATATAGTCCAGGGCGCCGGCCTTCATCGCCCCCACGGCTGTATCGATGGTGCCGTGCCCGGTCATGACCACGACCACCAGGGTGGGGTCGAATTCGAGCGCGGCGGCGATGAGGCCCAGGCCGTCGAGTCCGGGCATGCGGAGGTCGGTGAGCAGGATATCGAAGGTCCGCCGGCGGAGCAGGACGAGAGCCTCCTGGGAGGAGGAGATGCCGTGGACGGAATATCCGCAGGCTTCCAGGGTGACGCAAAGGGCCTTCAATTGGGGTTCTTCGTCGTCGACGATCAACAGGGAGATGGGTTGTTGCAAGGTCATGCCTGTTCCGATCCGGCCGAGAGGCCCGGGAGGCTCGCGAAGGCTTCCCGTAATTGCGCCAGTTTGGGCGGTTTACTGAGCACGCGATCGACGTTCGGAGGACTCTCCGCTTCGGCGAGAATGCGCTGCCCCCAGCCGGTGAGGAGAATCACCGGCGTGGCGGGAGACTTTTCCTTGACGGCGGCGGCCACCTTGCGGCCGTCCACATAGGGCATTCCCAGGTCAGTGATCACCGCGTCGAAGGCACGCCCTTCCTTCACCGCCGTCTCGACTGCGTCCATCCCGTCTTGGCCGCCGTTGGCCGTGACCACGGTATGGCCGTCTCCCTTCAAGGCGTCTCTCAGGGATTTCAAGAGCAGAGGGTCGTCGTCCACGACCAGGATCGCCAGGCTCCGCCCGGGGCCCGCCGCGAACTTGGGCGCGCTGACCGTTCCCACCGGGAGGTCGAAGATCAAACGGAAGGTGGTGCCCAGCCCCGGCTCGCTCTCGATCTCCACCATGGCGCTGTGGCGCTGAGCCATGCCGTACACCATGGGCAAACCCAGCCCCGACCCCCGATCCCCCTTGGTGGTATAGAAGGGCTCCAGGCAGCGCTTGAGCGTCTCCTCGTCCATCCCGACGCCCGAATCGACCACTTCCAGGCGCACTTGGCCGGCGTTGGTGGACCGGGTGCGGACGGTCATGGTGCCCCCCTGCGGCATGGCGTCGAAGGCGTTCAAGTACAGGTTGGTGAGGGCCTCCCGCACCTCTCCTTCCACGCTCATCACCAGAGGGAGTTCGGCCTCCAGGTCGGTTCGGATCGTGATGGTCGCCCCCCGCTGCTGCGCCATGTCGCTCCAACTGGCGCGCGTGAGTTCGATCACCTGCTGCGCGCAGCGGTTCAGTTGGACCGGCGCCAGGCTGATTTCCGGCTCGCGCCTGCGGTAGAACTCTTTCATCCGCGAGACCGTGGCGGCCACGTCCTCGATGGCGTGGGAGATGGTTTCGAGTTGCTCGCGTCCGCGGGGCGTGAGGCCGTCCTCCTTGGAGAGCAGAAATTCCGCGTAAAGCGAAATAGGAGATATGGCGTTGTTGATGTCGTGGGCGATGCCGCTGGCCATCTGCCCCAAAGCGCTCAGGCGCTCCTGTTGGAGAATAGCGGCCTGCGACTGCCGCAAGTCCTCGTAAGCCTTCTGGAGGTCGCCGTAGAGGCGGGCCTGATGGGAAGCCAGCGCCGCATGGGCGCTCAACTGGCGCAGGAACTCGCAATCCTGGCTATCGAAGGCTTCGGCCGAGCGCCGCGCGGCGACAAGGACGCCGAAGACGCTGCTCTCGACGATCAAGGGGGCCAGCACCAGGGAGCGCATCCCCTGGGCGGCGAGGCGCCCGGGGAGCGGAAAACGGACTTCGGAAATATCCGGCTCGTAAATCAGTTCGCCCTGCACGCAGCGCGACAGGCCGTTCCGATCGATGGGGATGAACGTCCCGGCCGCCATCTCCATCCGCCGGGCCAGGGCGGCGCTTTCCAGCCCCACTCCCGAAACCGTCACCCTTTCATGAGCCGGCTCGTACCGGCAGACGCAGGAGAAGTCCAGCGCCAGGTCCCTCTCCAGGGTCTCGGCCATGACCTGGAGGATGCTGGGGACGTCGAGACGCTCCCCGATGGCGCGGGTGATGCTGTTGAGCAGCTCCATGCGGGCGATCTGCTCCTGGATATGGGTCAGCATATGGTTGAAGGCGTCGGTGAGGATTTTCATCTCGCCTCCCTCCAGCTTACGCGCGCGCGCGGAGTAATCCCGGTGCGCGGAGATCCTGCCGGCCGTCTCGGCCAGTGTCAGGATGGGCCCCGAAATCTGCCGCTGCAGGGACCGGGAAAGGCCGAAGGCGAGCAGGAACGCGACCGCGGCGACCAGGCCCGCCACCGCTCCGTATAGCTTCAGCCGGGCGGTGATGGCTTTCATATCCGATTGGACGTAAAGGGTTCCCAGGCGTTTCCCGTCCTGCGCGACCGGCTGGAATCCGATGAGATAGGATGGGATGAACCGGAAGCCGTCGGCCTCCGGAGAGGCGGGAAACCGGTCTTCTTCCAAGCCTTCCGGATAGGTTGAAAACAGGTTCCCCTCCGCATCGTAGAGGCAGGCCGAGGCGACATGGGGGTCTGCCATGAGCCCGGAGAGGATCTCCTGCGCTCCCTCCCGGTCCCGGAACGCGAGCACGGCGGTGCTGTTGTTGGCGACGATACCGGCCACCGTGCCCAATTGGCTGATCATGTTCTTTCGGAAAGTCAGGTATTCATGGGTGAAGAACCCGGCGCAGGTCAGAAGCAGGACCGCGCTGCTCGTGACCAGCATGATCGCCATGAGGCGCTGCTGCAGGGGTAGGGCGCCGAACTTCATGGCGCCTTCGCTCCCGGCGGGACGATGTCGGCCAGGCGGAGCAGCTTGGAGCTTACTACGAGGTCCGCCGCATGGACGGCCTCGAGATTGACTTTCACTCGGATCCGCGTGCCCTGGGTGAAGAAACGCACCATGCCGCCGGAACGGGTGAATCGGTCCGTCTCGCCGACTGTGAGCACTCCCTTGTCCTTCATTCCGCCCAAATTCCGTTCCAGGTCGCGGTCCTCGGAACCGGCCAGGAACAGGATATGGCAAGACTCGATTTCCTCCGGCCGGGCGAACCGCTTCACGGCTATGGGCCGGTCCCGTTTCTTCTCGCCGCGCACCACCTGGTCGAGGTAGTCTCCGAAGGGATCCGCTCCCAGGACGCCGATCACGAGGTTCTGATCCGGCCCGGTGAAGGCGCGCTCGGGCCAGTCCACGAATTGGGCGAAATGGAACAGGAACACGGCCTTGACCCGGTATTCCTTGGGCGTTACCTTGGCCGCGCCGGAACCGGCTGGAAACACGGCCAATAGGATCGCCGCAGACATGAGAATACGTCCGATCCGCAGGCCCAATGGGAAGTATGGCAATCCACCCATCCTTTGCAGGTGTTCCTAAAAATCCTCCACTACCGAAATATTATTAATCAAAACGGACCTGGGATTCCGCTTTTTTGTCCAAATGCGATTAGAAAAGACATACGCACATTTTGTGCGGACGCCGGATGCTTCCCGCATTCTCCGTTCTTGCGCTAAAGGGGTACCAGGTCATAGTATCGAAAGCACCCCGATGTGGGGCTCCATCCTGGGGATACGCGCATGGCCACGAATGGATCCGGAAAACAATCCGTTTCCATCCTCCACCTGGAGGACAACCCCGCGGATGGCGAATTCTTCCGCCATAAACTCGGGCGTGACGGCCTGGAATGCAGCATCACCCTGGTTGAAACCAGGGAAGATTTCATCCGCGAGCTGGGAAAGCCCGAACACGACATCATTCTCAGCGACAATGCCATGCCGCATTTCAGCGGCCGCGAAGCCTTGGCCCTGGCGAAGTCCGCCCGCCCCGACCTACCCTTCATCTTTCTGTCCGGTTCCATCGGGGAGGAGGCCGCCATCGAGGCGCTCAAGGAAGGCGCCACGGATTACATTCTCAAGGACCGTTTTTCCCGCCTGGCAGCGGCCATCTCGCGCGCCATGGAGGAAAAGGAGGAGCGCGCGATCCGGAGAAGAGCGGAAAAAGCTCTCCGCGCCAGCGAAGAACGCTACGCCCTGGCTGCCGTCGGCGCCAACGACGGACTGTGGGACTGGGACCTGAAGTCCGGGACCGTGTATTATTCCGCCCGCTGGAAATCCATGCTGGGGCACGCGGAAGAAGAGATCGGCGGCTCCCTGGACGAATGGCTCGGACGGATCCATCCCGAAGAGGCCGGCCTCGTCCGCCTGCAGATCGACCGGCACCTCGAAGGCGCCACCGCGAAACTGGAATGTGAATACCGCATCCGCACCCGCCAGGGCAATTACCTCTGGGTCCTTTGCCGGGGCGTGGCCGTGCGCGGAGCCGACGGCGCGCCCTACCGTATCGCCGGCTCGCAAGGGGATATCACGGAGAGGAAGCGGGCGGAGGAGCAACTGCTGTACGACGCCTTCCACGATTCCCTCACCGGCCTGGTCAATCGGAACTTGTTCCACAACAGCCTGCAAAGACTGCTGGAGATGGGAAAACGCAAGGACGGGGTCCGCTTTTCCGTGCTCCACTTCGGCCTGGATCGGTTCGGGACCCTCAATGACGGGCTGGGCCGGCAGATTGGCGACATCATCCTCAAGGAATCCGCCGGCCGTATCACGCAAAGATTGCGGCCCGGCGACACGCTGGCCCGGCTGAGCGGCGGCGAATTCGCCGTCCTGATGGAAGACATGGATTCCCTGAGCGAGGTCATCCGTACGGCGCGGAGCATCCAGGCCGGTTTCCAATCGGGATTCCTGATCGGGGGCCAAGAGATCTACGTGACTCTCAGTGCCGGTATAGTGCAGGGCGCCGACGGGTATCAGACCCCGGAAGAAGTCCTGAGAGACGCGGGAATCGCTCTCGGGAAGGCCAAATCCCAGGGGCCGGAAAACTTCTGCGTGTTCGATCAGGCCATGCACGCCCAGGCCGTTTCCCTGCTGGGCCTGGAAACCGATCTTCGCCACGCGATCGCCAAGGACGAGTTCTATCTGCAATACCAGCCCATCATGGACCTGCGCCGCGGGACCGTGGCCGGATTCGAGGCCCTGGTGCGCTGGCAGCATCCCGTAAAGGGATTGATCCCGCCCATGGATTTCATTCCCGTGGCCGAGGAGAGCTTTTTCATCAACGAGATCGGGAGGATCGTGCTGGAAAAGGCCTGCCGCCAGATGCGGCGCTGGCAGACGGAATATCCCGCGGCGAGAAACATGTCGGTGAGCGTCAACGTCTCGGGCAGGCAGTTCCGGCAATCGGACCTCATCGATCAAATCAAAGGCATTCTATCGGCCACGGATTTGGATCCGAAATGCCTCAAACTGGAAGTCACCGAGACCGCCATCATGCACGATCCCAAAACAGCCGCCGACATGCTGGCCGAACTCGGGGCCGAAGGAATCGGCCTCCAAATCGACGATTTCGGAACGGGGTACTCTTCCCTGGCCTACCTTCACAGGTTTCCCATGCATGCCCTCAAAATCGACCGCTCCTTTGTGAATTTGATTGGAGAGAACGGGGAGAACACGGCGATTTCTTCCAGCGTCGTGGCCATGGCCCATAACCTGGGCATGCAAGTGATCGCCGAGGGCATCGAAACTCCCGTCCAGTTGCGGATCCTGAAGGAATTGGCCTGCGATTACGGTCAAGGCTTCTTTTTCAACAAGCCGCTGTCGGTCCCCGACGCCGAGCGTCTGATCGCCTCCCAGACGGCGTAACCGCAAAAAGCGATACCCATTCGCCCATTATGGAAGGGCCGCAGGGGGTTTTGCGGTATGGATCAAAGTGAAAATTTTTCCACCCATGACCCTTGACGGGGATTAAATCCAATTTTATTATCAAACCTATAGGAGTAATAGGTTTGATTTTTATGCCAAATATGAATGTTTATAGGGCACCCTTGATCTCGCGATGGGGTTTAACCGATGTCAAGGCTATCTGGGTCAATCGCCAAAGCGTATCACCGACCTTCGGTTCACCCAACTTCTTTTTTACACCATTAATCATACTATTTCTATAGGTTTAATTATGGAAGTCAAAAATCCTTTGTCGGACAGCTTACATGGCAAGACTTGGAAGCATGCGGACCTGGGCCCGATTCTCGAGGCTTTGCAAGGCCTCCGTTACGGGTCGGTCGAGATATTCGTGCAGGACTCCAAACTGGTCCAAATAGACCGCAAGGAAAAAATCCGTCCGTTCAAATGAATTGAAAGAAATGGCCCACCGGAGAAACCGGAGGCCGGCCCCCGAAACCGGGGCGATTGGCGGTCGCGCCAACGCAAACGAAAATCACGGGACCGCGATCGGAATACCGAAGCCGTCCCATTGCAGGAGATACAATGTCACCGATCGACCTTACCACTCACCTCGGCCGCCGCGGCGCCTTATGGCTGGCAGCCCTGGCGCTCTTCACCCTTTCGACCGCATGGTCCCAGGAGACCGACGACCCGGCGCAATCCGCGTCCGTCGAAGCGCTGGACCAAAGGGTGCGCATCCTGGAGCGCCTGCGCGAAGTGGACGCGGAAGATGGCGCGGCCAAGAAGAAAAAGGCCGCCTCCGTATCCCACGGTCCGCGCGGGTTCAAGGTATCGAACGCCGACAGCAGCAATGTTCTCAGGCTGAACGGCTTCCTGCAGAACATCGGCTATTTCTACCCGGGAGACACGGCGGACGCCTTGAGCGAAAACTTCACGGTCCGCCGCGCGCGTCTCGATATCCGCGCCCAGGTAGGCAAGCACTTCGAATTCCGTCTGCATCAGGATTTCGCCGGCGGTACGCTCACCCTGCTCGACGCCCATGTGGACCTGGTTCTCGCCCCGGAATTCAGGCTGCGCGTGGGCAAGTTCAAGCCGCCCATCGGCTATGAGCGTCTGCAATCCCCCAGCCGCCTGCATTTTCCCGACTTCGCTTTGACGTCGGTTCTGACCCCGAATAGGGATATCGGCGCGGAAATTTCCGGAATCATCGGCAAGGACAATATCCTGGAATACGCCTTGGGTGTCTTCAACGGGGCCACGGACGGAGGCAACAGCAATGCCGACAATAACGGAGACAAGGACCTGGCCGGAAGAGTGCTCCTGAGTCCATTCCGCGCCGGCGAATCGGATTTGCTTTACAATCTCAGCCTGGGATTCTCCGGCAGCGCCGGATACCACAATACCGTCCTTCCCACGTATACAGCCTCGACCCGGGTACCCAACCGGTTTTTCGGTTACCGCGCCGCCGATACCGCCCAGGGACGGGTGATCCGCTGGTCTCCGCACGGGTCGTATTATTACGGACCGTTCTCCCTGATCGGCGAATACGTATCCTCTGCCCACACCACCCGGGCGGGACAGGCCGCCCCCGAAGAACTCACCCATACGGCTTGGCAGGCCACCGCCGGATTGATTCTGACGGGCGAAGCCGCCGCCTGGCGCGGCGTTAAACCGAAAAAACCTCTCGACCTCGACAGTGCCTGGGCCGGCGCCTGGGAAGTGGTGGGCCGGGTGCAGCAGGTCAAGATCGACGAGGACGCCTTTCCGGCGCATGCGAACATCGCCAACGCGGCAAAAGAGGCTTTCGCCTGGGCGGCCGGGCTGAATTGGCATGCCAACGAAAACGTCAAAGTGCAGTTGAATTACGAGAATACCACCTACAAGGGCGGCGCCGCGGCCGACAAGGACCGGAACGACGAGCATGTGGTGCAGGCCTCATTCCTCATCAGTTATTGAGTCAACCGGATCCAGTTCCGCAAGCAAGCAAACAACCAGAATAGACAATCAAAGGAAATAACCATGACCATCCGAATCCCCTCGCTCTCGGCCCCCTCACGCCTGGCCTCCCTCGCTTTGGCCGCCGCGCTCGCGTCCGCCGGCATCGCTCACTCCAAGGAATTCACCTTGCTGAACGTGTCGTACGATCCGACGCGGGAACTTTATAAGGATATCAACGCGGCATTCATTCCCAAGTGGGAAGCCAAGAACCCCGGAAACAAGCTCAACATCCAGCAAAGCCACGGTGGCAGCGGCCGGCAGGCGAGGTCCGTGCTCGACGGGCTCAAAGCCGACGTGGTGACCCTGGCGCTCCATTACGACGTGGACGTGCTTACCCGCGGCCGTCTCGTCCCCAAGGACTGGGACAAGAAGCTTCCCGGCAACAGCGCTCCCTATACATCCACCATAGTCTTCCTGGTGCGCAAGGGAAATCCGAAAAAGGTGAAGGACTGGAACGACTTGATCAAACCCGGCATCTCCATCATAACCCCCAACCCCAAGACCTCCGGAGGCGCCCGCTGGAATTACCTGGCGGCCTGGGGCTATGCCCTCCACCAGCCCGGCGGCAACGAGGACAAAGCGCGGGAATTCGTGAGCGCTCTGTTCAAGAACGTACCTATCCTCGATGCGGGCGCGCGCGGCGCGACGACCACTTTCGTGCAGCGGGAAATCGGAGACGTATTCCTCAGCTGGGAGAACGAGGCCTACCTCGCCATCAACGAATTGGGACCGAATAAATTCGAAATAATCTATCCCTCCGAAAGCATACTCGCCGAACCTTCCGTGGCCATAGTGGAGAAGAACGCGAAGAAAAAGGGAAACGAAGCGATCGCCAGGGAATACCTGGAATTCCTCTACACGGAGGAAGGCCAGGACATAGCCGGCAGGAACTATTACCGCCCCCGGTCCGCCACGGCCCAGGAAAAGCACAAAGCCCACCTGCCCCCGATCAAGCTGTTCACGATCGACGAGGTTTTCGGAGGCTGGACCAAGGCCCAGAAAATCCACTTCGACGACGGCGGCGAATTCGACAAGATATACACCCGGTAAGCCTGGAGAGAAACCCCGAATGGCTTTCAAATTCAAGCAGCGCAGCGTACTGCCCGGTTTCGGGCTGAGTCTGGGCTATACCCTGTTCTATCTGTCCTTGATCGTGCTCATTCCGTTGCTGGGCCTGTTCCTGAAAAGCGCTACCTTGTCCGCCGCCGAATTCTGGAGCGTCGTGACCGCGCCCCGGGTGCTCGCCTCTTTCCGCATCTCTTTCGGAGGCGCTTTCATCGCCGCGATCATAAACGTTTTTGTCGGCCTCCTGGTCGCCTGGGTGCTGGCGCGCTACGAGTTCAAGGGGAAAAGCATTCTGGACGCCCTGGTGGATCTGCCCTTCGCCTTGCCCACGGCGGTGGCGGGCATCGCGCTCACGACCATTTTCTCCGTCAACGGCTGGCTGGGGAAACCTCTGGCGGATCTCGGCATCAAGGTCGCCTATACTCCCATAGGAATCATAGTGGCCATGGTCTTCATCAGCCTGCCTTTCATCGTGCGCACCGTTCAGCCGGTGCTGGAGGATCTCGAAAAGGAACTCGAGGAGGCCTCGGCCACCTTGGGAGCCACCCGCCTCCAGACCTTCTTCCGCATCATCCTGCCCGTACTGGGGCCGTCCCTTTTCACCGGATTCGCCCTGGGATTCGCCCGGGCCCTCGGAGAATACGGCTCCATCGTTTTCATCGCGGGAAACATGCCCATGAAAACGGAAATCACCCCGCTCCTGATCATCACCAAGCTGGAGCAATACGAGTACGCGCAGGCCACCGCCATCGCGGCGGTCTCGCTCATCATTTCCTTCGTCCTGCTTCTGCTCATCAACTACGTTCAGTGGCGCAGCCGCCGCCGTTTCTCCCTTTAGCCCGGGAACAGCATCCATGACCTCCAGCACCATAACCGCCGGAAACCCGAACGGCCCCGCATTACCCGCCGCCAGGCCGCCGGCCGCGGCGTCCGGAAAAGGGATCCGTATAGCCGTGGAAGAGCCGCCGTGGCTGCGGCGCCTGCTCATTGCCCTGGCCGCGGCCTGCATGGGCGTCATATTAATCACCCCCCTCGCGGCCGTATTCCACGAAGCCTTCCGCAAGGGCGTCCCGGCCTACTTCGCCGCCATTTCCTCGCCGGACACCTTGGCGGCCATAAGGCTCACTTTGCTGGCCTGCGCCATTGCCGTTCCGCTGAACGTTTTATTCGGCGTAGCGGCGGCTTGGGCCATCGCCAAGTTCGACTTCAAGGGGAAGAACTTCCTGATCACCTTGATCGACCTTCCCTTCAGCGTCTCTCCCGTGGTATCAGGACTTGTTTTCGTGCTGCTCTTCGGAGCCCAGGGTTATTTCGGGGAGTATTTGCAGGATAGGAACATCGACATCGTCTTCGCGGTGCCGGGAATCGTCCTCGCCACCATTTTCGTGACTTTTCCCTTCGTGGCCCGCGAATTGATTCCTATCATGCAGGCGCAGGGCACCGAAGAAGAAGAGGCTTCGGTGGTTCTCGGGGCCAACGGCTGGCAGACTTTCCGGCGCATCACCTTGCCCAATATCAAATGGGGCCTTCTCTACGGCGTGGTGCTTTGCAACGCGCGGGCCATGGGTGAATTCGGAGCCGTATCCGTCGTCTCGGGACATATCCGCGGGGAGACCAATACCCTGCCTTTGCACGTGGAAATCCTCTACAACGAATACGATTTCTCCGGCGCGTTCGCCGTGGCGTCCCTGCTCGGTTTTCTCGCCGTCATCACTTTAATCGCCAAGAAAATCCTGGAAAACTCCGTCCACGCCGAATTGAAGCAGGCCGCCCGGGGGCGGGAAGGGGAAGAATAATCATGAGCATCAGGATAGAATCCGTCCGCAAGCATTTCGGAACCTTCGAGGCCTTGGCGGGAGTGAATCTGGACATCCCTTCCGGCGAACTGGTTGCCCTGCTGGGTCCGTCCGGTTCCGGCAAAACCACCTTGCTGCGCATCCTCGCCGGGCTTGAAGTCCCCGATTCGGGCCGCATCCTGATCGAAGGGAGGGACACCACCCGGGATCCCGTGCGGGAACGTCAGGTGGGTTTCGTTTTCCAGCATTACGCCCTGTTCCGCCACCTCACCATATTCGAGAACGTCGCTTACGGCCTGCGGGTGAAACCCAAGTCGCAGAGGCCGGACAAGGAATATATCCGGAGCCGGGTCGACGAATTGCTCAAACTGGTGCAGCTCGACTGGCTGGCCGATCGATACCCGGCCCAGCTTTCCGGCGGGCAGCGCCAGCGCATCGCACTGGCCCGGGCCTTGGCCGTGGAACCTAAGCTGCTGCTTCTGGACGAGCCTTTCGGGGCCCTGGACG
>Ga0079224_100009637_pt1 | contig 13194 bp, 11 predicted proteins | sample Stecom2015_FD_80414 | JGI IMG/M metagenome (GOLD analysis project Ga0079224, IMG submission 80414) | Agricultural soil microbial communities from Utah to study Nitrogen management - Steer compost 2015 | ecosystem: Environmental > Terrestrial > Soil > Agricultural land | place: USA: Utah... | reverse complement strand
GCCTACGACCCCTCCCGCACCGACCCCGAGCGGCTGCTCAAGGCCTTCTGGGAGAACCACGACCCGACCACGCCGAACCGGCAGGGCAACGACGTCGGCACGCAGTACCGCTCGGCGATCTACGTGACCACCCCGGAGCAGCAGCGGGCGGCAGAGGCCACCAAGGAGGCCTTCGGGAAGGTCCTGGCCGACGCCGGCCACGGCCCGATCTCCACGGAGATCGCCCCCGCGGGCACCTTCTACTACGCCGAGGAGTACCACCAGCAGTACCTGCACAAGAACCCCGGCGGGTACTGCAACCACGGCCCCAACGGCTTCACCTGCCCGGTGGGGTTGCTGCGGCAGGACGAGGTGCCGGCGCAGCAGGACGTGCTGCCGCCCGCCTGAGGCACACAGCCGGTCCACCATGGATTCCCTCACCGGTCAGGAGCGGTGGACCTCGACGCCTGCGACCCGGACGACGGCCACCCGACCGCCGTCGAGCAGGACGCTGTCCTCCCCCGACGTCACCCGGTCGTGGTCGCCGAGCACCCGGGCCGGGTTGGTGGTCGCCATGGCGAGCAGGGTCGCAGGCGCGAAGGGAAGCGACCGGACGGCCCAGTCGAGGCACTCGCGCAGCGAGCGGCCCGAGCCGGCCAGCAGCGAGGTCCCGGTGAGGCTGAGGCGGCCGTCGTCGCCGACCGTCACGCTGCCGCCCACCGGCGTGCGGTAGTCGCCCGGCGGCTTGCCCGCCAGCGCAGCCGAGTCCGAGGTCAGCACACAGCGCTCGGGCGACTTCGCGCGGATCATCGCCGTCAGGGTGTCGGCCGGGAGGTGGTGGCCGTCGGCGATGAGCATCGCGGTCAGCCGGTCGTTCGCCAGCTGTGCCCAGATGTGGTTGGGGTGCCGCGGGAGGGTCACGTGCGTCCCGTTGCCCAGGTGCGTGCTCAGGGTGGCCCCGGCGGCGACGGCGGAGTGGACCTCCTCGGCCGTCGGCGCGCAGTGGCCGATCGACACCCGCACGCCACGGGCGGAAGCCGCACGGATGTAGTCCGCCGTCCCCGGCCGCTCCGGTGCGAGCGTGACGATCCGCACGAGCCCCTCCGCCGCGTGCTGCCATCGCTCCAGCTCGGCCGGGTCCGGGTCACGCAGGTACCGCGCGTCGTGCGCTCCGCGTGGGCCGTCGTCGGCTGCCAGGGACGGGCCCTCGACGTGGACGCCGGCGATGCTGTGCGCCACGAGCGGATCGGCGCGTCGCGCCTCGGTGACGACGCCGAGGCAGTGCAGGATCTTCTCCTCCGGCGCGGTGACGACCGTGGGCAGGTAGGTGGTGACCCCGTGCGTCCACAGTGCTCGGGTGAGCTCGACGACGTCCTCGGCCGTGACGTCGTCGGCATTGACGTCCCAGCCCGCGAAGCCGTTGACCTGGAGGTCGACGAGACCGGGCTGACGGGTGAGGTCGGCGTCGGAGTCCATGGTGTCAGTCTCCGGCGTCGACCGGTGAGAGGGGGTACCCGTCCGGCAGCTGCGCGGCTGCCGGGACGTCGAGGAACATCTGGACGGCGCCGTGGGTGCGCAGCGCACTCGCCGGAACGTCGGGGGTGATCGGGCCGGCGAGCGCAGCGGCCACCGCCGCGGCCTTCGCGTGCCCCAGGACGGTGCCGACGACGGCCTCCCCGCGCAGGATCGCGGGGACGGTCAGCGACAGCGCGTGCGTGGGAACGTCGTCGAGACCGGGGAACAGCCCCTCGTCGACCTGCTGCTGTCGTGAGGCACGGGTCAGCGGGACCTCGCGCAGGAGCGCGGCATCGGCGAAGTCGGTGTCCCCCGGCTCGTTGAACGCCACGTGTCCGTTGACGCCAATGCCCAGGCAGACGAGGTCGATCGGCCCCTCCTCGATCAGCGCCCCGTACCGCTCCACCTCCGCCTGCGGGTCCCCGTCCGTGCGGATGCGCTCCAGCCCGGGCAGTGCCGCGGCCGGCAACCGGTCGACGAGCCACTGCCCGAAGGCCGCCGGATGCTCCGGGGCGATGCCGCGGTACTCGTCCAGGTGCAGCGACTGGACCCGCGACCAGTCGATCCCGGGCGCGGCGCCGAGGGTACGGACCATCTCGTCCTGGGACGGAGCGCTGGCAAAGACGACGCGTGCCTCCCCTCGACGGCCGATGGCCTCCCGCAGGAGTCGGGCGGCCGCAGCCCCCGCCGCGGCTCCCGCGGCTCGGTCGGACTGGGCGACGTGCACGCTGTCCACCGACAGCGGCCGCTCGGAAACGGACATCTTTCTCCAATCACTCCGTCGTGCAATCGGTTGCAAGACTACCTTACCGGGGCCCGTTGAACAACTCCAGGCCGGGGGCCTGCACGCACCGGTGCCGGCCCCCGCACGCCGTCACCTACTGGCCGCGCATGACCTCGACGCGCGCCGCAATCCGCTCGGGCGCGAGTTCGTAGTCGTAGATCGCCACCTTGCCGATGGCCCCTTCGAAGAAGGAGCCAAAGTCGCGTGTCCCGACACGGACCGGAGCTGTGCCGTCACCGGGGACCATCTGCGTGCCGTCGAAGACGAGTGAGTCGACGTCGACCAGGACTCCATCGACATACAGCTTCGTGTAGCCCTCCGGATAGGCGTCGCTGCTGTACTCAGCATTGATGACGAGTGCATAGTGGAGCCACTGGCCCGGCTCGATCGGCTCCTGGTAATAGGAGCCCGCCCCGAGGCCGCCGTCGAGGTTGAACAGGTAGCCGGAGATCCGGTTCTCTCTACCCGCAGTGTTGTCGAGGGAGTAGATGCGCGAGACCCACTCGTGTTGCCCAGGCTCGCCCTTGCCCATCCAGTGGACATATCCGGCCCGCTCCGAGCTCTCGAACACGAGGACGTCAGGACGCATCCACGCCTCGACGGTGAACTGTCCCGTTGTCGCCGGACTGAGAGTCGGCGAGTCGGCGATCTCGAGGTAGTCGTCCTGGCCGTCGAAGACCAGAACCTTGTCGCCGTTCGGCATCCGGCCGACGGTCGGCGAGCCATGGATCACCGCGTCCGGGGACTGGCGCGTGACTTCCCGGCTGCGCCAGCCGCCCGAGGCATTCTGCGGCCAGTAGCCGACGGGATCATCGGCAAGGACCAGACGGTCATAGGTCGGTGCTGCCGGCCTCTCCGCTACGGCGGGCGAGGCGGCCAGCCCGGCCGCCGCCATGGCGACGAGGGCGATCATGGACGACAACTTGCGACGCTGCATAGTTTCCCCTTTGACGTTTGCAACCCATTGCAGTGCCGTCACTATCCGGGTTGCACCAAGCATGTGTCAAGGGCCGCAGGCCCAGTCCGGGCAGCGGGTTCGTCGCTGGGCAAGCGCGGCACTCGGCCACATCACCCCAGCGGGGCGACGGTCCCCCGCAGCGCGAGCTCGCCTTCCAGGACGATGTCACGTGCCGTCTGTCCGGCGAGTAACAGGGACAGCAGCTCAACGGCGCTGGCTCCCAGGAGGTCCAACGGCGCGGTGACCGTCGTCAGGCTCGGTGTCATCGTGCGGGCAAGCAGGACGTCGTCACAGCCGACGATGCTGCGATCCCGCGGCACGTGCTCACCGATGTCGCTGAGGCCGGCAATGACGCCCGCGGCCATCAGGTCGTCAAAGGCAAAGACAGCCGTCGCCCCGGAGTCGACAATCCGGCTCGCGGCTGAGCGACCGTCGGCGAACTGCGCCTCGAAGGGTCCCAGCTCGATGAGTTCCACGTCGTCCCGGCCGCTCCACTCCCGGATCGCCCGTGCTCGCCGCTCCGCGGCCCAGGACGCCGAAGGGCCTCTCAAGAGTGCGAACCGCCGATGGCCTAGCTCGTAGAGGTGATCCGCGGCCGACTGCAACGCGGTCGTGTTGTCGCACACCACCGTTGCAAAGCCTCTCATGGTGCGGTTCACCACCACGCTCGGCATACCGCTGAGGAGCGTCTTGATCCGCTGTGACGGCAGCCGCGGGGACGCGAGGATCATGCCGTCCACCTGCGGACGGATCCGCTGGATGAGGTCGGACTCCCGGGACGAGCTGCGTTCGGAGTCGATGAGCAACATCTCTGCGTCACGCTCCGCCGCAGCCCGCTGCACTGCTCTGATCAGCGGCGGGAAGAACGGGTTGGTGATGTCGGGGACCAGCAAGCCGTAGACCCCGGTGCGGCCGGTCGCCAAGCCCCGGGCTGCGCGGTTCGGCTGGTACCCCACCTCCTCGGCCTTCTTAAGGATCTGCTCGCGCACACTCTGCTTGACGAGGTCCGGCCGTGAGAAGGCGCGCGACACCGTCGACGCCGAGACGCCCAGATCGGAGGCAATCGAGTAGATGGTGGCCTGCTTCATGGCCTTATCCTCCCGGAACCGACCTGCTCGGACCCGCGCACCAGGGAGCAGCCGTCCTGCCGAGTCGTCGCACACCGCTCTGACGTCACCCGACAGCGCCGGCGACAGCTTCCATGATGACCGTTGGCGCCACCGCCTCCTGACGGCTCACCGAGGTGCGGGACTCGCAAGCGGCAAGGAACCGGCCAAGCAGCGTGCCGTACGGCGCGGGGCCGGACGGGTCGACGCCGATGACCGTGTCTCCGTAGGCGACCATGGCGCGGAACGACCCCTGGCGCTCCGGTGCCATGAAGGCGAGTGTGACGCTGGCTCCGGCAAGGTCAGTCAGGACGACATGGCTCCCATTGTGCGACGCGCTGACCAGCGCCGGGTCGTCCACGGGGGGGTTCCCGAGTATCTCCAACAGGATCTCGGCATGGTGGACGCCGTAGAAGTGCAAGCCGCTGAACTCGCTGCTCGGATCAGCGGGACCGGTGACGACGACCGATGTCGGTGGGGACACTCTCGCCTTCCGAGCGGCGCGCTGCACTGCATCCGTGTAGCGCAGGGCCGACCCGGTGCACAGCACCGCGCCGGAGCGTTGTGCGGCATCGACCAGCGCGGTCGCATCGGCGACGGTCGTGGCGAACGGCTTGTCGACGAATACGTCGATACCTGCGGCCAGCAGTGGCTCCGCCTGGCTCCGGTGGCGGGCGCCGTCGCGGTCACACACCAGCACCGCGTCGACATGGCCGATCAGATCGGCGGGCTCGTCGCCCGGATGGCTCAGGCCGTAGTCACGCATGAGCTGGTCCAGCCTGGCTGAGGGCTCCCCGCATGCCGCAGTGAGCTGCCAGCCGTCGAAGCCCTTGCCATGGTTGAGCAGCCGAGCGAAGTGGTCGACGTGGGAGTTGTGCACACCAAGGATGCCGACCCGCCTCCCCCGCGTCATGCCACCCCATCCACGACGACAAGCCGGCGAAAGGCTGGTTCAGCCGTGCTCCGCGAGACCATGCCGAAGACGTCGATGCACGGTGCCGATACCTGTGGCAGTGAGCCAACACGGTCCCGTGACGAGTTCATCGGACCCGCCAGCAGCACCGCAGCAGGACGGCCACTGCCCTCGGCCTGCCTGACGAGCTCGATCTCCTCGTCACTCGGCCCGGCCTGATGACGGCAGATCACCATGACGGCATCGACGTCCGCTGCCGATGACGCCGCACCCTCCGTGGCGGCCGGCAGTAGGCGGAGCTCTACACCGAGCGCGCGGGAGAGGTCGGCGAGCGGAGTGTCCAGTGGCTCGGCGGCGCCGGGTACCGCGAGCACGCCCACGATGCCGCCCGTCGGTACGCGCATGGGCAGCGTGTCACCCTCGTCGATGACCCGTGGCAGTGGCAGACGGTCGTCGTCGAACCGCGCGGTCGACCCAGCGACGTGACCGGTGCCCTCCGGCCGGGGGCGTGCAGCGACAGTGCGGTGGAACGCCCGATAGAGGTCCTCCTCCGGAAGCCGGCCATCCGTGAGCATCGCTTCGAGCTCGTCGAGCAGCTGGGGAACGTCGGCGGGATGACACTTGATGTTCGCGACGTCACAGCCTGCCCGGAGCGTGCGCAGTACCGCGTCGGGCTTCGAGAACCGGTCGCTGACGGCGCGCATCCGCAACGAGTCACTGACCAACAGCCCTTCGAAACCGAGCTCACCACGAAGGATGTCGGTCGCGACCTTGGGCTCGAAGGTCGCGACCTCGTCGAAGCCGAGCCCTCCCAGCACGATGTGCGCCGTCATGACGGTGTCGACCCCGGCACGGACGACCTCGGCGAACGGCCTGAGGTGCACCGCGTCGAGCTCGTCCCAGGGCCGGTCGACCACCGGCACGCCGTAGTGCGAGTCGACCTTGGCGTCCCCATGGCCGGGAAAGTGCTTCGCGGTCGCCAACACGCCAGCGCTCTGGATCCCACGGATGTACGCGGTAGCCCTGTCAGCGATGGCCTCCACATCGCCGCCGAAGGCGCGCACCCCGATCACAGGGTCCTTCGATGTCGTGCGGACGTCGACGACAGGGCCGAAGACCCAGTCATATCCGCACGCGGCCGCGTCGAGTGCGATCTGCCTCCCCACCGCGTAAGAAACCTCTGGCTCGACGACGCCCAGGACCGCCTGGTACGGAACATCCGTCCCTCCGGCTCCCAGTGAGTAGGACAGCCCGGACTCGAGGTTGCCGCCGATCAGCGGCTCGACTCCGAATCGCTCCCGAGCCACCCGACGGATCGCCTGGTTGAACTCCTGGGCGCGCCGTGGTCGCTCATCGAGCCCGCTGCCGAGCATCGGCGGTCCGTGGAACGCCCCGACCCCCTCCGCGGCAGCGGCGAGCGTCGCGGCGTCCGGAGAACCGTCCGCTTCCATCGTGCTCAGTGTCAGGAGGACTCGGGCGATGCGCTGGCGCGGCTTCATCTCGTCCCACAGGTCGTGCCTCGACGTGGCACCACTCATTTGCTTTCCCTTCTTCGTGGCTAAGTGCGTTGCTGCTGTCGGCAGAACGCTGGTGTGTCATCAGCTGACCAGTGACTGATGGGCGAAGCGGTCGTAGCCGGTAAGTCGGCACGTGGCAGGTGGGTGAGCCCAGGGCAGTGACAGCTCGGAGAACAGTCGGCCCGTGCGCGCCGTTGCTGCGACGGCGGCCGCGCCGCCCCGGATGAAGGTTCGCTGGCCGTGGTTGCTCTCCGCCACCTGAGCGGCGTCGTGCAGTCGTCGTGGCGCCACGCTGCCCTCGACCACTCCGTTGGTGACGACGACGAATGGCCGTACCGCTTCCGGGACCAGCAGCTCGTCGGCCGTGCCGTGTGGGTCAAGCACTGCGGACTCGAGGGCAGAGCTGATAGTGGGGCCCGGGCGGGACCATGTACCGGTGTGGCTTCGGACGGTGAGGGCGCCGTCGCGGTGTCGCACGGTCGCCTCACCTGCGGAGCCGTAGATCGTCACCGACGGCTCGATCACCTCGTCACTTGCGGTCGTCCCCGCGCACGTGAGTGACGGCCCCTCCTCTGCAGCCACGCGGAACGCGGTGAGATCGTCCCCCTCGATCCGGCGGACGGAGTAGCACTCCGCCATGACCTCGGTCGGCCGCCACCCGGGGTGGGCGATCCGCAGAAAGCTCAGTGCGGTATGCACGACGTGGGCCAGGGGGTTGAACAGCGGACCGTCGAGGACAGCTCTGCCGTCCAGGAACCAACGCCCGGCCCAAGCCGCACGCTCGTAGTAGGAGTCCGGCCTGCGCAGCGCGCCGAAAGCCGAGACACGGCGGATCTTGCCGAGGTGCCCGCTTCGCCACACGTCGAGCAGTGCCTCGACGTTGGGGCGGGTCAGTTGGAAGCCCACCTCGAAGCGGAGCGCACCGCGGCGCGCAACGAGCTCGTCGAGGTCCTCGACGCGCGGGACCGGGGGCTTCTCCAGGTACAGCGCTGCTCCGTGCTCGAGGACGGCTCGTGCCAGCGCGAGATGGGTGTGCGGCGGACTTGCGACGACGACGATATCCGGATTGGCGTGCTCCAGCGCCTGCTCTAGCCCGGTCATGACGGCGGCTGACTCCGGGCGATCTGCGGCAAGATCCGGCACGTCGGCGAACCGTGGGTCGACGAGCGCAGCCAGGACGATGTGTCCGTGCCGGTGCAAGCTCCGGAGGTGCTCCAAGTGTCGCGCGCCGTAACCGGAGACCCCCACGAGCACGGTGCGAGGAAGAGGCATCGTTGGCTCAACCTTTCAGCGCGCCGCCGGCGAGCCCCTTGAAGACCTGCTTCTGCATGAAGAAGAAGACCAGCAATGGCGGGATCATCACGAGAATCGCTGCCGCCGCCATCACCCGTTGGTCCGCGGAGAACGCGCCGGACAAGAACTCCACGCCCACCGTGACCGGGTACTTCGACGTGTCGCTCAGCACGACCAGCGGCCACACGAACTGGTCCCACGAGTCGAGGAAGCCGAGCACCATGACGACGGCGACGGACCCCCGCACCGAGGGGAGCATGATGCTCCAGAAGATCCGGAACGTGCCGGCGCCGTCGACGGTGGCCGCCTCCTCCAGCTCAGCGGGGATGTTGATGAACGCCTGCCGCATCACCAGGATCGAAATGATCGAGACTGCCTGAGGTAGCACCACACCGAGGAAGGTGTCGTAGAGCCTGAGGTCACGAGTCACCATGAGCGTGGACACGAGGATGACCTCGAAGGGCAGGGCGGCGGTCGCCAGGAGCGCCGTCAGGTACAGACCCCGTCCACGGAAGTTGATCCGCGCCAGTGCGTATCCGGTGAGCGTCGCGAGGACTAGGTTCGTCGTGACGCCCATGGCGGAGATGATCGCGGAGTTCGCGAAGTACTGCGGCAGCGGGATCGACGTGAAGGCCTTGACATAGTTGCCGAGGGTGGGGTTCTCCGGCACCAGACTCCCCGGAAACTCCCCCACGCTCTCGCCCGGTGACTTCAGCGACGAGGACAGCTGCCACAGGATCGGGGCGATGACGACCGCGACGGCGATGATCATCAGGGTCCACCGGATGCCGCGCTCCAGCGCGGATGGGTCCTCGCGACTCCGCCTCGGGCGCGCCGCTGTCCGCTCGGAGGTCACGGTGCTGTTCATCGCGCTCCATCCATGCGACGTGTCGCGAGCCATCGGGCGGCGGAGATGATGACCACGACGGAGAACAGGAACAGACTGATCGCGGACGCGTAGCCGGCGTCCGTGCCGGGTGCGATGCCGTTGCGGTACAGGTAGAGGACGATCGTCTCGGTCGTCCTACTGGGGCCGCCCCCGGTCATGATGTACGGCTCGGTGAACACCCGGATCGCCGCGATGGCAGCGAGGATTCCGACGAGCACGATCGTCCCTCGCACCTGGGGGAGGGTGATCTGCCAGGTCCTACGCAGCCAGCCGGCGCCGTCCAGCTCTGCCGCCTCGTCGAGCTCCTTTGACGTGTTCTGCAGGGCGGCGAGCAGGATGAGCGTGTACAGACCGGAACTCTTCCAGATGGTGACCACCATGATGCTGAAGAGGGCGATGCTGGGGTCGCTGAGGAACCGCACCGGCTCGTTGACCAGGTGCACGGCGTGCAGCATCTGGTTGATCATCCCGTCGGAGCGGTAGAACCACTCGAACATCATCGCGACGATGGCCATGGGCATCACGAGCGGCGAGAACAGGATGCCCCGCACGACGCCCGAGCCGCGCAGGCCCGTGTTGATGAGGAGCGCAAGACTCACCGACAGTGCCGTGATCGTCGGGACGACAACCGCCATGTAAAGCACGCTCCGTCCCGTCGCGGACCAGAAGAGCGGGTCCGACGCCAGGCGCTGGAAGTTCTCCAGCCCGATGAAGGAGCCGCCGCCGATCGTCTGGGCGTCGGTGAAGGACAGGATGAACGTGTTGACCAGGGGCACGAAGAGAAAGGTCACCTGCACGGCAAGCACGGGCGCCATGAACGCCGCGCTGACGTACCACGGGTTCCTCTTGCCGAGCGCGCGCTGCGTGCGCTTGTGACGGTCACGGGCGGCGCCCGGTGCCCGCTCGGTCCGAGCCGGTGCGGTTAGGGTCACCGCGAACGTCCCTGGAGCATCGCCATAAGTGCTTCCTCGGCCCGCGCCAGCGCCTCCGCGGGCTCCTGGTCGCCCATGATGGCCAGCTGCAGCTGGGACCACAGCTCTTCCTCGTACTCCGTATCGACAGCCTCGTGCGGGCGATCGTAAGTCGCCCCGGACCGCAGGCTCTCCGCCGCGACGGCGCGCGCACGTTCCTCGACACTGTCTCCGGGCTCAGCGAAGAACGGGTCCTCAAGAGCTCCGGAGTTGCTCGGGAAGACGCTCGACTGCTGCGCCAACGCCAGTTGGTTCTCGGCGTTGGCGACGAACCGCGCGAAGGCCAGTGCTGTCGCCTGATTCGCGGACGTGGTCGGTACGGCCAAGCCGTGTGCGACCAGCCAAGCTCCGGCGTCTTCGCTCCGCAGTGGCTCCCCGACCTCGACGACCTCGTAGGTCTCCGGGGCGTTCTCCGCAACGATACCGAGGCGGGACGGGCCCGTGTTGAGGTAGGCCGTGCGTCCCTCCTGGAACGTCTCAATCTCGCTACGCTGCTGGGCTGTCAGTGCGTCAGCGGGAATCCCGCCGACCTCGTAGAGGTCTCGCAGCTGCTCGACCAGCTCCAGCGCCTCCGGGGTGTCGACGACGGCCTCGGTGCCGTCCTCGTTCGTCATCGGTACCCCGTAGGAGATCATCATGTTGAGCAGCTCCCGCACCGTTGGCTGGAAGGCCGCAGCATCGGTCCGATCGGCGATCACCTCGGCCTGCGCGAGCATCTCGCGGTAGGTCTGCGGGGCGTCCTCCGGCGTGAGGCCCGCCTCATCCAGGACGGCGGTGTTCATCATGAGGATGGGGGTGTTGAGGTACCACGGCAGGGCGGCCACCTCCACGTCCCCGAAGGCGAACATGCCCCACGCCGTGTCCACGAAGTCCGCCTCGTCCTCCCCGGCGACCTCAGCCATGTCCAGCACCCGGCCATCGCGGGCGAGGGGGGCGAGCGTCGCGACGTCGAGGTCGAGCACGTCCGCGAGGTTGCCCGAGGCCGCGTCAGCCGCGATCTTCTGGGCGGTTCCCGCGCTCGGCACGTCGACCCACTCCACGGTGGCGTCCGGGTACTCGTCCTCGAAGTCCTCGATCAGGCCGTTGATGAAGTCGTCGAACGTCGGCGACAGCTGCATGGTCTGAAAGGTGATCGCGCCCGTGACCTCGCCGTCGACATTTGACCCGCCCGCCGTGGCAGCGTCTCCCGGCTCTCCACCGAGCCCGCACGCGACCAGGCTCAGCGCTGCCAGGCCTGCCACCGATACCGACATACCCGTTCTTTTGAGTTGCGACATTGCAATGCTCCGATCTGCTTACCGTCTTGGTGGCCCGTGCTGTGAGTACCGTCCGTCCTAAGACGGGGCGGCGCTGCAACCGGTTGCTAGACCGTAACAGCCATGCTTCCGACGGTCAACGGAGCCCTCGGACGCCGTTCCCGCGGCACTCCGGCCGTGCCTGATCAGGCCCTGGCCGGAGCGGTCGACTCACGGGCGACGAGGCTGACGCCCATCTGTCGGACAACCGGCTCGCTGGGAGATGGCATGAGCGCGACCTCCAGGGCCGTCCGCCCCATCTCGCGCAGCGGCAGCCGGACCGTCGTCAAGGACGGCGTGAGATCCCGGGCCACGGCGATGTCGTTGAAGCCGGCGACGGAGACGTCGCCGGGAACCGCCCGATCGTGGTGCCGGAGGTAGGTCATGGCGCCGATCGCGAGCTGGTCGGCGGAACCGACGAGGGCAGTGATCTCCCCGTGGGCGGTGAGCAGCTCCCCGGTGCCGCCGTACGCGTCGTCCCGCGTGGGGGCGCCGTGACGGACGTGCACCGCGGCGCCGGCAGCCTCGAGCACCTGCCGGAGCCCGTCGACCCGTTCGATGCTCGATCCCACGTTGGCCGGCCCCGCGAGCACGCCCACCGACCGGTGCCCGAGCTGGAGCAGGTGCTCGGCGAGCGCCCGCCCGCCGGCGGCGTTGTCGACGAGGACGCGGTCGACGTCGACGACGGGGGTGCCGATCGCGACGACCCGCCCACCGTTGGCCCGGAAGGACCGCGCCCGAGCGGCCAGGCCCTCGCGGTACTGCTCGTCGTGGAGCCCGGAACCCGCGACGATGACCACGCTCGCCCGGTGGGACTGGAGCAGCCGGAAGTACTCGAGCTCCCGCTGCGGGTCGCGTTCGGTGTGGCAGATCGTCACGAGCAGCTGCCGCTCGGTGGCCACGGCGTGGATGCCGTTGACGATCTCCGAGAAGTACGGGTCGCCGACGTCGCCGGCCAGGACTCCGATCGTCCCCGCGCTGCCCCGGAGGAGTCCCTGCGCCTGCGCGTTGGGCACGTAGTCCAGCTCCTGCGCCGCCATCTCCACCCGCTCGCGCAGGGCCGGGAGCACCGGGTAGTCGCTGCCGGACAGCACCCGTGAGGCCGTCGGCACGGAGACGCCGGCGCGTCGCGCGACGTCACGGAGGTTGACGGCCATGGCAGGAGGATAGCCGCACCGGCCGGGTCGGCCGTCGGGTCGGGGGACGGCCACCGGTGCCCTTGACGCTGCCGCTTCGCCTCCCGTAGCGTCGACTTCCGGTGAGAAAGGCTTTTCTCGCCGAGACTCACCGAGGAGATCCCGCCATGACGACGACCACAGCACGACCGACCGCTCCCACCGACGAGGCGAGCCTCGACGCGCTCCTGTCCGAGCCCGCACCCGGCGTCCGCGAGGCGCTCGCGGCGGCCGGTGGCGACATCCTGCTCCTCGGCGCCGGCGGCAAGATCGGCCCGTCGATGGCCCTCATGGCCCGTCGTGCCCTCGACGACGTCGGCTCCAGCGCCCGTGTCATCGCCGTGTCGCGCTTCTCCGACGGCGCCGTCCGGGCGCAGCTCGAGGACTCCGGGATCGTCGTGCACTCGGCGGACCTCGCCGACCCTGCGTCCTACGCGGACCTCCCGGACGCCGCCGCGATGTTCTACCTCGCCGCGATGAAGTTCGGTACCACCGGCCAGGAGCACCGCACCTGGTGGTCCAACGCGGCCATGCCGGCGATGGTCGCCGACCGCTACCGCGGCGTCCCCTCCGTCGTGTACTCCACGGGCAACGTCTACCCGCTCACCCCGCTGGCCTACGGCGGCTCGGTGGAGAGCGACGAGCCGCTGCCGCTGGGCGAGTACGCCCAGTCCTGCCTGGCTCGCGAGCGCATCTTCACCAACGCCGCGTACGAGTGGGGCACGCCGACGACGATCTTCCGGCTCAACTACGCCTGCGAGCTGCGCTACGGCGTCATCGCCGACATCGCGGTGAAGAT